>Ga0335079_10008302_pt1 | contig 11841 bp, 5 predicted proteins | sample Lox_Sample_33_FD_206719 | JGI IMG/M metagenome (GOLD analysis project Ga0335079, IMG submission 206719) | Soil microbial communities from Loxahatchee National Wildlife Refuge, Florida, United States - Lox_Sample_3.3 | ecosystem: Environmental > Terrestrial > Soil > Wetlands | place: USA: Florida... | reverse complement strand
CAACCGCATTGAAGGGCGGCTTGAGAACGCCCTTGAAGTGGTGCCGCACCATCTCCTGATAAGTCTCCACCGCCGGAAGGCCGCGACCGGCGCATGCCCACTCGAACCAGCGGCATCCGACGGCGACATGGCCAATCTCGTCCCGGTAAATGCGGCGCAGGATCGCGGCGCTCGCCTCGTCGCCCGCGCGATCCAGGCGCGAGATCATCTCGGGCGTCACGTCGAGGCCGCGCGCCTCCAGCACCAGCGGCACGACCGCAAGCCGCGCTAGGAAAGCGTGGGCGGTCGCGGCGGCGGCTTCCCAAAGGCCATCGTGCGCGGGGAGATCGCCATAGGCGGCGCCCAGCTCCGCAAGGCGCGTCGAAAGGAGCGCATGATGCGTCGCCTCTTCCTCGGCGACGGCGACCCAATCATCGAAGAAGGTGCGCGGCAAACCCTCGCCAGAGAACCGCGCGATCAGATCCCAGGCGAGGTCGATCGCATTGAGCTCGATGTGCGCGAGCGCATGCAGTAGCGCGACCCGGCTCGCGCGCTCGCCGCCGGCGCGGCGCTTCGGCATCTCCCGCGGCGGCAGAAGGAGCGGACGCTCGGGACGAGCGGGCCGCGCCGGCGGCGAGCCGCGTCCGATCTCGTGGAGATCGCCACCGCGCCAAGCTGCCGCTGCTGCGTGCGTGAGCGCGACCTTCACCGCGGGTTCCGGGGTCAACAGGACCGCTTCGGCAGCCTCCGCGAGCGTGTGGGGCGAGGATCGGCTCAGGCCTCGAGCTCCTTCGCCGCCTTCAGCACTTCCTCGACGTGTCCCGGAACTTTGACCTTGTGCCAGAGTCCGCGGATCACCCCCTTGCCGTCGATCAGGAAGGTCGAGCGGTCCATGCCCATGTATTTGCGGCCATACATGCTCTTCTCGACCCAGACGCCGTAGCGCTTGGCGACTGCCGTGTCCTCATCGGAGGCGAGGGTGAAGGGAAGTTTGTATTTCTTCTTGAACTTGTCGTGCGAGGCGACGCCGTCCTTGGAGACGCCGATCACGGTCGCTCCCGTCTTCGAGAAATCGGGCAGCGCGTCGCGAAAGCCGCAGGCCTCCTTGGTGCAGCCGGAAGTGTCGTCCTTGGGATAGAAGTAGAGGATCACCGGCTTGCCCTTGAGTGCCTTGAGCGAAACCTTGCCGTTCCCGTCCGTGGGTAGCGTGAAATCCGGTGCCTTGTCGCCGATCTCGAGGCTCATGCGGTCTCTTCCTCCGAATGTGACGCAGAAATCTTGCCGGGCTCGACAAGGCCGAGCCGGCGGCGCGCTTGCGCCGCGGGCCGCGCAATGAGGCTCGCATAGTGCGAGCGCACACGCGCCGCCGCCGCGCTCATATCCGCCTTGAGATGCTCGAAGTCAATCGCGCCCGCGCCTTGCGCGAGGATCGTCCGCAGCGCAGGCGACGCTCCCGCCTCGTCGAAGGGCTCCTCGACGGTGAGCTTCAGCAGTCCCTGCACGTCGCGCCAAAGCTCAAGCGCCTCCTGCAGCTCGGTCGCCGCCGTAGGCTCGAGGACGCCGCTTGCGGCGAGCGCCTCGAGCGCTGTGCCGGTATTCTGCTGCGGCGTGTCCGGTCGGTCGTGCGCGTGCCGAAGCTGCAGATATTGCGCAACGAACTCCAAGTCGATGAGTCCGCCGCGCCGATGCTTCACATCCCAGATCGGCGGACGGCGATGCTGCTCGGCGATGCGCCGGCGCATGTCCTCGACCTCGTGCACGAGCCGATCGGGCTCGCGGGAGCGGGTGAGGATCGCGCCGATCTCCGCCATGACGCGCGCCGCGAGCGTCGGCGACCCCGCGACGGGCCGCGCGCGCGTCAGCGCCATGTGTTCCCAGGTCCAGGCGCTCTCTGCATGGTAGCGCTGAAATGCCTCGAAACTGGTCGCGATCGGGCCCTTGGTCCCGGAGGGCCTGAGGCGCATGTCTATTTCGTAGAGCGTGCCCTCCTGCGTGAGCGTGGTCAGCGCATTCACCACCCGTGCCCAGAGCCGAATGTAGTAAGTGGAAACCGGGAGAGGCTTCGCGCCGTCGGAGGCCTCCACTGCCGCGGGCGCGTCGTAGACGAGGATGAGATCGAGATCGGAGGTCACGGTCATCTCGCGCCCGCCGAGCTTGCCGAGCGCGAGCACGGCGATCTCCCCGCCGGGAACGATGCCGTGGCTGCGCGCGTGCTCCGCGGCGATGCGCGGCAGCAGCTCCGCGATCACGCTCTCCGCGACATCGGCGAAGGCGGCGCCGGCGCTCGCGCCATCGAGGAGGCCGCGCAGAATTTGCACGCCGATCCGGAAGCGCTTGTCGTGCACCCAGCGTCGCGCGGCGTCGAGCAGCTCCTCGTAATGCCGCGCGAAGGCGAGCGCGCGCGAGAACTCCGCGGCAAGCTCGGGCTGCGCCGGCAGCGGGTCGAAGAAGCCTTGTCCGAGCAGACCATCGAGGAGGCTCGGCCGGTGCGCGAGCTGCTCTGCAAGGCGCGGCACGCCGCCCATTATCTCGGCGACGGTGTCGAGCAGGCCGGGATTGGCATGAAAGAGCGAGAGGAGCTGCACGCCCGCGGGAAGCCGCTCCAGAAACTGGTCGAAGCGCAGCAGCGCGGTGTCGGGGTTGGGGGTGCGGCCAAAGGCCGCGAGGAGGCCGGGGATGAGCTCGGTCATGAGCTCGCGCGCGCGCTGGCTGCGCATGGCGCGATAGCGGCCGTGGTGCCAGCCGCGGACCATCGCCGCGACCGCCGCAGGCTCGACGTAGCCGAGCTGGCGCAGCGTCGCGAGCGTCTCGGGGTCGTCCTCACTGCCGGTGAAGACGAGATTGCCCGGCGCCGAGAGCGAAGGGGCCTCCTCGAAGAGGTGTGCGTAATGCGTCTCGACGACCGCGAGCTCGCGCAGCAACTCCGCGCCGAACTCTTGCGCCGAGGGATATCCCAGGAACAGGGCGAGGTGCTCGAGCCCACCGGAATCGGCAGGCAGGCTGTGCACCTGCTGATCCTCGATCATCTGCAGCCGGTGCTCGACGCGGCGGAGGAAGCGATAGGCGCCGGTGAGCTCCGCTGCGACGCTGGGCGCGATGCGGCCCACGCGTGCGAGCGCTGCCAGCGCCTCGCAGGTGCCGGAGACGCGTAGCTCCGGCATGCGCCCGCCCCAGATGAGCTGCTGTGTCTGCGCGAAGAATTCGATCTCGCGGATGCCCCCGCGGCCGAGCTTGATGTTGTGGCCGAGCACCGCGATGCGGCCGCCGCCCTTGTGCGCGTGAATTTGCCGCTTGATCGAGTGGATGTCCTGGATCGCGGCAAAGTCGAGATGCTTGCGCCAAAGGAAGGGTGTGAGCTCCGCGAGGAAGCTCTCGCCTGCCGCACGGTCGCCTGCGACGGTTCGCGCCTTGATGAACGCGGCGCGCTCCCAATTCTGGCCCGCGCTCTCGTAATAGGTGAGCGCGGCGAGCACCGAGAGGGCCGGCGGCGTCGAGGCGGGATCGGGCCGCAGTCTGAGATCGGTGCGGAAGACGTACCCGTCCTCGGTGCGCTCGTCGAGGAGGCGCACGAGGTCGCGTGCGAGGCGCGCGAAAAAATGGTGCGGCGAATGCCGGCCCCTATACTCTACGCGCTCGTGGTCGAAGAGCACGATGAGGTCGACGTCGCTCGAGTAGTTGAGCTCGTGCGCGCCAAGCTTGCCCATTCCGAGGACGAAGCAGCCGCTCTCGCGCTGCGGTTCTTGCGGGTGTGGCAAGCGCAACTCTCCGCTTTCATCGGCGGTCCGCAGCAGAAAGGCGAGCGCCGCGGAGATAGCAGCCTCCGCGATCTCCGAGAGCGCGGCAGTCACGCGCTCGAGCGGCCAAAGACCGGCGATGTCGGCGAGCGCGACCGCGAGCGCCGCGCGGCGCTTTGCATCCCGCAACCGCCGCATGAGCTCCGGGCGCTCCGCCATGCGCAAGAGATCGTGATTGAGCGTGCGGGCGACTTCGGCGAAAGTAGCGTCGGGTCCGAGAGCGAGGAACCGGCGGAGAAATTGGGGTTCCTTGAGGCAGCACATCGTGAGGAAAGGGCTATTGCCGAAGAGTGCGGCCAGCAGCTCGGCGCCGCCGGACTCTTCGGCGAGCGCCCGCATGAACCCCGCGAGCTCGCGGTCGTCGATTTCGGCGGCACGCTCGCGCCAGCGCAAGAACCCAAGCTCCGCAAGGCCGCGATCGGCCGGCCGGGGCAGGCGGTGACCAGTTAGGGACGAGAGCAGCGACGGCATGGATTCCGAGACGCGTCACGAAGACGAGCCGGAGGTTGCGCGCCCCGATCCCGCGGGTCAAGCGCCGGAGGTGCCGCGTGCGAAGCGCAAGCGGCGGCCGGTGCGGCACGGCACCGTGCTGGTGCTCCGCATCCTCTCTGCACTGGTGACGGCGATTGCAATCGCGGTGATTGCCATCGGATGGCGGCTTGCGAGCGGACCGATCTCTCTCGACTTCCTTACGCCCACGGTCCAGTCCGTCCTTTCCAATCCAGAGCGTGGGATCGAGGCGGCGATCGAGCATACGGAGCTCACCCTCGAGCCCACGACACATACGGTCTCGATTCTCGCGGAAGGCGTGACCATCCGCCGCAGCGATGGCAGCGCGGGAATGCGTCTGCCGCGCGTCACCTTGAAGCTAAGCTTGCGGGCCTTGCTCACGGGCCAGATCGCGCCCACCACCATCGTGCTCACGGCGCCGCAGTTCCGCCTGGCGCACGCGCCCGACGGCACGATCCATCTGGGATTTGGCGAGGGCGCCGGCAGCGAGGATCTCGCGCGGACCATTCTGCAGGACATCGAGGTGCGGCCGAACCAGCGCGGGCCACTGGGATATCTCCAGGAGGTCGACATCCGCGACGCCACGCTGATCCTCGACGATCGAGCGCTGGGTGTCACCTGGCAGGCGAGGGATGTGCAGGCGATTCTGTTGCGCAATCAGGCCGGTCTCGCCGGGCAAGGCAGCGTTACCGTCGTGACCGGCGACCAAGAAGCCAAGATGGACGCGATCTTCCAATACGTCGATGCGGAGCATCGGCTTACCGGCGAAGTCGACGTCGCCGACCTCGATCCCGCGCGCTTCGCCGCCGCGGCACAGCCGCTGGCGCTCCTCGCGGCGCTCAAGGTTCCCCTGAGCGGCAGCTTTGGCTTCACCATCGACGTCGCGAGCCTCACCGTGGAAGGCGCGCGCTGCGACGTCACTTTGAAGAGCGGCCGTATCGACGCCCCCTTCCTCTCGGGAGGCTCGCTTCCGATTACCGGCGGCGCGGCCAAGCTCTCCTATGCACCGTTGACCGGCCGGCTCTCGATCGACGAGCTACGCCTCGACCTCGATGGTCCGACAGTCGCGCTCACCGCGGAGGTCTCCGGCGTCGATCCGCAATTCCTGCGCGGCGGGACGCTCCAGAAGCTCGACATCTCGACGAAGCTCAAAGTCCAGCATGTCGCTTTCGATACCCTCGCGCGCTATTGGCCCGACGCGGTCAGCCGGAGCAGCCGGAGCTGGATCACCGGACACGTCCGCGACGGCACCGCCGATGTGGATGGGCTCGAGGTCCACGCCGTGCTCGATCTCACCGGCAAAGCCGCAAAGCCCCTAGTCGTGGACTCCGCGCACGGCACACTCTCCTTCAGCAATCTCACCATCGACTATTTTCCGCCGCTGCCGCCGGTGCGCGAGGTCAGCGGGACCGGCAGCTTCGATCGCGCGCACATGGATCTCGTGCCGACGGGGGGCATGCTCGCGGGCCTGCGCGTGACTTCGGCGACGATCCGGCTCACGAAGCTCGACACCGACGACGAGACCATCGCGATCGGCGTCGGCGTCCACGGTCCGGTGCACGACGTGCTCGACGCGATCGACACGAAGCCGCTGCGCTATGCCCACGTATTCGGCGTTGATCCCGCGAAGGTCACCGGCGCCGTCGACGTCCAGGTGAGCTTCGGGTTTCCGTTGATCCACGATCTCCGGATCGACGACGTCGATTACAGCGCCAAGGCCAAGATAGCGGGAGCGTCGATTCCGGGGATCGCGATGGGCCACGATCTCTCGGAAGGCGACATCACGCTCGAGGTCGACCGCACCTCCCTCAAGGTCAAGGGCACCGGCAAGATCGAAGGCGTTGCCGCGGAGTTCACGTGGGCGCAATCGCTTCGCTCGGCGGGGGGCTCGCGTCACTACACCGTCAAGACGCGTCTCGACGACGTTGAGCGGCGGCGCTTGGGCGTCGACCTCTTTCCGGAGATGGTGAGCGGGCCCGTCGGCATCGAGCTCGCTTATTCCGAGCAAAAGGGGACGGCAGAGGCAGAAGTATCGCTGGATCTCCTGGAGGCGTCGCTCGACGTAAAGGATCTCGGCTGGAAGAAGTCCTCGGGGGTGGCGGCGGTCGCGAAGGCGCGACTCGGCTTCTCCGGTGGGAAGCTTGCCTCGGTCTCCGATGCCACGCTCGATGGCGGCGGCATGAACGCGGCGCTCTCCGTGGCGTTCGCGCCGGAGACTCAGGAGCTCAGGAGCGCCGCGATCCGGCGTCTTGCCTTTGGTGACACCGACATCGCCGGCAACCTCGAGCGGCGATCCAGCGGCTGGGTCGTGGCGCTGACGGGGAAGAGCTTCGATGCCAGCAAATTCCTCTCGGATCTCGGAAGGGGTCGTGTCGGCGGCCGGGAGATCCCGCTGTCGATCGAGGCGAAGCTCGACCGCCTGATACTCGGGCCGGGGCGCGAGCTGAGCTCGGTATCCCTGAGCTTCGTCGACGACGGCACCCATTGGCAGCGGGTGGTGCTCAATGGAAGATTCGCCGCCGGCGGCAGGATGGTGCTGCGCTTCGGCGAGCCTCCGGGATCGCGCGCACTTACCTTCGAGAGCAACGATCTCGGCTCGGTGCTGAAAGTGCTCGGCGTCAGCACGGCCGTCGTCGGCGGCCAGGTCCGGATAACGGCTCAGTCCGAGGACAGAGGCAAGGAGCGTCTCTTCGGCGGACATCTCGAGGGCGCCGACTTCACGGTCGTGCATGCGCCGCTGATGGCGCGTCTCCTGAGCGTCGCCTCGCTATCGGGGATTGCCTCGCTCCTGGACAGCGACGAGGGCGTCGCCTTCACCCGCCTGCGCGGCGACTTCACTTACGACGGTGGCAAGCTCAAGGTGTCGGAGGTTCGCGCGGTCGGAAATGCCATTGGCATCACCGCCGGAGGCGGGGTCGACATCGGGGAGGACACGGTCGATCTCGCGGGCGTGCTGGTGCCCGCCTATACGATCAACAGCCTCATCGGCAACGTCCCGTTGATCGGGGACGTACTCGCGCCGGATGGGAGCGGCGTATTCGCGGTCAATTTCCGTGTGGCCGGCCCCGTCTCCGATCCCAAGGTGAACGTCAATCCCTTGAGCACGCTCGCGCCGGGCTTCCTGCGCAAGCTCTTCATGTTCGCGCCCTCCGATCCCAGCAAGCCCCCGTCCGATCCCTCTGAGGTGCCGTTCTCGAACGATACCGGTCACTAGCTCGGGCGGACGAGCGCGTGACGCTTGCGGCCAGCGGAGAGCTTGATGACGCCGTCGGTGTTGAGGTCGGCGAGCGCGATCGCGCGGGTCTCGCTCTCGATCACCGCGTCGTTGACGCGGCCGCCGCCGCCGCGGATGAGGCGCCGCGCCTCACCGTTAGAGGTCGCGAGCGCCGCACGCGCGAAGAGCTCGAAGGCAGGAACCCCGCGCTCGAGCTCGCTGCGCGGCACCTCGAGCGTCGGCAGGGCCTCGCCGACCTGTCCCTCTGCGAAGACCTTACGCGCGGTCTCCTCCGCGGCCGTTGCGTCAGCGCGGCCGTGGCAGAGAGCCGTCGCCTCCGTCGCGAGAATGCGCTTTGCCTCATTGATCTCGCTGCCGGCGAGCTGCTCCAGCCGCATGGTCTCGTCGAGCGGCAGGTCCGTAAAGAGGCGCAGGAAGCGCCCGACATCGGCGTCCTCGGTGTTGCGCCAGAACTGCCAATAGTCGTAGGGGCGGAGGCGGTCGGCGGTGAGCCAGACCGCGCCCTGCGCGGTCTTCCCCATCTTGGCTCCCGACGCGGTGGTGATGAGCGGCGTGGTGAGGCCGAAAAGCGCGCGGTTATCCATGCGGCGGCCGAGCTCGACGCCGCTCACGATATTACCCCACTGGTCGGAGCCGCCCATCTGCATCATGCAGTCGTGGCGCCGCGCGAGCTCCAGGAAGTCATAGGACTGGAGCACCATGTAGTTGAACTCGAGGAAAGAGAGCGGCTGCTCGCGCTCGAGGCGGAGGCGCACGCTGTCGAAGGTCAGCATGCGGTTCACCGAGAAATGCCGACCGAACTCTCGCAGGAAAGGGATGTATTGCAGCCCGTCGAGCCAGTCCGCATTGTCCGGCATGATGGCATCGCAGGCCCTTTCGCCGAAGCTCAGGAAGCGGTCGAAGATGCGGCGGATGCCGGCCTTGTTGGCCTCGATCTCGGCCTCCGTCAGGAGCTTGCGCGTCTCGTCGCGGCCGGAGGGGTCACCGATCTTGGTGGTGCCGCCGCCCATCAGCACGATCGGCTTGTTGCCGGTGCGCTGCCAGAGCCGGAGCAGCATGATCTGCACGAGGCTCCCGACATGGAGGCTATCCGCGGTACAATCGAAGCCGATATAAGCCGTCGCGGGTCCCGCAGCGAGTCGCGCATCGAGCGCCTCGCGATCCGTGCACTGATGCACGAAGCCTCGAGCCTCGGCGGCGGCAAGAAACTCGGAGCGGGCTTTGGTCATCGCAGCAGGATCGGTAACGATGGTGTCGGGATTTCGCGAGCGGGCTCGACGGGGCGGCTCCTGTAGCACGGAAGCCCCGACGAAACAAATCCCGGCATCGCCGTGAGCGCGCGGCTCTATCGGGCCCTCGGACTCATGAGCGGGACCTCGCTCGATGGGATCGACGCTGCTTTCGTCGCGACCGACGGCCGGGCGCTCGTGGAGACAGGGCCCGGGCTCACGCTTCCCTACGACGAGCCCACGCGCGACCGGATCAGGCAATGTCTCGGCGGCGGCGGACCGGCGACCGCCGTCACGACCGAGCTCACCGAACTCCACGCCTCCGCCGTGGCGCGCTTTCTCGCGGAGCACGCGGTCGGGCCGCTCGACGTCGTCGGTTTTCACGGTCAGACCGTCCTGCATCGGCCGAAGGAAGGACGGACGGTCCAGCTCGGCGACGGCGCGTTACTCGCGCAGCGCACGGGCGTCGATGTCGTCTGCGATTTCCGCTCGGCCGACGTGGCCGCGGGCGGCGAGGGAGCGCCGCTGGTGCCGATCTATCACGCGGCACTTGCCGCAAAACTCGAGCGCCCACTTGCGGTGCTCAATCTCGGCGGCGTCGCCAACGTCACCTGGCTCGGCACGGGCGCCGACGAGATGCTCGCCTTCGACACCGGTCCCGGCAACGCCCTCATCGACGATTGGGTCCGTCGCCACACCGGTGCGCTCTTCGATCATGACGGCGCGCTGGCGCGGTCGGGCCAGGCGGACGAGCAATGGGTCGCGCGTTTCCTCGCGCATCCTTTTTTTGCGCGCCGGCCCCCGAAGTCGCTCGATCGCGACGAGTTCCAGCGCTTCGTTCCCGAGCACCTCTCACCCGCCGACGGAGCGGCGACGCTCGTGGCAATGACGGCCGCGGGCGCGGAGGCGGCCCTCCGCCACCTGCCGCTGGCACCACGGCGCTGGCTCCTCGGAGGCGGAGGAAGGCACAACCCCGCACTCACCGCGGCGCTCGCGGGCGCTCTCGGGGCTCCGGTCGAGCCGGTCGAAGCCGTGGGCTGGGACGGCGATGCGCTCGAGGCGCAAGCCTTCGGCTATCTCGCGGTCCGCTCGCTCCTGGGCCTTCCGCTGAGCTTCCCCGGCACCACCGGGGTAAAGGCGCCTGTCGCGGGCGGCCGGCTCTTCCACCCGCCTCGGAATTGAGTGGGGTTAAGAATCCGTTTGCCCTTCGAGCCTAGGCTAAGCCGCTCGCGATCTCGATATGGGCGGCTATGGCGCAGACGGCGCGACAAGAGGGTCAAGTGGGCGACGGCAGGGTCGTCACTCTCGCCGGGCACTTCGACATCCATGTCGATCGGCCCGCGGCGGAGCTGTGGACCCCGCATGCCAGCGCCTACGTCGTCACCGACCGGGAGACACCGAGCGCGAGCCTTTTCGCGCTGATTTGCGACCCCCAGATGCCGCCGCGCATCGACGTGCTCGAGGCGCTTCGGGGCAAGCGCCTCGAGGGGATGCTGGTGCCCGCGATCTGGGGGATCGTGGAGTGGCCGCTGGCGGCGAGACGCTGCTTCGCAATCGTCTACGACCGCCCCGGTGGCGGGCCGCTTGCGCCCGCGGCCGGTGGCGCGGCGCCGGTTTCCGAGGACGATCTCGTCCGCACCGTGTTGCCGCCGCTGGCGTCGTCGCTCGGTCAGCTCTCTGCTGCAGGCGCTACCCATCGCGCGATCAGGGCCGATAACTTCCACTATCGCGACAGCGCCCGCCGCGTCGCGGTCCTCGGGGATTGCTGCTCGACGCCGCCGGGTCTCGCCCAGCCGCTCCTCTACGAGACCATCGAGAGCGCACTCGCCAATCCCTGGGCCCGCGGCGACGGCACCGCCGCAGACGATCTCTACGCGCTGGGCGTCTCCATTGTTGTGCTGCTCCTCGGCTGCAATCCCGCGGCAGAGCTGCCGGACGACCAGCTCCTCCTGGAGAAGATGAACCGCGGCTCCTACGCCGCGCTCGTCGGGAACGAGCGACTTCCGTCCTCGATGGTCGAGCCCGTACGAGGGCTCCTGACCGACGACGTGCGGGAGCGATGGACCGTTCAAGACCTCGAGCTCTGGCTGCACGGCCGCCGCCTCTCGCCGAAGCAGCCGGCATTGCAGCGGCGCGCGACGCGCGCGTTCGAATTCAACGGCGAGAGCCATCTGACCGCACGCACCCTCGCGCATGCCCTCACGCGGAAGCCCGCTGCAGCACCGCAGGCGCTGAGATCGCCCGAGTTCGAGACCTGGCTGCATCGGAGCCTCTCCGACCCCGAGCGCAGCAAGCTCGTGGGCTCCGCGCTCGCCGAGGGTCACGACGTCGGCGCCCTCGGCCAGGAAGAGGTGCTCACCGCCCGCGCCGCAATCGCCCTCGATCCCGCCGCGCCGCTTCGCTACAAGGGTGCCTCCGTCGCGATCGACGCGTTCGGCAGCGCGCTCGCCGGCGCCTTCCGCGGGCATCTCTCGCTCGCCGCGGTCGCGGAGGCGGTCGTTGCGCGACTCCCGGTGTTCTGGCTCTCCTCGCAATCGGTGATGCGGCCGGAGCTGGTGCCGCTCCACAAGGTCTTCGAGCGGATGCGCATCCAGCTCGAGGATCGCCGGCCCGGGTTCGGGCCGGAGCGGGTCGCATACGAGAACTGCCGCACGCTCCATTGCCTCTCGCCGCTGATCGAGGCGCACTACGTGCTCGATCCCGGTGACGTGCTGCGCGCGATGGAGGCGAGCCTGGAGCAGCGCCCGGCGGAGGAGCCGCAGATCGACCGCCACCTCGCGGGGTTCCTCGGCGCGCGCTTCAAGCTTGCAAAGGTCGAGTGGCTCGACGAGATCGGCAGTGCCGATCCCGGCTTGCGAGCCCTTGGCACGCTGAAGATGCTGGCCTCGCTGCAGTCCGCAAGCGGGCCGCGCTCGGCGCGCCACACCGCAATCCGCCTCGCACGCCAGCTTCCCGCGACGCTCCAGCGCTTCCATAACCGTGCCAGGCGCAAGACCCTCCTGGAGGAGCTGCCCCGGCTTGCCGAGAAGGGGAGCCTCACGGAACTCCTCGCGCTGGTCGATGGGGCGGCGGAGCGGCAGCGTGATAGCCTCGG
>Ga0335079_10008299_pt1 | contig 11843 bp, 6 predicted proteins | sample Lox_Sample_33_FD_206719 | JGI IMG/M metagenome (GOLD analysis project Ga0335079, IMG submission 206719) | Soil microbial communities from Loxahatchee National Wildlife Refuge, Florida, United States - Lox_Sample_3.3 | ecosystem: Environmental > Terrestrial > Soil > Wetlands | place: USA: Florida... | reverse complement strand
CAGCATCCCCAGCACGATGTATACGGTGGCCAGCGCGGTGACGATCAACAGCCACTCATTGCCGAGCGATTGCTGATACGCCTGCGCGGTTCCGGAGAAGGTAGTGTGAATGGTCGAGGGCAATCCAACCTGCTGCGCCGCTTTGTGAATCGCGTTCACCGCGTCACCCAGCGCGACGCCGGGAGCAAGGTTGAAAGAAATCGTCACCGAAGGGAACAGGCCCTGGTGGGTCACGGCGAGAGGCGCAACCGCCGGTCCGTAGTGGGCGATGGCGCTCAGGGGGACTTCCTTGCCGTTCGTCCCCATCACCCAGGTTTCGCGCAGGAACTGCGGGTCCTGCCAGAACTGCGGCGCCGCCTCCATCACCACGTGATACTGGTTCAGGGACGTGTACATGGTCGAGACCTGGCGCTGCCCGAAGGCGTCGTAGAGCGTGTTGTCGATCAACTGCGGAGATATTCCGAAGCGTGCCGCGGTGGCGCGGTCGTATCGCACTAGAGATTGCAGGCCGTTGTTCTGCTGATCGCTGTTGACGTCGGTGATGATCCTGATACGACGCAAGGCCTCCAGCATGCGCGGCGCATAGTTGGTCAGGTCATCCAGGTTGTCGCCCTGCATGGTGAACTGGTAAAGCGCGTTGCTCAAGCGGCCGCCCACGCGGACATCCTGCATGGCCTGCAGATAGAGCGTCGCTCCCGGGACCTTGGCGAGCTTGGGCCGCAATCGCGCAATGATGTAGTCAGCCGTGATTTTCCTTTCGCTGAGCGGCTTGAGCGCGATGAACATGCGTCCCGTGTTGGTGGTGGTTCCACCTCCTCCGCCGCCGGTGAAGCCCAGCACGGTGTCGACCGCGGGATCGGCCTTGACGATGCCAATCATCTGCAGCAGCAGGTTGTTCATGGCCGTAAAGGAAGTGTCCTGGTCCGCCTGGATTCCGCCCATCATGCGGCCATTGTCCTGCTGCGGGAAAAAGCCCTTGGGCACGCGGATGAACAAATAGACGTTCAGCCCGATGGTTATCAGCAAGATGGTCAGCGTGATCGCGGGATGGCGCAGCACGCGGGAGAGGGTGCGGCCATACATGTTGACTACCCACTGGAAGGCGCGCTCGCTGGCCCAATACAGCTTGCCGTGAGATTCATGCTGTTTCAGCAGGTGGGCGCACATCATGGGCGTGGCCGTGAGCGAGATGACCATGGAAATGCCGATCGCCACCGACATGGTGACGGCAAACTCGCGGAACAAGCGGCCCACGATGCCGCCCATCATCAGCAGCGGAATGAACACCGCCACCAGCGAGATGCTGATGGTCAGGACGGTAAAGCCGATTTCCTTCGATCCTTTCAGCGCCGCTTCAAACGGGGTCGCGCCCTGCTCCAGGTAGCGGGTGATGTTCTCGATCACCACAATGGCGTCGTCCACCACGAAGCCGGTAGAAATCGTCAGCGCCATCAGCGACAGGTTGTCCAGGCTGTAGTGGCACAGGTACATCACCCCGAAGGTGCCGATCAGAGAGAGCGGCACGGCAATGCTGGGGATCATCGAGGTGCGCGCGCTCTTCAGGAAGAAGAAGACCACCAGGATGACCAGAATGACGGCAATGATCAGCGTTCTTTCCACGTCGTGGACCGAAGCGCGGATGGTGATCGTCTGGTCCAGCGCCACCGCCACATCAATCGCCTGCGGGATTGAGGCCCGCAGTTGCGGCAGGACGGCGCGGACGCGATCCACCGTGTCAATGATGTTCGCCCCCGGCTGGCGGAAGATGATGACCAGGATGGAGGGCTTACCGTTGGCATAGCCCGCGTTGCGAATGTCCTCCACCGAGTCGATGGCCTGGCCGACATCGGAAACGCGGACCGCGGATCCATTCCGATATGCCACCACCAGCGGCTGGTAGTCGACGGCCTTGAGGAGTTGATCGTTGGCCCCCACCTGCCACATGCGAGTGCCGTCGGAGAAATTTCCCTTGGGGCTGTTCGCATTGGTGCTGCTCAACATGCTGCGCACTTGCTCGAGGCTGATGCCGTACTTGTTGAGGACGGTGGGATTGAGCTCGATGCGCACGCCGGGCAGGGAACTGCCGCCCACTACCACCTGGCCGACCCCCTCCACCTGGGCCAGTTTCTGCGCCATGATGGTCGAGGCGGCGTCATACATCTGCCCCTTGCCGAGCGAGTCAGAGGTGAGCGCCAGGATCATGATGGGAGAATCGGCCGGATTCACCTTACGGTAGCTGGGGTTGTTGGGCAGGTTGGCGGGCAGATAGCCGCGGGCCGCGTTGATGGCCGCCTGTACATCGCGGGCGGCGGCATTGATGTCTCGGTTCAGATCGAACTGCAGTGTGATGGAACTCGCGCCCAGGGTGCTGGACGACGTCATCTCGGTCACCGCTGCGATCCGCCCGAATTGCCGTTCCAGCGGCGTGGCCACCGACGACGCCATCGTCTCGGGGCTGGCGCCCGGCAACTGCGCATTCACGGAAATGGTGGGGAAATCCACCTGCGGCAGTGGCGAAACCGGAAGCAGCCGGAAGGCCACCGCTCCCGCCAGCGCCAGAGCGATCATCAGCAGCGTGGTCGCTACCGGCCGGCGGATGAATGGTTCGCAAATATTCATGTCTACTTCGCCGGTATCAGTTCCGTCCCCGGACCTTCACTGCGATGCTTGGAAAATCGCTGCGCCAGCCGGTCGAACCAGAGATAAATCACCGGCGTGGTATAGAGCGTGAGCAACTGGCTGAGCAGCAGGCCGCCCACAATGGTGATGCCCAGGGGACGCCGCAGTTCCGATCCGGTTCCGCTTCCCAGAGCCAGCGGCAACCCGCCCAGCAGGGCCGCCATGGTGGTCATCATGATGGGCCGGAAGCGGAGCAGGCATGCCTGATAAATAGAGTCGAGCGGAGTCTTGCCTTCCTTGCGCTCGGCTTCCAGAGCGAAGTCGATCATCATGATGGCGTTCTTCTTGACGATGCCGATCAGGAGAATGATCCCGATGAGCGCGATGACGTCCAGGTCCTTCTTGAACAGGATCAACGCCAGCAGCGCGCCTACACCCGCCGAGGGCAGCGTGGAGAGGATGGTGATGGGATGAATGTAGCTTTCGTACAGCACTCCCAGCACGATGTAGACCGTTATCACCGCGGCCAGGATCAACAGGGGCTCGTTCGCCAGGGACGTCTGAAAAACTTCCGCCGAGCCCTGGAACCCGCTCTGAACGCTGGCCGGCATCCCGATCTCCTGCTTCACCTTGTTCACCGCTTCCACGGCCTCGCCCAGCGAAGCGCCGGGAGCCAGGTTGAACGAGATCGTGACCACTGGAAACTGCCCCTGGTGATTGACCGTGACTGGGGCGGTGGTAGCCTCCCAGTGGGTGAACGTGCTGAGCGGCACCTGGCTGCCGCCGGCAAACACTTGTGACGACGCGATCGAACCTCCGAGCAGTGAACCCGCCGGCGCGGCGGCGAAGGCGGCCGACGAAGTGGAAGCGCTCGCCGAAGGCGTGCTCGACGGACCGAAGCTCTGCAGGCTGGCCGTTCCTCCCGCCACCAACCCTCCGGCGGCCGTGCTGTTCGAAGTTGCAGCTCCGGAGCGAATGTAGAGATCACGTAAATCGCCCGGGTTCCTGCCGAATGCAGGCTTCACCTCCAGCACCACGTGGTACTGGTTCAGTTGCGTAAACATGGTGGAGATCTGGCGCTGGCCGTAAGAATCGTAGAGCGTCTGGTCAATTGCCGATGGAGTGATCCCCAGCCGCGAGGCGGTTTCGCGATCGAACACCAGCCGCGCCCGCAGCCCCAGCGCCTGCTGGTCGCTCGTGACGTCGCGCAACTCGGGCGACTGTTGCAGCTTGGCCAGCATTTGCGGCGCGAAGGAATTCAGCTCATCGGCGCTGGGATCCTCCAGCGTGTACTGGAACTGGGTGCGGCTTACGCGGTCTTCGACCGTGATGTCCTGCACCGGCTGCATGAACAACGTGATACCGGAAATCTTGGCCAGTTGCGGCTGCAGGCGGAGGATGACGTCGCTGGCGCTGATCCTGCGCTCATCGAGAGGCTTGAGGTTGATGAGGATGCGCCCGCTGTTCAGCGTGGTATTGGTGCCGTCGACGCCGATGAATGAGGACAGGCTCTCGACCGCCGCATCTTTCAGGATGACGTCCGCCAGCTTCTGCTGCAGAACCGACATTTCCGCGAACGAGGTGGTCTGCGCGGCCTCGGAAATTCCCTGGATCACCCCGGTATCCTGAATGGGGAAAAAACCCTTGGGCACGACGAAGTAGAGAAAGACGGTGAGCACGAAAGTAGCCGCGGCGACCAGCAGGGTGGTGGTCTGGAAGCGCAGCACCACCTGCAGGGTTCTGCCATAGAAGGCGATGATCTTGTCGAAGGCGCGCTCGGAGGCGCGATAGAAACGGCCCTGTTTTTCCGGCGGCGTGTGATGCAACAGCCGGGCGCACATCATGGGCGTCAGCGTCAGGGAAACCACCGCGGAAACCAGGATGGTCACCGCCAGGGTCACGGCAAACTCGCGGAAGAGACGGCCGACGATATCTCCCATGAACAAAAGCGGGATCAGCACCGCGATCAGAGAGATGGTCAGCGAGACGATGGTGAAGCCGATCTGCTCGGCGCCCTTCAGCGCCGCCCGCAGCGGAGGCTCGCCCTCTTCGATGAAGCGGGTGATGTTCTCGATCATCACGATGGCGTCGTCCACCACGAAACCGGTCGAGATGGTCAGCGCCATCAGCGTCAGGTTGTTCAGGCTGTAGCCGAGCAGGTACATGACTCCGAAGGTGCCGATGAGGGAAAGCGGAACCGCGACGCTGGGGATGATGGTGGCCGCCAGGTTGCGCAGGAACAGGAAAATCACCATCACCACCAGCGCCACCGTCAGTGTCAGAGAGAATTCAACGTCCTTGACCGACGCCCGGATGGTGTTGGTGCGGTCGGTGAGGATTTTGACCTGAATCGAGTTGGGCAGCGTGGTGGTGAGCTGGGGCAGCAGCTTGGTGATGCGATCGACCACCGCGATGATGTTCGCCCCGGGCTGGCGCTGGATGTTCATGATGACCGCCGGCGTGTCATTCATCCATGCGGCCTGGCGAATGTTTTCCGCGTCATCGACCACCGTCGCCACATCCGAAAGCTTTACCGGCGCGCCGTTCTTGTACGCCACCACCAGGGGAGCATATTCGGCGCTCGACAACAGCTGATCGTTGGCGCCGATCTGGTAATTCTGGTACTTGCCGTCGAAGTTGCCCTTCGCCAGATTCACGTTGCTGGCGACAATGGCGCTGCGCAGGTCTTCGAGGTTCAGCCCGTACGAGGCCAGCTGCGTGGGATTGGCCTGAATCCGAACCGCCGGCTTCTGCCCGCCGCTGATGCTGACCAAACCGACGCCGGACAACTGCGAAATCTTGGGCGCCAGCCTGGTGTCAGCCAGGTCTTCAACCTTCGAGAGCGGTAGCGCGTCTGAGGTGAGCGCCAGCGTGAGGATCGGAGTGTCGGCGGGATTGATCTTGCTGTAGAGCGGAGGCGTGGGAAGGTCGGCAGGCAGATACGTGCCTCCGGCGTTGATCGACTGTTGTACTTCCTGCTCCGCGACGTCAATGCTGAGGCTCAGGACGAATTGCAGCGTGATCACCGAGCTGCCGTCTGAGCTGGTGGAGGTCATCTGCTGCAGGCCCGGCATCTGGCCGAACTGGCGCTCGAGCGGCGCCGTCACCGACGACGCCATCACATCCGGGCTGGCTCCGGGATAAAAGGTGACGACCTGGATGGTCGGATAATCCACCTCGGGCAGCGCCGACACCGGCAATTGCAGGTACGCTACCACTCCCGCCAGCATGATGGCGGCCATCAGAAGTGAAGTTGCGATGGGCCGCAGTATGAATGTCCGCGACGGACTCATGAACCCGCCTTGGGGCGGCTGCCATCTATGACCTGCGCGTTTACCTTGCTTCCTTCCTGCAGCTTGTCCACCCCCGTGGTGACCACAACATCGCCCGCAGCCAGGCCGGAGACCACTTCCGCCTCTTCCCCTTCCGTGGTTCCCAGAGTGACGTTGCGCACGGTCACGGTCTGGTCGCTCTTGACCAGGTACACGAAAGTCCGTTGCGAATTCCGCTGGATGGCCGCCGTGGGCACCAGCGTTACCCCCTGCTTCTCCTGCACCAGCAGTCGAGCGTTCACGAACTGGTTGGGAAACAGCGCGTCATCCTTGTTGCTGAAGATCGCCCGCAGCTTCAGCGTGCCGGTGGTCTGGTCGATCTGGTTGTCCATGGTGAGCAGCGTGCCTTGCGACAGCTTCTTTCTCAAATCGCGGTCGTAGGCATCCACCTGCAATTTTTCTCCGGCGCGGAAGCGCTTGGCCACCTGCGGCAACTGGTCTTCCGAGATGGTGAAAATCACGCTGATAGGCTCGATCTGGGTGATCACGATCAGGCCGTTGGTGTCGGCGGCGTGAACGATGTTGCCGGGATCGACCAGCCGCAAGCCCACGCGCCCGCTGATGGGGGCGGTGATGTGGCAATAGATCAGGTTCAGCTTGGCGCTATCGATAAGGCCCTGGTCCGTCTTGACGATGCCTTCGTCCTGGGTGACCGTCGCCTGCTGGGTCGCGAGTTGCTGTTCGGCGACGGCATTTCGCTTGATTAATTCCTGGTAGCGCGCCAGGTCGACGCGCGCGTTTTGCAGTGCCGCCTGGTCCTTGAGGAGCTGTCCCTGGGCCTGCGTCAGTTGAACTTCGTACGGCCTCGGGTCGATCTCTACCAGAGGCGCCCCCTCGCGTACCGTGTCGCCTTCCTTGTAATAAATCTTCATCAGCTGGCCGTCGACCCGGCTCTTCACCGTCACTGTGTAAAGCGGAGTCACCGCGCCCAGTCCGGTGTAATAGACACCGATGTTGCCGGTGTGGGCGGTCGCCGCGGTGACGGGGATGGTCGGCCCGCGCTGGCCGGAAGGTGGCGCGGCCGGCTTGCTGGGATGGCCGCGCAGGACAAAGTAAAGCACAATCGCCGCCAGCACCACCGCGGCGGCAAGCCACATCCAGCGCCGGCGCGGCGAGGAGCGCTCCGCGCGTTCCTTATCCCAATCTTCGGAAAGCCGGGGCGGCTCCGTATTTTCAGTAGGCGTAAAAGTGGGTTTGTTCATGAGTATTCGAAAATTTTTTCTGCTGGCGCCAGCGGGCAGCGGACCTCGGCGTGCTGATCCCTCTTAGACGCGCACCCCCGCGCTTGGTATGCCCGAGATCCTGTAGAAGGGATCCTTTGTCAAAAACCAGCTCCAGCACCGATTTACGCTGTTTTCTGATGAGTCCATCCCCATCGATGGAAGCACAATTTTTCGTAAAGAAGTGCAAAGATTCGGTCATTTTTTTGATATCTTTCCCCGCGCTTCCCCCGGAAAGCGAGTCAGCCCCTCTGCCACCTCGCTCGCATCCCCCAGCGCAGCGACTTATGGGGCGACCCATTATATGATTTCCGGCTGTCGCAACATGCGTATCCGGCTCTGCGTCGCAGTTTTGCTGGGTTGGGCCACTCTTGCTCTCGGCCAGGAAGGTTCTTCGCCTGTGCTGGCCGTCCCTGCCTCCTCCATCGCGTCGCCGGCGATGAAGGACCTGTCCTCTCCCGCCATCATTATCGGGTTCGTTGGCGGTTTCATCAGGCACGATGACTCCTCGCATGGCCCGGTGCAGCTCGCGGCGCGACTGCGTGAGGACTTTCCCTCCGGCGTTCATGTGGAGGTCTTCGAAAATCGCCGCGGCAAGCAGGCCCATGGAGAGATCCTGCGTCTGTTGGATGCCGATCACGACGGCAAGCTCTCGCCCCAGGAGAAACAGCGGGCGCGAATCATCATTTATGGGCACAGCTGGGGCGGATCGGAAGCCGTGAACCTGGCGCGCAGGCTCCAGCAGGATGGAATCCCGGTTCTCCTCACCGTTCAGCTGGACAGCGTCGCCAAACCCGGCCAGAACGATTTCCTTATTCCGGCCAATGTTGCTGAAGCGGTCAATTTTTTTCAGCCCGACGGCCTGATTCACGGCCGGACCGAGATTCGGGCGTTCGATCCGGCGCGCACCAGCATCCTTGGAAACTTTCGCTTCGACTACGGAGCCAATCCCCTCCATTGCTCCGGATACCACTGGTTCGCCCGCCTGTTCGAAAAAACTCACATCGCTATCGAATGCGACCCCGCGGTCCTGAGCCAGGTGGAGTCTTTGATCCGCTCGAAACTGCTGCTTCTCCCTTAGTGGCTTGCCTGAGTAAGGTGAGTGCTGTATGGTTGCGGCCCGTTATTGTGGGATATGCTCGGGCAGGCTCTTCTGTTGTTCACAGCCTCCCCGGAATAATGAGGTCCCCGCAGCGGATCATGACCATTGTTGTTGACGAAGTGCCGGGTGGTTTCCCGGCTAAGCGCAGAATGTCGCCGCTGAGGATCCTGGTGGTGGACGACCACGAGCTGGCTCGCCGGGGCATCTGCCAGGTGTTAAGTTGCGATCCAAATATCGTGGTGGTGTCGGAAGCTGTCGATGGAGTTACCGCGGTGCAGAAGGCCCAAGAGCTGCACCCCGACATCATCCTGATGGACATTACTCTTCCGGGAAAGAACGGCGTTCAGGCCGCGGCCAACATCCGGCAGCTGTCCTCGGAGTCGCGGATTATCTTCGTCAGTCAGCACGTTTCCCTGCAGGTCGCGAGGGAGGCTATGGGGGTTGGCGGCTGCGGTTACGTCGTTAAATCCGATGCCGGCTACGATCTTCTGCCTGCGATCGAGGCCGCGTGTGAAGGCCGAATTTTCGTCAGCCGAACCCTGCTGGCACACGGTTGGAACCCGCCTTCGTCCAAACTGTGATCGCCAATTCGGGCGATTTGCGACCGCTGTGGATGTTGGCTAGCCGTTGTATGCTTTGGCTATTAAAGTCTCGCAAGTTGTTCTGCCGTTGCTGGTTGAAATTCTGGACCTTTTCGTCCTATTCTAACTCAGCTCGCTGATTCCGGCTGTGATCCAGTCTATATTCCGACCAGAGGGAGAAGTTTCTCTTGGTTTCTTCGCGGCGAAAGCTCCTGCTGACGCTCACCGTGGGGTTGCTGCTGACCCTTGCGGAAGCGGTTTACTTGTTCGTCTCCGCCGCGGGCTACGACAAGCTTACAGCCCAGCTGCAGCATTCCCATCAGGTGAAGGACGAATTGAACGCCATCCTTGGCCTCATGGACGATGCGGAAACGGGACAGCGCGGATACTTGCTCACGGGCGATCCCAGCTACCTGCAGCCTTACCGGGCGGCGGCTTCTCAAATTGACGGTCTACTCTCCAGGCTTTCCGATCTGGCCCGTAACAACGCTATTCAGCAGGGACGCTTATCGCAGCTTCGGCGCCTGCGGGAGCAGAAATTTGCGGAAATGAACAGCACCCTCCAACTCTACGACCAGGGGAAGCACGAGGACGCGCTCCACGTGGTTCTCTCCGGCGCCGGCAGGGACCAGATGGAGGAGTTGCGAGCCGCGGTGGCGGCAGCCAAGAGTGAAGAGGACCGGTTGCTCGATGCCAAGGCCGCTTATGCGGATCGCCGCTACTGGATCATTCTCAGCGTCTCGCTGACCCTCGCGGTGCTGTCGGTGATCGTCTACATGTTGGTTGTGCGGCAGATGAAGAGCGCGATGAGCAGTGAAGAGAAAGCCCGGGTTGAGGCGGAGAAGCGGCTGCTGGCCGAGGAACGGCTGCGCGCGGAAACCGAACTGGCGCGACAGCGCGAGAAGGCCGACGCCAAATTCCGGGCGCTGCTGGAGTCGGCGCCGGACGCCATGGTGGTGGTGAACCGCGAGGGCAGGATTGTGCTCGCCAACGTCCAGGTGGAGAAATTATTCGGATATCGGGCGGTCGAACTGCTCGGCCGCGAAGTGGAGATGCTGTTGCCGGAGCGCTTCCGGCGCGCCCATTCCGGGCACCGCGCCGACTTTTTTTCCGATCCCCGGGAACGCCCCATGGGAGCCGGACTGGAATTATTCGGAGCGCGCAAGGATGGCCATGAATTTCCCGTGGAGATCAGCCTCAGTCCGCTGCAGACCGGCGAGGGCATGCTGGTCACCGGCGCCATCCGCGATATCAGCGCGCGCAAGTGGACGGAGGACAGTCTACGCACGCTTACCGGGCGCCTGCTGCAAATGCAGGATGAAGAGAGGCGCCGGCTGGCGCGCGAGTTGCACGATAGCGCCGGGCAGATTCTGGTCGCTCTCAACATGAACCTGACCGCCATGAAGTCCGAGGCCGGTCCGTGGGATGCGGGCGCGAATGGGAAGGTCAGCGAGAGTCTGGAATTGATCGACGAACTCTCCAGAGAATTGCGGACCATCTCGCACTTGCTGCATCCCCCTCTTCTCGATGAGATGGGATTGGTGTCGGGCCTTCGCCTGTACCTGGACGGTTTCAGTGAGCGAAGCGGCATCAAAGTCGATTTCGTTCGTTCGCAGGACTTTGGGCGTCTCTCGCAGGATTTTGAAACGGCCATCTTCCGCGTCGTGCAGGAATGTCTTACCAACATCCACCGCCATTCCGGGAGCCCGGTGGCCCGGGTTTACCTGAGCCGCTCGGAACACGAGGTTCGCGTGGAGGTTGAAGACGATGGCAGGGGCATACCGACGGAGAAGCAGAAAGCGATGGAAGACGCCGGCATGCCCGGTGTGGGAATCCGCGGGATGCGCGAGAGGATCCGCCAACTGGGCGGCACTCTGGAAATTACCTCCAACCGTCACGGAACTGTCGTGATAGCCAGGCTGGTGCTTTCCGGTGCTTCCTCGTCCGCGGTCGCATGAGCGGCGAGACGGGCTCGCATATATTGAGTAACCAGACGCGCGGAAATACAGCATCCACTGTATTTTTGGGGCTAGCCGCTGCAAGCTATATTTCTCGGTGCGTGATCCGGTCCCTGACAGAGACGGAAGGGCCGGTCAGCGCGAAAGTGAACGCCCCTTACGAGTAAGAAAATTACAAGCAGTCAGTTGGGTGCAGGTCAGAACGCTGCTGACCCTTACGGTTCTCGATCGTTGTCACCGGAGGGGTTGGCGAGCTCAAGGCATGCCCGGCCAGGAAAATGTTTGGCAAACAACCGTGGGCCAAGAAGACTGTTTTGTCGAGGTTAAGCCATGACTTTACGAATACTCGTAGCCGACGACCACGAAGTAGTGCGGCGCGGACTTTGCTCCCTTCTGCGGGCGCAGCCGGACTGGGAAGTGTGCGGCGAGGCGGGTGATGGCCGTGAGGCGGTGGAGAAAACCCTGCAGCTGAAGCCCGAAGTCGTCATCCTGGATATCGGGATGCCCAACCTTAACGGGTTGGAAGCGACCCGGCAGATCCTCAAGGCGAGCTCCGACACGAAAGTCCTGATTCTCACCCTGCATGACTCCGAGCAGGTGGTGCGCGATATCCTGGACGCGGGCGCGCGGGGATTTCTCTCCAAATCCGATGCTGCCCGGGACCTGATCGCCGCGGTGGAAGCCCTGCGCCGCGGCAAGATCTACTTCACTCCCAAAGTCGGAACCATGGTGCTCGAGGGCTATCTGCAGCGCGACGCCAAAGCGGCGGCGCCTGAGCCGCAGAGCCGTCACCGGCTCACCCCCAGAGAGCGCGAGATCGTACAGCTGCTGGCGGAAGGGAAGAGCTCAAAGGAAGTAGCCGTGGCGCTGGGTTTGAGCGTGAAGACCGCCGAGACGCACCGCTCCAACATCATGCGCAAGCTTGAGCTGCACTCCATCAGCGCCCTGGTGCTCTACGCGGTGCAGAACAACATCGTGCATGTGGTGAATCCGCCGCTCTGAAGGAAAATGCCCACCCTTCCAAACCCAGG
>Ga0335079_10008298_pt1 | contig 11843 bp, 7 predicted proteins | sample Lox_Sample_33_FD_206719 | JGI IMG/M metagenome (GOLD analysis project Ga0335079, IMG submission 206719) | Soil microbial communities from Loxahatchee National Wildlife Refuge, Florida, United States - Lox_Sample_3.3 | ecosystem: Environmental > Terrestrial > Soil > Wetlands | place: USA: Florida... | reverse complement strand
GAATTCGTCCGCACCGCACGCGCCAAGGGCCTCTCCGAACGCGTCGTGATCTACAAGCACGTGCTCCGCAACGCGCTCAATCCGTTCGTCACGATGGCCGGCTATGGTCTCGCCGACCTGCTGGGCGGCGCCGCGCTGGTCGAGGCCGTCATGAACCTGCAGGGTCTTGGGCTTCTGCTGCTCAACGCGGTGCGCTCGCTGGACATTTATCTGGTGATGGGTTCCGTGCTGATGGGCACGGTTTTGCTACTGCTGGGCAACCTACTCGCGGATATCGCGCTGGTCGCGGTCGATCCGCGGGTGGATTTCTCCTCGATGAAATCGCAATGAGCGCGGTGCCAAAGATTCCTATTCCCCCGCTGGAGATCGCCGTTGCGGAGCCGAAGCGCGGCTTCGCTGCCTCGATGCGGCGCGAATGGCGGCTCGCTGGCTGGCCGGCCCGGCTATCAACATTGTGCCTGGCGCTCTTCTACCTACTCGCGATCGCGTCGCCGATCATCGCGCCCTACGATCCGACCTATCAAAATCGCCGGTTGCCGGATTGCCCGCCGATGCAACTGCATCTCGCCGCACCGTCCGAATGGGCCCACGCGTTTTTCTATGCGCATCCGATGCGGATGGTCGATGCGGAGGCGCGCAAGTTTGCCGAGGATCGTGGCGCAAAGACCTACGTGCATCTGCTCTCGTATGGCCACCTCTTCACCACCGAACCGAACGCGCCGCCCTACTTCCTGCTGGGTAGCGAGGGCCTGGGCCGCGACCTGTTCTCGCGGATCGTGTACGGCTCGCGGGTTTCGATGTTTGTCGGACTGATCGGTGTCGCGATCAGCTTCGGACTCGGCATCACGGTCGGTGCGCTGTCGGGCTACGTGGGCGGGCTGCTCGACAACCTCATCATGCGCTGGTCGGAAATCGAGATGTCGCTGCCATCGTTCTATTTCCTGCTTGCGCTCGCCGCGATTATTCCCTCGGGCATGAGCACGGTGGCGACGTTTTTTATGATCGTTGCGATCATGAGCTTCATCAGTTGGGCCGGCTTCGCGCGCATCATTCGAGGCATGGCGGCGTCGGTGCGATCGGTCCCGTTTGTCGAAGCGGCGCGCGCACTCGGCGGTTCACGCTGGCGCGTCCTCACCCGCCACGTGATGCCATCGGTGCTCGGCTACGCGATCGTCGCCGCGACGCTTTCGATTCCGGGCTTTATCCTGGGGGAGAGCGCGCTGTCGCTGCTCGGCCTCGGCATTCAGGAGCCGGCGTCGAGTTGGGGCAATCTGCTGGCACAGGCCGAGGACGTGCAGAACCTCGCGCGCTATCCGTGGATTCTGATTCCGGGAATTTTCATTTTCCTCGCGGTGATGTCGTTCAACTTTCTCGGCGACCATCTGCGCGACCGCCTCGATCCTTCCAATCGGCGCTAGGCGCCTACAGCCAATCGGCGCTAGGCGTCTGCTGCGGACCGGTGCCAGGCGCTCAATGCTAATCGGCCAGGCGCCCTACTCATTAGAGGATTTTGCAGCCAGCGGTTTTACCGCCTGACGCTGGTAGTCGTGCATCATGGTCGCGATGGTGTCCGCCTCGTCCGCGCCTTTGTCCTCGCGAATCGCGACGATGCGCGCAAAGCGGAGCGCCATCCCGCTCGCATACTGCGGGCTGCGCTGGATATCGCTGTAGGCGACCTCGACCACTACCTCGGGACGGACCGTCACGGTACCGTGCGCGTCCGCGATTTTCAGCGCGAGCAGACGCTCGGTGATCGATTCGAACTGCGCATCGGTCAATCCCTTGAAGGTTTTGCCAACCTCGGCGAAGCCGCCTGAGGCCTCGTCGCGCGCCGCAAGATGGTAGTTCGAGAGCCATCCTTTGCGCCGTCCGTAGCCCCAATCCGCCGCGACGATGACGAGGTCGAGAGTCTTCGCATTCTGGATTTTGAGCCATCCGCGGCCGCGCGCGCCGGGCGTGTACCTGCTCGCGAGCGACTTGGCGACCACGCCCTCGAAGCCGGCTTCGATCGCATGCCGATAGAACTTCTCGCCTTCGACTAATGATTTGGGCGGCGCACGCCCGACCATTTGTATATTCGCCGCGCGTGCGAGTTCCTGTAACGCCTCGATCCGCTCGGTATAGGGCTTGTCGATCCACAGCTCGCCGTCGAGTGCGAGCAGGTCGAAGAGATAGAGACGGATCGCAAGCTCGGCGCGCGCGCGATCGATTTCGCGTCGCCGCCCGAGCCGTCGCATCAGTTCCTGAAACGCGAGCGTGTTACCGTCGGCATCGATCGCAATTACTTCGCCATCGAAGATGACGTTGCGATCGCCGAGCGCCGCCATCTGCTCAACGACCTCGGGCAGGCTCTGCGTGATCTCATTGAGGCGGCGCGAGAAGATGCGCGTGACGCCGTCGGCGTGATGAATCTGCACGCGGGCGCCGTCGAGTTTGTGCTCGAGCGCGAACTCGCTCCCGAGAATCGAAAACGCATCGGCGATTTCGTCCGCCGGCTGCGCGAGCATCGGCTTGAGCGGCTTCATCGCGCGAGCGCGCGCGCTCGCCGCCGCGGGAGCATCGACGTCGCTTGGGCTCGCGCCGGAGTCGCTCCGCAGATCGCGCACCACGCGGCCGACGTCGCCTTCAAGCATGTGCGCGCGACGGATTTCCGTCACTGGACGCTGCGCCATCTTCGCGATCGCCTCGAGCATGAGGCCTTCGCTCATCCCATGGCGCATCTCGCGGATGAGAATCTTGGTGAGATACTTGCCTTCCAGCGCGGTGGCGCGTTCGAACAGCGAGGTAAGCTCGGCGAGTTTGCGCGCACGCGAGGCGCGGCCTTCGATTTCCGCGATCTCGGCGAACTTCGATGCAATCTCGCGAATTGTCAGCGACGGCTCGGGCTCGGCCGCGCGCCTCCGGAGCATGATGCCGATGGCGTCGCCGAAGTCCTCCGCCGAATTGTAGATGTCCTCGCCCTGCTCTTCGGTGCCGGTCAGCGCCGCGACGATTTTCCAAATCGCGCGACCGCTGATCTGAAGCCGCTTCTCCTCGCCCTGTGCGAGCGAGCGCCCGACCAGGAAGCGCGCGGCGACTTCGGCTTCATCGAGGTCGATGCGCGCGAGGAATTCGCCGACCGTCTCCGCCATTTGGAGGCGGCTGCCGGTCTGACTGAGCGATTGGCAAACCTCGGCGAATTCCTGGAATGAGGCCACGCGAGATAATAGTCGCATGAGGAAGAGATCAGGCAAGACACCAAGGGAGGACCAAGAAGGCAGCAGACCTATCGCTACTTACCTTCCAGCGCCCACGTCCTGATCAGATGATGCGCGATCGCGATTGGCGGCGGCACCATCATGCCGTCCACGCGCTTGCCCTCGATGAGCTCGCGGGCGACGGCGCGCTCGACCCATCGCACCTCGGCGAGCTCGGTCTCGTCAGGCTTGACGTCGCGAGAAGTCGCGCGCGCGAAACATCCGATCATCAAGGACGACGGGAACGGCCACGGCTGCGTCGCATAGTAGGTGACCTCATCGACGCGCACCGATGCTTCCTCCATCAGCTCGCGGCGCACCGCTTCCTCGATGGTTTCGCCGGGTTCGATGAAACCGGCGAGCGCGGAGAACATTCCGGCGGGGAAAATTTTGCCGCGTCCGACCAGGCAGGCGTCGCCATGCGTCGCGAGCATGATGACCACCGGATCGACGCGGGGAAAATGTTCGCTCTTGCACGCGTCACACAGCCGCCGATATCCCGCATCCATCAGCTTGGTCGGCGCCGCGCACTTCGGACAGAAGCCGTGGCGCTGATGCCAATCGATCATCGCCTTGGCCTGCGCGATAATCGCGGCATCGCGCGTCGAGACCATCGCACCTGCCACCCGCGCATCGCGGAAATGGCCCATGCCGGCAATCGGGCTGGTCTTCAGCGGATTGGAAGTCTCGCTGATATCGAGCGCGAACAGCGCGCGGTCGCCCTCGAGCCCGAGGAAGATGCTGACGGCGTCATCGAGGCCGAACGCATCGGCGACCTCCGGCTTCACGAGGCCGATTTGGAGCGGACCCGCATCCTTCTCGGAGCCGAGCAGGAACGGCTGCAGCCGCCACATCGGAAAGACGAGCGAGGTCGTGTCGCGGCGTTTGGCTTCGACCCAGTTGGCGTCGGTGCGCTTTTCGCTTGCGCGATTGAGGGGATTGCCGGAGAAGGGAATCATGCGGCCAAACTAACCCGATTCGAGGGAGATTTGCACGTGCGCCGCCGCTCGATTTCACTGGCCATTCATCCACTTTTGCGAGCACTGAGGTTAGGACTTGAGTAACATCGAGGCTGTTGCAACGACCTTCACTTTCGGAAGTTGATCATGACGACATCCGCGGAAAGCTTCGACGCGCTGGCGGAACTGGCGCTGGACCTGCGCTACACGTGGAGCCATTCAACCGATTCTCTGTGGCGCACGCTCGAGCCCGAGCTATGGAACTCGACGCGTAATCCGTGGGTAGTTCTGCAAACGGCCTCGCGAAAAAAGCTTGAGGATTTACAGCGCGACCCCAAGCTGCAGGAGCAGATTGCAGAGCTGTTGGCGAAGCATCGTGAGTCGCAGAACGCGCCGAAATGGTTTCAGCGCAATCATCCGAATTCGCCATTAAGCTGCGTCGCCTATTTCAGTATGGAATTCGGACTAAGCGAGGCGCTGCCGATCTATTCCGGCGGGTTGGGCAATGTCGCCGGCGACCAGCTCAAGGCGGCTGATGACCTTGGAGTACCTTTGGTCGGAGTTGGGCTGCTTTATCAGCAAGGCTACTTCCGCCAAATAATCGAGGCGGATGGGAGCCAGCGCGCCTTGTTTCCGTATAACGACCCGGGCCAGCTACCCATCTCTGCGGTGCGGGATGCAGATGGCGAGTGGCTCCGATTGTCGGTCGTTCTTCCGGGCGTGACGCTTTGGATTCGAATCTGGCAGGCGCAGGTTGGACGCTTGAAGCTGTACCTGCTGGATAGCAATGATCCCGGCAATCCCCCCGCATATCGCGGCATCGCCAGCGAACTTTATGGTGGCGGGCCGGAGTTACGCATCGCCCAGGAAATGATTCTCGGCCTCGGCGGATGGCGGATGCTGAAAGCGTTGGGACTCCATCCGGAGGTTTGTCATCTGAACGAAGGTCATGCGGCCTTCGCGGTGCTGGAACGGGCCCGGGATTTTGCCGAGGATAACGGCGTGCCCTTCGAAGCTGCGCTGGCGATCACGCGTTCCGGTAACTTGTTCACGACCCATACGCCGGTGGAAGCCGGATTCGATCGGTTTCCACTCCAGTTGATGCAGCGTTTTATGGAGTTTTACGCCCGCGAGCGACTGCATATCGATTTCAATCAACTGCTTGCTCTCGGGCGGGCCAATCCGGAAGACAACAATGAGCCATTCAACATGGCCTACCTTGCTATCCGTGGCAGCCGCGCCATCAATGCGGTGAGCCGTTTGCATAGCGAGGTCAGCCGCAGGATTTTTGCGCGGCTGTTTCCGCGCTGGCCGGACCGGGAGATTCCCGTGAGTTTTGTGACCAACGGCGTGCATACGCCTACTTGGGATTCCGCAGCCGCCGACGCGTTATGGACCAAGCAATGCGACGGCGATCGATGGCGGGGCGAAATGGAAAGTGTTGCCGCCGACATTTCCCGCGCGCCGGATAGCGCATTGTGGGAAATGCGCAAGCAAAATCGCCTCGAACTGGTGCTCTTCGTGCGCGAGCGGATGGCGCAAGTGCTTGGTGAACGCGGCAGTGATCCGAGGATCGCTGCTGAAATATTCCATCCCGATGCGCTGACGTTGGGATTTGCGCGCCGATTCGCTACTTACAAACGGCCCAATCTGCTGCTGCATGATCCGGATCGATTGGCACGAATTCTCACCAACCCGGACCGTCCGGTGCAGTTAGTGGTCGCCGGCAAAGCGCATCCTGAAGACCTCGCCGGGCAGGCAATGATAAGGGCCTGGATGGACTTTAATCAGCGCCCGGAAGTTCGCCGGCGCGTGGTTTTTCTGAGCGACTACGATCTGCTTCTTGCCGAGCGTTTGGTGCAAGGCGCCGATCTCTGGATCAACACTCCACGCCGGCCGTGGGAGGCATGCGGCACCAGCGGGATGAAGGTGCTGGTCAACGGCGGTCTCAATTTGTCCGAGTTGGATGGCTGGTGGGCCGAAGCCTATTCGCCCGAGCTGGGGTGGGCGTTGGGCGATGGCATGGAACACAACGAGGATCCGAAATGGGACGCCACAGAAGCGGAGCAGCTCTATAGCATCCTCGAGCAGCAGGTGATTCCGTGCTTCTACCATCGCGATGCCGGCGGCATTCCCAGTGACTGGGTGGCCATGATGCGCCGGAGCATGGCCCAGCTGACGCCGCGTTTTTCAGCCAATCGCGCGGTTCGTGAGTACACCGAGAGATACTATCTTCCTGCGGCGGAAGCTTACGGCCATCGCGCTGCGAATCGCGGCGAGTTCGGAAAAGTCTTGCTCGAATGGAAAACAAAGCTCGCTCTACAGTGGCCTGCGCTTCATTTTGGAGAGCTGCGGGTGGCTAGCTCACCGGGAGCGCATTCGATTGAAGTGGACGTAAACCTGGGCCAGACGCCCGCCCAGGATATCGACGTGCAACTGTACTCGAATGAGCGGGATGGCGCGGGACCCTTCGTGGTCGAAATGCATCAGACCGGCGATGCCGCGGGAGACTCCGGCGGCTGGAAGGTCTATGCCGCCGATATCCCATTATCGCGCGAATTGTCCGACTACACGCCCCGCATCGTGGCGAAAAATCCTGACGCGGCGATTCCGCTCGAGGATGCTCACATCCTTTGGTTTCGATGATCGCCCGATCTTTGATACCCCGAGGACTAAGCTAAGCGGACAAGCACCGCTTTGTCATCGCATACAGTGCCGATAATTGCCGTATGAGGATGCCAAAGCTCCTATCTTGCTACTGCGTCATCGGGCCGCAGCCGCGCGTCGTCATCCGCGACACATTGATAGATAAGGGCGTAGACATGACGCGAGGCCAGGTTGCCGGAGCACTCCGACGCTCGTTGACATTGCTTCCGACGGTACTCGCGCAAGTGTTGTGACTGGATGCTCGACCGATGCTTATCGCGCGGCGGCGTTGTGGGAATCGGGCTGCGCCGCAACCTTCGCAGCGAAGTGGCGAATGCTCTCGATCATCACGCGCTTCTTGACTGGCTTGCTGATGTGCATGTCGCATCCCGCGGCCAGCGCGCGGTTTACATCTTCCTCGAGCGCGGAGGCGGTGAGCGCGACGATCGGCGTGGGCATGCGCCCCTGCTCGCTCTCCCATCGACGAATCACGCGGGTTGCACTCAGCCCATCCATCTCGGGCATCTGCACGTCCATGAAGACCAGATCGTAGCGGCTCGCGGTGAACATCTGCACCGCGATGTTGCCGTTCTCGGCGAACTCGACGTGCAGCGGCTCGCTCCTAAGATACGCGCCGATCAGCAGGCGATTGTCAGGTGAGTCATCGACGACGAGGATCTTCGACAGCGCAGAAACTACCGGCGTGACGCTCGACGGTTTCATCCGGCGCGCCGGTGCCGTGCCATTACGATGCGTGTGGTTGAGCAGCTGATTGATGGAATCGAACAAGCGCTTCCGCGTGATCGGTTTGATCATGTAGTCGTCGAGGCCGAGTTCGCGCAGGCGCTCGGCCTGCGGCTTGAAGTCTTCCGAAGAGAGCATCAGCACGACCGGTTCGATCGGAAGATGATCCTCGCGAATGTGGCGTGCGACCTCGAGGCCGTCCATCCCCGGCATCCGCATGTCGAGCAGAATAATGCAGAAAGGGCGATTGGCGACGGTTGCTCCCCGGATAGCCTCCAAGGCATCGGCGCCGGATACGGCCTCAGTTACATCCGCACCGATTTGGGACATCATTTCGCGAACAATTAACCGGTTGATGTGATTGTCATCGACCACCAGCACGCGCTGGCCGCTCAGCTCGAGCGTCGCGGGAGGACCAGACAACATCGCACGCGAGACCACCCCGAATTCCAGCGTAAAGTAGAAAGTGCTGCCTTCATTGGGAACGCTCTCGACCCAGATTTTTCCGCCCATCAAACCGGCCAACCGTTGGACTATCGCGAGCCCGAGCCCGGTCCCTCCGTATTGTCGGGTGGTGGAGGAATCGGCCTGTGTGAAACTGGCGAAGATCGTGCTCAGTTTGTCAGTCGGGATGCCGATACCCGTATCGGAGACCGCGAAGCGCAATCCGCCGACCGCATTGGATTCGGGATCGGCGGAGACCTCGAGCAGGATGCGGCCTTCGGGAGTGAACTTGATCGCATTGCCGATGAGGTTGACGAGGATCTGGCGCAGGCGCAGCGGATCGCCGATGAGGCGCTCCGGGACTCCAGGCGCGAGATGCGCGATGAGTTCGAGGCCCTTGGTGTGCACCGCGACGCCGAAGGTCGCGATGGTGCTATCGATCAATTCGGCGAGGTCGAATTCGCTCTTCTCGATCAGCATCCGGCCGCTCTCGATGCGCGCGAGATCGAGGATGCTGTTGATGAGGTCGAGCAACGCGTTGCCGTTGGACACCATCACATCGAGATAGCGGCGCTGCTCCGCGGAAGGATCGGTATCGAGCAGCAGATCGGCCATTCCCAGCACCGCATTCATCGGAGTGCGGATTTCATGCGACATGCTGGAGAGGAACGACGATTTCGCGCGCGAGGCCGCCAGCGCATCGATACGCGCTTCCTCGAGCTGGCGCCGATAACCCTGGCCAAGCCAGGTCGCGGTCTGCGAGATGATGACCCCCATCGCGATCATGGCCCAATGTGCGAACGCAGAGGCATCCGCAACTGCGCGCCAGTGAAGGCACACAATCGTGACCGTCGCGAGGTTGAGCGCGGTTTGCCAAGGGACTTCCCAAGGCATCATCGCCGAGGCGCCGATCGAGATCAGTCCGAGGGTCACATAGAACCAATCATTGTCGCCGGTAAGGATCGACAGTTCCAGCATGCTCGCCATGATGATGGTGAGGCCCCAGAGACTGATCGAGCGGCCATAGATACGGCCGATGGCGAAGCGGCACGAGATTAAGCCTCCGAGCCCGATACAGATGTTCAGCAAATGAAGGTAGAACGTAACGTGGGTGAGGGTCGGGTAGGCGTAGTAAAGATAGGCGACCTGGAAGCCACCGACATAGACCGCGCCCGCCGCGACGATGCGAGGCGTCCAATGGTCGCGCATCCGCGCCAATTCGGCGGCATCGGACTGTTCGGCGGATGTGATTGGCGAGGACCGATTAGAATTCCCGCCCAGGCTCATACTCACGCTAGTCTCCCGGACGGGTAGAAGGGGCAAAATGCGGGCCACTATCGGGTGATGTTTTTCGGAAGTTAGCCTGCTCTACGCGAGCGGTAGTTCCAGAGCCGAAACAGCCTCGGACAGGCGTTTCATTCTAGAAACGGAGACGCCCCCAGTTGACTCGACCAAATCGCGTCCGTACATTCTGTCTATAAGCCAATAAAGGCCAGCGCGCGATCGGATTCCGCGACCGCCAACCCTGCAACCCATACAGAGCCATTCGTTCGGCCTAGCGCCAACGGGAATCCGCTGGATCTGGACCGAGAGGTATTTTGTCGTTCACTGAATTTTCTCTATCACCCGAACTAACTCGTTCAATCAAAGACCGCGGCCACCATCAGGCCACTCCCATCCAGGCCGGAGCGATTCCGGTTGCGATGGCCGGTCGCGACCTGATCGCAACCGCCGAGACCGGCAGCGGCAAGACCGCGGCTTATCTGATCCCGCTCATCGATAGGCTGCACACCAACCACGCTGGACATCATCATGCAAATGGGAACGGACACGCCCTGCGTGGGATCCGCGCGATGATCCTCGTGCCCACGCGTGAACTCGCGGCGCAGGTCGCCAAGGAGTTCGGCATCCTCGCCCGCAACACGCGCCTTAAGGCGGCGTTGATCGTCGGGGGCGATTCGATGAATCGTCAGCTCCACGATTTGCGCACCGGCGCGAGCGTGCTGGTCGCGTGCCCCGGGCGCCTCAACGATCACCTCGAGCGCGGGACCGTGAAGTTGAACCAGGTCGAGCTGGTTATACTCGATGAGGCCGACCGGATGCTCGATATGGGCTTCCTGCCGCAGATTCGGCGCATCATGAAGACCGTGCCGCACCAGCGCCAGACGCTGATGTTCTCCGCCACGATGGGCTCGGGCGTGTCGCAGGTCGCGCGAGAGTTCCTGACCGACCCCGCGCACGTGAGCGTAGGCGCGAAGGCAGCGCCGCCGTCGCAGATTCATCAGACCATTTTACCGGTCACCCTCGAAAACAAAGGCGCGATGCTGATCGAGATTCTCAAGCGCGACGATGTCGAAAGTGCGATTGTTTTTACCCGCACGCGCTCACGCGCCGATCGGGTGGCGCGGTTGCTGGTGCGCAGCGGTATCAAGGCGGTCGCGATTCATGGCGACAGGTCGCAGAGCCAGCGCAATGCCGCGCTGACCGGATTCAAGAATCGCAACTACCGCGTGATGGTCGCTACCGATGTCGCCGCGCGCGGCCTTGATATCCCCGACGTATCTCACGTAATCAATTACGACTTGCCGGACGAATCCGAGAACTACATTCACCGCATCGGCAGAACCGCCCGCATGGGCAAATCAGGCGAGGCCTTAAGCCTCGTCACTCCGGAAGAGCGCGTGACGCTGGGGAGACTGGAGAGGACGTTGGGAAAAGAACTCGAACGCGAAACCGTCGAGGGCTTCGAGGCCCCGCAAATCACCGCGCCCAAACCGGTGAAGCTATTCCGCTCCAGCCACAGTTCGAGGCGCACCCGTTCACGCGCCCGGTGGGCGTAAGTGGCGGCGGGCGCTCCGGTAACTACCACTCCGTTCCTCGATAACACTTCTGAGCGGAACCGGCCCTGGCAATGGCCGTGGTGGCGTGCGACACCACGCCACGTCGGCATTCTCGGATGGATCATCCTGATCCACGCGACCGCGCTGGTCGGCTTGCTAATGTTCCCGCTACCCGGATGGCGCATCGGGCTGGGCGCTTTGGCGCTGGCATGGCTCGGCGGCATCGGCACCACGGTCTGCTATCATCGCGCGCTCGCGCATCGCGCGCTGAAGCTGAACCCAATCGTTCGCGGGGTACTTACCTTCTTCGCAATCTTCAATGGCTCGGGCGCGCCGGTCTCGTGGACCGCCAACCATCGGCTTCATCATGCCTCGGCGGATACCGACGAGGACATTTCCAGTCCGCGTCATGGATTCTGGTGGGCGCATTTGCGCTGGTTGTGGCAGGCGCCGCAGCCTTCGATGGCGCGCTTCTGTCCGGATTTAAGCGGCGCCTCGTATAGCATCTGGACCATCGTGCAGATTCCGATACTGACGGTATCATTTTTCTTCGGATTGTATTTCGGATGGGCGGCGTTCTTCTGGCTCGGCGCCATTCGTTTGGTGTTTTCGCTGCACGGGCAATGCTTCGTGAACAGCGTTTGCCATACCGAGCCGGGAGTGCGCGAAGGCGAGGATTCCAGCCGCAACGTTGGATGGCTCACGCTGGTGCAGTTGATGCTGGGCGAGAACTGGCACCGCAACCATCACTCGCGCCCCGGCCTCGCGCGCCTCGGATGGACGTGGCGTCAGCCCGACGCCGGCTATGTGGTGATTCGCGGACTGGAAAAACTCGGCCTCGCGACCGATGTCCGCGATTTCCGCAGGCTTCATGATGCCCGCTGAACGCCGGGCTTAAGACTACTCTTCCGCAAAAATCAGGAGGCCACGAACCTTGCGGCACGCGGCCTCCTGTCGCACATCAGCGCTTCATT
>Ga0335079_10008297_pt1 | contig 11843 bp, 5 predicted proteins | sample Lox_Sample_33_FD_206719 | JGI IMG/M metagenome (GOLD analysis project Ga0335079, IMG submission 206719) | Soil microbial communities from Loxahatchee National Wildlife Refuge, Florida, United States - Lox_Sample_3.3 | ecosystem: Environmental > Terrestrial > Soil > Wetlands | place: USA: Florida... | reverse complement strand
CTTTATATCTATTGATCCATGTGTTGTGTCAATAATAGTAGTTTCGACTATTTCTCTTGGAAAACGTCTTTTGCAACTACCATTTTTGTCAGCACAATATGAGATGTTTTTTCCTTCAGAATTAAGTTTGTGTTTATGAATATTTGAACGCAACAGTAGATCATCTGTTATCTCCTCAAACTCTTTCCACCAAAGCTTTTGATTCTTAAAAGTTTTCTTTGAGTATTTATTACCATCATCATAATTAGCTGGAGGTTTTGGCAGTGTCCGTGTGGGATCTTTATATTCAGCTTGCTGATGAGCATTTTTGGTTTTCTCAGATACTTCTGACAAGGTTCCTGTAAGAAATTGACCAACGCAGAGACTTTCTAAGTAAGTTGCTAATGAATTACAAAAGATTGAGTCAGAGCCTAAAATCTTATCTTTAATTTCTTGTGGTGTAAGAGAACAAGAAATCCATAAAAGCATATGAAGATGTAATGTAAGACGACCTTGTTGCTCCACTGTACCATAATAACCGGATGTGTTTCCAAACAAACCCTGGTGTATTGTATTAACACCTAAAACGTGCTTAATAAACAAAGTAACCATGAAGTGAAAAAATCTTGCACCAGCAACAGGATTTTCTGCAATTAATTTATAACATTCTTTGTCACTGCGGATTTCTGGGTTGAATGCAGTTTTGTCATCAGCATAATATAAACAAATAGGATGCCTGTTATCTGCAGGAGCAAATGTTATAAACCATGTTGGTGCTCCAAGATATGAAATCAGTGACCATATTTCGTTTCTCATATATTTTTTAGATGACATCGAGCCTTCAACATTTCCTGCAACATGATCAAGGTCAGATATCAGTTGATAACAATCTTTTTCCTCATTAGTTTCAGGTTTGAATCGTTCTCCTTTTGACAGTCTTGCTGATAAATCAGTTAGAACATCCATATTGACATGCAGTAATCTCTGTGATATATCACTAAAATAATGTCGTTCAGTCACCAAGTAACCTCCTGTTGTACATTGTTTGATCTGTTCTTGATTAAAAGCAACTAATGGATAAAAAGGATCCTTTTGAAATCGTTTATCATGATACAAAAGTAACAACTTCTTATGTTTTGCATCTGATATCTTGATGACACTCTTGGATACACTTCCTATTCCTCCAAGACCATAAGGAAATAAGTGAGGAAACATCATGGGATAAAGTTGTGGATTATTATACAAAGATTGAGGTTTTTCATCATGACCTATGGCTAAGACTTTCCCATTTCCTTTCAAATGTGCGATTGCTTTTGCAATAAGTGTTTTGGGACTTGCAGTTTCTAACTCAGTTCCTGTAATGCCATGGACAACAAAAGGACATGGTCCATCTTCAACACCATCTTCATCATCACAATCAAATGCACTAATAGCTTCAGGGTTCCTGCTATTATCTGATTGTCTATATGCAACATTTACAGGTGGTCCATTTTCAGGATAAGCACCCAGGCTGTCATAATCAATATCTAAATCATAATAATCAATGTGGTTCAACTTGAGCCATTCTAATGCAGTGCCAACTTTTTGTCTGCGCACTAACAGTGGTGTTCTTTTCAAATCTTCTGTTGTAGGTTTACAAGGGCCTGTGAATATAAATGCAAGTACTTCATCAATTTCTGCAATAGGAGGTGGTAAACGCTGATATACTTTTGGTGTAGGATTTTGAAATGTTATTACATTTGCTTTCATTTTGTACATTCCTGAAGATACTCTCACAATACATGAATTATGTCGGACTCGTGCAATTAACAATTTTTCAGCAAATGTTAATCCATCTAGTTCAGAAGGTATTTCACCCAGCCAGAATCCATTGGCCAGAGCACAAACTGGAGTCCTTCCTCTAGTTAAGCTTTTTTCACATCCAAGGCATATGTGATTACATGCACGATCTAACACGGGGCCATCCATTCCTCTGATGATATCAGTATTTGAGTGTCTCTCGATCCTGCTAATATTAACCTCTGATCTGCATAGAATATTCAAGTCACACTTTGCTTCTTTTAATTCTTTTAATTTGATCAAGGGTATCAATTGACCACATACAGCACAACCACTTTCCATAAATTGATCTGGTGATGATTCATAACACCAATTACGAACAATAACTTCCTGTAGATTCGCATCAGGTGGCGTTGGAGGAAATATATGACTGCTGCTTGTTGGAATTTTGTTTTTGGATTGCATTTTGCGGTTTTTGTGTGATTGATAAATGGCATCTTTTCTACGTTGCTTTGTTGTAGAATTTAATTGGTTATACCATATATTACTACGCTTCCTTGGTGATAAATATGGAGTAAATATTGAAATATATGTTTGGCAATTGTTGCAATGATGGTTCTTCAAGATGTCAAACATTTTCACATTATTTAACTTAGATGGTACATGAATTTCATGGATCTTTGCAATGAATTTCATGTTTTTTACTGTAAGTTGTGACACAAACTCCTGTAAACGTATGTGACCATATATATATCCATTCACACAATGTGTTTTATTACTTTCAATATAAATATTCAATTGATCCTTGGGTATGTGATCTTGAAATGTAAATAAATCTGTATCATAATAAACTTCATTATTTGAGGATGTTATTAAATGACGAAGGTGATTATATTGAAATAACGGAATACGACCCCCACCAATATAATGAATATTATCTACATCAACGTGGCTACTGGATTCATTCCAAAGGACGTCATTCCTTGCCTGGCAAGATCTAAAATATTTGGTAATGGATCCATACATGAAAAGGACAGAAATACAGATAAATGCAATGACAAAAATCAAAGGATCCAAATGTTCATATAAAATAATATACCCATCAAGGGCAGGGTCGACATCCCAATTGCTAGACTCATAACGAGCAAGAGCCAAAATGGTTTGTGAAAACATAACAATAACAGAATTTGCTGTCATGAAATTTATTATTATCTAATTTAAAAGTCATTGATTGTATGTCATACCTGATTCTGATAGATTTACAAAAACCATGTTATTGATGTTTTTATCAGAACAGGTAGCATCCATATTTACTGTGCAAATAAATAATTAGTTCAGTATTCATAAAAAACAAATGATTATGAAGAGAAGCCAACCTATCTCTTCAACAAAGATGATATAACAACACTTCATAGATATTGACATAGAGAGGAAATGACACAGATGTGTGGGCATTGACATTTTGTCAAGGGCGATGATCATGGGGTTTAAAAATGTAAGAAAATAGAACTGATGATATATGATTGGAAGTCCGGCCGGATCTAATCACATGATGAACAACAATCATTATGATCACGTGACCATAAAGTATGGTCAGCGTCGGTACCTGGCAGGGACTTGTGGTCATCAGGATGGTTAGTGGATTCGCAGCGATGATATTGGCTGATTATAATGTGTTTTGTCAGTGTTAATAACGCTTTTGCAAAACCCGAATATTAGTCGACCTTTTGATGACTAATGTTTGGTTAACGTTCAGCCTTTGTTTTGTACAGTAATATTAATGCAGTATGCATGTAATGTCTACAAAATTTACATTATGAATGTGTATCTGGTTTTAAAGTGTTTAATAAGCGTTAACAAGATTTTAGCAAAATTCTACCATTACTTGAACACTCGACGAATAGTGTTCAGTTAATGTTCGGGCTTTTTTTTTACAGTACTGTTAATGTACTATACATATAATGTCTACGAAGTATATATTATGAATGTGTATATGCTTGTATGGTGATTATTAAGCGGTAACACAGCTTTAACAAAATCCGAAGATTAGTTGAGCACTCGACGGCTAACATTCAGCTAACGTTTGGCATTCGGTTTGCACAGTACTGTTAATGTATTGTACATATAATGTCTACAAAGTCCACATTATGAATTGTTATATGGTCGTACAGTGTTTAATAAGTGTATGAAAGGTCTTAATAAAATCTGAACATTAGTCGAGCACTCAATGATCAATGACTAATGTTTTGGTAACGTTCAGGCTTTGTTTTGTACAGTAATATTAATGTATTGTACGATCGTGTATCCACGCTCAATATGAAAAGTCATTTTGCCTCATCACTGCAGCGACAATGCTCTCGCTCTCATGTGCAGTAAGAGTACAAATAAAAATGTGCAGCAATCCAGCGACAACCTCTCACTTAGCCAAGATGGATGCGAGTCTGAGCAATATTTTCCAGTCTAGAGTTTGATCTTTGTCCACCATTTGTGCGCGTGAGCGATATATGTCAGGTGAGCATTTTTTATATGCTTGGTGACACCACAGAAAAGGGAGGTGAACATCAACTGAATATTTTCATTCATACTCACTTATTTTGCTCACACATCATCTACGCCCTTGACACAGTCGCCAAGTTGCTTATGTACCTAGTTTTATAGATGAGAACGCTGAACCCCCACCATCAAGGTGGGAGCCAGCATCGCGATGGTCATACAGTGATGACCTAGAAATAGAGAGGGGATCGCTGTTGGTAAGGCGTGATGAGTACCGGTGGTCATCACCATAGCTAGTGAGAACAGAGGACTTGCACGCAACGGCAACCCTTGGGGTTGTGCATACGCGGTTCACAGCATGGAAAACTCAGTTGAAGCGTGCTTGGTGAGGCCGGTAAGTTGCAATGATGGTGGAAACTGTTATACAAAATTGTGGGGGCATAAAAGCAGTCTCTTCCATGGCACGAGACTCTTCAAGAGTGAATTCTGATGAAAAAAATAGTTTTTTTTTTTTCGCAAAGAGGTACCATAGGTACATTACAGCCATATGGACCGAATGAAAATATACTCGGTAGGCATTGAACGTATATTAAATTAATCGTACTATATAAAACAAAGGCCGAACGTTAGCGTTCGAGCGTTCGACTGGTGTTCGGATGTTGTTAATACCTTATCAACGCGCTATAAACACTGTACAACCACAAAAATGTCTATAGTGTACACTTTGTAGACGTTAGATCTATAATACATTATTAGTATTGTAAAAAACGAAGGCCGAACGTTAGCCGAACGTTAGCCATCGAATGTTCGACTAACGTTCAGTTTTTGGTAAGGCTTTACTAACGCTTATCACACACTGTACGACCATATAGACATTCATAATGTGTACATTATAGATGTTAGATGTATAATACATTAATAGAATTGTACAACACAATGCCCGAACGTTAGCTGAACGTTAGCCACCGAACGTTCGAATAATGTTCGGATTTTGGTAGGGCCTTATTAACACTTATTAGGCACTGCCTAACAGTGTTTAAATAAATGTTGACACGGCTTTATCAAGATCTAACCATTAGTCGAACGCTCGATGACTAACGTCGAGTTAACGTTCGGTGATTATTTTGTACAGTACTATTAATGTATTATACATCTAACGTCTACAAGGTATATATTATGGATTTTTATATGGTTGTACATTGTTTGATAAGCGTTAATTAATAAGACCTTATCAAAATCCGATCCGCTATAAATGGAATGGTATTTACAACGACGGGTGATACACGTGTACGGTATTAAGTTTTTCTCCACTTGTCTTGTACACGTCCACGGTTGTGTGCACTGGCTCCGATTTGTTTGTCCCACCCTTGTGGGCTGGGCCACTATGATATCTGAGAAGAATGAAGTTATATATATATATAACAAATTTCTTACCGGATGACCGCATTCACATTCATTTTGAAACGCCTCTTAAGGTAATTGCTGACGTCTTTTAATATTTGACGTTTCACCTTCCTTTTACGAGCGTAGTCTCTCGGGTTGAGAAATACGACATTGACGACCATCGAGGGCGATATTGTTGGTGATTAGTGATGGAAGATGTGGAAGGTCGGTTGGCGGATAGTGACGGAAGAAGTGGAAGGTCGGTGAAGGTGTGGCAGTAAATTTATGGTGATGTGATGAAAATGCTCTTGAATGAAAGGAATACAGAATTCGGATATGATAAACATCCAGTTAACATTCAGCTTTAGATTTGTAAAGCACTATCAAATTAACATGGATTCCATATTCCTTAACAATTTATCCTGAATGTCTGTGTGGTTTAACAAGTTATGTTTAGCATTTATAATGTTATCACAAAAGCCGAACGATTGAACAATCTCGCAGGTGCGGGTTTATTACTGAGTTACATACAGTTGAGATTTAGAGGGTGATGCTGAACACAAATGTGTTACAACAGCGTTTAAGTGGTTATCTTAGTAGTAATCTAGTCCAAATTGAAGCTTTGAGATTGAGGTGTCAAATCTACGAAAAATTGGTAGGGATATCTCCACTCAGTTACTCAATTTCAAATCTTGACAGAGTGTGCAGAATATCCCTCTGTGCATGGGAAATTCGAACAATCAAAATAGCATTTTAGTATGGATTGCCACACACAAAGTTTGTGCCGAACACACTCTAACATTAGCTGACCATTGATCAAACATATAAACAAAGACTGTACTGTTGGTATTTAAATGTCAGTCATAATACAAAGCCATTTGTGCAATGCTAATGCGAAACTACTGCCTATAATCCCGATCTTTGAAGGGCCCAAGCCAACCAATCCATTCGACCACAGACTTGCAGTCGCTGTTCTCTCAACCTCGTTAACGAAGTAATCGACCTTACCTTGCTCAATTATCAGGCCGATGTCGAGTCGACAGAAAATCGACATAGAGGGTCGGCCATTGGTCGATCGGCTTTCTATGCGGTAAAGAGCTGCGTAGACATTCTTGACAAAATTGTGAAATTCTTTTTTTGCATTTTCCCGTGTAATATAATCGCCTTCTACGGGATTCCATAGCTTTTGGCGGCTATTAAAAGTGCCTTCTTCAAGCATTTCACTGTGAATTGGTATATCAGTTACTTGATTTTTGATATGGAAAGTTTCAGACTCACCGCAATTCAGTCAGCGAATAAAAATCGTTTACCACTTCGCTTCTCCAAGTCTTCTTCTCTTCATTGTACTTCGTGTGAAACGTGCAGATGATTTTCCCGTCCATAATTATCACTCGCCATTCTCCAGTATTCCGTAGCGTAGCCACCATTGACTGTCCAAACCAGCAACTTTTGGGTACGTCTCTGTTTCTCCGTAAATAAAGCCAGTTGCGGTTTGGGTCACCAGGTAAGAGAACGTGTTGACCAGAGTCACTGTGAGTTCTCTTGATGACGAAATCACCAGTGAGTGGTTGCCCTTCGACTAACTGTTGGGTGATAGGTCGTATGGTTTTCATCCTTGCTGCGATACGATCAAGATTTTGAACGAGATGCAACTTCGACGCGATACTTTGCATCTGATCAGGTGGTGGCCACATGTACACCAATCGCTGCAATTTATCGATACCAATCTCGTAATTCTTGATGTTTGCTTCATCAACTCCATACGCGTTGTTCCTGTTATTGTAAGGATAAACAGATATAATATTATAATAAAATACTGATAGCATACTTACATATATGAGAGAGTGGTGTCGATACCGCCAATAAGGCAGTCTGCGGACGATATAAGTGTCCAAAATTCATGCGTTGACGAGGGCTGAAGTATGGCCTCCAAAAAGTCCGACCAGGGAACAAACGAAACTTCAAAAAGAGGTTGGTTTGAGCGATCTCGAACGCGCATAAGTCGGATCATGACGCATAGCTTGATGATAATGTTATGTCATCAATCAAATTATATCATGACATTAACTCACCCATTCCTGCATCCGCACAACCACTTCGTAATTTCCCGTGACGCGTGAAAAGCCAGAACTAACACGGTGGACACACTCGCCGAGTGGTCGTATGATGTTATATTCATCCAGCGATACCGGGGTCTTCACGAACGCGAGGTCATGCTGTGCCTGCATCTCCCCCACGGCTCTAGTAGGGTCGGGAACGTAAATGATCCGGAATACATTTTTTGTGAAGTTTATTGAGCTGCCAACGTCCGTAGGGAAATCGCTGAGACCGATGTCAACTACGCTTGACTCCCGAGTCGGGGGCGTCGCGGAGTCACGTGTGGAACTGTGGTGTGGATTGCTCATTTCAATATCCATTGACCTGCTCTGCCCTTCCGCGTGCAATTCATCGTCAGTGGGAGGACGTGACCATGCATGACGTTCATGAGGATTGTTCATGAAGGCAAACCCAGGGCAAATTTCGGTACAACCAATATGTATGTTCCGATTCATCGCGTGTCGCTTGCAGGAATTGCCCTCTTTCTTCCAAATTATTGAAGAACTGCCTCTTGGCTTACACATACGTTCTTGGCAGTTGTGGATGCATACTTCGTATACATGTTGAGATGGCATAGCTACTTTGGCATATATTAAGCACCGTTCACTGAGAGTTAATTTACTTACTTCTTATTGAGAATTTCCGGAGGAAATGATATGTTGTTCTGTATCGATGGCAGGATGATAACGATCATTTACCAGCGTGAGAGAACTGTGGTTATTAATACATCACGTGATGTATAGTCTCCTTGTGATCAGTCAAGATTCTCCCTGTTATTAACGCTAGCGAACCATCTTACAAACGTATACATGTTCACAATGGATGAGCGGCCCATATTATGAGTGATGCATGAGGCCTGCACCTCCACATACCTAGTGGGTACAACTCATAGCATGTGCCACATCAACTGCACGCCCACTGAGTGATGCATCCCCCTGCGCCTCTGCAAGCACAGCGGTTTTGTGCAGGTAATACTGGCCGCGCCGTCGGCTGGTTGAGGCACCCACTCTGTCTCCGCATGCATTCAAGCACACGCCACTCCGACCTCATGCCTGCTGAGTGAGGCACCTGCTAACCTGTCTCATGCGAGACGTATTACTTCAGATGAGATCTTACCTTTGTTTGGATAAGTCGCTGTCCTGAGCAAATTTCCCCCAGCAGATCCTTTGGCACATTATCCGAGCTGAGACACCTGGCTGCATGCAAGGATAGGAGAGCCCATGCTCTCTTTCACCTGCCCAACAGGTAAGCTGTGTTCTCCAGCTCATCAAGCTCTTACCAACCCCCCTGATCAGTAGCCTAACGTGCTCCTTGCTTATCATCTCGCGTTCCATGTATATTAATGTAGTCCATTTATTGCAGTGATAGGTGCACGTGTTTAGTCCGAGCTGATACACATGGCAATGGTGCGGTCGAGAGATCACGTGATATTACTCCATGTTTGGCAGCTCCGTCCAAACAGAGGCTTTGTTTCTTATCGCTTCCACCATCTATTTCCAATCCACTCAGATCGACTCGTTGCAATGGCTTCAACATCCACTGTATCTGACGACGTGCTCTCACCTTATTGGTCGGATCAAGTACCGGGTCGTCAGCAGCTCAATAACATCATCCAAATCGATTATTACATGCGCTCTCATAGCGGAGGGCTCGTACACGACTTTATCGATATCTGGGCTATGAACATCTTTGGGAAAGTGACATCAAAGAATCCTTACTATTGGGCTACGCTCCCATCCTCTTACGCAATTCATTTCCAACGACTACAGTTTCGCTTGAAGCTCCTCAAACACGTCGCCCTCGCACCGATGGAAAAATCGGAGTCTATGGAAGTCAAGCGCTACCTGGCGCATCTAGATCGCACGATCGACGCGATGTTCGACGACGCAAAAGAGGTTTACGAGAATAAACAAATGGACAAAGACTGGAGAAGTCACATCTTCGATCGTTATCTGCTCGTCGAATTTCACTGTCAGAAGCACAAACCTGACGACGTCAAAAAGGCACTAAAGAAGCACTCCGGGCTTTTTGATTTGGTAGTGGATGATCTCAGTGCGTGCACCGATCAGTCTCTTATTTAAATGTACCTTTGACTCGTGCGTCATTAAAGGATGGAACGACTACGATGAAAAGGGCGATCTGTTCTGGGTTGGTTATGGTGTTCAGTGGGAATTCGACCACTTAAAGCTATCCGCCAATCCAACGACATTGTGCCAATGGGTCTGCGCATGGTGCAACGGAGCGACCACGGTCGACTCCACCACCTTCATAAAGGACATATTTACTAAAGGTGATCGTCGGGTATCTAATCGTGAGTTTTTATCTGATCACTATTTTATTAGATCGGGCTATGCAGCTTGGGACAATTTTTGCTTTCATTTCAGGACATCAGAAGTTGATAGTAGGTGACGAAAAAGAAGAGGAGGAGGAGGAGGAGGAGGAGGAAGAGCAGGAGGAGGAGGAGGGGGAGGAGGAGGATCAGGACAATGAGGATGGCGAAGATGATGCCAGCAACGATGGTGGCAGCGACGGTAGCGATGATGATGATAGTGACGATGGAAGTGGCGATGACGGTGACAGCGACGAATACGAAGAGGGCAACGATGGTGACAAGGCCCACATCGCCCGGCCATCAAGATCCTCCAAGAGCCAATCGAAGGCTTTATCTGATGACGCCGCAAAGATGGAAGTCGACGATGCAACGCCGAAGGCTTCGAGGAATCGCTCGCGTGCGGCCACGCGCATTAATACAACAAGAACAGGAAAAAAGAAAAGGGAAGTTGACGCTGATGAGAGCGAGGTTGAGAAGGAGTTGTCAGTTCAAGGTACGGTAGAGGGATTGGACAAGAGCGGAGGTGGCACAGGTAAAAGAAAATATGCAGGAAAAGGAAGGGCGACGGGGAGTATCAAGGATAAGAGCAAGGAAGACGAGGCGAAAGCAGAGGGGAAAAAGCAGAAAGAAACAGAGGTGACGAAGAAGAAACAGAAAGGTAAAGAAACGGGTGATGCAAAAGACAAGGGTAAGGTGACGGATAAGGAAAAGGGTAAGGGGGAGAAAACAGAAGAGGCGACGAAAAAAGAAAAAGGGAAAGGTGATGGGAAAGAGAAGAAGAAGGGAAAGGGAACGGATAAGGAAAAGTACGAGGATCAGGAGAGGAAGGGAAAAGATGGGGAGGGCGCTGGGAAGGTAGAGAAAGGGAAAGAGGGGAATAAGGGTAAACAGGACGTGCAAGTCAAGGGGAAAGGGGAGGGGCGGATGCAGAAGCAGAAGAAGAGAGCGGGGGAAAAGCAAACAGTTAAAAATAAGGCAAAGGGAGGAGATAACGATAAGGAAGGGGACAATGCAAAAGGTGACAACAACGTGGAAACGAAGGAAAGCAGCGAAAACAAAAATGGTATGTGGCACATTTACGAAATCAATAATCATCCATGCACTAAATGGTGATGTAAAACATAACAAGACGCAGAGAAACGTCCGCTGAAGAAACTGAAAGTCGCAGATAGTGAACCCAAAGTAACGGCTGGTAAGTAAATTTGTTCTTTTACATGTCGACGAACTGAGACTAAATGCCCCCATCCAGAAACCCAGGTATCTTCAAAGGATAGCCCAACAGATGGCGTGAAAGAGCATGAACCTGGTAATGATAAGGACGTAACAGGTGATGTCATTGCGGGACAGGAATGGATCCCAAAAGTACCAGATACTGTCGACTGAATGGTTTTCGGCAATTTAACAATACGAGAATGTAATATGCGAATCAACGTGTATCCCGGTGTTTTTGTCAGGGGTCAAGAACCACTTTTCAAAATCTGAACATGAGTGAAATACTCGTTGAATAACGTATTATACATTTAATGTCTACGGAATGTATATATGCTGAAAGTGTATATGATTGTAAAGTGTTTTGTAAGCGTTAAAAAGGCATTAGCAAAGTCCGAACATAAGCCGAACACTCGAGGTCTGACGTTCGGCTAACGTTCGGGCGTTGTTTTGTACAGTACTAGTAAAGTATTAGAAATTTCCCAACTACGAAGTATATATTATGAATGTCTATACGGTTGTACAGTGTTTCATAAGCGTTAAAAAGGCGTTAACAAAATCCGAACATTAG
>Ga0335079_10008294_pt1 | contig 11846 bp, 9 predicted proteins | sample Lox_Sample_33_FD_206719 | JGI IMG/M metagenome (GOLD analysis project Ga0335079, IMG submission 206719) | Soil microbial communities from Loxahatchee National Wildlife Refuge, Florida, United States - Lox_Sample_3.3 | ecosystem: Environmental > Terrestrial > Soil > Wetlands | place: USA: Florida... | reverse complement strand
AGGGTGCTGGACCGCGAACCTGTGCTTATATCCGAAATAGCCTCAACGGCGAGCCATACTGCTCGCATTGCCCCCACTGGGGCAAGATCAAATCGCCGATCGTATTAGGCAACGAAGTGATCAGGCGCGTCGGCGGGTACGAGGCGGCGAGGCTGGGTATGACCCTGATCACCAAGACGAAGGATGGCGATGAGGAAAGGAAACCGCTCACCAATTTCGTGGCTTCCATAACAGCAGACATTGTTGAAGATGACGGCGCCGAAAAGCGAAGGCTATTTGAAATCGAGGGCCAGGTTCAAGGTAAGCCGCCTGTCCGGTTCACAATACCGGCGAGGGAGTTTCCGACCCTCAACTGGGTCCCCGAGAGGCTCGGTGCTAGGGCAGCTATTTTTCCCGGCCAAACTAAAAAGGATCACACGCGCGTGGCGATGCAGCTTCTGTCGGGGTCTCCACCGGAGCGCACGGTTTATACTCATCTTGGTTTCCACAAGGTTGGTAGCGAATGGATCTTCCTACACGCGGACGGTGCGATAGGTGCACGTGGTTCGGTCAGGGACATCGAGGTGAGCGTACCGGACCTCAAGCGCTTCCAGCTGCCAGAACCACCACCTTGCCCGCAACTCGTCCAAGCCGTGCTGGCGAGCCTGAGTCTGCTCGATATTGGCCCGGACCGGATTACCGTGCCGATCGTGGCCGCGGCGTATCGCGCTCCGCTCGGTGCTGCTGATTTCTCGATATATATCCACGGTAAAACAGGCCAGGGCAAGAGTGAACTCGCCGCGCTGTGCCAACAACATTTCGGGGCAAAGATGAACCGCACAAACCTACCGGCCAGTTGGTCGTCGACTGCAAACTCAACGGAACTTCTTGCCTTCAAAGCCAAAGATGTGATTCTTACCGTGGACGATTTCGTGCCGCAAGGCAGTGTCCATGACATTCAGCGGCTGCACGGCCAGGCCGACCGTCTGCTACGTAACCAGGGAAATCGCGCGGGCAGACAGCGAATGCGGTCTGACGGCAGCCTTGCTGCAACCCGCCCGCCGCGGGGGCTCATCGTAAGCACCGGCGAGGATATCCCAAGGGGGGAGAGCCTCGGAGCGCGGCTCGTGCTGGTTGAGGTGAGACCCGGCGATATCAAATGGAACGTCCTAACGAGTTGTCAGCAGCATGCAGCGAACGGCTTGTATGCCCAGGCCATGGCCGGTTTCATCCAAGCGGTGGCACCGCGGTTGGATGCAATCAAAGCAGAGCGGCAAAAACAGATTCAAAAACTGCGCCAGGAACTCTCATCAAAAGGCCACAAGAAGTCTGCGAATAACTTTGCAGATCTCGCTCTCGGTATTCAGGCGCTTCTTCAATTCGCGTACGACATCCAGGCGATCACGGAAGTTCAAAAAAAGAACTTATGGCACCGCTGCTGGGCAACGCTGACAGAGTTGGCGGGCGCACAGGATGAGAATCAACAGGCCAATGACCCCGCTCGGCGGTTCGTTGAGCTACTGAGTGCCGCGATCGCCAGCGGGGAGGCGCACATCGCCGATACCCAAGGCAATGCGCCCGAGGATGCCAATGCGTGGGGCTGGCGGAAGAATGAACTGAGGGTGGAGCCTAAAGGCCAACGGGTTGGCTGGATCGACGGCGACGATATTTACGTCAACGACGAGGCGGCGTACCAAGTGGTTCAAATGCGAGCGAGGGCGGCCGGTGACACCTTCCCGGTCGGCCTGCCAAGCCTGAGGAAGCGCCTGAGAGACGCGGGCCTAATTCAGGTCGAGAGCGAGCACCGCGACGGCAAGCAGATCACCCGCCTTCAACCTCAACGTACTTGTGAGGGGCGTCGTCAAAGGGTCCTGTGTATGAAGGCTGCTGTGCTCGGCTTCGGCGAACCTGACCCGCAAGAGGCCAACGCAGCGTGATGAGAAATGTGGTGCAGTTTCCCCACTTTTGAGGTCCCTGCTCCACCCAGCAGGCATGAGTGGAGTAGGGATATTCCGATGAAAAGAAAGCTCCTAGTTCACTTCCGCCCCACTTTCTCCACTCCTCCACACCGAGAGGAGGCTCTAACAACGACGACGCTGTTGACGCCGGTGGCACGGCCTGTGCTGCATAGTTTTATATCTCTATTAATAAAAAGTGGAGTAAGTGGAGAAGTAGATATAAGTGCCTTGCCGCCATTGGCATACAGTTACCCACTTGCGCCCCACTGCCCCACTTTGCGGACTCGGTGCCCCACATCCCGGTTAGGTGCAGGTGGAAGTGGTCATGCGACCTCATTGGCCGCTAAATGGTCGGAAGTTTCTTCACGCAATTCACTTGCCGTCCGGCGCCAGTCCGGGCCGTTATCAAGACCAGAGCATCCCTTCACAATCAAGTCCTGCGGGCTACCACCCGGCCCTGAACATCATAGCGATCTGGGAGCCATCGGGAGACACATCCCACTTGTAGGATGCAGGGGGTTCGGCGGCGGCCGGCCCCCCCTGGCTCCATTTTCTTGGCCAGTAGTCGCAGTCGGACGTCGAAGATCTCGCGCGCCACCACATTCGGCTCATCGGGCAAATTGGTGGTGATAAGGTCCACTGGTGGCTAAATTTTCGCACACGAGGCGTCGTACGGCGTTCCGACGAGCATGATTTTCGAGAGCATTTTCAGTATAACCGTAACCGTATGATTCTAGGAGCCTGATTCGTACGCCGAAACCGACCTAACGTCTTGTAAATCAATCATATACTCAGTGGGATTAATGATCGGCGCCGGCGGATTCTTGCGAATAATCCTAACGCCTTGTAAATCAAATACATAACCTATGCGACTCAATGAGGTCCGAATGATAAGAAATCGCGTGTTTTTTTGGGTGCATCCGAGGAGAAAACAGGGATCCCAGGGACGTCGCACAGGCACCGAGTAGCACCAGAAAATCCCCGGAGCACGCAGGCCGTGACCGGGATGCGTTGAGTCAGCCGGGAGCGCTGCCGGCGCGCTGGTGCTCGGCAACGCGGCAACCCCTCGCGATATCCCAGGAGCCTCCCGGCAGCGCTACTTACCAACGACCGGAGCCACCCGCGCCGAGCGACGCCGCTTGTAGGAATACATGTCGAGATCGGCTGCTTCCAGCAACTGCCGCAAAGGCGCCGCGGAAGCTTCCGCGGCGCCCCAACTGAACGAGATCGGCAGGGCGCCCATATCCCGAACGCAGAAATGACTCAAACGTCTACGAACTTCTAGCATCCTCGACCTAACCACGGAGAGGTTCTGATTCCGGAACAGGATAACGAATTCATCACCGCCCCAACGAAACGCCTCATCCTCCTGGCGGACCGACGATCGCAGCAGACGGCCGATGTTGCGCAGAATTTCATTAGCCACCACATGGCCGTATTGGTCGTTGATGCTCTTGAAATTGTCCATATCGCAAACGGCCACGACTCCGGGAAATGGCTCGCCACTCTCCATGCGCCGTTCGAGTGCCGACTGGTTCAGTAGGCCAGTGATACGATCCAGATCCGAATTCTTCAAACTGTCGCGCAAGGCTACCACTTCGCTCTCCAGCGCTTCGATGCGATCGCGCTGGCTCTGGATCAGCAGAGCCATGCTGCAAAACACTGATAGCATCACGCCATCAGGTCCGGAATCGCTGCGCGAATCGTCTTTTGCAAGCTCACGATGCTTCAAGTACATTCGCGCCTTTCGTTGTGCCATTGTCCGCTCCAGTGGAGAGCAGTTTAACACCAGGCTCCTGGGAAAGCGAACATGCCAGTCTACTGGGAGACTTGGCGTGCGTGATCCCTACTGGCATCGGCGCAGCGTGTATGCACCAATGGACCTCCACACAATGCCCCTCGTGTGGTAAGTGGTCGGCGCCCTCCGACTGGTATCAGTGACCGTGCGTGCTGTGAATCAATCGGTCTGTTGAGCCGTGAGAATCTTGTTCACCGTCAGCCCATGCCAGCGCCGCCCGCGGCGCGGCTTGATGCCCTCGGCGTTCAAGGCCCCGGCAATGCGATCGAACCCCATGGGTGTGGCCCTCAGGGCTTTCATCCGCTCGATGACCTCAGACTCGCCGGGAAACGTGCCATAGGGCTTCGCACCTTCACAACGGCCTGTCTTGGCACGCATGCGCATCCTTGCACCGCGGAGTTTCAGTACAAGCATGGCTTTCTCGTACTCCGCGATCGCACCCATGATTTGTCGCATCAGTTTCCTGGTCGGATCGTCCTGTAGCAGATCCGGCTCGGCAACCGAGATCAGCTCGAATCCATTCTTGCGCAGGTCGCCGATGATGGTCTCCTGCACCATAAGGTCGCGCGCCAGGCGATCCAACTTTTCGACGAGGACGAGCCTGGTGCCGTCGGCGTGAAGTGCTGTCATTAGCTCCAACAGCGCCGGCCGGTTCTGCAGATCTTTTGCTCCGCCCACTCCCTTTTCGCGAAATACCCGACGGATCCGGATATCGTGGGATGCGGCATACCGTCTGATCGCTTCCAACTGCCGCGTGAACCCGTCGCCCTTCACTTGGCCCTTGCCGCTGACGCGAAGGTATGCGAAGGCTCTTTTCATGGCCCAATTATGCGCTGAACCTGCCTCACGGTCAATAACTATTCTGTAGAAAATATACTAATGCAGATTCCAAAGGACTTAGTTCATGGAGCTGATTCGGGGGGTTGCCGATTCGCCGGCGAAGGACACATTCGCACAGTGTTGACGGCTGAGACCGCAGATCGGGTACGGCCAATCCCGCAAGACTTAGAGAAGGTAGCGTGCTTTGCCTTCGACTCTCGGACGGCCCGGCGTGCCAGGGTCCTACAGGGGGCGGGGGGCAACAAGACCGGGGGGTGATTCGGCTGCGGTGGGGAGGTAAAGGCGGAGTTGCATCAACTATCGTTCCCCAACAGTCCCTACTAGGAGTTGCGGATAATGAATAGTCCGGGCGGATTTCGTCATCTCTTTCAATTTCGCGAGTAGCCGAACTGGTAGCCTGTCAGGCGTGCGTGGCGGCAAAAGTGTTTGCGGGAGGCATATTCTTTTCGACATCCCGGCGGATGCGTTCTACCAACAACCGGGCATCTTGCTCCTTCACTTTCGGAGTGCCGCCAACGAGAAACGCGTGCAAGCGGCGGGTCCGCTCAAACCCAATCTGTCTCCCGGCAATTTCCAGCAGAAGCTCCCGTGTTCTCTCCGGGAAATAAACGTCTTTGAGGCCCAGCACTATGGCGACGGCCTCCGTCCTGGTGAGAATTCCCTGCCGCGCTGCGGCGCGGAGCTGATACCGCGTGTTCACCAGAGGTTCGGACACCGCCCGATAGGTCTCGCTCGAGTATGCGAGTGCCACTTCGTCATCCGCATCCAGAACGCCGCGGCGAAACAGCCGAAAAACGCTACCAACCCCGACCATACCGTAACGCCACAGCTCGACCGCCCGCAACGCTCCCATGCTGGCTGCCCCGTAGACCGCTACCCCTGCTTCTAGAAGTGAAAGGACCTCTTTCGGGGACACCGCGAGGCTCTGATAAAATTCGCCGTCGATGATCCCGACCGCACGCGGCTTGGAATGAACGAGAGGCACCAGATCCCCACGCTTTATTGGCGGCCTGTATTCCGCGTCCAAGAGGGAAGCCGCCTCGCTCGGGTGCAGGCTCGGACCCGTGAAGATAACCACGCACCGTTCGCCGTCTCCGCGGCTGGTTTTACGCGACATGCCGCCGCCAGAATTCGAGCGCGCGCGGGCCGATCCGCTCTCCATTGAGCGCCCAAAACTCCAGGCCCGGCGCCATCACTCGGACCACCGCGAAGCCACCGCGACCGGAAAGATCCACCGCCAAGATGCGCTCGATTCCACGCCGTGTCAGGCGCGCCAGAATCAGCCGGATATCGTCGGCAATGTCGTCGTTTTGAATCGAAGCCATCTTGGGGAACCGCCGCGTCCGGCCCGTCTGCTCGAAGAGCCATCTCCCCGGCTCGATCTTGCGGACGCGCTGTGTCAGCCGGTTGCCGGCAGGCACGGTTTCATCCGCGGCGAAGATGTCCTCTCGTGCGCCCTGGATATCCACCACCCGCGATTGCGCGAGTTCGGTGATTGCGCGGATCACTGCGATGCGCGCGTTGGGATGCGCCCCCATCCCGCCGTGCGCCTGCGGGAATCCCGGCACCGCGTCGTCGGCCGTAGCCGCGACCGCGCTGGCTATTCCGATATCCGAAGTGATGTCCCGTACTACCAGGCGAAGTCCGGCCCGTTGGAATTTTTCCAGCAGGCCGGGAAACGGGTCGCCGGCGCTGGTCAGATCGATGCGTGGGTAGGCATCCGGGTCGTCCGGACCTGCCGCCCCCGCGCCCAATACTGCTTCACTTCGGGCCCTCGGAATACACTGGCTCCGCAACTGCGCCAATGTGAACGCGTCTCGCTCCACAAGCTCACACAACCCATGGCACACCGCCTCTTCGAAGCAGTTTCCCGAAGCCAGCCCGTTCGAAGAACTCGTCACAAATGGCGATCCCGAATCGACGTACTGCGGACCGTAGCCGGCTGCGGCTGCCGGGACCATCACAGTCTCGTCGCGGATCAGATCGTGCGCCTCCGTCCACTGATACGTGCGATTCTCGCTGTAGTCTTCGTGCAGTCTCTGGTTGAATGAACGGGGATCGGCAACCGCCCGTCTACCACGGCGCAGCTTGCGGAAGCTCGCCTCCACCACTGGCAGCCGCACATGGAGAGCAGTTTGGCGCTCGATCGCCTCCATCAGCGCGCCGGCCTTGGAATCGGTGCAAAGAATCGCCTTGCCGTTATAAACGGAGATGGAGTCGTCGGACTTCGGAACCACCGCCGTATGCACGGGTATCCCCACGCGATCCAAGCCCGTGATATTGGCTAACCGCGTGACGCCGATTGCCGCCGAGTATCGGCCGGCCCGCGCGAGGGTTTCCTCGACCGGCACCGCCCGCTCCGAGCAGGCCGATGCGTATTTCCGGACACTCTGGATGCGCATCTGCGGCCTACGGGGTCACCCCTTTGCTCGTCCTTAGGCATAAACAGCGTGGCGCCCTCACTTCGGCGGCTCCGGCGGTGCCGGAGGGTGAGGCCCCGTTATCGTGCCATGTATCTTGAAGACGATACTCTGGCCGCCCTCTACGCGTTCCAGAAAGCGCTGCAGTTCTTCGGCCGTCAAGTTCGGGTGGAAAGAACGCATCGCCTCCTCCTTGGTACCCAAGCTCGCCATGAGGACGCGCTGCTCCACGTTGTTCAAGCCCGTATAGAACTTTCTCAGCTTTCTTAGGTATTTCTTTAGCTCCGGCTCGGACAAGCCGATCTGTTGGAAGATATCTGGTGTCACTTGGCTCGCTCCTTTCCGTGTCCAACCAGGTGTGTCTGCTTATTTAATTGTTCAGCTTCATGCTGGCGATGAGCGCGCGAAACCGCTCATCTGACCGCATGCCATCCAACATCGGATCTACGTTGACAAAAAGAATCTCGGCCGACTTGCGCGCACAATCCAGCTCCAGGTCGCGCAGCGCCTCTTCTTTCTTCCCGAGGTCCATATGCGCGATCGCCAGGTAGTACCAAATTGCCGTTTCCGGCCTCGGCTTGTAGCTTTCCATCAGGGCCCAGGCTTGGTAATCCTGTTTCGCGCGCGCGTATGCGGAAACCAGCAACGGGGTGCGCAGGTGTGGCGTGAAGCTCTCGGGAAGTTGCGACACCACCGCCAATGCCTCCGCCGGCATCGCCTTGGCCCAATAATTCGCCGCCCTGAGATCGCCCAACTCGCCTTGAGCGCCCGTTCCTTTGCCGATCGCATCCAGCACCGCCAGCGATTCGTCAAACCGTCGCGCATAGTAGAGGATGGTGGCTTTCGCTGCCTTGGGAGCCCAGGCGTCGGGGTCCAAGTTCTCCGCCAGCTGCGCCTCCCGCTGGCTCTCGTCGAACCGCCCCAGCGCCGCCAGTTCCAGCGCGTAGCATTCGTGGGCGTCGGGCGAGTTCGGGTCCAGATCAATGGCGCGTTTGTAGTTTTTCTCCGCGTCGGCCCACTCATAGTCCGCCTGCATCTGCACGTATGCGAGCGAGGTATACGCCTCAGCCAAAGTGCCGTCCAGTTCCAAGGCCTTCTGCGCCGCCGTCCTGGCCTGCTCCAGCATGTGAGCTGGCTCGACGTTTCCGAACACACTGGCGTGCATCGCCAACAGAGCATACGTGTAAGCTAACCCAGCGTGCGCTGGAGCGTAGTCGGCATTCTGCTTCTCGATCACCTGCTCGAAGTACCGCGCGGCTGCTGCGAAGCTAGAGGGCGTGCGTTTGTTTAGCAGGAATCGTCCCTTCAGATAATCGTGGTACCATTCCGACCCCACAGCGTACTGGCGCGCGAGTCGCTCCTTCAAGGGACCGCTCAGTTTCAACCGGAGGTAATCAGTGACTTGCACCGCAAACTGCTTCTGCGCTTCGGAAAGCGACGACATCTTAGTGGTGTATGTGTGCCCCCAAAGGCGGAGGCCCGAGCGGGTGTCCATCAACTCCGCCTCGATTCGCAGTTCGTCCTTCCTCCTCGACACCGAACCGCGCACGATCCGCTCCGCGCGCAGTTCACGTCCTGCACTTAGCGGATCTTTCTTGCCGCCAGCGTAGCGCATCACGGCTCCATGCGCGATCACTCGAAGAGTGGGGATCCCTGATAGATCGTTAATCAGCGACTCCGTGATACCGTCGCTTAGATACTCCATCTCCGGATCGCCCATGCGATTTTCAAAGGGAAGCACTGCGATGGAATTGGCCTGATGCGGCTTCCAGAACAACGAGTACGCGGCGAATGCCAACAGCGCCATTCCACCCAGCGCCACCGCGAGATGCCACCGGTTCACCAGCCGTCCAGCCCCTCGTGCGGCGAACGAAGTGGTCCGCGTGCTGATCTCCGATAGATCCGCTCTCACTGCCCCAGAGAGTGCACTCGCCAGGGCGTCTCCAAAGTCGCGCGCCCGGGCGTATCGATCCTTCGGATCGGGCGACAAGGCTTTTAGAATCGCCTTTTCGGCAGCGTGAGGCAGGTCAGGCCGCAAGTTCGTCGGCCGCACACTGACCTCTTTCGTCTTCTGCAGCAGAAGTTCGCGCGGCGTGTTTGACCGGAACGGCCTGACGCCAGTAGCCAGTTCGTATGACAGCGCACCCAATTGGTAGATATCACTTGCTGGCGACGACTTGCCCTGAAACTGCTCCGGCGCCATGTACTCCCAGGTTCCGGCAACGTTCGTCGAACCGGCAGTCTCTTCCACATCCTCGAGCGTGGCGACGCCGAAATCGATCAACTTGATCTCATTCTCGCCATCGGTTCGTGTCTGAACCATCACGTTGGCAGGCTTCACGTCGCGGTGACACACCCCCGCCTCGTGGGCTGCAGTCAACGCGCGACCGGCCTGCTGCACAATACTCGCTATGCGACCCAGAGGCATCCCGTTGCGCGGGATCAATTCCCGAAGCGGGCTGCCGGAGACGTATTGCATCACCAGAAACGGCCGGTTGTCTGGCAGATGACCGAAATCGACTACAGACACTACACCCGGGTGATCGATACGCGCCAGCGCCTCCATCTCCTCCCGGAACTTATTCAGCGACCAAGTATCCCCCGCGCGCCGCTCCAGCAGCACCTTAACCACCACTTTGCGAGACGCCACCTGCCGATCGACGGCAAGGTAGGTGGTTCCAAAACCGCCATGCCCCAACTCTCGCAAGAGCAAGTATCTCCCCTGAAGCAATTCCTCCGCATTGCTCTCGGTGGCGGCTTGCGCTTTGAATGTCGGGTCCACTCCGGACCCTCGGTTTGGGTCGGAGTCCATAGGGGTAAGTACTTAGCCGGAATTTTCGCTTTGACTTCCTAGCCGCCTCGATTATACATCAGTTATAGGTTTTTTATCCTGTTTCTATTGGTGTCATAGGGAGGATCAGTCCCGTGAAACGCCCGTTACGCAAGGATATGCCCGAATTGTTTCTAGCGTCGCGGTTCGGCTCGGGCTAGCTCGACCCACCACGGCCGCTACTCTGGGTTCCCCCAGGCAGCCTTCCTCAGTATCCCAGGGAGCCGAACCACTGACGATCTGGTGGAGCAAAACACTCAACGACGGATCACACGCAGTCGTCCCTAGCGTAGGCGAGACACTCGGGCGCCGGGATGCCAGCAACCGGAAGCGCTGCCGGCGCCCTGGCTCCCCGGCAACGGCCGGAAACCGCCTCGATGCGCCCTGGCGCGCCAAGCAGGGCAGGAGCCCGGTTTAGCTCCCGTCGCACTTTTGGCCTCCGCTGCCGTAGCAGAGCATCGTCGCCGCGGAGCTGTAGAGCATAACGACTGAGAGATACGGTGTTACCCTGACGGCGCGCATCACCAGAAGAGTCCGACCAACGGGAAGCGGCACCCCGGCCCTTGGCTTTTGATGGTTTTGGCGACCACATCGGACCGATAGATTCCGTCCCTTCACAACTGCCCGATCCTGATAAGCGCCGGTCACGGCAACAAAACGCAACGTCGATCGCGACGTGACCCGCTTGAACTTGCTTTTGCGACCGACGAGCAGGGTAAAGTGCGGGAGGCTTCTTTCCTCAGCGCCACGGGCGTGGCGTGCTTGCCCTGATCTCGCCAGAGGCAACGGCAGTCAGCCTATCCGAGAATTGGATCGCAGCCGAGCGACGTCCGCCGGATCTATGCCAGAAAACCTCAGACTTCGTTGACGGCGGCACCGATGGCGCAAGGTCCGACGCGCGTCATGCTCGGAAAACGGGCTCAAGGGAAGAGATGCTGGACTTCAGTCCCGTCAGCTCGGCTGCGGTTTAGCATTGCCTGGCTGAGAACCCGGCAGTACACTGAATCAGATCTCGACATCCGCAATTTAGGGGGCGCGGTATGATCGGGCGCACCATCGCGCATTACACGATTCTCGAGAAGCTCGGTGAAGGCGGCATGGGCGTGGTGTACCGCGCCCGCGATAGCCGCCTGAACCGCGACGTAGCCATCAAAGTCCTGCCCGATAGTTTCGCCAGTTCCCCGGATCGAAAGGTGCGATTCGAGCGCGAGGCCCGGCTCCTCGCCACATTGAGCCACCCTAACATCGGCGCCATCCACGGATTCGAGGAGGCAGAGGGGAAACCCTACTTGGTTCTCGAACTTGTCGAAGGCCAGACTCTCTGGGATCGACTAAGAAAAGGCCGCATTCCGCTCGACGATACGCTCGACATCTGCCGCCAGATCGCAGCCGGGCTGGAAGCGGCACACGAGAAAGGGATCGTCCATCGAGATCTGAAACCCTCGAACATCAAGGTCACACCTGAGGGCAAGGTCAAGATCCTCGATTTCGGGCTGGCCAAGGCGTTCTACGAACCAACGCCGCCTGCCGATTCATCCCAGTCTCCGACGGTCACAGATCAAATGACGGCCCAGGGAATCATTCTTGGCACAGCCGCGTACATGAGTCCGGAACAGGCAAAAAGCAAGCGGGTGGACAGGCGATGCGACATCTGGGCTTTCGGCTGCATCCTGTTTGAGTGTCTGACCGGCAAACGGGCGTTCGGCGGGGAGACAGTGACGGAGACACTGGCAGCGGTGATCAAGGGGGAGCCGGATTGGAAGGCGCTGCCAGCGGACGTACCGGAAAAAGTGCGTGATGTCCTTCGGCGATGCCTTCAGAAGGAGACGAGCCTCCGGCTGCATGACATAGCCGATGCCAGGATCGAGATCCGCGAGTCCGTTGTCCGGCCCGACGAGCCGGTTACGGTTTCCCAGCGAGTTTCGCAACGATGGTTGCTGACGCTGGGCGCCGGCGTACTCATCGCGGGTTTCTTAATTGGAGTGAGCTTGAGGTGGCAGTTCCGGCCTGTCGCATCTTTG
>Ga0335079_10008293_pt1 | contig 11847 bp, 9 predicted proteins | sample Lox_Sample_33_FD_206719 | JGI IMG/M metagenome (GOLD analysis project Ga0335079, IMG submission 206719) | Soil microbial communities from Loxahatchee National Wildlife Refuge, Florida, United States - Lox_Sample_3.3 | ecosystem: Environmental > Terrestrial > Soil > Wetlands | place: USA: Florida... | reverse complement strand
GGAAGTTTTTGTCGTGCAGCTTGGCAAACAGCTCGGAGAGAATCGTCAGTGGGTTCGGCACCGCTCCGCCGAATACGCCCGAGTGCAGGTCCTGTGCCGGACCGGTCAGCTCGATCTGGTAATAATTCAAGCCGCGCAGCCCATACGTCACCGACGGCACACCCGGACCCAGCATGCTCGTGTCGGAAACCACCAGCACGTCGGCCCGCAGCCGTTCCTTTTGCTCGTGCACGTACGCGTTGATCGCTGCGCCCCCCACTTCTTCCTCGCCTTCGATGATCACTTTCACGTTTACCGGCAGCTTCCCCTCGGTTTTCTTGAGCGCTTCGAAGGCGGCCAGATGGATGTGGACCTGTCCCTTGTCGTCTGCCGTGCCCCGGCCATAGAGGTTCCCGCCGCGCACCGAAGGTTCGAACGCGGGGGTAGTCCACAGATTGTCCGGCTCGGAGGGCTGCACATCGTAGTGCCCGTAAAAGAGCACCGTGGGCTTTCCGGGAACCTGCCGGCTTTCCGCGTACACCAGCGGATGACCCTTGGTCGGAATCACCTCCACCGATTCAAATTGTCCGCGCAGCTTGGCAGCCACCCAATTTGCCGCGCGTTCGACGTCGGGCTTGTGCTCCGATTTCGTGCTGATGCTCGGAATCTTCAGGAACTCCACAAGCGCCGCAAGATTCGCATCCCGCCTCGACTCGATGTACTCAATTGGGGTCATCCCGGATCTGCTCCTTGTTTACTGGGCCCTCGGCGGGCGAAGTGCCAATTCTACGCATCGTTCTCCGTCTGCGGCAAGTGGCCCGGGCGCGTGCGCTTTTCGAATCAGCAACACGCGCGCATCGAATGCCGCGGCCGCATGGCTATGCCGTCCGATTCCCGGGCCCACTGGAATACGTTTCCGCTCCCCCCGCGGTTTCGCCGCCCAGTGGTAATCACTACGCGCCCGGGCGCGCGCGGCATTGACGCCACTCCCTGCTTGGGGCACGATACCCGCGTATGGCAGCCGAGGCAGACAACAAACGCCGCAGTTCCCGCGTCTTTGCGCGCATGCACATCCGCGTCGCGGGTCGCGATACGCGCGGCCACAAATTCACCAAGCAGGCCGAAACCATCGTCATCAACGCGCACGGCGCCCTGCTCTATCTCGACGCGGAAATGGACATGGGCTCGCTGCTCACGCTTCGCAGCCCGGCTACGGAAGAGGACCAGGAGAGCCGCGTGGTATACGTCGGCGGCGCTTCCGAACGCGGCATGCGGCTGGGCCTCGAATTTGTTTCGCCGGCGCCGCACTTCTGGGGAATCGACTTTCCGCCTTCGGATTGGAAGGCGCCCGTACCTCCTCCGGCTCCGCAAGCCTGATCCGACTTTTTCACGCTCCCTTGCCGTGACGCTTTCAGACTCACGCGCAGCCTTGTGCCTTGCCCCGCCCGTAGTGCGGACTTACGATCAATTCATGGCCGCGCTCGCACAGCTCGGTGCCGCCACGGGGCAGGCCGCGTACCATCGCTACCGGCGAATGCTGCTGACTCCGGCGCAGATTCGCCAGCTCAGCACTCCGCGTCCCGCGCGCGCCATCCTGGATGTGCTCCTATGCTGGGGCACGATCCTTGCGGCCTTTTCGCTCGTTGCCATCCATCCCGCCTGGTGGACCGTTCTGATTGCGTTTCCCGTGATCGGCAACCGCTACTACGGACTCTTCATCATCGGACACGACGGCATGCACCGCCGCATCTTCCCCACCATCCAGCGCAACGACTTCTGGAACGACCTGCTGATCCTCGGGCCGATCGGCGCCATCACCCGCATCAACAATCGCAATCATCTGGCGCATCATCTGCGCCTCGCTTCACCGCAGGATCCCGACCGCCACAAGCACGCCTGCTTCAACAAGGCGGAGCGGCTGCCGTTCCTCGGCTTCCTCACCGGCCTCCTGAGCGTTTGGCATTCGGTGCATGCCGTGTTCGTGGTGCGTGGCCGCGCCGTTTCGCATGGTGCCGGTGTGGGATTTGCCGAGGACCACTACAAGCCCCGAGACCTTATGATCCTTGCCGGATGCTTCATCGTCCTTGCCGGCGGACTTACCTGGTTCATCGGCTGGTGGGCGTATCCCGTGCTCTGGCTCGCGCCCGTCTATCTGTTCATGTTTCTGGGCGACAACTTCCGTTCGTTTGCCGAGCACAGCCACCCGGAGGCCGATTCGCTGGCCGATCATCACCGGATGATCACCTACGACAGCAATCCGATCGAGCGGATGTTTGTTGCTCCCATGAACATGAACTTCCACACCGCGCACCACCTGTGGCCTTCGATCCCCTATTACAATTTGCCCGAGGCCGACCGCTTGATCCGCAATCAGCCGGGCGCCGCCGGGCTCGAGTGGCGCGGCTCGTATTTCGCTTATCTGCTTCGGTACTGGAATGCGCTGCCCCTCGCTGAATGCAAGCAGGCGCGATGAGCGCCGCAACCGCTTCGCAGGCCGCCGAGCAGGCTGTCGCACCACCCTACGAGTTCCTGCATCCGCTGCGTCCCACCATCGCCACGGAGGATGTGCCCGCGTGCCCCGTGTGTGCCGGCACTCGATTCGAGGAGTATGCCTGGGGCTACGACTACGAGCTGCTCACCTGCGCCAATCGCTGGCGATTCGTCGCCTGCTCCACGTGCGGGCACGTGTGGCTCAATCCGCGCCCGGCAATCTCCGCTCTCGGCGTCATCTATCCTCCGAACTATTACGCGTACAACTACACGAAGATCAATCCCATCGCGCGCCGGGCAAAGCAAATTCTGGATGGCCGGAAAATGGCCGGAATCATCCGCCACTGCGCCGCGCCGCCGCGATCGTATTTGGATGTCGGCTGCGGCGACGGACGCTTTCTGCGCTTGCTCGAGCGCCGCGGGGTGCCGCGCGAGGCTCTCTACGGCCTCGAATTGGATCGAAGTGTTGTCGATGCGCTCAGCGGCGCGGGCTACAGCGGAGTGTACTGTGCGCGCGCCGAAGACGCGTCGGAACTGCCCGTGGGCGGGATCGATCTCGCCACCATGTTTCACGTGATCGAACATGTGGACAATCCCGGCGCCGTCGTGCGGCGCATTCGCGGATGGCTATCACCGGGTGGCATCCTCGCGCTCGAAACGCCCAATCTCGACAGTCTCGATGCCCGTCTATTTCGGCGATCGTATTGGGGCGGCTACCACATTCCGCGGCACTGGAATCTGTTTACGCCCAAAACGATTTCCCGGTTGCTCGAGGACAACGGCTTGAAGGTCGTGGCTACCGTCTTCCAGACCGGTCATTCCTTTTGGATGTACTCGCTGCACCATCTACTTCGTTTTGCGAGGGGCTCGCGGCCGCGCGCCGGGCTCATGTTTGACCCTATTCGAAGCCTGTTCGGCTTGGCCGGGTTTACCGCGTTCGATCTGCTTCGCGGCAAGCTCGGCTGGAAAACCTCGGCCATGCTCGTAGTCGCCCGGAAGGCCTAGGGCGCGCACACCGCGGCCGCCCCGCGCCCTTCGACAGACAATCGGACGAAACCGGCTGTAACCTTTTTGCAGTCTCCTGGTATTCAGCTATGCAAGAACGATTTCAAGCTGGCGCGGGAAACGAACCTGGAATGAATTCAGTTGCCGACGAGGAGCTGATGCTGCAAGTGCGCAACGGCGATAGCCAGATGCTTGGGGTGTTGTTCGACCGCTACCACGCTCCGCTCTACAACTTCTACGCGAGGTTGATGGGCGACCGTGGAGTGAGCGAAGACCTGGTGCAGGAAGTCTTCCTCCGCATCCTTCGCTATCGCGCAAGCTATCAGCCGGGCACGCCTTTTCGCCCCTGGATTTATCAGATTGCGCGCAACGCCCGCTTTGACCACTACCGCAAATCGCCGCCGCGGGAACGCGAGGCGTTTGACCCGGAAAGGCTGCGGGCCGCGGCTCCTCCGGATCCCGCGCAGCAGGAACAGGAGGCGGAGCTTTTGCATCGCGCGCTCGGGGAACTTTCCGACGACAAGCGCGAAATTTTGATTCTCGCCCGTTTCCAGGAGCTGAAGTACACGGAGATCGCTGGACTGCTCGGTTGCGAACTAAACACGGTTAAGACGCGCGTACACCGCGCGCTCCAGGACCTACGCAAGGCGTTCCGCCGTCTTGAGCAGGGAATCGGTGACTCTCGAGGCGGCCCGGCCGCGCCAAATCTTTCGTTTCGGAGGGCTGATCATGAAGTGTGAGCGGATAGCCGAGCTCTTGCCCGATTTTCTCCGCGGAAGCCTGGATCGCGAGCGCGCGGAGGTCGTTGAGCAGCACCTGGCGAGCTGTGCCGAATGCCGCGACGACGTGGCCGTGTGGAAGAAGCTCGATTTGCTGCCTGCAGCGGAACCCGGCCCGGGCGGGCGCGAGCGGTTCCAGGCGATGCTGCTCGCCTATCAGGCTGGCCGAGAGGAGCGCGCTGCTGCGCCTGTTGCTGAACCGAAGCACGCAATTCGCGCGCGGCGGCTCGATTGGCTGCGCTCTCCCGCGGCTGGACTCGCGTGGGGAATGGCGCTGCTTCTGATCGGCGTATTCGCCGGCAACCTGATGAGTCGCTCGAATTCCCGTTCGGACGAGATGGCGGCAATGCGCTCCGAACTCACGAACATGCGGCAGCTCGTTGTGCTCTCCATGCTTCAGCAGCAATCAGCCAGCGAACGGCTGCAAGGAGTCAGCTTCAGCCAGCGCGAGGAGCGGCTCGATCCGCAGGTTCTTTCGGCCCTGCTGCACACGCTGCGGTCGGATTCCAGCGTGGATGTGCGGCTCGCCGCGCTCGAGGCGCTCAGCCGCCATCCCAGCCAGCCGCAGGTGCGCGCGGGAGTGACCGACGCGCTCCAAAGCCAGCAGTCCCCGCTGGTCCAGGTGGCCTTGATCGACCAGCTCATGGAATGGCGCGACCCGGGCCTGGTTCAGCGCCTCCGCGATCTCGAGAACTCGGCAAATCTGAATCCCACCGTTCGTGAACGCGCGCAGTGGGCGCTTAGCAAGCTCCAGTGAGGTGCGACGATGAAGAACTCATACCGGCTCACGCTGCCCATTCTGACCGGCCTGTGCTTGCTTTCGGCGGCACTGCGGCCGTCGAGCGTGGAAGCCGCGCGGCACCATGACCGCAACTACTCCGCGCAGAAGCAGGAGACCGTGGAGAAATCCTTCACGCTGCCCGCAGGCGCGCACAATTCCCTGGATATCGACAATATTTTCGGCTCCATCGAAGTCACCGGCGGCTCCGGCAATCAAGTGCACGTGGTAGTCACGGAGACCTGGCGCGGCGAGTCGGATGCCGCGGTGGACCGCGCGCGCAAAGAAGTGTCTCTCGACATCAGCCAGGATGCCGGCGCCGTGAAGTTCTACGTCAACGGACCCTTCCGCTGCCACGACCACGGCAGCGACTGCTGCTGCTGTGACTCCAGCGATGACCGAAACTACAGCGTAAAGATGGACTTCAAGGTCGAGGTCCCCGCGCAGATCGACGTCGAGGCCCGCACGGTGAATGAAGGCCACGTGCGCATCAGCAACGTGGCAGGAAAATTTCTGGTGCGCAATGTCAACGGCGGGATCGAATTGAATTCGATGGGCGGTTCGGGAAGCGCGCGGACCGTCAACGGCCCTGTCACCGTTTCCTTCCGCCAGAATCCGCGCGAGAACTCGGATTTCAAAAGCATCAACGGCGCCGTGGAGTTGCGATTCGCGCCGGGGCTTTCCGCCGACTTCCGCTTCAAGAATTTCAACGGCGGAATCTACAGCGATTTTCCGGTGACCGCCCTGCCGGCGCGCGACAACACGGTGGAACATCAGGGCGGGAAGGTGATTTTCCGGGCAGATCGCTACTCAGCAGCGCGCATCGGGTCCGGCGGGCCGGAAGTGCAGGTGGAAAATCTAAATGGAGAGATTCGCATCCTCGAAAACCATGAATAACAGAACACAGCGGTTTCCCAAACTCTTCGCAGCACTCGCCGCCGCCGGCCTGGCGCTCGCCGCCATCCCGTGCCGCGCCCAAACGCAGGCGCAGTCCGGGCCCGACCGCATCACGGTGAATCTCACCGATCCCTCGCGGCCATCCCACGTGAAGGCCAGCCTTGTGAATGGCGGCATTATCGTGAAGGCCCACGATGGCAAGGAAGTGATCGTGGAGGCGCGCGCGCGAAACCAGGAGTCGGAACGGGAATCTTCCGGCGGCCTCCGGCGGCTGAACATCGGCCGCACGGGCCTCGCCGTGGAAGAGGACAACAACGACGTGCGGATCAGCACCGACTCCTACGCCCGAGCCATCGACCTGACGATTTCCGTGCCGGTCCACACCTCGCTCAAGCTCAGTGCCGTGAACGATGGCGACATCGTGGTGACCGGCGTGGACGGTGAGATGGATGTGAACGATACGAACGGCTCCGTCACGCTGAACCGCATCTCGGGGAACTGCGTGGCCCACGCATTGAACGGACGGGTGCTCGTCACGTTTCTCCGCGTCAATCCCGACAAGCCCATGGCATTCAGCTCGCTCAACGGTGACATCGACGTGACGCTGCCGCCCGAGATTAAGGCGAACGTCACGATCCGTTCCGATCGCGGCGACGTGTTCAGCGATTTCGACGTGCAGCTACAGACCGCCGCGCCCCAGCAGACCGTGGAAGACAGCCGCGGTCACGGCGGCAAGTACCGCGTGAAGATCGACAAATCCGTGCACGGCAGTATCAATGGCGGTGGCCCGGAATATCAGTTCACCAATTTTCAGGGATCGATTTACATCCGCAAGGGCGGCGCGCGCTAGGGGCGGCGCTACTCGCAGCGCAGCGCGTTGAGCGGGTCCACGTGCGTGGCGCGGCGCGCGGGCACGTAGCACGCGACCAGTGCAATCCCGGCCAGCAATACGGCGGTGCCGGCCAGAATCGCGGGATCCGTGCTCGTCAGGCCGAAGAGCATCGGCGCCAGCACCTTCCGAAGAATAATGCCTCCGGCCGCGAGTCCCAACGCGATTCCTGCCAGCGCCAGCCGCATTCCCTGCCGCACCACGAGTCCGAGCACGTCCTGCGGCTGCGCTCCAAGCGCCATGCGGATACCCAGGTCGTGCGTCTGCTGCGTCACGGAATAGGACATCACGCCGTAAATCCCGACGCCGGAAAGCGCGGTCGCGAGCACCGCATAAAAAGCGACGAGCGCCATGTTGAGCCGCCGGCGCGAGGCCAGCGCCTCCACAAACGCAGCCATCGGCTTTACTTCCGAAACGGGCTGATCTTTATCCACGGCCTGCACTTCATGGCGCACGGCAGATGCCAGGCTCATTGGGTCGCCAGCCGTGCGAATCACCACCCGCATCAAGGGCGACGGATTTTGCATGTACGGGACATAAATAATGGCGGCCTTCGCTTCGCCCACGTCGGCCTCGGTTGTGTCCCCCACAACGCCCACGATCGTGATCCACGATTCGGTGAGCGCGGGAGCGAACGGCGATCGCCCCTCGGGCAGGAACCGAAGCTGCCGGCCGACGGCATTGTCCATGCTGAGAAACTGCCTGGCACACGTCGCGTTCACCATGGCCACCGGTTCGCCCTGCTCGGAATCCGATTCCTGGAGTGCGCGACCTTTCAGCAGGGGGATGTGCATTGTGGACAGATAGTTCGCATCCACGGCGCGGTATTGGACCAGGACCTCTTCACCCCGGGCACGCGGCGCGGCGCCGGCGATTTCGATGTTTCCATGTCCGGCCCATCCGGTTAGCGGCAGATAGTTGATCATTCCAGCGGACTCGACCCCGGGAAGCGCGCGCACCCGCTGGTCCACCTGGCGGTAAAAGGAGAGGAACTGTGCCGGCTGCTGATAGCGGTAGCTCGGCAGGCTGATCTGCATCGTCAGCAGATGCTCCGGATCGTAGCCCAGCTTTTCCGAGAGCACGTTCACAAAACTGCGTGCGAGCAGTCCCGCTCCGGCCAGCAGAAGCAGCGAAACCGCTATCTCCACCACCACCAGCGCGCTGCGGACGCGGTTGCCCCGCCGGCCGCCCGTGCTGCTGCGGCCGCCTTCCTTCAGCGCTTCGCTGAGGCGTGATTGCGAAATCTGGATTGCGGGCGCGAGGCCGAAGACGACTCCCGCGGCGAGCGAGATCAGCAGCGTGAACACGAACACGTCCGCATCGATGTGGACCGCGCTGGCGTACGGGATCTCGTAGAGGCTGCCCGCTGCGGGGAGGAAAAGCGGCAGCAGGCGCAGCCCGCCAAATCCCAGCGCGATCCCCAGCGCGCCGCCGCACACCCCCAGAACAACGCTCTCCGTCAGCACTTGCAGGATCAACCGCGCGCGTCCCGCGCCGAGCGACGAGCGGACGGCCATTTCGCGCTCTCTCGCAGTGGCGCGCGAGAGCAGCAGATTGGCGATGTTGACGCACGCGATCAGCAGCACCATGCCGGCCACCGCCAGCAGCATCTCGAGAGCCGGCCGCAGCGCGCGCGTCGCTTCCACGTGCATCGCCGCAACGCGCGCGTCGAAGGTGGGATCGATGTCGGGATACTCTGCGTGGAGCTGGCGCACGATGGATTTTATGTCCGCGTCTGCCTGCGCGATGCTGACGCCCGGTTTCATCCGCCCAAAGACGATCAGCAGGTGCTGGTCGCGCTGCATGTTGCCGCGGTCGAACGTAAACGGCATCCACAGGTCGTACTGCCAGCCCGCATTTCCCCAGAGGTTGAAGTCCGGCGGCAGCACCCCGATCACGCTGAATGGTTTGTCGTCCACCGTGACGCTCCGGCCCAGCGCGTCGGAGCGCCCGCCGAAATGTTCCTGCCAAAACCTGTAGCTGAGCATGCAGACCTGGCCGTGACCGGGAAGTTCTTCCTCGGGAAGGAAGGAACGGCCGATCACGGGAGTGACGCGGAATACGTCGAAGAAATTGGCAGAGGAGCGCGCGCCCCACACCTGCTCCGGTTCAGCTGCGCCGGTAAGGTTGTAATAGCCGGAGGTCCAGCCGGCGAGTTGTTCGAATGTGCGATTGCGCTCACGCCAGTCGAGCAGCTCCGCCGGAGATGCCGGGCCGCGCTGGGAGTTCAGGCGCGACTCGACCTTGCGCACGATCACAATGCGGTCGGAGTCCGGAAAGGGAAGCGGCCGGAGCAGCACGGCATTTACAACGCTGAAAATAGCCGTATTCGCGCCGATTCCGAGGCCAAGCGTGACGAGCGCCACCGCGGTGAACGCAGGATTCCGCGCCAGCGCCCGCAGGCCGTACTTCACGTCACGCCAAAAGTAGTCGCTGCCCATGCCCAAGCGCGCGCAGGGCGAGCAAGCGTCTGCTCGCTCGTCTCCCGGCGCAGTGCGACGGATACTACTACATTTTGCCGGGCCGTATTGAGTCTGAATAATCGAAGTGGTGTATTACCGCGCAAGTACCGGGCCGGTGTGACCGGTGGTAGAATGCCACGCCGGGGCACCCAAGGCGGTTACGCGATGCGTTCCATCCCGATTCGAACGATCTTGCGAGCCGCGGCGGTCGCGTTTCTGGTGGTCGCCTGCTCCGCGACATTCAACGCTGCCCCGGAGACGGGGCGGACCGGCGGCGTGATCGATCTCGTCGGCATCGAGCTTGGAAATCCCTTCGTGGCCCGCAGAGTCAGCAGATCGATCTTCAAGTCGATGGCTGGAGCGGACCGGATCAACGAGATTGAGGATGACGTAGCGCGCGATTCCCAAGGCCGGATTCGCTTCGAGCAGGTGCAGCGGATGGACGCGTGGACCAAAAGCCAGCCCGTCACTCTAGCCACTCGCACCGGCGAATCGTTTGTTTCCACATACGGCGAGCTCAGCCGTCGAATCTTGATTTACGATGACATGGATCTTAGCTTCGTGACTCTGGAACCCGGGAAGCGAATTGCCGTGGTCCGCCCGTGGGGTATGAAGCCGCCACTGGTTCCCGGAACGCGCCTTTATTCCTCGTTTGTCCTTCCAAGAGAGGACCGGATCATGCCCGTGGATACCAGATTCGAGGATCTTGGAGTTCAAGAGATCGAAGGCTTTCTCGCGCATGGATACCGGAGCACGTTTTCGGAAACTGTCCATGCCGACGGCAGGCGAACCTCCGCAAGCATGCACGAGTATTGGATCTCAGAGGATTTGGGCGTGACTCTTCTCGATATCCATGCTTCATCCGACAGAGGTGAGGAGCGGCGCGTCAGCCTCACAAAGATTTCTCGCGAAGAGCCGGATCCCTCGTTGTTTCAGATTCCCTCAAACTTCAAGGTCAATCCATCGCCGGCGGAAGAGCCGTGCATTGTTTCGGCCAAGCGCTGACGGTTCTCCGGGTATCTTGGACGCCGAACAAGAAATCAGCTCGAGAGCGCCAAGCCATGCGCGCGGATATAATTGACTGCGGAGAGGTGGGTGAGCGGTTTAAACCGGCGGTCTTGAAAACCGTTAGGCCCGTGAGGGTCTCGGGGGTTCGAATCCCCCCCTCTCCGCCACGTTTTCCGGCCAGGAAAGGGTGCCCAGAGCCAGGTTCATCGGCGAAGGGTCCACTCACTCAAGGTCGTCTCATTTGCTAGTTTCCCGCTTCCTGCGTTTCTCTCGCCGCCGGTGCGTAATCTCCACCGTCAATTGGATTCTTTTCTCCCTCGTTTCGGGGCGCGCCGACCGAGTGATCCAGTCGATGATGTGAAGCTGCTTTCCGGGAGCAAACGTCTGGAAGTGCTCCAACACGCCCTCGCTTTGCAACGCCGTCTTCAAATCTGCGGGGATGCTCACGGGCAAGGGCCGATCATGCACGGTGATGTGGACGCGCACCGAATCTCCCGCGCGTGCCTGCGCCATCCCACGCGTCCGCGCATTCAGGCGAAGCCGATGCCGGCCTCCGCCCGCGGGCGAAAGACTCGCGCGGAACTCCGCCACACTGTTGATCCGAGCACTGACAGGCACCGGGCCGCGCTTCCCCAGTGCGCTGCTGATTTTTGCGGGTACATCCACCGCGTAGAAGCCACTCGACGCCACGCGCACGACTCGCGCGACAAATCTGAAGGTTCGCTCCCCTATACTCTTCACCATCTGTTCGCGAAGCTTATACGCCTGCCCACACCCGCAGGGGAATCTCTTGCAGGACACCCATAAATCGCCCCCTAAGCGATATCCACAGGACGGGGTGTCTAAACATTAGAGGCCAGTACCATTAGTACTAGTGTGTCCGGACGGCCAGGATTTTACACTTCCCTCCGGTTAGAACTCTATGTCTCTAGTACTCACGGCTCAGCCGGCAGCCACTCATGGTGTGCCGAACACACCACGCGGTCCGCGGGTTCTTTCTGTTTCCTCGGCAACGGCATGGATTGCCTTCGGTTGGGCGCTCCTGGTGGGAGGGTACGTCGGCGGGGCGCTGCTCATGCCTGTGGGAGAGCGGCTCGCCACATTCGGCGACGTCATCCAGTGCTTTGTTCCCCTGCTGGCCAACACGGGATTGCTGCTGAATGCAGCTTCACCGCGCTGGCGGCAGAACTGGTTCTGGCTGCTGTTCGCGATGGGCTGTACGCTGTGGATGGGCGGCCAGGTTGTCTGGACGCATTACGAAGTCTTTCTCCACCAGCCCGATCCGAATCCGTTTCCCGGCGATCCGATTTTCTTCTTCCATACGGTGCCGATGATCGCGGCGCTCGCGCTGCAACCGCACCTGCGGCGTCCGGAGCGCAGCACGCGTCATGGGCTCGTGGATTTTGGTCTTCTGATCGGGTGGTGGACATTCCTTTACCTGTTCTTTGTGATTCCATGGCAGTACGTGGTGCCGAAACTTGAGTATTACGGAGATGCGTTCAGCTATCTCTACCTGGTACAGAACTCGGTTCTGTTAGTCGGACTCGCGGGGCTGTACTA
>Ga0335079_10008290_pt1 | contig 11847 bp, 12 predicted proteins | sample Lox_Sample_33_FD_206719 | JGI IMG/M metagenome (GOLD analysis project Ga0335079, IMG submission 206719) | Soil microbial communities from Loxahatchee National Wildlife Refuge, Florida, United States - Lox_Sample_3.3 | ecosystem: Environmental > Terrestrial > Soil > Wetlands | place: USA... | reverse complement strand
GCTGTTGTAAAATGGCAGCAAGTTAGCTGCGGAAAATTCCCCAATTACATTTTTTATTTTTAGTTCAACGTGCTTAGCGAACGATGACTGAGCGGGTTTGGAGAGCGCTAATAATCTCCGCAAGTTTCTTCTGGAGCGCAGCAGAACTCTTCTTTGAATCCTAGCCAAACTTGTTTACAGATTAAGTTTGGGCAGAACGTACTGCGTAACGAGATACAGGATAACGAAGTAGCAGAGGAGTAATCCGATGGAGATGACGAGGTTCTTCTTCCAGTTGGGACTCCAAGCTAACCCGAAGGGGACCCCCAAGAGGAAACCGATTACGTGTGAAATATAGGCGACGTTGCTTTGTCCCGCGGTCTGAAAGTAGATGGTTAGGGCGTTGTAGAGGAAGTATAGTATCGCCACCAGTCCGACGGGCATCAGTAACAGCCAAGAGAATCTCAACGGTTTCATCAACATCACAACCGCCGCTAAAGTAAAGATCGCCGCCGAGGCGCCTACAAAAGTTGATCCGGGAGGAAAGAACGGTATGCTGAGTAGAAAGCTGAGTAGCCCTCCAGTAAAGAAGACCGCAAGTACGTGCTTGTAACTAGTTATGCTCTCAAGGGTGTTTCCGAAGACGTAGAGGAAAATCATGTTTCCAAGTAAGTGAAGTAGACTAGCGTGAACGAAGATCGCGGTTACCAAAGTCCAAACTCTTCCCTCCTGTAAGTTCTTGAGGCTGAAGACCAGATTATTCTCCACGTTTGTCGGGGTCGTGGTCAACGCGTAAATCGTCGCAACAACACAGACCAAGATGAGTACGTTAGTGACCCTCATGGCGGAGAACACCGACCCTGCAGTTCAACCAGTCGTTGAGGGTGTCTCCCAAAAAACCTTCCCCGACACCGTCGTCATGATCCCAACCCTAAACGAAGAGGAAGCTATTGAGACCATAATTTCTGAGACAAGAGAGTGCGGGTTTACGAGAATACTCGTAGTGGATGGTTTCAGCAGTGACGGGACGAAGGTCGTTGCGGCGAATGGTGGCGCTAAGGTGGTTGACCAGGAATTTGGTAAGGGCAAAGGCTGCGGCGTTCGAACAGGTATGAGGTTGTTTCTCGAAGAGCCGGCAGTGGTTCTCTGCATTATTGACGGAGACGGTACGAACGTTCCAGCCGACCTCATCGATATGAGATCTATGCTTCAGGCTGGGGACGCAGATGTTGTATTAGGATCACGAACGCGCGGCCGTAGAGAATCAGGGGCAATGAACTGGTTATCTCTCATCTCTAACCGCACCGTTTCCTTTCTTCTGGCCGCAAAATTCAGACGCTACTTTACAGATATTCAGACGGGTTACTGGGCATTCACTCGACCAGCAGTGCAACGAGTTTATCCTAACATTCAATCAATGGGATTCGAGATCGAATTAGAATTATTCACTAAGAGTCTACAGGAAGGTTTACGAGTCGAAGAATTACCTGTCAGATTCAGACGACGAAAAGGAAGGACGAAGTTCAACTTCAAGCTACGGTTAAGAAACTTATACTACGCATTCAAGTTCCTATCATCCTGAACCTGACGGTGGTTACACTTCAATAGAAGCACTTCGGAATTTTTGGTCGCGAACCGGCTTATGCTTTGTAACGAACGGGTTATTCTTGATGTAGAACCTCCACAGATATTTCAAACCCGCTTCTCCTATTCCAACCCTTGTTGACCTCCAAATCTCTAAATCCCCCTCGCCTTCGTCGCGGTCAACGACGAAGAGTGCGCCTCTTCGAGTCATGTCCAAGCCGTTCAGAGCCTTGTCCACGGCGAGGGCTTTGGTCAATTTCCCTGGGCCATTTGTTAACTGTGAATCTGGAACATTCGGGCGTAGACGACGCATAATATCGATACCTTTCATAGGCTGGACGCCTCGAATTAGAACCGCGCCAGGTGTTCCAGCTTTCTGTGTTGTAATGTTCAGGAGGTAATGGTTCCCATACGTGAAGTAAACGTACGCGTGTCCGGGGTCTCCGAACATAGGAGCATTTCTCGGAGTTGGCCCCCGAAAGGCATGACTTGCCGGATCATCTCGCCCTCGATAGGCCTCCACCTCAACAATCCTTACAACCATTCTCCTCCCGTCTCTCACCCGAACCAGGTGCTTACCAAGAACCCCGGGAGCAACTTTCACTGTATCTCGTGCAAAGAAGGATGAGGGAACTATGTTCACCTCAAACACCCCACATTAAGTCGCTGGGCTCCTTTGTAAAGCAAGGCTTAATTCTGCACCGAGGTAGCGTAGTCGCGTCATAAAATGATCCTATTGATCAAAGTGTTGGGTTGCGATGGATAAGAAACGGATGCAGGACGTGACAACCGAACTCATCGAAGCAATAGGCGAAGACCCCAAACGTGAAGGGTTGAGAGACACGCCTAGACGCGTCGCGGATATGTTCGCCGAACTGACCCAAGGTTATGCGATGAATCCGAAGGAGATTCTTGCTAGGGAATGGAGCGAAGTAAGTGGCATGGTTGTAGCGAAGAACATTGGATTTTTCAGCCTCTGCGAGCACCATTTGCTCCCGTTCCACGGCAACGTTCACATTGGATACATACCCTCCAAGGCGGTTGTTGGTCTATCGAAGCTTGTTAGGTTAGTTGATTGCTTTAGCCAACGGCTACAGCTGCAGGAGCGAATGACGAAGCAGATTGCGGATGCTTTGAATGACAACCTACGTCCGCTCGGGGTTGTTGTGGTAGTTCAGGCTCGTCACTTGTGCATGGAGATGCGTGGCGTAAAGAGTGGAGCAGATATTCTAACCTCCGAAATTCGTGGGCAGTTCGAGAAGTTTGAAACACGTAACGAGTTCTTCAATATGCTTCGAAAAGAGGTTTAGACATATGGCATCGAATGCGGCTGACGTAGCACGGCTTTACCGGCGCGAGTTCGCGGCGGCCCATGTTATAGCTGGACATCCCAAGTGTGGACGCCAGCACGGGCACAATTACACGTTACTAGCGAGAGTGTACGGTAATAGCGCCAAGTGGTTGGATTTTGAAGACGTGAAGCGGACTGTGGATGAGTTCATTGACTGCAAGTATGATCATCGCGATATCGGAAACATGACGTGTGAGACATTGGCAAGGCAGATACAAGAACAGCTCAGTAACCTGTTCAAGACTAGGGTTAAAATTGAGCTGTGGGAGACTGGAAAATTCGGCGTGGAAACCCTGTAAATTCGCCTACAAACCTGCAATTTTCATAAAGTTAGCCTAGTACTTTTCCACTTCTCCGCGTACGTGACCTGCCTTCAAGAGAGCAAAGTGGTGAACGTCGGATGGGACGCGTAGTTTGCCGGTGTTTGTGATTCGCTCAATCTTTTGGAACGCTTCCCGGTCCACATCTTTCTCGAAGGTCAGCTCTCCACTGTTCTCAAGGTGAAAGGGTCCGAGTTCCTTGTGCAAGCCCATGATGTCGGATTTGGAGAGGAGAACGGAGCCGGCTAGGACTAGCTTCTTGGTGTCAAAGACGTCGTGGTTTTCGGGTTGGGATTGATTCATGTATTGGGCTAGGGCCTCGTTTACGAGGTCTGCGACGTTCTTTCCTTGTTGTTTAGCTTTGGCTACCACGTTGTTATAGATATCCCGATCCATCCCGCGAATCAGGACAGCATTGTTTGCCATGATAGCCAGCTCACAAAGTTAATCCAGTTAACTTGATATCAAGTTAACATTGATTACATTAGTTTCTTATAAACGTTGTTAATTCTTTTAACACTCCTTAACTAGTAATACGTGATTGCCTCGTTTGCACTTGCAAACGGGGTATGGGCCAGAACAAAAGAGGAGAATAAGATTGGTCGAAGATTTGGAAAGATTACTGTTCGAAGAAATCCCTGAGATGGAGACCCCGAGAATCAGACGTTGCGAGTGGTGCAAACAACCGCTCCCCAACGACCGATATCACTTGAAAATATGTCCCCAATGCCGCAAAGAATCCATCGCCACCTTCATGAAACTCCATTAAGCGCCGGGGTCTCACAGGGCTATTTTTCCCTAAAGCCCTCCAACACCTTAACTCTGTACCAGATCTTAGACCAGAGTTAGTTCCGAAGCCGAGAAATTATAGAGAAGACGAATCCGTCCAGATGTCTTCCTTGAATCGAGTCGTCGTATTGTTATCGGGCGGGATCGACTCCGCTACGGCTCTGTACTTGACCAAACAGAACACGAGTGAGATCTACTCACTGAATATAACCTACACTCAATCTTACGACAGCGAGACAGAGGCATCGAAGAAAATTGCGGCAGCAGCAACAGTAAAAGAACATCTAACCATCTACCTCCCATTTTTCAAAGATGTCGAGAGACGATATCATCCTCAGCCCTCATCAATGATATCGGGAGCGTACGTGCCCGCACGAAATATCATCTTCTATGGTGTTGCCGCCTCATACGCCGAAGCATTCAACGCGAGCACCATAGTCTTCGGCTCCAATGCTGACGACGCCAAAGAGCTGCCGGATGCAGGACCTGACTTCGTTCGACTCATGAACGAGTTGGTTAAAGTCGGCACGCGGCGTGGGAGGGAACTGGCACCGGTCCAATTCGTCAACCCACTCAATAAGTATGGGAAGAGCGAAGTTTTGCGTCTTGCAATTCGACTTCGCGTGCCGTTAGAACTGACATGGAGCTGCCACGAAGATCGACAAGCACCTTGCGGAAAATGTCGTGGTTGCGAGATGAGACGGAAGGCTTTCGAGGAAATCGGAGCCATTGATCCGTTAAGATTCACGCATGATTAGAGTTCGATTAATTGGAGCCTGAGCTTCGTCGGCTGTTTCTTAAACAATAAAAGTCTTTGCCATATCAGAGCACGGCAAGAGAATGGTTGTAAGCGCTTTTGCAGTAGAAGTTCCGGGAAGGTTGTTGAAAATTACAATGAATTTTCTGTAAAGCTCGGTACAATATTTTATACAATTCTGTCGAAAACTATTAAAGTGCCTGGCCGGGGTAACGGCCGCTCTGGCAGCTTCCATGTTCTTGGAGGAAAGGCATAAAATTGGTAGCACACGTAACGTCATGGAGCAGGAAGGATTCTTTTAACGTGAGAATTACTCAGATTAGAAAACGTGATGGCCGTATCGTTTCATTCGATGTTGAAAAGATTGCAAACGCCATCTACAAGGCAGTGGTCGCGACTGGTGGAAGAGACCAAGCACTTGTAGACTCACTTTCATCCCGCGTAGTTGAGATACTGGATGAGAAGTATGGCGCAGATTCGATACCTGCAGTCGAAGACGTGCAGGATGTAGTTGAGCGAGCACTAGTTGAGAATGGCCAAGCGAAAGTCGCTAAGGCCTACATAATCTACAGACAGAAACGCGCTGAGATCCGTCGTGAGAAACAGCGAGTACTTGAGAAAGAGAACATCGATGAAGTTGACAAAGTATTCGACCTAAACGCGCTACGGGTGCTCAAAGCCCGATACCTCAAGAAGGATGAAACGGGCAAGCTAATTGAAACACCGAAACAACTTTTCACTAGAATCGCGGTACACGCCGCGCTACCAGACTTATTCTACGATAGCGAAGTTTACGACATTACTAAGAAACAGCAACCCCACCAAACTGAAAAGTTCGACCCGCTGGAACATCACAGAAAGGTGAGCATAGGTAAGTATCCCCTAAACCGGTACCACCTCGAAGCAGTAAAACGCATGTACGACCGGTTCGATCGCGAAGGCGCAGCAAAACTTTCCTGGACTGAATTCTTCAGCATGCTGAAGAATGGGAGGTTCAACAAATACGAGAAATCCATTAACGCCTTTTACGATTTGATGGTCTCAAGAAAATTCATGCCGAACACGCCCGCAATTGCGAACTTCGGCAACGTGCTGGGCATGGGGTCAGCATGCTTCGTTCTTGGCGTTGATGACTCAATCGAGAGCATCATGGAGACGTTGAAGCAGACTGCAGTTGTCTTCAAGGCTGGAGGAGGCATGGGGTACAATTTCTCCAAGTTGCGACCTGAAGGTGATTACGTAAGCTCAACCTCAGGCGTCGCATCTGGACCGATCAGCTTCATGAATCTCTTCGACACCATGACCGACGTAATCAAGCAAGGTGGGATCCGTCGCGGCGCCAACATGGGCATCCTCAACAGCAATCATCCCGACATTGAGAAGTTCATAACCGCCAAGAAAGGCAACAAGGCATTAAGAAACTTCAACATCTCCGTCCTCATATTACCAGACTTTTGGAATGCGTTCAAAGCCAACAAACCATACCCACTCGTCAACCCAAGAACGGGAGAGGCTGTCAGGGAAGTAAACGCCCGTCTCCTATTCGACATGATAGTCTACCAGGCCTGGGAAAGCGCTGAACCAGGAGTAATCTTCTACGATCACGTAAACGCACACAACCCATTCTTCAAACACCTTGGCCCAATAGTAACAACGAACCCATGCGGCGAGGTACTACTCTATCCTAACGAGTCCTGCAACCTGGGAAGCATCAACGTGTGGCAATTCGTTACCAAGGATGAGAACGGCAAGCCGACGTACGATTGGAACGGGCTGCGTGACGCTGTTTACGTTGGCTCCAAGTTCCTAGACAACGTCATCGACGTCAATAACTTCCCCCTCAAAGCCATCGAAGACATGACCCTAGCCACCAGAAAAATTGGGTTAGGAGTCATGGGGCTAGCGGACCTACTCTACGAATTGCGGGCTCCATACAGCAGCGAAGAGGGAAGGAAATTGATGGAGGAATTAATGGAATTCATCAACTACCATTCGAAAATGGCCTCAATCGAACTCGCAAAGGAACGCGGTCCACTACCGTACTACGACAAGAGCTTCTACCCAGAAGGAAAACTTCCTTTCGCAGGGTTCGACGACAAGAAGTCATGGCACTTCGAGTGGGACAAAGTTGCAGATATGATCAAACAATACGGCGTCCGCAACGGCTACACAACCGTCATCGCTCCTACCGGCAGCATCTCTATGATCGCGGGCTGCAGCAGCGGAATCGAACCCGTTTACGCCCTCGTGTATGAGAAGCATGTGAAGGTAGGTAGCTTCTACTACATCGACACCGTCTTTGAACATGTGATGACCGAGGAGGGCTTATTCGGGGACGACCTACTCAGGGACGTAAACGAGCACGGAGGCTCAATCCAAAACATCTCATACATCCCCGACGACCTGAAACGAGTCTACATCACGGCGATGGATATTCGTCCCGAGGACCACATCCGCGCACTAGCCGCCTTCCAGAAATGGGTCGACTCATCCATTTCCAAGACAAACAACTTCCCCGCAAACGCCACCGTGGACGACATGCGTGCGTCATACCTACTCGCACACAAGCTGGGTTGCAAAGACGTTACAGTATTCCGAGACACTTCAATCAAGGGCCAAGTCCTAGTATCCCCAGGCAAGAAGGAGGACACGGAAAAAAATCGAAATCACACTGCTGAACCAGAGACTCCACGCGTCCGAATCTTAACTGCACCCCTAATCGGAGTCTCTCAATCCACAGGCGAACAAGTGAAAATATGCCCTCAATGCACCAGCCAAGTCGTATTCCAAGAGGGTTGTTACAGATGCCCTGAGTGCGGTTGGGGCGCCTGCTCCTAGGAAGATCAACGAAGGCCGAGACAAGGTACGTTCCTTGCCAACTTTATTTTCCCTATAAGAGAAGAAAGCATCGATCCCGTTGGACAAACGCCTACTACGAATCGCAAATAGAATTCGAGACAAAGATCTGCGTAAGAAAGTCTGCAGCGTACTGGAGAAACCCTCAGTTAGGATTGGGGGTCGAACATTCTCTGGTCTGCCCGTGAGTAGAGCACCGGCTAGCGTATGGCACCACCACAACTACCCAGGCGGATTCATAGAACACACAATTGCGCTCTATGAACTCTGCATGGGCCTAACAAGAATCGTAGAGCGAATCTATCATTGCAGAGTTGACAAAGACATAGTGATCTGCGGAGTTCTACTACACGACGTATTCAAACCCACAACCTACCTAGAAAGGACTGATGGACGATACAAACGGTCAAGACTCGCTGAACGACTCGACCACTTAACTCTCGCAAGTGCGGAACTTATTCGTAGAGGGTTTCCGTTGGATGCTGTACATGTCGTCGCGGCCAGCCATGGACGACAGTACGGTCCAATAGGACCCATGACGATCGAAGCGCTGATCTTGCACCTTGGCGACCAAGCGGAGGCTAGCTTAAACGGCGAAATGCTAAGCGCTGCTCGCTACATGGTACGAGAAGTCACAGGTCAAGAACCACAGTCGCTCACTGGAAGGGAAGCATTCACGATTGTGCGAAAGAAGACTGACAAAGGTTGGGAGGGACTAAGCGATTACCTCTCGAAAACCACAGCTTAGAGTGAAACCACCTTCAACCATTCATCCTTCAGTAATCCAAAGGAGTGTTCGTCCTCAAGCCGATTGCGGAAGAGGAGTCGCTCTCGCAAGTTCCCCTCACACACAAAACCTAGCTTCAGGAGAAGTTTTCGTGAAGAGGTATTACGCGCTAGAGGACTCGCTTCAATTCGATGCAACTCAAGCACGGTAAATCCGTATGTAACCACGGCAGATACAGTCTCAGTCATTATGCCCTGCCGCCAATAATCGCGGTTGAGCTCGTAGCCGATTTCCGCGCAGTGAAAATCTACCGCGAAATTCAGGAAGCGACAGGAGCCGATGGCTTTCTCTTCTTGTTTTCAGGGTAATGGTCCAGTATATTGAGTCGCGACGACGGTACGAATCCTGAAGTCGCTGAACCAACGCTCGCGCATCGTCTATTGACGGATAAGGTTCCGCTCCATAGGAGCATGTAACTTCCTGGATCTGACCTTATTGCAAAGTATGCTTCGGCGTCTGTGGGTTGCATTTGGCGAAGACGTAATCGTTCCGTAGTAAGGATGGGAAACCGCGCAAATGCTGCGTCAACAGTCATGGAATGTGCGCTCAGTGTTAGGGGCGTTGAGAAATTGAGCAACTTTCCTGATCCCTTCCTCAATACGTTCCACGGGCTCGGTGACGAAAGTCATCCTAACGTGGCCAGTCCCGTTGTCACCGAAGTATCTGCCGGGAATGATGGCGACGCCTGTTTGGTTTAGTAATTGTTCCGTAAACTCCTCCTCAGTTTGGTCTACCCTTGATAGATACTCTCTCATGTCGACGAAGTAGTAGAAAGCTCCGGCTGGCCTGGTCGTCTGAGCTAGAGGAAGGTGGGTTTCGATCATTTTTCCCATTTGCTCACGCCTCTTTGCGTACTGAGGTAAAACCACATCTCTGAGGTAAGCGGACTTCATGTCCTCGTTAAGGTATTTGACGAGCGCGAATTGTGCCAAGGTCTCGGGAGCTAGGGTACTGTATTGCTGCATCTTTTCAATCGCGTCAATTATTTCCCTGGGGGCCATAGTGTAACCCAACCTCAACCCCGGGATACTTGCCTCCTTCGAGAAGCTGCAAATTGTGATTGTGCGATCCTTAGCCCCTGGAAAACTGCTGACCCAAAGATGCTTTCCCTCGTAGATGATATGTTTGTAGATCTCGTCACTAATGATCCAAAAATCATAGTCTTGAGCCAGATCAATCAAAGTTTTCACGAAATCCTCTTTCACAATCCTTCCGGTCGGATTGTCTGGGGAGAGTAGGAGAACAGCTTTGGTCTTTTTTGATACGAGGTCTGTAAGCTGCTCGCTGTCCGGTTGATACCCGTCTTCAACTTCTACTGGTAGAAACTTGACCTGTCCTTGTGCTAGTTCAATAGTTTCACGATAGCCAAGGTAAGTTGGGTCAGTTATGATAACCTCGTCGCCGGGGTCGATAAGCGACATGAACACATTGTAAATTGCCTCAGTTGCACCCGTCGTCAGGGTTATTTCTCGTGCGGGATCGAAGCCTACGTTACCATACCTCTTCACGTCTGCCGCAACAGCTGCCCTAAGTTCCGGGATGCCTTTCGTACCAGTGTACCCGCAACTTCGTAGCGCGTTGGTTTGGAGTAGTCGTGTGAATTCTTCAAGAAATCCTTCTGGTGGTGGCAGGCTGGGAGCTCCGCCACCGAATGAGATTATGTCGCTCCGTTTCCTGGCCTCATCTAGTAAACCAGCAACTTTGCGAATGGGGGAAAGGTGGATTCGCCTAACTCGTTCCGATAGTTCCCTCATTTACCGCTCGTTCTGTCGTTTCGTCCAACGCTTATACCGTTTGCGTCGCTAGTTTGCAGGTTTGATTTGCTTCGCTCCATCCATGTAGGCTTGCAGTGTCTCGGGTATGTTGATGGAGCCGTCTTTTGCTTGGTAGTTCTCTAGTATCGCTACTATGGTTCTTTCGGTGGCGACGAGGGTGCTGTTTAGGGTGTGTACCCATTTTGTTGGTTCGTCTGGTTTTTCTCGGTACCTGACTTTTGATCGTACCGCTTGGTATGATGTGCAGTTGCTGCATGAGACTATTTCCCGGTACTTGCCCTGCCCAGGCATCCAAGCTTCTAGATCGTATTTCTTCGCTGCAACTGCCCCAAGATCGCCTGTACAGACATTGACGACTCTGTACGGAATCTTCAGCAATTGGTAGAGTTCCTCAGCGTTGGCGATCAATTTCTCATGCTCTTCCCACGATTGCTCTGGTTTACAGAACACAAACTGTTCCACCTTCTCGAACTGGTGAATTCGGAAGATACCCTTGGTGTCACGTCCGTGCGCGCCAGCCTCTTTTCTGAAGCAGGGGCTGACTGCTGCGTATTTCAACGGCAGAGCCTTATTGTCCAGTATTTCATCCATGTGTTGAGCGAGTAGAGCGTGTTCCGATGTGGCTAGGAGATAGAGATCTTCGCCCTCGATCTTGTAGATCACATCCTCAAAATCCGACAGTGACACAGCTCCCCCGACGGCTTCTCGTCGCATGAGGTATGGGGGGAGAGTGAGATTGAACCCTTTCTTCTCTATGAAATCAAGAGCGAGCATGATGAGCGCCTGGTTTAATTTTACGAGGTCACCCCTCAGGTAGTAGAAACGTGCACCGGCAACCTTCGCTGCTCTTTCTAAGTCGATGAGCGCGTATTTCGCTGCTAGGTCTATGTGGTCTTTGGGTTGAAAGTCAAACTGAGGTAATGTCCCCCACTTTTTGACTTCAATGTTATCGTTCTCGTCTTTGCCGACTGGTACGCTTTCGTGAATGATGTTCGGTAACTCCATCAGGGTGTTTCTAATCTTAGCCTCAAGCTCTGCTGTTTCCTTCTCTAATCCTTTGATTTGTTCGGGTATTTGCTCCGCTTCCTTGACTAGCGCCGAAACGTCTTGGCCTTTTCTTCGTAGCTGGGCGATCTGCTCAGTCAGCTTGTTTCTTTTGCCACGGAGGGTGTTCGCTTCGCTCTGAATGCCCCTCCATTTCTTGTCGTTATCAAGCAGATTATCCAGCCAAGCAATCTTCTCAGTATCCCCTCGTCTTTCTAAGCTCTCTTTGATTAGGCCGGGGTTTTCACGAACCAGTTTAATGTCGAGCATTTCTCTCACGCTCAATTGCTTGCGGGTAATGACTGGCGACTTGCAATATAGTATAAGTCTTGGGCTTTGGTTGCTGGGGCTGTACTTACTCGTGGATTGAGAGGTACTGGCCCTATTGGGATTGGCGGTCGATCATCTTAACCCACTAACATAGGCGACTGATTCGACCAATAATTAAGCCCTAAGCCGAAATCCGCTACTTTACTTGGAGACTTCTGAGCAGTTCACTTTAGACTAATGGCAACGATGACAACTGCCGTCAGGATCAGGGCGTATCCGGCGATTTGTGTTGGTGTGGGTATTTCGTTGAATAGTGGGACGGCTAGGATGGAAGC
>Ga0335079_10008287_pt1 | contig 11850 bp, 12 predicted proteins | sample Lox_Sample_33_FD_206719 | JGI IMG/M metagenome (GOLD analysis project Ga0335079, IMG submission 206719) | Soil microbial communities from Loxahatchee National Wildlife Refuge, Florida, United States - Lox_Sample_3.3 | ecosystem: Environmental > Terrestrial > Soil > Wetlands | place: USA... | reverse complement strand
TTCGTCGAATGTTCTGCAACCTACCATCCAGCAAATGATTGTCACGATCTTTCAGGCATTGCTTGCCACAACATTGGGTGCGCTCGCGGCCTTGCCTTTCAGCTTTCTCGCCGCCAAGAATCTGACCGGACGCAGTTGGCTTTCGGCATGGATTTATTATGCAACGCGGGCAATGTTTAACTTATTGCGTTCGATTGAAGCGTTGCTCTATGTGGTCATTTTTATCTTTTGGGTTGGCATTGGTCCCTTCGCAGGGATGCTTGCGCTAACAGTAACTTCCTTTGCTCTGATTGGCAAGTTGTTTTCGGAATGCATCGAGAATATTGATGCGGGTCCAATCGAAGCCGTCAATGCCACCGGAGCGGACCGTCTGCAAACGATCACCTATGCGGTTCTTCCGCAAATCATCCCGCCTTTTGTCTCTTATCTTTTATACCAGTGGGATATCAACGTTCGCATGGCAACCATCATCGGCTTTGCGGGCGGCGGCGGCATCGGCTTAACTCTGACAACATTTTTTGGTTCTCTTCAATATCATAAGGCGGGAACGGTTGTGGTGTTCATTATAGTTGTTGTAGCAGTGATGGATTTTGCCAGCGCAAAATTAAGACAGACATTGATATAGTAATCCCCGCTTCGATTTATTGGTAGAATCGGGGAATGCTGAAACAAGTTGGGAAGTTTGTCCGAAATATATTCATGATTCTCGCCGCACTTGGACTGCTTGTCCTGATCCTGCCACGCATCATCACCGCAATTTATAGTTGGACGCGCACCTACACCATTGCGTCTGCGCCCGCTGAACGCGTCGCCATTGTGTTCGGCGCAGGGTTGACCCGCGATGGCCAGCCGACTTCCATTCTGCGTGACCGTGTCAAAACGGCGGTTCAACTTTATTTCAGCGGCAAGGTTGAAAAACTTTTGATGAGCGGCGATAATCGCTCTGTGAATTACAATGAACCCGGCGCAATGGGCAATTACGCCATCAGCCTCGGCGTTCCGAACGATGCGATTGTCCTTGATTACGCCGGACGACGCACGTACGATACTTGTTATCGCGCCAAAGCCATCTTTGGTCTCGGTTCGGCGCTGCTGGTCACGCAGCAATTTCATTTGCCGCGCGCTTTATTTTTGTGTAACGCGCTCGGCATCCAAGCCATGGGTGTAAAGGCGGACAATTATCGTTACTGGCCTCCGCTCATGCTACTCTGGAACATCCGCGAACAACTCGCCACGGTCAGCGCGTTTTGGGATGTGTATGTTGAAAAACCTTTGCCGGTGCTCGGCAAACCTGAACCCATTTTTACGGAGAACCCATGAATCGCGATGAGGGTCTGGCTCTTGTACGTGAATTTGTTAAGAATGAAGGATTAGTTCGTCACATGTTTTCGGTGGAAGCCTCGATGCGTTTTTATGCCGAGAAATTTGGTGAAGATGTAGGCACGTGGGGATTGATCGGATTGATTCACGATTTCGATTGGGAGATTCATCCCACGGCAGAAGAACATCCCATCCAAGGTGCGCCGATCTTACGCCAGCGCGGCGTCAGCGAAGATATCATTCAGGATATTTTGAGTCACGGCGATGCTACGGGAGTGCCGCGTAATACGTTGAGACGCAAAGCGTTGAATGCATGCGATGAAATCACCGGCTTGGTCACCGCCGTTGCGTTGGTGCGCCCGTCCCGTTCTCTTCTTGACCTTGAACCGTCTTCCGTTAAAAAGAAATGGAAGGACAAAGCCTTCGCGGCTGGCACCGACCGCGAAGAGATGGCGAAGGCTGCCGAAGATTTTGGCATGGAATTATGGGAACACGTGGGCAATGTGATCATTGCCATGCGCCGCATCGCGCCTGAATTGGGATTGGTTGGAAATATTCAACCTTAAGATGAAGGATCGCACACAAAAACGAATTCTCTGGTTGTTGATTGCCATCGGAGCGATCTATTTCACCGCGTTCATTTTCCCCAATGCAACCGGCGCGAAGACTTATTCGATGATCTCACTATTCCAACCGGATGAACACGCGCAATATCCGACAATGCTGTTCATGCTGAACGGCAGCAGCCTGAAACAAACGATTATAAATTTTATTCTTTATCGTTACTATTATTATGGCTTTCCGTTCTTCGCCAGCAGTGCGTTGGTGTTGTTGCCGCTCAGATTGGCGAATGCACTTAACGATCAAAACGTTCAACTGGCGATGGTGCTTCTGCGTCAATTCATTAACGTTTTGCCGATGACGCTGGCAATTCTGTTGATGGTTTACACACAGACCAAGTTCCGTGCTTATCTTGCATCCATAACCACATTCATATTTCTATTAGTGATCTTCCCCGTTGTTGAAAATAATCTTTGGTGGCACGCTGATAGCCTCACGGTTTTATTCGTCGTTCTTGTTTTTTTCTTTTTGGATCGGGATGAATCGAAATTCGGCATTAACTTTTGGCTGGCGGCAGCCGCATGCGGACTCGCGATTGGTACAAAGGTTTTGGGCTTCTTCTTTTTTATCGCCATCCCGGTTTACATTTTGATCGGCGTCCAGCAAAAGAAGATTTCTTGGCAGAAAGCACTGCAAGCCGCCGCGGTTTTTGTCGCCTTAATGGTTCTGGTTGTTGTTGCAAGCAATCCTTTTTTGTTGATCCAGAGCCAACGCGATGAAATGCTGCGCCTCGTCCGCAACACCTCGCATGACATGACGCATGGTTACACTTTTTATTACCTCAAAAACCCATTTCAATGGCTTTCGGTTCTGGCTGATCTAGCCTCGCCATTGTTTCTGGTTTTCATCCTGTTGATATTAGCGGCGGGAATTTGGAAATCATCCAAGCCGGTTCTTTCTATCCTGATCCTTTGCTGGACGATTCCATTTTCTTTTTATATTCTCTACTTTGTCTCTGCTCAACTGCCTCACTACTTTTTGCCTATTCTGATTCCTTTATTCAGTTGCGTTGCGACGGCTTTTCAAATCAACCCCTTTACTTGGCTGTCTGAAAAATTTAGCAGCTCATTCTTGATGACTTGGGGAAATAAGTTGTGGCTGGCAATTGTTGTCCTTATTGTTGGCTGTCAGATAGTGAATTATCTTTCAGCGGATATAAAACTTTATCGTAACGATCTGACGCGTGAGCAGACGAACCAAGCCATTCAGTTTTACAATACATTGAATGAAAAATATTTGCATGCGCTTCCGTCCGATCAGACTTATGTGATCTATCGAGATGTCCGAATGTATTTCCCCGATTCAAATTCCCGCCGCGTGATTTCTTACTATGTTGCCACGAACTATGCCACCGTTCAAAAATATAAACCGGATATCATCTTGCTTTGGCAACAACGCATCTCTGACTATACCCAGCAGGGTGCAAGTGCGAATGCGATCAACAAAAAAACATTTCAGGATATCAATCAATTCTATATGGATGCATCCAAAGGCCAGTTGTCCGGCTTTCATTTGATCTATCGGAACGATACCGGATTGGCATTTATCAGCGATGCTCTCTATCAAAAATATTTCGCTTCACCGTAACAAGTTGAATGGGTTAGAGAAGGGATTAAGCTATGAGCGATATGGAACATCCTGTTTATCGAATCACCGACTTGCATGAAGCGGAGCGTCCGCGCGAACGGCTGTCCTCGCTTGGACCGCAGGCATTGAGCAACGCCGAGTTGATCGCGATCTTGTTGCGCGTTGGCGTGCACGGCGAGAACGCGGTTCAGGTTGGACAACGTTTGTTGCAGCAATTTGGCGGATTAAGCGGCTTGCATCGCGCACCGTTCGATGAACTGGTCAATCAACACGGAATCGGCGAAGCCAAAGCCGCGCAGATCAAAGCCGCGATTGAATTGGGCAGAAGGCTGACGCTGGAATCAACCGAGGAGCGCCCGACGATCAACAGTCCCGCTGATGCGGCGGCATTGGTGCAATATGAAATGTCGGCATTGGAGCAGGAACATTTGCGTGTGTTGCTGCTCGACACGCGCAATCATGTGCTGGATATCGCCGAGGTCTATCGCGGCTCAGTGAATACATCACAGGTTCGCGTGGGAGAAATCTTCAAGGCCGCGATTCGACGCAATGCGGCCGCGCTGATCGTGGTGCATAATCATCCCAGCGGCGACCCAACTCCGAGTCCGGATGATGTGGCGGTGACACGCGCCATCTTCCAAGCCGGGAAGCTATTGGATGTCGAAGTGCTGGATCATTTGATTATCGGTCGAGGAAAATTTGTTTCGATGAAGGAAAGAGGCTTGGGCTTTCAGTAAAAAATGCTTGTGCCAATATCAGTAACTATTAGCACACAGCTTGGGCTTTGTGTAAATGGTGACTAGAAGCATAAGTATATTAGTTGATTAATTATTAACCCTGTTTTCAATATGTCTTATTTTGCCTATTTCAAGTAGATTAGCTGACATTTCGGGATCGCCCGTTCTGTCGGAGTTAGAATATAACCTAGAACGAGTTTCGCGAATCTCGCCAGAATATGTTTCTTTCCTAAAAGACTTTCCTTCTATTTTCCCGTGAATTTCAAATAAAAATTCCCATTTAAGACGACAAACCTCGTTATTGCCTGATCTCTTGGCAAACATATAACGATTCCCCATCCTTCGAGCTGGCTGTAAAGCAAAACGTTTTTCTAATAAGAATCCAAATTCTTTATCCTTTACATTGGCCAAGTAAAATGCAGTTCTATCTCCAACACCAACTTTTGAGGTTTCATCACTAAAGTATATCCTTCGATTGTCATCAGATAAGGAAATTTCTCCTGTTGCATGTTCAATACCTTTCTCATCCTCCTCAAATTGTTTTAGGCTAGTTAAGTTTATGTAGATGTCTGTAAGCTCGTCATTATCGTTGTTGAATATGTTAACTCCAACTCTGTCCGAATAGGAATTAGCTTCTTTTACATCAATCTTTACTATTCTTGGAGGCCCTAATGTTTCTTCAAAATCATTTATTTTTCGTAGTTTGTTGTTATAAACAAATACAGATTGCTTAGAAGTGTAATATATCATCATTCCAAAAATAATTACCGCCCAAACACCTAATGAAATAACAATTGGAATCACGATATTGCTCCAGACCGCGCTGTTCCAGTGATTGGGAGATTGTGTATAAAGTGTATAACCCTCAGTAATTGCAAAAACAATAAAACCTAATATAATGCTGAGTACGCCGACATCTCCCCACATCTTAGTCCACGCCTGCATCCAAATCATTTTGTGGTATTTCCAATAACCCATTTGTGAAAATTTCTTTTCCATATCTCCTATTCTATCCAATACTAGGTATTAAGGAATACTCGCACTTGCAATTTAACTCGTCCAGCCTTTGAGGTGGAACATCAATAATAAAATCCGTTTATGCAGATTGATTACGCGGCGATTCCAATCAATGCGCTCGTCGTCAGGATCCACTTCAAAGATCACCTTCATTTCTTTGATACGGTCATAAATCGCCTCGACGAGATTCGATACATCCTTTCCGATGAACGAAGCCAAATCACTATCTTCAAATTGGGTTCCGCCTTTGACAGTACGCTTATTGGATGAAACCAAATTGTTGAAGTTGTAGTTCTCTTCCAGCAGGCGGTCGTAGGCTTTGGTGCTTAATTGCGGAATGATTTTCTTCGGTTCAACCTCGCGGTTCACGACCAGCCATGAAAGCGTGGAGTTGCGTTTCAATTCTTCGAGCAAGAGTCGCTCCTCGCCTTTTTTATTTGCCAGCAGTTCTTTGAATACCTTGGTGGTGTTCGCGGCTGTGCCGAGCGTGGAAAATAGTGTGGATAACGTCGCCATGACCATCGTGACCTCTCTTCGTCCGTTATATCCTGATTTTCATAAACGGGTCAATCACATACTTCTCTTTACGCCAAACTCTTTAAATTCCCCGCTTGCATTTTCCCATTCGACTCTTGACTCGTTAACGCGGCTGGCGCGTGGTCCCGCTTTCATGGTTTCAATAAAGCGATCCACCTTTTCGCGTTCGCCCTCTGCGACGGCTTCGACGGTATCGTATCCGACATTCCGCACCCAGCCTGTGACGCCGAGCTGGGCCGCGTTATATTCGACGTGCGCGCGGAACCCAACATTCTGCACCAAGCCTTTGACCCATACATGAACACGTACAATTTCAGCGGACATTTTTTCTCCCAGTAACGATGATGCCAATGGCACCCCATACCGGCACAATCAAAGTCAGGCTGAGTATGATGAGATACGGCAATAGATTACGGGATGCGACGCCTATGATGTTTTGTCCAAGGACGGTCTCGCGCCAGCGCGCATCGAGCTGATCGAGCGGCACGCCCACCGCGCGCGTCGCGCCGAGGTCGCAATCGAGGCCGTCCGCATAGGCTTGGGTCAGTGCGACGATACCGGTGTTGCCGTACGTGTCGCGCAGGAAACGGACAAAGGATTGGGATTCAGCGAAAGCCAAATAGGCACGTCCGCTATCGGCGGGAAAGGAAGCGCATAAATCGTCAAAGGATAACAGCGAATTGTTTTTGCTGGCGGCTTCTAGCGCGCTCGCATAATCCGGATTTGGATCGAGCTCCTCCATAGAGGCGATGCCCTCCTCGAGCCACGTTGGAAGCCGATTGAATCCGTCACCCAAACTGCGATAAAGCATAATGTGTGTGAGCTCATGCGGCACCAAGCGTTGCAGATCAATGGACTGCGTATCGCTTGGGGTAATGGCCAGCATTCCGACGCCGATGGAAGGATCAGCGTGACCGGCTTCCCATTGGCGGCCGCCCAAGCTTAGTGAGCTGACTAAATCATCGAAGGTGGAATAAATATAAATATCAACAGGTTGAGCAAGCGAAACAGGAAAAGTTTGGCTGATGTTTTGCAAGCCGGCGCGCGCCGCATCGAGCGCGGCTTGACCGAATGTGTCGTCGCCGTTATACCAATGCACTGTCAGCGAGCCATCGCCGAGGTCTTTCCATGCAAAACGGTTATCCGCGTACCGAAAATAAAATGGTCCCGTTGTAACGCTTTGATTATTCGTCAGTGTTGCTTGATAGGAAAATTCGATGGTTGCAAAAGGAGGGATCAAATGCTGACTGGCATCATATTGATAGCTGGTCGAACCATCTGCGTTGAGCGCGAGAGGCGCGACGCGCGTGGTTTGTTCGTTGACTTCCCGAAACGAAATAAATGCCTGCTGGATGGGAACGCTGGAGGTAAGCCGCGCTAGGAACGTGATCTGCTGACCAAAATTATACGAGATGTTGACGTTGCTTGCATTGAATCCGGATTGAGCCTGCGGGCTGACCGTAAACCCCAAGGAGATCAAAGCCAAAAGAAAAAAGAAGATGGATTTCCGAATTCGTTCCACGTTTATCTTCTCAAGAAAACCAGCAACGGCGTCAGGGTCAGCGGACTGAGGATGGTCCCGACAAAAACAATGGCGGTGACCAGCGATGTATCCAGTCCGTATTCAGTGGCAAGCACCGTGGTCGTCACGGCGGCCGGCATGGAAGCCTCGACAATATTACCCTGCCGCGCCGCACCTTGCAACCCGAAAACAATGGCAAATAAAAACCCAATCAGCGGACCAGCCAGCAAACGTAAGCCTGCGCTGATTCCTACCGCGCGAATGCTATGCGACCATTGCACGTGCGAAAGTTCCAAGCCAAGCAGAATGATCATCGCTGGAATGCTTCCGTTCGATGCCAGATCAACGGTGCGGCTCAAGGATGTAGGTAAAGTGATGTGAAAACTATTCAACAAGGCGGCGAGCAGAACGGCATAAATGACAGGAACTTTGAAAAGCCCTGTCAATGCGCTTTTGAAATCCATGTGTCCAAGTGAGGCGATCAATACGCCAACGCTATTGAAAAGTGTGGAAGTCGTTGCAAAATATAGCGTGGCATATACCAGCGCCTCCTGACCAAATGCAAAAGAGACCAACGGCAAACCATAATTGCCTGTGTTTCCAAACGCGGCGGTCAGAACCATTGCCATTAACACTGGACGCTCAAATCCAAATAATTTTCCAAAGAACAAAGCCAGCAATCCAAGGATGGTGCAAAGCGCGATCACAAACCCCATCGTCTTAAGTATATCGGCTGAATGAATCGGAGTCTTCAGGAGCAGATCGAAAACGAGGATCGGACTGAATATGTAGAAGATAACGCGGCCGAGACCGCGCGAGTCAATGGGAAGAAGTTTGCCCAGCAAAAATCCTGCCCCGCTGATGAGCAGAATGGGCAGGAGATTGTCGGCGAAGGTTATGAAGAGATCATTAAAAGGCATAATGATGTATTGTAACCCGCCGTGCCTTTTTATGCAGTTGGTTTATTCCTCTTTATCTATTAAATCGTCTTCCACATCCAGATTGAGCAGATCGAATTTAGCAAGGTCCTCTGTGAAAGCCAGATTGTCCAATGCTTCTTCGAGGAATTCAACTTGGTCATCCTCCTCGGTCTCATCGATCAAACTTTCAATATATACGCGCGCGTCTTCGCCGCCGATTTGCGAAAGCGACCAGATCGCGGCGTTCACAACGAGTTCATCATTTTCTTCTTCTTGCAGTAGCTTGAGCAATATCTCGCGCGCCGCGGTGATTCCCAATTCACCTGCGGCTTCAATCGCCGCCAATTGCACGCGCGGATTTTCATCGAGTATTTTCGGGATCACATTTTCTTCCCAGCGTTCATCCGATGAACGTCCCATCGCGAATAACGCGCTGGCTTGCCAATCCGGATCCTCGCGATGGAATGAAGATTCTATCAATGTGATGACTTCGGAACGTGATGAATAACCGATAGCTTCAAGCGCCTGACGGCGGACATTTGCATCATCTTCGCTGTTGATCTTTTCTAGTAACGCATCTTCAATTCGACGTTGAGTCTTTTTCGGAATCTCTTCCAGCTCTCCCAATTGGACGAATTTTCCGAGCGCCGCGGCGGCTTCGGCGCGCGCGGAAGCATCTTGATCGTTGGACAATATTTTCAAATAGATTGGAATGAGCTTCGCATCATTGCATTCATCGAGCAGACGAATGGCGCCCGCCTGCACCTGCGCGTCCGAATCGTTAAGCAATACGCGCGCCAGATCATCAAAGCTGACGAGGGTGTCGTTATCAGATAAAGTCTGAAGTTCTTCGAGCAGGAGCCGCTTGCGTTCCGGCGCGATGCGGGGCCAGGCTTTGAGTAATAGATTCAGCGAGACGGAATCAATATCGGAAAAATTTCGCAGGGAAGAGCGCGATAAACTTTTTTTACCGTCGAGTAATTCGTCAATGGTTTTTTGGAAAGGAAGGTTTGACTCATTCATTTCGGCAAATTGATAATGGCAGGATGGATAAAGTCCATGGCATTGACGTAGATCATGAACACGATCAGAACAGCAAAGCCAACTGCGTGGACGTAGTTTTCAAATTCGGGTTTGACGCGGCGGCGCAGGATCAATTCCAAAAGCACAAAGAAGATGCGTCCGCCATCCAATGCAGGGAATGGAAGCAGGTTGATGAAGCCAACACTGATGGTAAGGATGCCGATCAATTGAAGCGTGAAATAGGTCGGTTCTTGCGGGTTAACCGGCGCGGATGAACCGGATGAAGAAGATACGGGAGGCGGAGCCGCTTGCGCGGTTTGTCGGCTTTGGATATCGCGGCTGACAGCTTGACCGAAGAGATCATAGATGCCTTTGAGCCCAACGAAGCGTCCTTGATCCGGCGTGATTTGTCCGCGAATCATTTCGGCGGGAAGCGAGACTAGTAAACTAATTTGATCATAAACAGCCAGCGCACCATAGCCGGTCGATTCGATTAAGGAACCGGAACGCACCATGGGATATCCCATCGAGATTCCGAGCGCTCCCTCAGTTTGCGGTCGCGAACTCAATGGCGTGGCAGTGACAGTTACAGTTTTATTGCCGCGTTCAAGAGTAAGCGTTACCAGCTTGTCCAAATTGGCATAGATCAGATCATGTAATGTGTTCGGGTCCGAGATAGTTTGACCGTTCACACTCACCACAATATCGTTGGCTTGAATGCCAGCCTGCGCGGCGGGCGAATTGGGCATGACGTCGCCAATCTGCACTTTGTTGTAATCGGGAACGCCCATTTGATAAAACAAATAAGAGAAAACAATCACGGCAGTTAATAGATTCGTTATAGGACCCGCGAAGAGGACCGCCAAGCGTGTCCATGGACTGGATGCAGCGAGTCCGCCCGGAATATTCGGATCGTTCTCACCTTTCGGTCGAACGAATCCGCCGAGCGGTAACCAGTTGAGCGTGAACTCCGTGCCCTTCCAATGGAATAAGGTTGTAATGCGCGGTGGAAATCCGATGCCGAACTCTTCGACTTCAACTTTCAAAAGGCGCGCCACGATAAAATGGCCGAATTCATGCGTGATGATCACGCCTGCGAACACGGCTATAAAAATCACAGCAGATAAGATAGAAATATTCATTCATTACCTCGGCTTGTAAAAAGCCAATTCATTATATCCTGTTTGGATTAGAAGAAGATAAAGCATGGATGAACGAACCCTGAGGTCTCTTACCCCTGTCTTCGCTGTCATTGCGAGTGGCGCTTTAGCGCCACGTGGCAATCTCAAGTAATCATCAAACAAATGTTTGAATAAACAACGAGATTGCCACGTCGCCGCTTGGTTTCGATACGCTTGTTTCACTCGCTACTCAACCAGCGCGGCTCCTCGCAATGACATTTCGTTATTCTTCGACGATTCTTGCCGGACCTCCGATGCGCGCGGTCAGCACATCTTTAACACCGGCAATTTTCCGAAGTCGCACCGCAAGTTCATCCGCTTCTTTTTCGGGACAAAGGACATGGACGTTCGCCCCGGCATCCACCGTATAACAAGCAGAGGCGCCCGCCTCGCGCCACTCGCGCACAGCTTGCATCACAGCCACGGAAGCCGGAAGCCAATAATGCAATGGGGGATGTGATGTCATCATCACAGAATGCATCATGTCCGAATCCAACTCGACAATGGACGCAAATGAATCAAAATCGCGTTCCAGAATCGCCCGCCGGCAAATTTCGATTCGGCGCGGCGCATCCTCTACGCGGGCGGATTGCAATAGGCTGGTGCCTGCCAGCGCGTGACCTTCAGTTGAACTAGTTTTTTTGTGTGATGCACTGATAATGGCAATGCAATCGGTCAAAGCCCAATGCTCGCGCGGCGCAATCGAATACGCAAACGAATCTTCATCGCTGGTTCCCATTTGCCATTCAACAAATCCGTTTGGGATGGAACGCGCCGCCGAGCCGGAACCGCGCCGCGCCAGACGCGAGAGCTCGCGTTCGCTTAGATTCAGTTCTGCCGCTTTGCTGGAGGCTAAAGCCAGCGCGGCAAATGCGGAGGCTGATGAAGCGATCCCCGCACCAGAAGGAAAATTATTTTCGCTGACGATCTCGGCGCGTTCATTAATTCCTGCCATGTCGCGGACTAGATCGAGAATCAGCGAAACGCGCTCGAGGGCAGATCCGGCGACTTCGTGTCCGTTGATGATTAATTCGTCGAACGGCAGGGAAGTCTGAAAACTTATTGAGGTACGCGTAAATAACTCGTCCAGATTGATCGAAATCGAGCCGTTAACAGGAAGCCGCAAAGCGTCGTCGCGATTCCCCCAATATTTGATAGCGGCGATATTGGGATGAGCAAGTGCTGTGGCGGAACGGATCGTCATCTTGAATACACTTTTCTAAAGCAGTGTATCACGAATACAAAACATCAAACGCTTAACTCACCTTAAATCGGTATCCGACTCCCGGCTCGGTGACGATATAAACCGGACGAAACGGATCCGGCTCGATTTTATGGCGTAAGTTGCTGATATTAACTTGAAGAATGTGAGTTTCACCCTCGTA
>Ga0335079_10008286_pt1 | contig 11851 bp, 11 predicted proteins | sample Lox_Sample_33_FD_206719 | JGI IMG/M metagenome (GOLD analysis project Ga0335079, IMG submission 206719) | Soil microbial communities from Loxahatchee National Wildlife Refuge, Florida, United States - Lox_Sample_3.3 | ecosystem: Environmental > Terrestrial > Soil > Wetlands | place: USA... | reverse complement strand
CAAATTTCGAATGCGGTGGTGGGAGACTCGCGCGGCGGAGCGTCGGAGATTGGTATGCCACTGGAATGGTGAGTCACCCGAATACGCTTCTGAGACGTCGCTGTGACTTACCGGTTCAGTTCCAAGTGGAACCCCCAACCGTTTACCCTATCCCGCGCTTACATTGTGCACCCTTATCCAACGCGGCCTTCGAGAGAGATCGGCTTCTGTGGTAACCCCTTAGTCGCTCGCTTGATGCACGCCGCCAGCAAGACGCGGCAACACGCATCTCTACAGGAAATCTAGACTCCGTTGGCGGTCCGGCTGCGGATCAGGGACAAAAACTCCGTGCGAGTTTCCTGCTCGTCGCGGAAGCAGCCCAGCATCGACGACGTCACCGCGGAGGAGTGCTGCTTCTCGACGCCTCGCATCATCATGCAGAGGTGGCGGGATTCAATCACCACGCCTACGCCTTGCGGTTGGATCGCTTTCTGAATGGTTTCGGCGATCTGCGTCGTCATGCGCTCCTGAATCTGCAGGCGGCGGGAAAAAATCTCGATCAGGCGCGGGATCTTGCTGAGGCCGATTACTTTGCCGTTAGGAATGTAGGCGACGTGCACCTTGCCAAAGAAGGGCAACAGATGGTGCTCGCAGAGGCTGAACATCTCGATGTCTTTGACGATGACCATTTCGTCGTAGGTGACGGTGAAGAGCGCGCCCTTGAGCATGGCGTCGGGATCTTCTTTGTAGCCGCGGGTGAGATATTCCATGGCTTTCTTCACGCGCTCAGGCGTGCGGGTCAGCCCCTCGCGTTTGGGGTCTTCGCCGAGGCGGACAATCATTTCGCGGACCAGGTCTTCGAAGGTCGCGGAGGTCAGGGTTGCGGGTTCAGTGGTTTTCATCGGAATGTTGAATTTGCGTCTCGTACCTCCGCCAGTCGCGCGTCATCCCGAAGTGCGGCGTTTTCTCCAGCCGCACGAAGGATCTGGCGGGTAGTGTCTCTGCTCTCGACCATGCAAACTTGCCGCTCCACGCCAGATCCCTTGCCCCGCCGGGAAAAGCGCGTGGCTTCGCGACGACGCTCGACGGCGATTACAAACTTACTCAATCACCAACTTCCCAATTACGCGATTCCCTTAATGCCTTGCTCGTTTCCAGCATACTCGAACGAATTGAGCATCGTCTCTTCTATTCTCACCCTTTCCAGATGCGCGTGATGAAAGCCCCGCTGCAAAATTTCGTAGATCGCCGTGGAGAGATTTTCCGTAGTGGGCACGGCTTTAACGAACTCCTCTCGGGTATTGAGATTCTGCAGGTCGAAACGTTCCAGGATTTCACGTTCCACGAAGCCGTCGAGGTCAACCAGGTTGCACACCATGCCCGTGCTTTTGTCCACCGGGCCGCTGACCGTGATCTCTACCGTGTAGTTGTGGCCGTGTCCATGGGGGTTGTTGCATTTGCCGTAAGTCAGACGGTTCTCTTCTTCGGACATCACATCACTGTGCAAGCGGTGCGAGGCGGCGAAGCGGTAACGGCGGGTGAGATAGGCCTTCATGCTTCTCCGTAGAAATCAGCGAACAGATCGGGCGTTTCGTAAACGCGCACGCGGTGGAGTTGGGCCTTCGCCAGCTTCGGCGCCAGGCGCTGCCAGATGACGATCGCGAGATTTTCGGTGGTAGGGATGCGGGTTGCAAATTCGGGCACTTCTTTATTCAAGAAACGGTGGTCGAGCGCGTCGAGAACCTCGCGATTCAGAATGTCTTTGAGCTGTTTGAGGTCCACGACAAAGCCGGAGCGGGGATCGACCTCGCCTTTGACGGTGACTTCGAGAGTGTAGTTGTGGCCGTGACCATTGGGATTATTGCACTTTCCGAAGATGCGGCGGTTCTCTTCGGGAGTGAAGTCGGGATTGTGGTAGTAGTGCGAGGCGGAAAATTCGGCTTTGCGGGTAAGGTAGACCATCTCTATGTCGAGCTCCCGGTTATCGTGCTGGGATGAAGCGGCGGCTTGCTTTCATTCGAGGGGACCGGCAAGGCGGCTTGGCTGGTATGAGAATAAGTTCGGTTCTTCCACAAGACCCTTCCCTGCCGGTGAGCTTTTTGGGAGCGTAATAAGAGGTAGGCAAACATGGGCAGGCCAAGAACGGACAGCAGGTTGGCACCCCAGCGAAAATGCGCTTTTTGGATTCGGGTTTGCTGTGCCGTAAACATAATCAGTGCGACCGTGACCGGCAACCACGCTGCATGTTCCTTGCCGTGCGCGGCCTCGATAGCGGCAATTGCAAGTGAGCCTGCGATAAGCAGGAACTCGACGAATCGTTCCGCAGCTAAGTACGCCGGTGCGGGAAACAGCAACGCAAGATTTTTCGTCCATCCGTCGCGAAGTTGCGACCAGCTGCGGTACATGCGCGTGCGTACAGCGTCGGCTGCGTAACGAAAGAAAATCCTGCGGCCGGATTTCTTCACGGCGCGGGCGAGAGCGACGTCTTCGAGCAGGTCCGCCGCGATTGCGGCATGCCCGCCGACTGCTTCATAGGCCTCGCGGGAGATCAGCAAGTACTGTCCGTTGGCGGCGGCCGCCCCGGAGTACGGATCGCTCACATCCCGCGGCCGATAGCGGCTGGCCAGCTCGGCGAAGATCACCGGCATGACGGCTTTTTCCCAGAAGCTGTGAACCTCCTGCTCGGGAGAATAGGAGAGCAGGGACGCACCCTGGCGTTGAACTTCGGACACGGCTTCCTTAAGCGAGCCGGGATGGTGAATTGTGTCAGCGTCGGTGAAGAGAAGCCACTGGCCCCGTGCCTGCTTCGCAGCCGTCGCGAGCGCGTTGCTCTTGCCGGTCCAGCCCGGCGGGAGAGGACCGGCCTCTATTACGCGAACTTGCGCAAAGGACTGAGCGATTTCTCGGGTACGGTCGGCCGAGTGGTCGTCGACCACGATGACTTCGCAGGTCACGCCGGTTTGGGCGACCACCGAGTCCAGGCAGGCGCCGAGCGAGGCTTCTTCGTTGCGCGCAGGGATGATGACTGAGACTTGCGGCGGTCCCGACATTGCGATGTGCATTCCCATACGCCGAATTAGGTATTATAGCTTTGTGCGACGCCTCTTCGTTTTGACCGGACTTTCCCTGCTGCTGCTCGCAGGATGTTATAGCCACTCGCGGCCTCCCAGGATCGGCACCGTGGCCCCGGATTTCACCGTGCAGGACGTGGACCGCAAGGTTACGCTCAGCCAGCTTCGCGGCAATGTGGTGGTGCTGAATTTCTGGGCCACCTGGTGCCCGCCTTGCGTCGAAGAAATGCCTTCTCTGGTGCAAATGCAGCAGCGGATGAAGGACAAGGGCGTCGAAGTGCTTGCCATCAGCGTGGATGCGGACGGGAATGCCTATCACAAGTTCCTGAAAGATCATGGTGTGGACCTGCTCACCGTCCGCGACGCCGATCAGAAAAGCAACGATCTTTATGGCACGTTCAAGTTCCCGGAGACCTATATCATCGACCGCCAAGGCGTTCTGCGGCGGAAGTTCATCGGCGCCGTCGATTGGAATACGCCCGAAGTGGTGGATTTCCTGAGCAAACTGTAGCAATTGGCTCGGGATTTGGCCTTCTGGCTGCCAATAAAGATCTTAAGGCGGGGCTTAAGACGCGCCCCTGAGGCCTATTGACAAGGGTGATCAATGACACTATGATCCCCGCCCATCTCGCTCGGAGGCACATATGGCGAAGATCCGCAGGATTCGAAGCACTGCCAGCCTTCCGCAGAAACTTCACGAGAAACTGAATGCATATGGCTTTGCCGCTACCGCGGCGGGCGTTGGATTGCTGACCGCTGCGGTTCCCTCCGAAGCAAGAATCGTCTACACCCCGGTCAATGAGAACATCGGCAATGGGTACGGCATCGACCTGAACCACGATGGCAGCGTCGACTTCACTTTGAAGATTCTGAGCGGAGGGAACGGCAGTTCGGCGGATGCGGCCCTGGTTGCCTATTCGAGCATTGCTCAGCAGAACGCAGTCGTTTCTGCGGGCGTCAACTATGCCGCAGCGCTGCGGGCGGGCGTGAGAGTTGGTTCAAAGAAAGGGTTCACGGGAAAAACCGCGACTCTGTTCGACGAACGCATCAAGATCGGTTACTCCAACACACGGTTTACCTATTGGACCGGCCCGTGGGCAAAGAACGGTAAGGGTCTGAAGCATCATTTCCTAGGCCTCAAGTTCGTACTCAATGGCCAACCCCATTACGGCTGGGCGAGAATCAGCACCGCTCCTCCCTTCAGCGGCGATGTCATTACCGGTTTCGCTTACGAGACCAAGGCGAATAAGGCGATTGTGGCGGGCGACAAACGTGGGGCGACTGTCGCAAAGCCATCGACCAGCGCAACGACTACATCACCGGCTCGTCAGGCGTCTCTTGGTGTACTGGCTCGAGGGGCAGCAGGACTCTTCTGGCGTAGAAACGGCTCGGCTGGAGAATAAGCGGATACCTACAAATCGAGCTTTCGCAGCCGCAACGAATTGGTAATCACCGAAACCGAGCTGAAGCTCATGGCGGCAGCGGCCAGGATGGGGCTTAGCAAGATTCCAAAGAACGGGTAGAGCACTCCAGCCGCGATCGGCACTCCCACCGAGTTGTAGATAAACGCGAAGAAAAGATTCTGGCGGATGTTGCGCATGGTCGCCTGGCTCAGCTTGCGGGCTCGAACGATGCCTTGCAGATCGCCTTTGACCAGGGTGATGCCGCCACTTTCCATGGCAACGTCGGTGCCGGTGCCCATGGCAATGCCGACGCTGGCCTGGGCGAGGGCTGGTGCGTCGTTGATGCCATCTCCGGCCATGGCGACGGTGCGGCCCTGGCTTTGAAGGCGCTTGACGACTTCCGACTTCTTCTGCGGTAGAACTTCGGCTTCAAACTCATCGATTCCCAACTGGCGGGCAACCGCTTCAGCGGTGGCACGGTTGTCGCCAGTGAGCATCACGATGCGCAGGCCTTCTGCCTTGAGATGGCGCAGGGCCGGTGGTGTGGACTGCTTGATGGGGTCGGCTACGCCGATCACGCCGACCGGCTCATTATCTATGGCAGCGAAGACCACGGTCTGGCCTTGCTGGCGGAGTTCGGCCGCCTGGTTCACCAAGCGTCCAAGTGAGAGGCCCTTCTCCTGAAAAATTCTTTCGTTTCCAGCGAGGACAGATTTGCCATCCACTTTTCCGCCGACGCCGCGTCCGGGGAACGACTGAAAATTCTCCACCTTCCCCAGCTTCAGGCCATTGGAGGCGGCCGTCTCCACAAGGGCGGCTCCGAGAGGGTGCTCGCTTCCCTGCTCCAAACTGGCGACGAGGCGAACCAGCTCGGATTCATCCTGGCCCGGGACGGCGACCACCGATTCGACGGTTGGCTTGCCTTCGGTCAATGTTCCCGTCTTGTCCACCACCAGCGTATCGACTTTTTCGAGGACTTCGATCGCCTCGGCATTGCGAATGAGCACTCCCGCGTGAGCACCCCGCCCAGTGCCGACCATGATGGCCATCGGCGTGGCCAGCCCCAGGGCGCAGGGGCAGGCGATGATCAGCACGGCTACCGCGTTTACCAGCGCGTGAGCCAGCCGCGGCTCGGGACCGAAAAGACTCCACGCCATAAAGGTGAGGACCGCGATGGCGATCACGCCGGGGACAAACCATCCGGCGACCCGGTCGGCCAGGCGCTGAATCGGGGCGCGGCTGCGCTGAGCCTGGCTGACTAACTGAACAATTTGAGCCAGCAAAGTTTCGCTGCCAACATGCTCGGCGCGCATGACGAGCGATCCCGTGCCGTTCACCGTGGCCCCCACCACGCGGCTGTGGGGTGTCTTCTCTACGGGAATGGATTCGCCGGTGATCATGGATTCGTCGACCGAGCTGTTCCCTTCCAGCACCACACCGTCAACGGGAATTTTTTCGCCGGGGCGAACTCTCAGGCGATCGCCGGGCTTCACCTGATCGAGGGGAATGTCTTCTTCTCTCCCATCCCGCAGGATGCGGGCGGTCTTGGGCGCCATGTCCAGAAGAGCGCGGAGCGCGGCATTCGTACGGCTGCGAGCGCGCAGTTCGAGTACCTGGCCGAGCAACACTAACGCGGTGATTGCGGCGGCGGCTTCGAAATAGACATCGGGAGTGCCGCGCATGGAGCGAAATGAGGCCGGAAAAACTTGCGGAAATAGCGTCGCGACCACGCTGTACAGATACGCGACGCCGGTGCCAAGCGCGATCAGCGTGAACATGTTGGTGGAGCGATTCACGACTGAAGTCCAGCCGCGCTGGAAGAAAGGCGCACCTCCCCAGAGGACAACGGGCGTAGCCAGGAGCAATTCGATCCAGGGCAGCCAGCCAGCGGGCAGTGCGTGCTGGACGGGCATTTCCGGCAACATGCCGGCCATGGCGAGAATCAGTAGCGGCGCGGTCAGCGCCAGGCTGATCCAGAAGCGGCGCGTCATGTCGCGCAATTCGGGATTGTCTTCCTCAGCCGCGGTTACGGTGCGCGGCTCCAACGCCATGCCACAGATCGGGCAATTGCCCGGCCCGGGCCGCACGATTTCGGGATGCATTGGGCAGGTATATTCGGTGCGGGTCGCCGAGACCGGCGTTGCCGGTTCGAGCGCCATGCCGCACTTTGGACACGGGGCGGGCTTGGCGGATTCGACCTCGGGGCACATCGGGCAGATGTATTTCGCGGGTGGTTCTGACCCAGCAGGCTGCGTCGCTACCGCTCCGGCGGGATGGGCCGGTGCCGGAGACGCGGCAAACCGCGTCTCTACGGATTTGGCCGAAGGTGCTCCCAGCATGACCAGGCCTGCGGACGGCCTCGGTGCTGGCTCTGGATACGCCTCCGGCCGGGCTCTGAATTTCTCGACGCAGTGGCTGCAGCAGAAATAGTAGGTCTTGCCAAAGTGGTCGTAACGGCCTTTGGCAGTGGCCGGATTCACGGTCATGCCGCAGACAGGATCCCTTGCCAGTTCCGCTTTTTCGGTGTCTGTGCTCATGGCATCTGCCCGGACCTATATTAGATTGTCGGCGGCGGCTGGTCGATTGTTGTATCTTCGAGGTCTGGCTGCCAGCACCGGAGGAATCATCCATGACCCAACTGGAAGTCGCTTACCGCTACGGCACCGCGCCGCGCGAGCCGGAGATGCGCGCCATCGACGCCATACGCGAGGTCTACGGCGTGCGCAAAATTACCTTCCAGGATAAGGAGCACATCCTGCGGGTGGAGTTCGATGCCTCACGGCTGAAGGAAGATGCGATTGCAAGCCTGCTGCGTCGCGCCGGAATCGATGTGCTGGAGAGGCTCGTCCTGGCCTGAGAGCGGCTCCCTGAAAAAAGGAAACACCTTGGGGGAGGAGGTGTTTACCAGAAATGCGATGGGGGAAGGTTCGGTCTGACCGGTATGCAAAGGGGCGCTCAAGAAAACCTCTGGCCGAAGTTATTCTCAAGAGCGCCCCGTTGCGCGCCACTTCGTCTGGGGCAATTCGTTGCACACCGCTTGCCAACCGCAAATCGATGAAAACACAAGCTGGGTAGCGCATTCCGGCTGGTAGGAATTGCAAGGCAAAGGGAAAGAATTACAAAACCTTGCGGTGAGCAAGCCGGTTGCCGAAAGCTGTTGAAAATGCCCGCCGTAAGGGCCCTTAGGCATCTCCCGGCGGATTGCCGGCCGGTTCCTGGCATTGTGAGAGCCATCGCCGGGTTCAAAGGGCCGCGAACCTCCTCGGGAGTGGCGGCGCCGGTAAAGACGTGGCTTGCCACGTCTTGCCGACGATATGGCTCCGGGAGGTCCTAGGCAAGACGCGGCGAGACGCGCCTCTACGGAAGCTGTCTAACGAGAACCACGCCGCATTTTCCCACAGAGGGCTTTCCGCTATAATCGGAGGACCGCGGCAGCCAATCCTGTCTTGCGCCCTTAGCTCAGTTGGATAGAGCGTCTGGCTACGAACCAGAAGGTCGGGAGTTCGAATCTCTCAGGGCGCACCATTCTGTTAGAAGATCGCCCGTTGCCCCTCGTACATCTTGGCTCTTGGCGCAGGATTTTTGTCCCCGGCCAACGCGGAAGCCACACCGCCCCTCCTCCTGCGTGTCTGTTCCTCAAGATGCCCTCTGCTGATTAAGGCATTCCTTCTTTCACCGGTTTGTGCGATTATGTGTGCCCGTTTTCTCCGGGAATGCTGGATCCAGGAGGGCGCCTGATGAACTCGTGCCTCGCAAGATTGAGCCGCTGGATTCTGCTGATGAGTGCTTTTGCAGTGGTTGCCCGTCCGCCAGCGTTTGCCGTGGGCGGGGTTTGGACACTCACCGGCAGCCTGCACTTCCCGCGTTCAGGACACACGGCTACGCTCCTGTTCAGCGGCCGCGTGCTGGTGGCCGGCGGACAACACAACGGGCACGTAACCGCCTCCACTGAAATGTTCCGCCCCAAGTCGAGTTCCTGGTCACTGGCGGCGGACCTTAACCTCGCCCGGGCGCGCGCCAGCGCCCTGCTGCTCCACAATCATCGAGTGCTGGTGGCTGGGGGATGCACAGAAAGTTGCCAGGGCGAGACCACCGTCAGCGCCGAGTTGTTTGATCCCAAGAGCAGCGCGTGGTTTCCCACGCACAATATGGTAACGGCGCGCGCGGATTTCGGAATGGTGCTCCTGCCGGATCGCAGAGTGCTGGTCGCCGGAGGATGCACGCATTTCGATGGTAACGGCTGCACGGCAGTCACAGCAGCGGCCGAACTCTACGACCCTTCCAGCGGCACCTGGACTCCGGCCGGATCCATGAACGAAGCACGCTCCTCGTTCACCCTGGTCCTGCTGCCGAACGGCGGAGTCCTGGCGGCAGGGGGATTCGACCCTCAAGGAAAGGCAAGACGGAGCGCGGAAATCTATGATCCGGCGACGGACTCCTGGTCGGAGACGGGCAGCATGAAAGTGGCGCGAGGAAGTCACGCTGCGGTGCTGTTGACGACCGGAAGCGTGCTGGTCGCCGGGGGAAAGAACCCCGCCGGGTACAGTATTCGGGAAAGCGAACTCTACGACCCCTCGACCGGCATTTGGACCAGGACTGCCAGTATGAGCGCGGGACGGTTTGAACATACCGCAACCCTACTCGGAAACGGAAATGTGCTGGTGGCCGGCGGGAGCAAGCTCAGCTCCAGGAGCCAGCATGTTCTGGCCAGCTCGGAAATCTATAACCCGGTAAACGGAAGCTGGTCGCGAACCGGAAAATTGAATCACTTGCGCACCGGGCACACCGCGACCCTGTTGAAGTCCGGACACGTGCTGGCGGTTGCGGGCAACGGCCCCCACAAGAACATCAACGGCGTCGAGGATTACACCCCGTAATTTTCAGTCGGCGGGACACTCGAGGGGCTGGCCCAAATAGATCTGCTTTTTCTGGTCGGAGAAAAAGACTTTGCCACATTTACTTTTCTGCGCCAGGGAAAGCTTGTAGGCGGCGCCGTCGGCGGAAACCACGATCCCCAGATCAAATCCCGGCAGCGGTTCGGTTTCCTGCTTCAGGTCGAGCTGGGTGAAAATCCGAGCGTAAGGACCGCGGGCCGCTTCTTCGAGCGCTCCTGATTTTACCAACTCGGCAAAAGCCACGAAATGCCCCTGCTTGGCGTGTGCGATATCCTCGGCATCGTTCAGCAGCAGCACCAGGTTCACGTTCTGCAGCAGGGCGCCGCGCTCCTGCGGAGTGAGTTTTGCCTGCGTCACCACCAGCGCCGCCACCATCAGCAACGCGAACAATAAAACTCCTCCGACTCGATTCATGGCTAGTCCCCTGATTGGATGTTGTCTGCCCGGCGATCAATCGCCCTCGCCACAGCTGCAGATGCCGTGGCCGCTGCCCAATTGCTCGATGCGGCTGCAGATATCCTGCAGATTCGCCTGCTCGTCGGGCGTGAGCAGAGCGTCCTGAAACTCGCCCTCGGTGACGGCCACCGTGGCGCTGTCGGGCGTTTGGATGTGCGTCGACCAGCCGCGCAACGTACCTTTCGGTGTTATCTCGCCGGCGTCGCAACGGGGATTGGTTTGGGCATCGGCCGACACAATCTTAATGGTTCCGGTGGTCGAATGCACTCCGGTGAGCGGATTGCTGGTCAGATCGTGGGTCACCGACAAGGTGCGCAGGCCGTCGGGCGTGGTTCGGCAGCCACAACATTCCGTGATTTCTTGGTTCGCGTCGAAGACATAGATCATGGCACACAGGTCTCGATGGGGACTGCCGGGATGGGTCAGACGGACCGCGGCATCCTGGGTGAGCCCGCGGTTGATGTTGTCAAAATAATTCACCTGCAAGGCGGGCAAGATGTGGAGATCCGCCGAGGCATCAACGCCCGCATGCCTGGCATCGATGCTGGTGGCGCCTATGTCTTTCGAATTGGCTAAGCCCGTGGGCCCAATGCTGGCGACCTGAGGCGAGGTGGACGTCCAGCTGACAAGCGCAGTCAGGTCCTTCTGGCTGTTGTCGCTGTACGTGCCGGTGGCGGCGAATTGTTGGTCCTTCCCGAACAGGACCGCCACTCTTGGCGGCGTGACGGTCAGCGCAACCAGCACAGCGGAGGTCACCTTCAACGCACTGGAGTTACCGATCCCGCTCAAAGCCGCCGTAATGGTGTCGCTGCCCGGCGACTTGCCGCGTGCCAGACCGGAAGGATTGATTCGAGCCACGTCAGGGGATGCGGACGCCCAAGCGACCGTGTGCGTCAGGTCGGCGCTGCTCCCATCGCTATAGGTGCCGATGGCGGTGTATTGCTCGGTTCTACCCGCGGGGATGGAAGCGGAATCCGGAAAGATATCCAAAGAAACCAATGCTGCGGAAGATACGGTCAAAGCGCCGGAATCGGCCAATCCGGCGTAAGAAGCGGCGATGCTCGCGACGCCCGGATTGTCTCCCGTGGCCAGGCCGGACGCATCCACGCTGGCAATCTCAGGAGCGGAGGAACGCCATTGAACGTGCGCGGTGACGTCCTGCTGGCTGCCATCGCTGTAGGAGCCGGTGGCGGTGAACTGTTGCGTGACGCCGCGCGGAATGGAGGCCACAGCTGGCGACACGACGATAGAGGTGATTACCGCGGCGGTCACGCTGAACGCAGCGCTCGCCTGCGTGGTATCGAGCGAGGCCGTGATGGTGTCGGAGCCTACGCTGCGGCTGACCGCCAATCCTGCGTTGCTGATGGTGGCAACACTCGGGCTGGCCGAAACCCAAGTTACTGAGGAGGTGACATCGCGCGACCTCCCGTCGCTGTAGTTCGCGCTCGCACTGAATTGCTGGTGCCCACCCAAAGGCAGCGAGACATTTTCTGGAGAAATCCGCAGCCCAAGAATGTGGGGCCCGGGATTGGGTTCAGGGTCGGGACCTGGGGAGGAAGAACCTGCGCTAGAGCTACCGCAGCCTGCCCCGGCCAGCAGCGCGGCCACAACCACCAAAAAACTGACGGCCTGCCTGGCTCGAAGCCTCGAGCCAGACATCGGCTTCTTGCACATCGCAACAACCTCTACGTAAGCGGTCTACCGTCTTGTTGATTCCCGGGGCCTGAAGCAGAACGGGGGCTAAGGTTGGGGGCTGGCCGCTCCGCAACGGACAAAGAGGGAGAGGCGGCTCGGGATTGCAGAATCTTACCGACGATCGCAGATCGGGTGGAGACACCCATCTTGAGCATGACCATCCGCAAGAAAGCCTTTACCGTATTGGGACTGATCTCCATACGGGAAGCGATCTCTTTACTGGTCAGCCCCTGGAGCAAGAGTTCCACCGTCTTGCGCTCGCGTTGGGTCAACTCGAACTGTTCACAAATCTGGGCCAGGGTAGTGGCCCCGAAAGGACTTCTCTCCAGCAGCACCACCGCCAGGGGGGAAG
>Ga0335079_10008285_pt1 | contig 11852 bp, 22 predicted proteins | sample Lox_Sample_33_FD_206719 | JGI IMG/M metagenome (GOLD analysis project Ga0335079, IMG submission 206719) | Soil microbial communities from Loxahatchee National Wildlife Refuge, Florida, United States - Lox_Sample_3.3 | ecosystem: Environmental > Terrestrial > Soil > Wetlands | place: USA... | reverse complement strand
TAGAGCTCGACGATGAGCGATTCCTGCACCGGCGTGTCGATCTCGCCGCGCTCGGGCTGCTTCAGCACCTTGCCGGTCAGGCCGTCGTGGTCGGCCTGCAGCCACGGGGCGACGGTCGAGACGAGGTCGGTGGCGTCGCGGATCACCTGCTGCGCCGACGAGTTCGGCGTCACGGTGACGATGTCGTTCGGGCGGACCTGGTAGCTCGGGATGTTCACGCGGCGCCCGTTCACGTGGAAGTGGCCGTGGCGGACGAGCTGGCGCGCCTGCGCGCGCGACGCCGCGAAGCCGAGGCGGTAGACGACGTTGTCGAGCCGCGTCTCGAGCATCCGCAAGAGCTCCTCGCCGGTGACGCCGGAGCGCTTCGCCGCCTTCTCGTAATACGTGCGGAACTGCTTCTCGAGCAGGCCGTAGAAGCGGCGCGCCTTCTGCTTCTCGCGCAGCTGCGTCAGGTACTCGCTCTGCTTGATGCGGCCGCGGCCGTGCTCGCCCGGCGGATACGAGCGGCGCTCGATCGCGCACTTCTCCGTCAGGCAGCGCTCGCCCTTCAGGAAGAGCTTCATGCCCTCGCGCCGGCAGACGCGGCACTTCGGTCCGAGGTCGCGGGCCACGCTAGACCCTCCGCCTCTTGCGCGGGCGGACGCCGTTGTGCGCCTGCGGCGTCACGTCCTTCACGGACAGGATCTCGAGGCCGGCGGCCTGGAGCGAGCGGATCGCCGTCTCGCGTCCGGAGCCCGGGCCCTTCACGAACACCTCGACCTTCTGGAGGCCGTGCTCCATGCCCTTCCGGGCGCACGCGTCGGCGGTCACCTGCGCGGCGAACGGCGTCGACTTGCGCGAGCCCTTGAACCCGGCGGAGCCGGCGGACTCCCACGCGATCACGTTGCCCTCCTTGTCGGTGAGGGCGACGATCGTGTTGTTGAAGCTCGTCTTGATGTGCGCCTGGCCGATCGCGATGTTCTTGCGGACGCGGCGGCGCGTGCGACCTCTGGTCGCCTGACGACGGGGAGGTGCCACGCTACTTCGCCTTCTTTCCGCGCCCGACGGTCTTCTTCGGGCCCTTGCGGGTCCGAGCGTTGGTCTTCGTCCGCTGGCCGTTCACCGGCAGGCCGCGCCGGTGGCGGAGCCCGCGGTACGCGCCGATCTCGGACAGGCGCTTGATCGCCTGCTGGCGGTCGCGGCGAAGGTCGCCCTCGACCTCGAGGTTGGCGTCGATGTAGTTGCGGAGCTTCGTGACCTCGTCGTCCGTGAGGTCCTTGATCTTCGTGTCGGGCGAGAGGCCGAGCTCGGCTGCGACCTTGCGCGCCGTCGGCTGGCCGATCCCGTAGATGTACGTGAGGCCGATCTCGAGCCGCTTCGTGTTCGGCAGGTTGACTCCGGCGATGCGCGCCACGAGCTAGCCCTGCCTCTGCTTGTGGCGGGGGTTCGTGCAGATGACCATGGTCGTGCCGTGCCGCTTGATCACGCGGCAGCGCTCGCACATGGGCTTGACGGACGGGCGGACTTTCATGGTGGTTACCTGTGCCGGTAGGTGATCCGACCGCGGTTCAGGTCGTACGGGCTGAGCTCGACCTTCACCTTGTCGCCCGGAAGGATGCGGATGTAGTGCTTGCGCATCTTCCCGGAGATGGTCGCGAGAACGGCGTGGCCGCCGTCGAGCTGAACCCGGAACATGGTGCTCGGGAGGGCCTCGACGACCTCGCCTTCGACCTCGATCTTCTCTTCCTTCGTCGGCATGATCCTTTCGCGATTCTGCCTCTACACAGCGAGACCCGCGCACGGCAAAGCCGGTGCGCGGCGGGAAATCATCGTAGCAGAGCGGCTCCGGCCTTCGTGAGCACGCGCGGGCCGTCGGCGGTGATGGCCACGGTGTGCTCGAAATGGGCCGCCAGGGACTCGTCCACCGAGGAGATCGACCACGCGTCGTCGTGGACGTAGACCTCGGGGCCGCCGGCGGTGATCATCGGCTCGATCGCGAGGGTCATCCCCTCCTGGAGGAGCGGGCCGCGGCCCGGCGGGCCGTAGTTCGGGATCTGCGGGTCCTCGTGGTACGAGCGGCCGACGCCGTGGCCGACGAGGGCGCGGACGACCGAGAAGCCGGCGTCCTCGACCACGACCTGGATCGCGTGCGAGATGTCCGAGAGCCGGTTCCCCGGCTGGGCCTGCTCGATCCCGGCGGCGAGCGCCTCCTGGCAGACGTCGAGGAGCCGCTGGGCCTCGGCGTCGATCTCGCCGACGCCGAGCGTGACGGCGCTGTCGGCGACGAGCCCGTCGAGCGTCACGCCGAGGTCGACCGAGATCACGTCCCCCTCCTGCGCGGCGTAGCCGTTCGGGATCCCGTGGACGACCATCGAGTTCGGCGAGATGCAGAGCGCGGCCGGGAAGCCCTTGTAGCCCTTCGAGGTCGGGACGCCGCCCTTCGAGCGGAGGTGCTCCTCGGCGATCCGGTCGAGCTCGATCATCGAGATGCCCGGCTCGAGCGCCTCGGCGCAGAGCTGGAGCGTCTCGTGGACGAGCTCGCCGGCGCGCGCCATGCCCTCGATCTCCTGCGCGGACTTGCGGATGATCACGCGCGGGCCTCCACCGACGCGAGCGACTCCTGGATCTCGTGGAAGACCTCGGGGATCGTCCGGTCGGCGTGGATGCCGACGACGTTGCCGCGCCGCGAGCGGTAGTACTCGACGAGCGGCGCCGTCTTCTCGTCGTACTCGCGCAGCCGCGTCTGGATCGCCTCCGGCGTGTCGTCGGAGCGGTTCTCCTCGGCGCCGCGCTTCAGCAGGCGGTCGAGCAGCTGCTGGCGGTCCGGGACCTGGAACTCGAAGACGATGTCGATCTCGCGGCCGAGCTCGTCGAGCAGGACGTCGAGCGCCTCCGCCTGCACCATCGTGCGCGGGAAGCCGTCGAGCACGAAGCCCGGCAGCGTGTCGCCGCGGTCGAGCCGCGCGCGGATGAGCCGGATCATCAGCTCGTCCTCGACGAGCAGGCCCTGGTCGTAGATCGCGCTGAGCTCCCGCCCGAGGTCGTTCGGGATCTCCTTCATCTCGCGGATCATGTCGCCGGTCGCGATGTGCGGGATCCCGTAGGTCGCGGCCATCTTCTTCGCCTGCGTCCCCTTGCCCGACCCCTGCGGCCCCAGGACGAGGATGTTCAGCGCAGGAACCCTTCGTAGTGGCGCATCATCATCTGCGACTCCATCTGGCGCATCGTGTCGAGCGCGACGCCGACGACGATGAGCACGGAGGTGCCGCCGAGTGCGCGCGACGTCGCCTGCGAGAAGCCGAAGTAGCTGATGAAGACGCTCGGCGCGACCGCGATCGTCGCGAGGAAGAGCGAGCCGGGCAGCGTCAGCCGCTGCAGCACGCGGTCGAGGTAGGCCGCGGTCGGCGGGCCCGGCCGGATGCCGGGGATGTAGCCGCCCTGCTTGCGCAGGTTGTCCGCCTGGTCGACCGGGTTGAACTGGACCGAGGTGTAGAAGTACGTGAAGACGATGATCAGCACGGCCTCGGTGAGCAGGTACGGCCAGCTCGACGGGAGGAAGTGCCGGTTGATCGGGCCCGACCACGAGGGCACGAACTCGGCGAGCGTCGGCGGGAGCGCGAGGATCGCGGCGGCGAAGATGACGGGGATCACGCCGGCCATGTTCACGCGCAGCGGCATGTAGGTCGAGCCGCCGCCCGTCGTGCGGTTCCCGAGCTGCCGCCGCGCGTACTGGATCGGAATGCGCCGCTGGCCCTCCTGCACGAAGACGACGGCGACGACGATCCCGAGCGCGATCAGCGGGAAGAACAGGCGCTCCATCGTCCCGCCGTGGAGCCACGCGCTGATGCCGGCGGGCGCGTACGCGAGGATCGACGCGAAGATCAGGAGCGAGATGCCGTTGCCGATGCCGCGCTTCGTGATCATCTCGCCCATCCACATCAGGAGCGCGCAGCCGGCGGTGAGCGTGACGACGATGATCACGAGCTTGCCGGCGTTCACGTTCGGGAGCGCGCCCTGGCGCTTGAAGAGGAACGCGTAGCCGGTCGACTGCGCCGCGGCGAGGATCACCGTGAGGTAGCGCGTGTACTGCGTGATCTTGGCGTAGCCCGCCTCGCCTTCCTTCTGCAGACGCTCGAGCGACGGGATGACGACCGTCAGGAGCTGCAGGATGATCGACGCGGTGACGTACGGCATGATCCCGAGCGCGAAGAGCGAGAAGCGCGAGAGCGCCGAGCCCGAGAACAGGTTCAGCAGCGTGAGGATCGAGCCGCCGGCGCCGTTGAAGTAGCTCTGGATCGCGGCCGGGTCGATGCCCGGCGCGGGCACCCAGGAGCCGAACCGGTAGACGGCGAGGATGAACGCCGTGAAGAGGACGCGCTTCCGCAGCTCGGGGACGCGCCACGCATTGGCGAGCCAGGAGAGCACAGGCTATTCCCCGGAGTCGGCGGCGGGCTCCTCGGACTCGGCCGGCTCGTCCGCGGGAGTCTCCTCCGCGGTCTCGGCCTCGTCCTCGGGCGCCGACGTCGGATGCTTTGCCTTGTGCCGGACCTTCTTCACCTTCGGCTCGCGCAGGAGCTCGACGGTGCCGCCGGCCGCCTCGATCTTCTCGCGCGCCGTCGCCGAGATCGCGTGGACGCGCACGGTGAGCTTCACCGAGACCTCGCCGACGCCGAGCAGCTTGACGTCCGTCTTCGTGTTCTTGATCAGCCGCTTCTCGACGAGCGTCTCCGGCGTGACCTCGTCGCCCGCGTCGAAGCGGGAGAGGTCGCGCACGTTCACGGGCACGGTCGAGGTGCGGAACGGGCCGATCGGCATCGCGTCCGCCGACGTCGAGCCACGCAGCTTGCCGATCCGCATGTAGATCGGCATCTGGCCGCCCTCGAACCCGGGGCGCATCTTGTGCGAGCCCGCGCGGGACTTCTGGCCCTTGACGCCGCGGCCGGAGAACTTGCCCTTGCCCGAGCCCGGGCCGCGGCCGACGCGCTTGCGGTCGGTGCGCTCCTGGGCGGGCTTGAGGTTCGACAGGTTCATCGTCTTCGGCATCAGGCGCTCTCGATCTTCACGAGGTGACGGACCTTCCGCAGCATGCCTGCGAGGACCGGGCTCTCGTCATGCTCGACGGAGCGGCCGATCTTGCCGAGGCCGAGCGCGCGCAGCGTGCCGCGGTGGCGCTCGCTCTGGCCGATCTGGCTGCGGACCTGCGTGACCTTGACCCTCGCCACGTCCTACTCCTCCGTCTTCTTCCGGCGCAGGCCGCGGCGCTTCGGCTTCTCTTCGGCCGGCGCCTCGGCGGGCGCGGCCTCGGCGGCCGGCTCCTCGGCGGCCGGCTCCTCGACGACGGGCTCTTCGACCGCGACGGGCTCCTCGGGCGCCGGCGGCGTCTCCTCGACGACGACCGGCTCCTCGACGACCGGCTCCGCGACGACGGGCGCCGGCGCGACGGGCGCGGCGGCCGCGGCCCGCTGCGCCTCGGCGAGCGCGAGCTCGGAGAGCGGCAGCACCTCGGAGACCTGCTTGCCGCGGATCTTCGCGACGTCCTCCGGGCGACGGAGCCCCTGGAGCGCGGCGACGGTGGCCTTCGCCATGTTGATCGGGTTCGTCGTGCCGAGGCTCTTCGCGAGGACGTTGCGGACGCCGCCGAGCTCGAGCACCGCGCGGACGCCGCCGCCGGCGATGACGCCGGTGCCCTCGCTGGCCGGGCGCAGCAGGACCCTCGCCGCGTCGAACCGGCCGAGCACCTCGTGCGTGATCGTCGAGCCGTGCTTCGGCACCGTGAACATGTTCTTCTTCGCGTCCTCGACCGCCTTCGTGATCGCGAGCGGGACCTCGCGCGCCTTGCCGTAGCCGACGCCGACGCGGTCGACCTCGTCGCCGACGACGACGAGCGCGGTGAACGAGAACCGCCGGCCGCCCTTGACGACCTTCGCGACGCGGTTGATCTCGACCACGCGCTCCTTCAGCTCGCGGGTCTCGGAGAAATCGACAGCCATCAGAAGCTCAGTCCTCCCTCGCGGGCGCCGTCAGCCAGCGCCTTGACACGTCCGTGGTAGAGGTAGCCGCCGCGGTCGAACACGCACGTCTCGACGCCGGCGCTCTTCGCCTTCGATGCGAGCAGCTTGCCGACCTCGGTCGCCTGCGCCGACTTGTCCCCCTTGAACGACTTCCGGAGCGTGAGCCACGACGCGGACGCGACGGTCTTCCTGCCGAGGTCGTCGACGAGCTGCGCCTCGATCCCGCGGTTCGAGCGGAAGACGACGAGGCGCGGGCGCTCGGCGGTGCCGCTCACCTTGCCGCGCACGCGGCGGTGCCTGCGGAGACGCGCTTCCCTGACGCTAGGCACGCTTGCCCACCTTCCTGCGCACGTACTCGCCGTCGTAGCGGATGCCCTTGCCCTTGTACGGCTCGGGCGGGCGGACCTTGCGGATCTCCGCGGCGGTCTGGCCGACCTGCTGCTTGTCCGTCCCCTTCACGACGATCTGCGTCGGCGCCGGCACCTCGAACGAGATGCCGGTGCGCGGCACGACCGTCACCGGATGGGAGTAGCCGACGTTGAGCTCGAGGTCCGAGCCCTTCATCGCCGCGCGGTAGCCGACGCCCTGGATCTCGAGCTTCTTCTCGAACCCCTTCGTGACGCCCTCGACCATGTTCGCGATGAGCGTCCGCGTCAGGCCGTGCAGCGCACGGTCCTCGCCGCGCTCGGTCGGGCGGGTGACCGTGACGTTGCCGTCCTCCTGCGCGATCTGCATCCGCGTCGGGACCGCCTGCTGGAGCGAGCCGAGCGGCCCGGTCACGCTGACGCGACCCGGCTCGATCGTCACGTTGACGCCGGAGGGGACTTCGATGGGTCTCTTGCCGATTCTGCTCATTGGGTCACCAGACGAAACAGAGAACCTCGCCGCCGATCCCGCGCTCCTGGGCCGTCCTCGCGGTGACGAGGCCGGTCGAGGTGGAGAGGATCGCCACGCCGAGCGGGGGACGCGGCAGCCGGTCCTTCCGCGCGTAGACCCGCCGTCCGGGCTTGGACACGCGCTTCAGGCCGGAGATGACCCGCTCGCGGTTCCGCCCGAACTTCAGGTCGACGACCAGGGTATCGAAGGACTCGCCCTTCTCGACGTGATAGTCCCGGATGTAGCCCTCCTCCTTCAGGAGGCGGGCGATCTCGACCTTCATCTTCGAGCTCGGCATCGTCGCGTGCTCGTGCAGCGCCTTGTTGGCGTTGCGGATGCGGGTCAGCATGTCTGCGATCGGATCGGTCAGCACGTTCTCTCTCCTACCAACTGGACTTCGTCATGCCGGGGATCACGCCCTGGTGCGCGAGCTCGCGCAGGCAGATCCGGCAGAGGCCGAACTTGCGGAAGACCGCGCGCGGGCGGCCGCAGCGGTTGCAGCGGTGATACGCCCGGGTCTTGTACTTCGCCGGGCGCGACTGCTTGACGACGAGCGATGTCTTCGCCACGTGTTTCAGTCCCTCCTCTGCGCGTCGGCGCTGAACGGCAGGCCCATCGCCGTCAGGAGCGCGCGCGCGTGGTCGTCGGTCTTCGCGCTGGTCGTGATCGTCACGTCGAGGCCGCGGACCTGCTGGATGTCGTCGTAGTTGATCTCGGGGAAGATGATCTGCTCGCGGATGCCGAGCGAGTAGTTGCCGCGGCCGTCGAACGAGCCCGGGTTGAGCCCGCGGAAGTCGCGGATGCGCGGGAGCGCGATCGCGACGAGCCGGTCGAGGAACTCGTACATGCGCGCGCCGCGGAGCGTCACCTTCGCGCCGACGGGCATCCCCTCGCGGATCTTGAACTGCGCGATCGACTTCCGGGCCTTGCGCACCTGGGCGCGCTGGCCGGCGATCGTCGTCAGCTCCTCGATCGCGGCGTCGAGCTGCTTCGCGTCGGTCTTCGCCTCGCCGACGCCCATGTTCAGCGTGATCTTCTCGAGGTGCGGCACCTGCATGACGGAGCTCAGCCCGAGCTCGGCCTGGAGCTGCGGCCGGATCTCGCGCACGTACTGCTCCTTCAGGCGCGGCGTGTAGGTCTCGGTCGTCGCCATCAGCGGTCGATCTCCTGGCCGCAGCCCTCGTTCTTGCAGACGCGGATGCGGACGGTCTTGTCCTTGACGGTCTTCGAGACCGTGCCGACGCGGGTCGGCTTCTTGCAGACCGGGCACACGACCTGGACGTTCGACACGGGCAGCGGCGAGGCGACGTCGAAGATCCCGCCCGGGATCATCTGCGCGCCGCCCATCCGGCTCGCGTTCTGGATCGGCCGCGGGCGCCGATGGCGCTTGACGACGTTCAGGTTCTCGACGATGACGCGGCCGTCCTTCGGGATGGCCTCGATCACGCGCCCTTCCTTGCCGCGGTCCTTGCCGCGAATGATGCGCACGGTGTCGCCCTTCTTCACCTTCAACGTTTGCGACACGGCTAGAGCACCTCCGGTGCGAGCGAGACGATCTTCATGAAGTTCTTCTCGCGCAGCTCGCGCGCGACGGGCCCGAAGATGCGGGTGCCGCGCGGGTTGCGCTGCGCGTCGATGATCACGGCCGCGTTCTCGTCGAACGCGATCGTGGTGCCGTCGTCGCGGCCGAAGGGCTTCTTCGTGCGCACGACCACCGCGCGGACGACCTCGCCCTTCTTGACCGCGCCCTGCGGCGTGGCCGTCTTCACGGTACCGACGATGATGTCCCCGACGCGCGCGTAGCGGCGGTGGTGCCCGCCCATCACGCGGATGCAGAGGAGCTCGCGGGCGCCCGTGTTGTCGGCCACCTTGAGGCGGGATTCCTGCTGGATCACTTGGCCACTTCCATGATCTCCGCCAGCCGCCAGTGCTTCGTCGCCGACAGCGGGCGCGTCTCGACGATGCGGACGACGTCGCCGACGTTCGCCGAGTTCTGCTCGTCGTGCGCGTGGAACTTGACCGAGCGGCGGATGACCTTCTTGTACTTCGGATGCGACGTGATCACGTCGACCTTCACGACGATCGTCTTGTCCATCGCACTCGAGACGACGACGCCGCGGCGCTCCTGGCGCCGGCCCCGCTCGGACTCGGGCTTCGCCTCGCGGACGATCGGCTTGCGCTCGCCGGTCGGCGCCGCGCGGCGCGCGCGCGTCTTCTTCGGGCGCTCGGCGCGCGGGAGCCGCTTCCGCTTCTTCTTCGGCTCGGGCTCGGGCGCCGGAGCAGCCTCCGCCTTGGCCGCCGGAGCAGCCTCCGGCTCGGACGCAGCCTCGGCGGCAGACTCCTCGACGGGAGCCTCGGCCTCGACCTCGGCCTCGGCCTCGGCAGTCTCCTCCACGGGCTCCGGCACGGCCGGAGCCTCCACGGTCTCGTCCGTCGTCTCTTCGGTGTTCTCGTTCTCAGCCATCTAGTTCCCGTTTCCCTTCGCGGCCTCGGCCTCACGCTCGGTCACGATCGTGAGGATCCGTGCGATCTCGCGCTTCGTCAGCCGCAGGCGCGCGTTGTTCTCCAGCGCGCCGGTCACCGACTGGAACCGCAGGTTGAAGAGCTCCTGGCGCCGCTCGATGAGCCGGTGCTCGAGCTCGTCGTCCGTCATCTCACGCAGTTCGCTCGGCCTAGTCAAAGAGCTCAGCCTCTCTCTTCACGATCTTCGTCTTCACCGACAGCTTCTGGCCCGCGAGGTTCAGCGCCTCTTTCGCGAGCGGCTCCGGCACGCCGGCCAGCTCGAACATCACGCGCCCGGGCTTGATCACGGCGACCCAGCCCTCCGGCGAGCCCTTGCCCGAGCCCATGCGGGTCTCGGCGGGCTTCTTCGTGTAGCTCTTGTCCGGAAAGACGTTGATCCAGACCTTGCCGCCGCGCTTGATCTTGCGCGTCATCGCGATCCGGGCCGCCTCGATCTGGCGGTTCGTGATCCAGCCGGCGTCGAGGGCCTTGAGGCCGTAGTCGCCGAACTGCACCGACGTCTGGCCCTTCGCGAGCCCGCGCCGGCGGCCGCGGTGGACCTTCCGGAACTTCGTCTTCTTCGGGAGCAGCATCTAGCTCTCACCCTCCGTCGTCTCCGGCGTCTCCTTCGGAGCCTCGACCGGAGCGTCCGTCGTGGGCGGCGGCGTCGTCTCGTCCGTCGGCGGCTTCGGCGCGTCCTGCTGCGGGGCGGAGCCGCCGCGACCGCGGCCGCGCGAGCCCGCCGGGCGTGCGCCCGCGCCGGGGCCGCGTCCGCCGCGACCGCCCCCGCCACCGGGACCGCCGCCGCCCGGGCCGCGCCGGCGCTGGCGCACCGGGCCGAGGCCCTCGCGGTCGGGACCGCGCCCGCGCCCGCTCTCGCGCGACGCGCCGAGGCCCTCGGTCGCACCGCCGCGACGGCGGCGCGCGTCCTGGTCGCCGAGGCGCTGGTCGCCGGAGCTCACGCCTTCGAAGCCCTCGGGCATGATCTCGCCCTTGTTGATCCAGACCTTCACGCCGATGCGCCCGTACGTCGTGCGCGCCTCGACGAAGCCGTAGTCGATGTCGGCGCGGATCGTGTGCAGCGGAACGCGGCCCTCGCTGTAGGTCTCGCGCCGGCTCATCTCGCCGCCGCCGAGGCGGCCCGAGCACGAGATCTTCACGCCGGCGGCGCCGGAGCGGATCGCGGACGCGAGCGCGCGCTTCATGGCGCGGCGGAACGCGACGCGGTTCGACAGCTGCTCGGCGATCGACTGCGCGACGAGCTTCGCGTCGAGCTCGGGGCGCTTGATCTCGTTGATGTTGATGTGGACGTTCTTCTGCGTCATCGCGTGCAGCTCTTTGCGGAGCGCGTCCACCTCGACGCCGGACTTGCCGATGACGATGCCCGGGCGCGCGGTGTAGATGTCCACGGTGATCCGCTGCTTGTCCTTGCGGATCAGGATGTCCGAGAGGCCCGCGTGCGAGAGCTTCTTGTAGATGTGCTCGCGGATCTTCACGTCCTCGAGCAGGTACGCCGGGAACTCCTTCGTGCCCGTGTACCAGTTGGACTTCCAGTCGTGGATGACGCCGACGCGCATCCCGCCGGGATGGATCTTCTGGCCCACTACTGATCCTCGCTCTCGGTCTCGGTCTCGGTGTCGGTCTGCTCCACGACGGTCTCCTCGGCGGCCGGCGCCTGCTCGGCCTTCGGCGCGCGCCGCGTGCGCGCGGGCTTCGCCTCGGCGGCCGCGGCCGCGACGGCGACCGGGCTCTGCACCAGCTCGATCGTGATGTGACAGGTCCGCTTGCGGATGCGGGCGACGCGGCCGCGCGCGCGGGCGCGCCAGCGCTTCAGCGTCGGGCCCTCGTCGGCGTACGCCGCGGCGATGACGAGGTCGTCGCCGTTCCAGTAGAGGTCCGGGCGCGACTCCGCGTTCGCGACGGCGGAGCGCAGCACCTTCTCGACGTCGCGGGCGACCGCGCGCTGCGAGAACGCGAGGATCGTCCGCGCCTCGGGGACGGAGCGGCCGCGGATGAGGTCGGTGACGAGCCGCGCCTTGCGCGCGCTCGAATGCACCCACTTCGCCTGGGCGCGAACGGACTGCTGCTGCGGTGTCTCGACTGCTGCCATTAGTGGCCCTTCACGTGACGTTGGCGAGCTTCTGGGTCGCGAGCACCAAGCGATGCAAGGACGCAGGGAGCATTCGTAGCCGTGGCTACGGATGCGACTGAGGACGCGGCAGCGCGCCGCGTGATCGCGGGCCAGAAGCCGGAGGATGTTGCGTGAAGGGCCACTACCTCTTGACCTTCGCTGCCCTGTCGCCGGAGTGGCCGCGGAACGTCCGCGTCGGCGCGAACTCGCCGAGCTTGTGCCCGACCATCTGCTCCGACACGAACACCGGCACGTGCTTGCGGCCGTCGTGCACCGCGATCGTGTGGCCGACCATCTCCGGGAAGATCGTCGACGAGCGCGACCACGTCTTGATCATGTTCTTCTGGCCGGCC
>Ga0335079_10008283_pt1 | contig 11853 bp, 11 predicted proteins | sample Lox_Sample_33_FD_206719 | JGI IMG/M metagenome (GOLD analysis project Ga0335079, IMG submission 206719) | Soil microbial communities from Loxahatchee National Wildlife Refuge, Florida, United States - Lox_Sample_3.3 | ecosystem: Environmental > Terrestrial > Soil > Wetlands | place: USA... | reverse complement strand
TTTGGTGCCGACGCTACTCCGAGCCGGTCCAGCCGTATAGTGGGGCGATTCTCGGACGTTTACAAGAAGGCGCAACTCAAACGACAGCCGAACCAGCATGCTGCCGTTCTGCTTCCAGGCCAACAGGTGCAGCTCATCAAGGTGGCCACGCTGCGGGAACTGCCGGTTTCCGAGCGGCAATGTGAAGAATTCCGCCACCGGTGTATTGAGACCGCCGGTTGTTATATAAAAGCCCGGAGAGCGCGGAGGCTGAACTGGCCGGCCTGGAGAACAAGCTCCTCTCGGAAGCCAGGTCATCGATAACGATTGTTTCCGGAGCAGTGACCCCGGACACCGAAGAAAAACGCGGCCCGTCCAAGACGGTCACGCCGATTTGGACCCGCACGACTGCAGCGAATTCTCCCCAGGCCGGCGCGGCCTCGCAGCGTAAGGGTCGTGCAACTGGGGCCGTTTGAGGACAATGATATGCCTTCCCAAATCCATCCCGATGTGGCGACCGAGGTCTCAAGCATTCGCGGTCTAGACCGCGGCCATATTGAGGAACTCCCCATGACCGTAAGGGATGCGGCCCGCTTCCTTGGCGTCAGCGCCCAAACGGTGTATCTTTGGGTAGAGCGAAGGCAGATTCCCCACCTCCGCGTAATGGGTCGCAATATCCGGTTTTTGCAATCGGACTTGGAGCCATTCCGCGCGCAGTTTAAGCAGGAGGTGGAGAATGGCACGACCAAGTAAACATGATGGTGTCGTGTATCGACGAAAGGACAGCAACGTTTGGTGGATGCGGTACCGGGATAAAACGGGGGCGCGCCGCCTGGAATCAACCAACACAACCGACTGGAATGAGGCGCAACGGCAAATGCGCGAGCGGCTTGCCGCAAGGGACAACAACACCCTTGATATTGTGCGCAAGGGTAAGCAGACAACCTTTGGTGAATGGGCGAATTTTTTCCTGGAGAACCATTCCAAGCCGCCGATTCGGGCAGCCGCGACCCATGTCGCCAATCAGGCCGCTATGAGAACTTTAAGACCCGCGTTCGGAGAGCTGAAGCTGATCGAGATCGATGCATCCATGATCGAGGGGCACTTGCGCGATCGGCTCGGGCAGCGGCGCATCGTTCACCGTAAAGCCGGCGTGGCCGAACTCGGACTCCTGAAAGCCACTACTGTGCACCAGGAGTTTCGGGTCTTGCGTAGAGTCTTTAGCGTAGCGGTCAAAAAGAAACTCTGCCCGGTCAATCCCTGTTCCGCGGTGGAGTTTCCGGTGAGGGTCAAGGGGCTGTTTCGGCCACACTACGTGACGTGGTCGGAGCAAACCCAAATCGAGGAGCACGCGCCCGCGTACCTGCGGAACGTGGTCCGGATCATCACCGAGACCGGCCTGAGGGTGTACAAAGAGCTGGCGTCGATGAAGAAGGAGCAGGTGGATCTTGAAAACAAGGTGGTGTTCATTGCGGACTCCAAGACGCCCACCGGCGTTGCCGAGGTGCCGTTGACGGACATCGCCACCGAGGCCTTCCGCAATCAAATCGACCTGTCTGGCCCCGGACCCTGGCTCTTCCCGAGCGAGGACAACCGGACCGGTCACCAGACCGAATTCAAGAAGGCTTGGCGGACGGCCCTGCGCAGAGCCGGTGTCCCCTACTTCCGGCTCTATGATCTCCGCTCCACCTATGCCACCCGGCTGAGTGCGGGCGGGGTCGCCGACGAGTGGGTAACGCAGATGCTCCGGCAGACGGACGCCCAGGTGTTTAAGAAGTATTCGCAGATGAAGCTCCAGATGAAGCGCGAAGCCCTGGCCAAGCTCAACCGCAAAGCCAGCGAATTAGGCCCTACCACGGGTTCTGATACGGCCAAGCGTAACTGACAGGGTTTTGATACGTTTCTGATACGTTTTTCGGGTTTTTGGGCAGGATAGGACTTGAGAGTGAATTGCCAAGTAATTGATTTTAAGGAGTTTAAGTGGTACGCCCGGGCCGATTCGAACGGCCGACCTTTTGCTCCGGAGGCAAACGCTCTATCCAGCTGAGCTACGGGCGCACTTCGCTGCACCTCAATTGTAGTCTGGAGAAGCCTCGTGGTCAAACGGTACGCTCCCTCGGGGCGGGGGCTCGTACTGTCGAAGCACAGTCGAATTCACCTTTCGGCGCTGCTGCACAAAACGGGTCTGCGACTCGCTGTCGCTTTTCAATTCAATCGCCTCGAGTTGCCGATCACCGACAGGCTCGAAAGCACCATCGCGCCGGCTGCCATGATGGGGCTGAGCGCGCCAACGATGGCAAGCGTGATGCCGATCGTGTTGTACGCGAATGCCCAGAAGAGATTCTGGCGGACAATCCGGAAGGTACGGCGCGCCAGGTCGAGCGTGGCGATGACCGACGTCAGCGAGTTGTTCATCAGCACCAGTGGTGCGGCATACACCGCGATATCGGCGCCCGCCCCCAGGGCAATTCCGAGGTCGGCTTGCGCCAGGCTGGGAGCATCATTGACGCCATCCCCGATCATCGCCACCACCGAACCGGATCCTTGCAACTCGCGGATGATCTCGATCTTCCGGTCGGGAGCGGCTTCGGCGACCCAGGTCTCTACGCCAATTTCGCGGGCGGTCTCTTCGGTTGTGGCCGGGCAGTCGCCCGAGAGCATGATCGTGCGGATGCCACGGTTCCGCAGAACGCCACACAGCGCGGCCGCTTCGGGACGGATGCGGTCTCCGAAGGCCATCGCGCCCCGGATCGTTTCTCCCCAGCCGAAATAGACCGTTGTCCCTCGGGTCAGATGGAACGAGCAATTCCCGGCGGGCGCGGTGAATTGGCGGTTGCCGAGGAAGTAGCGGATGCCATTGACCGTACCGGCGATCCCCAAGCCCTTGTGAACGGCCACGTCGGTCGCGGTCAGCGACGTACTTCCCAGAGCCCGGCCGATGGGATGCTCGGAGCTTGCCTCGACGGCTGCCAACTCCGCCATGCGGCTGGTGTCGCCCACGGCCTCGAGGAGAGTGAACTCACCCGCGGTAGCAGTTCCCGTCTTATCGAGTACCACCACATCGACCGCGCAGATGGTCTCGAGCACACGCGTGTCGGCCACCAGGACGCCGCGCTTTCCCGCGGCCGAGACGGCGGCCGACAGCGCCAGGGGCGTCGCGATCCCCAGTGCGCAAGGGCATGCGATCACCACCACCGCGATGGCGTGCATCATGGCGGCGGCCGGGCTGCCGGTGCGCCATGTCCACCCGGCGAAGGTCAGGACGGCGATGGCAAACACAGCCGGGATGAACAGGCGCGAGACGCTATCGACCGCGCGCTCCGTCTTGCTCCGACGGGCGGCGGCCTGCTCTACGGTGCGGATGATGTGCGCCAACGTGCTGTCGACGCCTGCGCGTATGGTACGGACTTCGAGCACGCTCCCGGTATTGAGACTGCCACAGACTACGAAATCGCCGGGGCCTTTGGGGCGGGGAACCGATTCGCCGGTCAGCACCGATTCGTCGGCGTGCGAACGGCCTTCCACCACCTCGCCATCGGCGGGGATGCGCTCGCCGGCCTTGACGCGGAAAACGGTTCCCGGCTTGAGAGCGTCCACCGACACGAAACGTTCGCGCCCGTCCACCACTACCCGCGCCTTGTTGGGCATCAGGCGGCACAGCAGCGCAAGGGCGCGGGTGGTCCGCTCCTTGGCGGCCCGCTCGATCAGCTTACCGGTCAGCACCAGCGTGACGATGGCGCAGGCCGTATCGAAATAAACGTGCATCCCGCCTTGAAAGGCCACGACCACGCTGTAGCCGTAAGCGGCCAGGATGCCCATGGCCAGCAAAGCTTCCATCCGGAGAGCGCGCGTGCGGACGCCGGCCCAGGCGATGCGCAGGACGGGCGCAGCGCAGTAGAACACGGCTGGAGTCGCGATTGCCATCAGAACGAACGGCACGTGCCGGCCGAAACCGGTGATCCTTTCGAAATAGCTGGCATAGATCACCAGGCTGAACATCATGGCGTTCATCCACAGGAACGCGGCAATACCGGTGCGCAGGAGCAGGTTCTTGCGCTCGGCGTCGGTGCGGCCACCCGGACCCTGGTACTCGGTGGCGCGGTACCCCAGTGAGGCGACGCGCTCCAAGATGCGCTCCAGCGGCAAGTACTGGGGGGCGTAACGGACCTTCAGCAGATCGCTCGCAAACAGCACCTCGGCGGACCGAACGCCGCGCAAGCGCGCCAGGGCGTGCTCGATCAGCCAGCCGCAGGACGTACACCACATTCCGGCAACGTGGAAGACGGCCTCGCGGGTTTCCACGTTTTCGGGGATGTCGGGGGCTTCGGCGGAGCGGTTGGAGATCAGTCCAAGGCGCAGGCTTTCCCGATAGATTTCGGTATCGCGGAAATCCTGGCCCGAGGCGATCACGCCGCTCTCCATCAGGATCGCGTAGACGTTCTCACACCCCGCACAGCAGAATTCGTGGACCGATGAATCCAGCCCGCAAAGCTTGCAACTCATGTCAGGCTGATCACGTGTCCCTGCTCGTCGAGCATCTGGGGCTTGGCCTTCACGGTCTCGCAATAGGCATAAATCAGAATTCCGATAAAGATGCAGGAAACCAGGGCTAGGAACGGAATCAGAAGGGGTACACGTCTCATGGTGCCTCCGTTGGGCTGATGAATGTCATGGGAAAGTTGTCTTCCACGCGTTCGGACAGGTTGGTCGCGCGGACGCTGAAGTGGGTCACGAATTCGGTGCGGCCGGCGGCTGGAGCGGAAATCTGAAAGTTGCCTTGCACGGACTCGCCTGGTTTCACCGCCACCGGATTGGAGGCCAGGTTCATGGTGGCGCCCGGCAGATAATCCAGCGAGAAGGCCACCATGGCGGGCTGCCGCGACCGGTTTGCAATGCTGTACCGAAAATCGTTGTAAACGCGCCCATCAGCGCCGGCGTGGTAAAGCTGCGCGCGTTCGGGCGCCACCCGCACCAGGACTGCGTGCCGCATGGAAAGGGCGACGAACAGCCCCATGCCGTACAGCAGCAGCACCGCCGTCAGGATGACCCGCTTGGCGTCGACCGGGACCGGGCCCTTGGGACGGTGATCGGCCTCTCCCCAGGCGTAACGGATGAGCCCCGGCTTCTTCAGACGGGCCAGGATGGTCTCACAGGAATCGATGCACTCACCACAGTGCACGCACTCGATCTGGAACGGCGACTGGCGGATATCGATGCCCATGGGACAATCACGCACACACTTCTTGCACTCGATACAGGCGTGTTGCTCGTCGCGGTATTGCACCAGCAGCGTGTTGCCGTCGGCCAGCATGCCCTGCAGGTAACCGTACGGACACGCGGTGGTGCAGAAGCGCAGACGCAAGAAGCTGAAATCCAGGAAGGTGAGTAGCGTGACGGCAGCGCCCGAAATGCCGGCCGCGGTGTGGATGTCCAGCCTTGCCAGCCGGCGGGCAAGGTCGCGCGGCTCCACAAAATACGAGATGAAGACGAAAGCGAGAAAGACAGATGCGACACCCACCACGCCATAGAAGATCGCTCGGCCGAGCCGAGGCCTGGACCTGAATTGACGGCCCAGGCGGGACTCGAGTGCTCGTGAAGCCTCGCTGAAGATCATCTGCGGGCAGAGGTATCCGCAGTAGACACGGCCGAACAACACCGAGGACACCACGATCGCGAACATCAGGAACATCAGCGCGAAAAAGATGATGCCGAATTCATTGATCCACAGTTCATACCCGAAGAAGTAGAACCGTTGGCGGGGGATGTCGAAGCGGATTACGTTGAGAAACGGCAGCACCAGAAAAATCGCAGAGCAACCGAGGTGGACACGCTTCCGAAGCTGATGCCAGTTAGCCATGACACACCGGCTTCGCGGCAATTCCGCGCCAGAGCAGGACCAACCCGAACACCAGAACGCAGACGGCCGCGAGCCGGTTGCTCCAACGCCCCAGGCGCGCACTGGCAAACGACCAGAACACTCCTGCGGCGAACAACGCAGAAGCAGTCCCCAACCCGAATGCCAGCATGGTGAGCGCGCCCGCAAGCGCCCCGGCGGACTCGAGCGCCTTGAGCAGCGCCGCATAGATCAGCCCGCAGGGCAGAAAGCCCAGTAACAGGCCAAGCGCGAGCTTGTGGCGGGCCCTATCGCCGAGGATCAGAAGACCGATGGAACGGGAAAAACGGCGCGTAATGCCCCGCTGTTTCAATTGAACGAAGGAGGAGGAGTTCGATGGCACGAGGCCAATCATGAGAACCCCGGCCAGGATCATGGCGGCTCCGGCAAAGATGCGCGCGCCCGAAGCCAGCCCCGCGAGTTGTCCCAGCATGCCGATGCCTCGTCCGGCCGCCCCTGCGACGGCCCCCAACAGCATGTAGGTGAGGATGCGGCCCGCGTTGTAGGCGAGGTGCGCCGACAGGCGGGGGCCGCGAAGGCCAATGCTGTAGGACAGCACGATCGGTCCGCACATCCCCAGACAATGCACACTGCTGGCGAGGCCCAAAACGAAGACGAGACTGAATTCGGCGGCCGTCATATTTATGTGGCGCAGACACTCGTGTCTGCCGCGCCGAGACTCGTCTCGGCGCTTTTGGCTCGCAGTGATCTGCTGACTCCCGGCAAAAAGCGTCGGCATGAGTGCCGGCGCGGCAGGCAAGAGTGCCTGCGCCACAAGCGTGCGCGACGGGCAAAGTGGCCAGAAGCCAGAGGCGGGCGGAAGTCAGCTTGCATACACCACCTTGGGGTTCCGTGAGTCCACCGTCACGCACTGGTAGGCGAAGTCGAAGTGCTTCATCTCAATCGCATGGGTCGGACACCGCGAGGCGCACAAGCTGCAGCGAATGCAACTCGTCTCGTCCTTCATCATCACTCCACCCAGCTCATCGAGTTGCTCTGCCGAATAGCCACTCAGATCGCCGAATGCCTCGGCCGCTTTCGCCTTCCAGCCGTCATCCTGAATCAGCTTGCTCAACCCGACGAGCCGGATCAGGTTTTCCGGGCAGACGTCCACGCAGCCGTTACAGGCCACGCATTTCGAGGTATCGAAGACCGTGTTGACGTTGCACCGCAGGCAGCGGGATCCTTGGCGCCGGGCCTCGGCCTCGCCAAAACACTCCTCCACGATCTCGCACGACGCCGCGCGGCGGTCGCTTTCGAGCGCCCGCGGGTTCGACCGTGGAATCGTGTTCCAGCCCTCGGCCATGGTATACGCCGCTGGACGCCACTCCTTCCGCACCACCACGTCCGTACGCGTGCCCCGCAGGAAGTCGTGCATCGACCGCGCCGCGATCTGCGCCGACGCGATGGCGTCGATGAACAGCCGCGGCCCATGTGCGATATCGCCGCAGGCGAAGACATCAGGCGCCGTAGTCTGGTAGGTCTCGCGATTTACTTTGATCAGGCCGCGCTCGCTTTCCACGCCTTCTGCCGGATCGAGGAAAGCGAGGTCGGAGGACTGGCCGATGGCGAAGATTACGCTATCGGCGGCAATGTCCTCCACGTGCGATTCGTCGTAGGAAGGGTTGAAGCGCTGCTGCGCGTCGAAGACCGCGGTGCAACGGACGGTGCGCAGGCCGGTGACCGTGCCGTTGTCGTGCAGGATGGCGCGCGGTCCGCGTTGATTGTGCAGGACCACGCCCTCTTCCGCACCCTCGATGACCTCGACTTCATCGGCAGGCATCTCTTCGCGGCTTTCCAGGCACACCACGTGCACTTCCTTGTCGCCGCTGAGACGCAGGGCGGAACGCGCGACGTCGTAGGCGATATGCTCGTCGTGCCCGGGCCGGACCGCCGAGCGGGCCACGTCGTACGCCACGTTGCCGCCGCCGATCACCACTACGCGGCGGCCGAGCGGCAGAGGCTTGCCGGCGTTGAAGGCGCGGAGAAAATCCATGCCGTCGATCACGCCCGGTGTGTCGCTGCCGGGCAGCGGCAGTTTGCGGCCTTTGGGAAGTCCGATCCCCAGGAAGATGGCGCGGTAGCCCTCGCGGCGCAGGCTGGAGATCGAGAAGTCGCGCCCCAGGCGCTGATTGCACTTCAGCTCGACGCCCAGCGACAGGATGGCGTTGATTTCGTGGCGCACCAGTTCGCGTGGCAGGCGAAAGACCGGGACGCCCGCCGTCAGCATACCGCCGGGCTCCGCTTCCGATTCAAAGACGGTGACCTTGTAACCCATGCGAACCAGGTCGTGGGCTACCGTCAGTCCCGAAACGCCCGCGCCGATCACGGCGATGCGCTCTGAGTAGCCTTCGGCGCCATTACGATTAGGGGGCAGCATGGCGGTGTTGGCGCCATCGCGGTGAGCCGCATAGTCGCCGGCCTCGGGACCGAAGCGCTCGGTGACGAATCGCTTCAACGGCCGGATCGAAACCGGAGCGTCCAGGTCGCCGCGCCGGCAGTTGGCCTCGCAAGGCGCCCCGCAGACGCGCCCGCAGATGGATGCGAACGGATTGGTGGCGCGGGCGATGCGGTAAGCGTCCTGGTAGCGGCCTTCGGCGATGGCCGTCACGTATCCGCAGGCATCGGTGTGGACCGGACAGGCGTGCCGGCACTTCACCATCTCGATCCAGTAGCCGGTCGAGTCCGGCACCCGCACTTCATAGAAACCGTTCTGCATCGCGCCCCCTCAATCGTGCTTGCCGAACGAGAAGATCACCAGGATGATGCCGTAGATCACGATCATCGCGGCGATGGCATACATCAGCCCGCCGGAGGCCTGGGTGGCGGCATTCATGGCACGCACCAGGGGGCCGCGTTCGGAGTGATCGACCTCGCCGTACATGAACAGAAAGAAATAGGCGGCCGCTCCGAGGGCGATGACGATGTAGGCAAGCTTCAGGAAGCCAGGAACTGTGGTGCCTTCGCGTTCCTTGATCCATCCATCGGCGTATTCTTTGAGTTTGGGTTCGGACGGGGTCATCGGGACTGCTCCTTCAGGTTTGCGCCACTGGCGTCTTCGTCGAACAGTTGGTACTTGATGTCTTCGCCGTCGCGGCTCCAGTAGCCGTCCTTCCAGGAGCGGATAAAGAAGAACACCGCCAGGAAGAAGCACAGGGCGAAGAACAGATACGCGAAATAGACGCTCGGCCAGGTATAGTCGTTCATTGCTCGTAGTCCTTGTCCGGCCGCCAGTCTTTGGCGCGCCCGAGAGTTTGCAGGTAGGCCACCAGCGCGGTGAATTCCTCTTCGTTATTGGCGATCCACGGGAAGGGTGGCATCACCGATCCCGCCACCAGATCGCGCGGATTGCGGAAATGCGTGCGGTGCCACTGCGTGTTGTACTTCCCGCCCACGCGTGACAGGTCGGGCCCGGTGCGCTTGGTGCCGAACATGTGCGGCTTGTCGTATACGAACTCGTCGGGCGTGGAAATGGGCGAGTCCACGCCGCGCCAGCCGCTCCGCTTCGTGTCGGCCACCAGGGTCCGGGTCTGCTGGGTGTGGCAATACCAGCAGCCTTCGCGCACGTAGATGGCGCGGCCCTTCAGTTCCACCTCGGTATAAGGCTTCAGCTTGCCAGTGGGGCCCTTGGAGGGGTCGCTGTTTTCGAACGGACGTCCCCAGCTCTTGTCTACCAGCGGCGGCACTACGGTGGTGAGGAGGCCTCCGATAAAGAACAGGCCCAAAGCTGCGACCACCGCAAAAGTGGCGCTGCGATCCGCTCTATGCAACATGGGCGCCTCCTTCGGTGGCCGCCAGGTTCCTCGATCCGACCACCGTAGCCAGGACGTTATACGCGAAGGTGACGATCCCGCAGAACAGCAAACATCCGGAGAAGAAGCGCACCAGCCAGACCGGCTTCAACGCGACCACCGTGTCGATGAACGGGATCGACGGGTTGTTCCACTGCCAGCCCTGCCAGAAGCCGCCCAGCCACAAGGTGACGAAGAAGCCCAGGCCGCCGACCATCATGAACCAGAACGTCCAGTTGGCCAGCTTGTCGCTGTGCAGCGAGGTGCGCCACATACGCGGCACGATGTAGTAGGTGCCGGCGATGGCGAAGAACGAGAAGCAGCCCAGCACCGCCATGTGAGCGTGGCCGGGGATCCAGTCGGTCTTCGAGACGATCGCGTTCACGCTGCGCAGGCTGTGCATGGGGCCCTGGAAGCAGGTGAGCAGGTAGAAGACGGTGCCGGACATCAGGAACTTCAGCGGCACGTTCTCGCGCAATTGCTGCCACTGGCCCTTGATGGTTGCGAAGAAGTTCCACACTACCGCCCACACCGGAATCAGCAGCATCAGCGAGAAGGTGATGGCGATGGTCTGCAGCCACTGCGAGATGGGCCCGTGGATCATGTGATGGGCGCCGGTCCAGACGTACACGAATGCCAGCGACCAGAAGCCGATCATCGAGAGCCGGTGGCTGTAGAGCGGCGTGTTGGACGATCGCGGAATGAAGTAATACGCGATTCCCAGCCCGATCGGCGTGAAGATCAGGCCCACGGCGTTGTGCACGTACATCCAGTTCAGGTTTGCCTGGTTGGTGCCGGTGGCGAACTCCACCGCGAAGTTGCCCGTGATGTACACAAACGCGGTCCAAAGGATGCAGCCCATGGTGTACCAGATGGTGACGTACATCTGCTCGTATTTGCGGGTGGCGATGGTGCCGAAGATGTTGATGCCGTACATCACCCACGCGATCACCACCAGCACGTCGAGCGGCAAGGGCAACTCGGCATACTCCAGGCCCTGGTTGTAACCGGACATCAATGAAAACACCGCGCCCAGGATGATGACGTTCCAGAGCGTCGCCGTGGCCACGCCCAGCTTCTCGCTCCACAGCTTCACTCCGCACAACCGCGGAATGATGTAGTAGCTGAGCCCCATGTCCGCCGCCAACAGCCATCCGAACAGCATGCCGTTGACGTGCAGCGGCCGTAGACGTCCGTACGACAGCGCCGGCACGGTGCCCAACAGCTCCGGCCATACGAACTTGGCCGCGATCGTCAGGGCGATGATTCCGACAATAAAGAAATAGGAAACCGAACTCATCAGAAACCACTTCGCGGTGGTATCGGAGTGCAGGTCCGGCGGTGTGACGGACCCGCGCTTCGCGGCTTCCAGTTGCGTCGCGCTACCTTCTGGCATAGTGCTGGCTCCCTTGCTGGCTCCCTGGTTTGGGATTCAGACTGCGAATGAAATTCATAATGTCTCCGGCGTCCTGCTGCGAGATCATGTCGATCCATGGCGGCATGGCGGTGCCTTGCACGCCATAAAGGATGGACTCCATCATGCGGCGGTCGCTCAGGTGATCGACAAACCAACTGTTCCGCAGATTGCGCGGGTGCGGCAGGATGTCGAGCGAATTGGGCCCCTTCCCGTCGGCCTTTCGCCCGTGGCAACCCGTGCAGCGCTGCAGGAAAATCTGTTCGCCGTGCGCGATCGACTGCGGGCGCGACGCCACCGGATTCTGATCCGGCACCTTGCGGCCCTTAGGCAGTTGCGCCGGCTCGTGGTTGAAGGCCTGCATCACGTAGTCAAGCGCGGCGCCGCTTTGCTCATCGCCGATTACCTTGCCCCACGCGGGCATGGATGTCCCCGGCACGCCCTCGCGGATGGATTCGAGGAAGCGCTCGCGAGGCTTGGTGCTCATGAAGGACTTCTTGGTGAAGTCGCGCGGCGAGGGGTCGATATACCAGGCCACCTTGCCGTTGCCGTCACCCTTTTCGCCGTGGCAGCGGGCGCACAGCGCCTTGTAAGTCTCTTCGCCATTCATTTTGGGTGCGGGCGTCTTCAGGGTCACCAGATAGGTGCTCATGAGCTGGAAGTCCTCGTCCGGAAAGCGGAACGTCGGCATGATCGAATCGGGCACGCGGGATCGCGGGTTCTTGAAGTGCGCCATCAGCCATTCGCCGTCGCGGATCAGGCCTTCGTAGGAAAGA
>Ga0335079_10008280_pt1 | contig 11855 bp, 10 predicted proteins | sample Lox_Sample_33_FD_206719 | JGI IMG/M metagenome (GOLD analysis project Ga0335079, IMG submission 206719) | Soil microbial communities from Loxahatchee National Wildlife Refuge, Florida, United States - Lox_Sample_3.3 | ecosystem: Environmental > Terrestrial > Soil > Wetlands | place: USA... | reverse complement strand
TCTCGACTACCTCGAAGCCGGCGCCTTCGCGGTGTTCCATAGCAGCCCCGGAGGCCTGGAAGGGCTCCCCATGGTGCTTTGGGATGTGCAAAAACATCCCGATTATCAAATGTTTCTGGACGTCGCCCGCAAGAGCGGCGCCAAGATTGTGATTTTCGCCGCCCGCGAGTTTGATGTTTCGGAGCTGGACGAGCTGATCGACCAGATGGAAGATTGCGACCTCTCGCGCGAAGAGCAGCGGGAATACGAATCGCGGCTGCGCGAGCTGCGCGTTTACGAAGGCGTCACCTGCACGCTGGAGTTGGCATTCGATCATGATTCGCGCCTCTACGTCTACGAGGTGCAGCCCGACTGGTACGAGGAGTTCCTCAACCTGGAAGAAGAAATCACCAGCCGTTTTGCCGAGGAGAATGGCGGCGATGCGGGCGATTCTCTGGGCGGCTATTTTTCCAAGAACTAACTCGGGCGCATCATGCCGATACCAGCCCGATGGGTCATCCCTTCCTTCGATCCGCAAGAGATCGACTCGCTCCGAGCCAGTTTGCGCATCGGGGCGCCCGCGGCCAAGATGCTGCTCCATCGCGGTCTCGCCGATCCGCGCTCGGCACAGCGCTTTCTGAAGCCTTCGCTCGATGAACTCCACGACCCGTCGCGGATGCGCGATATGCCGCAAGCCCTGGATCGTTTGCGGAAAGCGATCAGCGCGGGCGAACGTATCCTGATCTACGGCGATTACGACGTTGACGGCACGGCTTCGGTGGTGCTGCTTACCAAGGCGATAGAACTCGCAGGCGGGTCCGCGACGTTCCATATCCCGCATCGCCTGCAGGATGGGTATGGGATGCGCACGGAAGTGGTCGAACACGCGGCGGCTGAAGGCGTGCGGCTCATCGTCAGCGTGGATACGGGGATCCGCGCGGGCGAAGTGGTCACGCGCGCCAACGAGCTGGGGATCGACGTCATCGTAACCGATCATCATCTGCCCGAAGCGGACATGCCTCCGGCTGTGGCTGTACTCAATCCCAACCGGCCGGATTGCGAATACCCCGAGAAGAACCTGTGCGGTGCGGGCGTGGCGTTCAAGTTGGTGCAGGCGCTGCTGAGCAAGCTCGATTGGTCCGCGGAAAAGCTGCGCCGAGTGACCGAATCGTTTCTCAAGCTGGTGGCCATCGCGACGGTGGCTGACGTGGTGCCGTTGACGGGCGAGAACCGCGTGATCGTCAAGCACGGCTTGGATGGTCTCGGGGACGTCCGCAACCCGGGCCTGCGCGCGTTGCTCGAAGTTGCGGGATTCGGCCGCGCGAACGTTCCCACGGCGCGCCAGGTGGCGTTTCAAATCGCGCCGCGTCTGAACGCGGCCGGGCGTATGGATACCGCGCGCGCAGTGGTAGAGCTGTTTCTGACATCCGATGCGGAGCGCGCCCGGGAACTGGCGGCGCAACTGCACCAACAGAATGCCGAGCGGCAGCAGGTGGAAGCGCAGATCCGCGAGGCTTGCGAGCAGGTGACGGTCGACGATGCGGCTGCAGCCCTGGTCTACTATGGCGAGGAGTGGCATCGCGGCGTGTTGGGAATCGTGGCCAGCCGCATGGTGGAGCGGCTGCACCGGCCTGTATTTGTCCTCGGCCGCAATTCGCTGGACGGCCTGGCCCAGGGTTCCGGCCGCAGCATTCCGGCGTTTCATCTGCTTCAGGCGCTGGAGGCGATGCCCGACCTGTTCGTGCGATTCGGAGGGCACGAACACGCTGCGGGCGTGACTTTGGAATCTCACCGGGTGGAAGAGTTTCGCGCGCGCTTCCAGGCATACGCGGCCGCTCGCTTGGCGCCGGAAGATTTCCTGCCGGAACTGGCCGCGGACGGGGTGATCGATTTTGCAGAGATTACGGACCGCAGCGCCGCGGAAGTCTTCTCGCTTGCGCCGTTCGGGCATGGAAATCCTCCGCCGCTCTTCGCAGCTTTGGGCGTGGAGGTAGCTTGCCAACCCGCCCCCTGGAACGAAAAACATTTGCGCGTGATGTTGAGGCAAGGAACGCGCAGCGTGGCGCTCAAGGCGTGGAACTTTGCGGGGCGAGCGGAAGAGCTCACACAGGGCACGCGCGTCGACGTTGTGTTTTCGCTGGAGGAGGATGCCTACGCGATGGCGCGCGGATATCCGGGGTGGGCGGCGGTGTTGCGGGATGTGCGTGCGGCGGCGAAGGGTGTGGCGGTGGCGTGAAGTTAGAGACAGGTTCATAGTGTGGGGCCAGCCGTTCCGGGGTGCAGCCGCGCTTTCCGCGCGGCTCGCCGGGCGGAAGCCCGGCGGCGGGCCGGAAGGCCCGGCCCCACGATCTAAAACGTAATACCTACCAGGAATTCTGCCTGGTTCTGGTTGCTGGACAATCCACCGTTGGAGCTGAGGAAATGTTGCGCGCCCCAGCGGGTGTAGCGGATTTCCGGCGAGATGTGGATCACCAGCAGGTGCACGTCGATCCCGGCGCCGATTACGAATCCTTCCGTCGTGTTCTTGTGCAGCTCGGCCGGATTTGAAGTGGTGGTAGTTGTTGTGTTTCCTGTCGGGGGAAGGGTTTCGGTGATGGTCTGGGTCAACCCCGTAAGTGTGTCCCAGGCGATTCCCGCATCCACGTAGGGCCGCACGATCCTGGAAGGGAATCGGTATTTCGCGAGCAGCGGGAACTCCCAGGCACTCCCCGTGGTCGTGCCTTGTTGGCTCCCCAACCCCAAAAGGCTCGAGGATTCCGAATAGTTCAGGTGCCTATACAGCGCGTCGAGCTCCACCCCAAGACCAAACGGGAGCCGCAACTCGATTGTCGGTCCCACGATGTATCGGTTGGTGTTGGTCTGGTAGAACCCGCTTGCATCCAGGAAGTCCGTTAACGGGACGCCGCCCTTCAACCCAAACGAAAATGGCTGCGCGCAGACCGACATGGCGCCGAGCAACAAGAGGGACAGTGATCTCATGGAGGTGCGGACGAATTACCAAACCATCGGGTTTCTGAAGTGAGCATCCGTAACGGACGGATTCACACCTGTAGTGTAAACGACTCTCCCAGGTACACCCGCTTCACTTCGGGGTCGCGGCCCAACGCTTCCGGGCTGCCGGCGCGGAAGATGCGGCCATTATTGATGATGTAGGCGCGGTCCGTCACGACCAAAGTTTCGCGGACGTTGTGATCGGTCACCAGAATTCCGATGCCGGAGCGCTTCAGATCGAAAATGATGCGCTGCAGTTCCAGAACCTGAATGGGATCGATTCCGGAGAACGGTTCGTCGAGCAGCAGGAAGCTCGGGTCGATCACCAGCGACCGTGCAATTTCGACGCGCCGCCGTTCGCCGCCCGAGAGCATGTAGCCCTGATTGCGCCGCACCTTTTCCAGGCCCAGCTGCGTCAGCAGCCGTTCCATTTTTTCGCGGCGTTCCTGCGCGCGCATGGGTAAAGTTTCCAAAATGGCCATCAGATTCTCTTCGACGGTCATTTTGCGAAACACGGAAGCTTCTTGCGGCAGATAGCTGATGCCCTTGCGGGCGCGCTCGTACATGGGGAGCCCGGTGATATCCTCGTCGTCCACTATGACGCGGCCCGAGTCGGGACTGATCAAGCCGACGATGATGTAGAACGACGTGGTCTTACCGGCGCCATTGGGACCGAGCAGCCCGACCACCTCGCCTTGCTGCACAAATACCGAGACGTCGTCCACCACACGGCGGCCGCGGTAGGTCTTGGAGATCTCCTTCGTCTCGAGTCTGTTCATCAGGCGCTATTTGCGTTTCTGGAGGCGGCTCCTGACTGGCTGCTCCGCGGACCCGTTCACCTGCAGCCTATCATCGTTAGCAAAGTAGGTCAATTCATCGCCGCTGGTATCGCCTTTCAGGCTGTCGACCAGGCGCGGCTTGCCCCCGCGCAGCACCACCTTTTGCTCGTCGGGATAGTATTCCCCGTGCTCGCCGGTGCCGGTGCGCGTCCGGTCCGGGGCACTCTGTACAATCTCCACCGATCCTTCGGCGAACGCCTTCTGCAACCGGGAATCGGCCGAGGAATCCGCGAGAAACGCGCGCAGCTCGCGGCTCTTCACTCGCAAGCCCGTATGGTTCAGGACAACACCGCCCGTATAGACGGCCAAGCGGTCCTGGTCGGTATAGACCAGGTGGGCGGCGCGAACCACGGTCAGCACGGCCGGCGAAGCGGGCGAGTTCTCATTCTCGGCTTTGGGCTGGTCCCACAAATTGGTGATGACGTTGCCATCGGCAATCAGCGTCTTTTTCTCGCGGTCCACATCGATGGTGTTGGCCTGGATCCGATTGGCGCCCTGCCAAAGATTGACGCTTCCTTCGTAGTGCACGGTCCGGTTGCGGTTGGTCGAGATCATCTTTTGCGCCTGGCCTTGCATCGGCTGATCGCCGGAAAGCATGGAGTTCTTCTGGTCTTTCTCAGGAAGCCGGCTGGAGTTCACTTTTCCTTCGGCGGTAAAGTTCCCGGTCTTCTGATCCAGGCGGATGTGATCGGCGGAAGTGGAGCCATTGGCGTCCCAAACGCGGGCCGCGGCGTCGAGCAGCATCACGTTTTCTTTCTGATCCAGGGTCGCCTTGGCGGCGCGGGCGCGGCGGTCGCCCTCTTCGTATGAGAAGTCGCCCTGTTGCTCGATGGAGGCAACCTGGCTGCTGTTCGGCTCAAAATGAGCCACCATTTCGCGGCTAGCCGTCAGGGTGGCGGCGGTATTGCGCTTACGTTCCTCCGCGGTAGGATCGGTGTGCGTTTTGACTTGTTTGGCGCGGAACGAATCGATGTGGTTTTCGCCGCTGTAAGCGATGACCATATCGCTGCCATCGAGCGTGCGGTGGTGTTGATCGGGTTGGTTGGGCAAAAACTCGAGTTTGCCGGGTGAGTGTGTCAGCACCTCCTCGATGTCCTTCCCGCCTGGGCGCATCTTCAATTCGATGACCTCGCTGCGCAGGACATGAGTTTCGCCGAGTTCGTGTCCAGGCGCCGGACGCGGCTTCGCCGTCACCACACTGTTGCCGCTGGTGTTGACGTGCGAAAGAACGCTTTGCTGGTCGGCGGGTGCGAAATTCATCTCCACGCGGGCCGCGGAGATGGTGGTCTCGGAAGTATCCGAGATCGAAGTGAGGCTGGCATTGCCTTGTCCCGTGATCTTCTGCATGTAGCCATCGTCGTCAAATTCCATGACGAGGCTGTCGGCGGCATATTGCAGGTGACGGTTGGGGTATTCGTCGGTGCCGTGCGCGCGGTTCGATTCCACCTTCTTCAGGGCTTTGTCCTGAAGGTGAATTACGGAATCGAAACCCTCAACGACCGTAGTGTCGCGGGTCAACTTCCCCCACGGCTGCAGCAGGATCTGGGCGTTGTTCTCCTGGTACGTCAAGCTGGTGGCTTCGATTTTCATCGGTTTGGCGTTCGCCCCGGGCGGGTGCCAGTCCACTTCGACGTCCTTCTTCATGAGGAGCTCGTGCGTGGTGGGGTCGTAATAGCCGCCGTTGGCTTTACCGACGCCGTTGCGGAACGTGAAAGTGCAGGGGCGGTCGGTCTCGGCTTTGCCGCCGGTGGTATCGAAGGTGACGCCCGAGGAGTGAATGGAAACCAGATCCGGTTTCGGTTCGCCTTCGGCGGGCTCTCCCAAGGTGATGTCCACATCTCCACCGGAGTACAGCTTGTGGTCGTTGGCGAAGTAAGTCGCGGCGGCGCTTTTCACCAGGTCGAAGGCATCGCCGGTTTTGTGATAGAGCCGGAGTTGGACTTCGGTCAGATCGATGCGCGCGGAGTCTTTGGTCTGCCGCGCCTCTTTGGCGAATATCTTAACGGTGGTCTGCTCGCCCTTCTTTTCGGTGTATTCCCAAAGGTCGGCGGTGGAATTCAGCTCGAGCGGCAGGGCTTTGGGTTTGGGAGGAGACTCCGCCTTGATCGCCTGTTTCTGCGCCCGATAGGTGACGAAAACGACGCTTAGAATGGCGGCCATCGCCACCAGCAACAGCCACCGCGTGCGTCGCATGGATACCTCTACTATAACGCCCGCCGCGCGCTATACTCGCGCATAATGTCCACGGCCGCCATCAAGATTTTCGCCACGGGCGGCACGTTCGACAAAGAGTACAACGAGATCACGGGCCAGCTGTTCTTCCAGGACACGCATCTCGTCGACATGCTCACCCGCGGCCGCTGCCTGGTTCCGGTGAGTGTGGAAACTCTGATGATGATCGACAGCCTGGACATGACCGATGGCGACCGCGCGCTGATTCTCCGCCGGTCGATCGAGACTCCCGAGCAGCGCATCATCATCACGCACGGCACCGACTCGATGGAGCAGACGGCCGCGGTCCTGGGGCAAGGCGTAACCGGAAAGACGATCGTGCTTACCGGCGCGATGGTGCCGTATACATTTGGCAGCTCGGACGGGATGTTCAATTTGGGCGCCGCTCTTGCCCTGGTACAGACGCTTCCACCGGGGGTGTACGTGGCCATGAACGGGCGCTGTTTCGATTGGCGATCGGTGCGGAAAAACCGGCAGCTCGGGGTGTTTGAGGAAGCTTGAGTGAATGACTCCTCCCGCGCGTAGTCTACAGACCACGCCGGGCGGAAGCCCGGCGGCAGGCCCGAAGGCCTGGCCCCACGCGGGCTGGAAGGTTTAGTGACTTGTTGTCAAGAATAATAACTCCTTTATTTGCTCAGTGTACGCGGGAGTTTTTGGCACTCTTGGACGGGGTGTGCTAATAATATCTGCTGGAGCCCGAGGCAACCTTGTTCCGGGTTCCGCTCGTAAACCCGAGTCATTTTTCATCTCAAGAGGAGGGTACACAACATGAAGATTCGTCCGCTTTATGACCGGATCGTGGTCAAACGGATAGAGCAGCAAGAACAGATGCAGGGTGGTTTGTATATTCCCGACTCCGCCAAGGAGAAGCCGCAGGAAGGCGAAGTGGTGGCAGTGGGAAAAGGCAAGCGCCTGGAAGACGGCAAAGTGATCGCGCTCGACGTGCAGGTTGGCGATCGCATTTTGTTCGGGAAGTATTCCGGCAGCGACATCAAACTGGACAACGACGAGTACTTGATCATGCGTGAGGACGAGGTCCTCGGGATTTTGGATGCTGCCCCCAAGGTAGCCAAGAAAGCTTCCTAAAGGAGTCGAAAACGAATGGCGAAACAGATTGTATATTCCGAAAATTCCCGTCAGGCGATTTTGCGCGGCGTCAACCAGTTGGCGGACGCCGTAAAAGTGACGCTCGGCCCCAAGGGCCGGAACGTGGTTCTGGAGAAGAAGTTCGGCGGTCCGAACATCACCAAGGACGGCGTCACGGTTGCCAAAGAGATTGAACTGAAAGATCCGCTGGAGAACATGGGCGCACAGATGGTGCGCGAAGTAGCTTCGAAGACCAGCGACGTGGCCGGCGACGGCACCACGACGGCGACGATTCTGGCGCAGGCCATCTTCCGCGAAGGCGTGAAGGCGGTTGCGGCCGGCGCCAACCCGATGGCTCTCAAGCGCGGCATCGAGAAGGCCGTGGAAGTGGCCACGAAGGAAGTCACCAAGCTTTCGAAGAGCGTCTCGGGCGACATGATTGCGCAGGTAGGCACCATTTCCGCCAACAGCGATCAGACCATCGGCAACATCATCGCCGATGCCATGAAGAAGGTGGGGAAGGACGGCGTAATCACGGTCGAGGAATCGAAGACCATGAACACGGAGCTGGAGACCGTGGAAGGCATGCAGTTCGACCGCGGCTACCTGTCGCCGTACTTCGTGACCGATGCCGAGCGGATGGAAGCGGTGCTCGAGGATCCGTACATCCTGATCCACGAGAAGAAGATCAGCAACATGAAGGACCTGCTGCCGCTGCTGGAGCAGATTGCGCGCGCGGGCAAGCCGCTGCTGATCATCGCCGAGGAAGTGGAAGGCGAAGCGCTGGCTACCCTGGTGGTGAACAAGCTGCGCGGCACGCTGAACGCCGCCGCAGTGAAGGCTCCGGGCTTCGGCGATCGCCGCAAGGCCATGCTGGAGGACATCGCGATCCTGACCGGCGGCAAGGCGATCATGGAAGAGACCGGCATTAAGCTGGAAGGCGTACGCCTGGAAGACCTGGGCCGGGCCAAGCGCATCACCATCGACAAGGACAATACCACCATCGTCGATGGCAACGGCAAGGAGAAGGACATCCAGGGGCGCATCAAGCAGCTGCGCACCCAGATCGACGAGACCACTTCCGATTACGACCGCGAGAAGCTGCAAGAGCGGCTGGCGAAGCTGGCTGGCGGCGTGGCGGTGATCAAGGTCGGCGCGGCCACCGAGACCGAAATGAAGGAGAAGAAGGCCCGCGTAGAAGATGCGCTGCATGCCACTCGGGCGGCTGTCGAGGAAGGCATCGTTCCCGGCGGCGGCGTGGCTCTGCTGCGCGGCTCCAAGGCTCTGCAAGGCTTCAAAGCAGAAGGCGATGAGCAGATCGGCGTGGATATCGTGCGCCGAGCCTGCGAAGAGCCGATCCGGCAGATCGTGGTCAACTCCGGCACCGAGGGCGCGATCGTGGTGGAGAAGGTTCGCGACAACAGCAACCCGAACTACGGCTTCAACGCCCAGTCGGAAGTATACGAAGACCTGGTGTCGGCCGGCGTCATCGACCCGACCAAGGTGACTCGTACGGCGCTCCAGAACGCCGCTTCGATCGCATCCCTGATGCTGACGACGGAAGCGATGATCGCGGAGATTCCGGAAAAGAAGCCGGCGGCTCCGGGCCCGGGACACGGACCTGAGATGGACTACTAGGCTGGTTGCAGGGTTAGACAATTTGGCCGCGCTTCCGGAGACGGGGGCGCGGCATTTTTGTTGGGACGGCAGCTGGGCAGACGACGAACGGGGATGGTCTGCCGCACGCGTCTCGGATGCGGGCGACTGGACGGTAGCGGGTTCCCCTCCCGTATGGCTGGGGATCTTCGGCAGTTTTGGGCGGAGGGCGATGAGGCGCTCCAGGTCTTCGACCGCGCGGCGGTAGAGGCGCTCAGACTGGGCCTGGTAGCGTAGCGCCAGGGACCAGGTGGTGGCGGTTTTGGCCATGCGATGGAAGCCTTCGGCGAGAGCGTAGTTGCGGTTCTGGTCGCGGGTGGTCTCGATGTCGCCATCGCCGGCGAGTTCTTTCGACATGGGGATAAACGGCTCGCCGGAGGGATCGAGAACATCGTTGAGGCACGAGGTGAAGAGGCCGGCTTCGAGGCGTGCGGCGCGGAGCATGGACTGCTGCGCCAGGGCGATGCGTTCGATGGCGAAGAGTTCTTGCGCGTTGACGGGTTCATAGACGGCGACGAGGTCGGCTTTGAGGTTGTCGACCTCGTGGAGATCTTCCAGGCGGACGATGGCGAACTTGGAGGCGGCGAAACCGTGCTTGCGGGCCCGGAGGGAGCCGTGGGAATTTTTGGGCGTACCCGGGCTGGGGGATTGGGTCGCGCTGGCGCGATCGGCGGCGAGTGGTTTGGCGGAGATGGACTTGCGAGGCATGCGATCGATTCCGGTGAAAGGTATAGCACGCCGGGAGAGGCGGGGTTCCGCGACGGGAGGTCAAGTGGTAGGAAAGACGGGAAATGTTTGCGAAGGGCCTGGAGTGAACGGCGTGGACGGAGACAGGTTTGGTGGCTGGTTATAGCCGGAACTGAGATCGCAGATGGTTGAAGTTCATCACTGGCAGTCCACGTTCGGCAAGGGCAACCGTGTACTGCTGTGTGCGTGATTCGGCGCCGCGCCACGGCGGCCGGCATCGCAACCAAGATCAGCGCTCACACAGTTTCCGCGCTACCGGCATTGCCACGTATTTACAGAATGCGGCAAGCTCGAAGTCGCGCAGCAGGTGGCCGGTCATGAATCCGCATGAGCCACGGCCTCTATGATCGCCGCAACGATGCGGTCGCGCTCGATGGCTGGGGCGACTGTTGTTTTTCATCTGTTGCGGCTCCATCCCCGTGTTCGTTTTGTGTACCCTCCCGACGGTCATAGCAAGGAATGCGCATGAACACGAGAAGCGCAGACCTATTACCTTCAAGCCCTCCACGATAAGTCCGCATCACGTCCAGTGGACCCGAAAACAACCGAACCGTTGAAGTGGAAGAAGAGAACTTGAGTCCGGACCTGGGATTGCTACGCTTGCCGGCTTAAGTTAACACTTATGGGGGCGTGCCCTCAATGGTGGTCGAGGGTAGCTTCGTGGTCGGCGATCGCCTTATCTTTCGCCATTTTGGCGTTCTTCTGGCGAGCGGCCTTTAGGTTGGATTGCCGGACGCCCTCAGAATCTACGCTGAACATCGAGATCAACTGCTTCAGGTTGCGGCTCTGGCAGCCGGGGCAGGGCGGGATGTTCGAGTTTCGCACCAGCGCTTCAAAGTTCTCACCGCAATCCAGGCATTCGTATTCGTACAAAGGCACCGCTGCCTCCCCTGAGTAGCCCTAATTCTCCGTCGGGGCCCTATCGATATGGTCGATGACTATCATATCTACAGAACTCTTCTTCTGCTCCAGCCTCAGGCCTAGTTGCTGCAGCGCGTCGGAGAGTGTGGGCTGCGGATCGTCCGGCTTGGCGAACCCTTCATCCACCCAGCGCAGATTGAAGTCGTATTTGCCGGTCAAGCCGGTCGCGTCCGTCACGGGCCGATGCATCTTGCTCGTTAGCAAGTTGGCAAGCTGCGCCATGGTGGCATCGGTGAACTGTGCCACCGCGCGATCGTTCGCCACTGCCATGCTGTAGCCGCGCGGGAGGACCGGATAGCCGTCACGGCCGATCTTCACCGGGGCGAAGGGCGGCCCTGGCGGATCCGTTGCGGGCGCCGGACTCTTCGGCGATTCCTTCGATTTCGGACCGTTCTTCGCAACCACCAAATCGTAAACCGGCCCCTCCTTCTTCTCATGGTGGATCTTCAGGTGGAACCGCTCCGCCAGCAGGTTTTGCATCATGCGCGAAACCTGCTCCTTCGTGGCTCCCTCCGGCACCTTGGCGTTGATATCGAATCTGGCATCCAGCCGGTCCGGCCCCGTAACCTGATCGAACTCGACTTGATATGCCCCAGCGATGATGGCTTGCAGCAGATAGTTCTGGACGATCACGCGGCTCGGATCGGGATCGCCGGGGCCTCCCTTCCATGAGGTGATGGTGGCGGTGCGCGGGGAGAGCTTGATGGTCGCCACTTCGAAGGCGAGTTTGGAATCAGCCTGTTGGGCGTAAGCGCAACAGCCCGTGCAAAGTGCCAGAACGATCGTGGCTCGCAGCATCGCCTAGTTCTCCGTAGGAACCTTGTCGATATGGTCGACCACCACGATGTCGATCAGTCCCTTCTTCGGCTCGAGTTTGAGCCCCAATTGCCCCTGTATGGCGCCCAGCAGGGTCGGCCCGGAATCGTCGCCGGCATTGGCCCATTCCAGCACGTAGCGCAAGGTGAAATCGTATTTCCCTTTCAGGCCGGTCGCATCAATAACGGGCCGACGCAGTTGGGTCGACAACATCGCCGCGAACTCTTCCATGGATGTATCGGCGTACCGCCAGCTGGCGCGGCTGCCGATCATCTCCTCCCAGGGGCGGCGGCCAGGGGGCAGAACCGGAAATCCGTCCCCACCCAACTTCGAACGCCAGGGGGTTGGGGCTGCCTCCAGTTCGTCTTTCGGTATAGGCTCTGCTGGCGATTCCAGTAGCTTCGGACCATTCTTCCCCACCACCAACTCATAGACTGGCCCTTCCTTCTTTTCACGGTGGGTCGCCAGATGAAATCGTTCGGCCAAAAGATTCTGCAGCATCAACTGAAACTGCTCCTTGGTGGCGCCGTCCGGCAACTTCGCCACGACGTCGAATCTCTCATCCTGGAGCCAGCTCGGAGCAGAAAG
>Ga0335079_10008278_pt1 | contig 11857 bp, 9 predicted proteins | sample Lox_Sample_33_FD_206719 | JGI IMG/M metagenome (GOLD analysis project Ga0335079, IMG submission 206719) | Soil microbial communities from Loxahatchee National Wildlife Refuge, Florida, United States - Lox_Sample_3.3 | ecosystem: Environmental > Terrestrial > Soil > Wetlands | place: USA: Florida... | reverse complement strand
CCGTCCTGCTCTTGCTGCAGCACGAACAGCAAGTCGTCCTGCCAATTGCCTTCCAGGCTACGGGCCACCTCCTCCTGGCTGGCTTGGACCCGCCAATTGCACAGCACTGCTAATTCTGTCGGATTCCGCTCTCCCCCCAGAATGGCCTTGAGGATAGCTTGCCCACTCACTCCGCTGATGTCACTGAGCACATTGGCCAACTGAATATTCATTTGCGTGAGGACTTTCTGCATACGCTGGATGTGTCGGCCGGCTGCCCTCACCAGATCGTTGCGCTGCCGCCAGTAGGTCCGCAGGGCGCGGATTTCTCGCGGCGGGCGAAACGAGTTGCGTAGCAGTCCATAGGTGTGCAGCTTCATCAGCCATTGACTTTCCTGCACGTCGCTTTTGCGCCCGGGCAGATTTTTGGTCTCCCGTGCATTCACCAGGTACACCTCCAACCCGGCGGCCTCCAAGGTATCGTAGAGTGCGATCCAATAAACTCCCGTTGATTGCATCGCGACCGTCCTGATACCGCATTGCTTCAGCCAATCGGCCATCGCCTTCAGCTCTGTCGTGGTGCATCCGAAACGACGTACGGGCTCGCTACTCCCCTTTGGCGGCACAGCCACATAGTGGACCTCATTGCCCACATCAATACCGGCGGCATTTGGGTGTACCACCTCCAGGCTGAGGTCTTCGCTCTGGATTTTTCGCTGCATCTCCCGTCGTTGCTTGCGGTTCATCTGATTCCAAGGTTGCAGGCGGGTGCACTGATTTCGGGCTTTCTTGCCGATTCGCCGTGGCTGACTTTTCATGTGTTATCTTCATCCTGGTTGAATTCAACACGGCTCGGCCCGGTCGGCGAAATAATCCAATCTCTCCAGCGGGGTCGGGCCTTTGTCCTTTTCAGGACAACACCGCCACCATCTATACAATCGCCAATACCGGAGCCATGCTAATAATCGGGCAGAAGCGCTCCATAGATAAGACGGCCTTAGCTGCCAAGCTATGTTGTGCACAGGATTCTAACGGCGATCAGAACTTTGCCGTGCTCCACGGTCACTCTCGTCGCGTTTCAGGATCAGACAACCACCCCAAAGGGGTGGCCGCTGCTAATAAGCAACTGAGCTGGCGAAGCCACGCCGCCAGGCTGAGCGTACTTAGGGACCACGTGAATGAAATGGGTCGGTCCCTTGCGGAGCTGGAGGCCATGAAGCCAATGGCTAATCAGACTCAGACCCTGGCCATCGAAAACGCCCGGCCTCATCTCGTGTCGGTCGCCAGCAATCTGACCGACGCCATCGACTTGGTGAATGAGAACCGATGGAACGTCTACTGGAGTGACTATGGCGAAGCAGTCCGCGACGTTTACTCTCATGCCGACGCTTTGCACACTAAACTCGACACGATTCTTGAGTACGAGAAAGGCAAAGCGCGCATGGAGAACCTGGAACTTCCGACGAGTATGGCAGGACAAAGCTAAGCGGAAGGCTGTTACCGGCCTGCTCGGGCTAAAGAAGTGTTGGCGAACTCGGCTGATTCCGAATTGGGATTCAGCCGACGCCAAGCCCCGCGGCTCAGCTCCGCCAACCGTTAAAGGAAACTTAATGGTTTCATCAGACTTATCTAGGGATCTCGAAGCTCGCCTTTGCCGTCTTATCAAACAAGATGAAGTCCATTCTTCGCGGCAAGATGAAATTCCCCGTCCTCATCCTCGGCTCGACCCTGTTGCTGCTCGGCGCAATCGGCCTGGTATTGCCGCTTCTGCCTGGAATACCGCTGCTAATCGCAGGACTGGTCATGCTGTCTCGCGAGTACGACTGGGCGCGCCGGCTGCTAGCCCGCGGACAGCGGTGGCTGCCTGCAGTTCTAGCGAGAAGCCGGCAAGCCTGGCGGAGCGCCCGTACGTTGCGTTCCCAGCGTGCTCCTCACCGGCCACAAAGCTGTGTCCGTTACCGTTCTACCGAGAACCAGTAAGCCTTAATACCTTTCAGGCAGCGTGATGACCTCAATTGCCGATACATCTCTTTGGCTGCTGTTTGGACTTGTGATTTCAGGGCTGCTGGCGCTTGACCTGTTCGTGTTTCATCGCAAGGCGCACGTGGTGCGAACGCGCGAGGCCCTCACCTGGAGCGGCGTCTGGGTCGGCGTCGCTCTTATCTTCGATGGCGCAATCTACTGGCTGTTCGGCTCAGAGCGAGGCCTCGAATTTCTGACCGGTTACACGGCGGAGAAGGCTCTTGCCGTCGATAATTTGTTCGTTTTTGCCGTGGTGTTCTCATATTTGGGAATCCCCCGCATCCAACAGCACAGGGTGTTGTTTTGGGGCGTGATCGGTGCTGTCCTCTTTCGAGCCTTGTTCATTTCGGTGGGTGGGTTGCTGCTGGTCAAATTCCATTGGGTCGCGTATGTCTTCGGGGCCCTCCTGGTGCTCACCGGGATCAAGCTTCTGCGCCGCTTGCAGGTTCGGCCGGAGAGCAATCCCTTGTTCCGCATGCTGCGTCGGATCATTCCCACCACGAACAGCGATCAGGGGGAGTTCGTTGTCCGCCGCAATGGCCGACTACTGGCGACTCCGCTGCTTCTGTCGCTGGTGCTGGTCGAAATCAGCGATGTTGTATTCGCTCTGGATTCGATTCCGGCTATCTTTGCAATCACTTCCGATCAGTTCATTGTGTTCACATCGAATATCTTCGCTGTTCTTGGCATGCGTGCGCTTTACTCGCTGCTAGCTGACTTTCTGGTTCGTCTCAAGTTCTTGCATGTTGGTCTTGCTGTCGTACTGGTTTTCGTGGGCGCGAAGATGTTGTTGTCCCCTCTTATCAAGGTTCCGGTCATTGCGTCTTTGGCAGTCGTGGTTGGAGTTATTGGTGGTTCTGCGTTCCTGTCTCTTCTTGCTCCGTCCCTACTCTGGCGCGCAAGGCATGGTTTGGCGAGTAACTCACAACGACACCCGCCTTTTCTGATTTCCCATGAGAGGCCTCCAACCGCGGGATCGCGTCGACCGGATGCGAATCGCCTGGGAAGAACTGGATGACCTGCCACTTCGCTGTTTGTATGGCGAGGCAGGTTTGCTCTACCTGAGAAAATATCTACGATTTCGCTAAGGTTTTTGTATGCGACATTGAGACCGATCCCACGTCAAACTTTTCAAGATTGCAAATCACGAAGGGGAATTGCTGTCCGTAATTATCGCCACGGAATTGGGGGACATGGCAGATTTTTTCCACAAGCGAAGTAAGCCTGCACTGCTAGCGTTGGGCCTTTTCGCCACGGCGCTGGTTGGCTTGGGGGACTATTTCGCAACCACCCAACTGCTGGAGTTCTCGGTCTTTTTCCTTTTGCCGGTTGCGTTCTTTACCTGGTTCATAGGCCGCCGCGCCGGACTGTTAGCCTCGCTTGCCTCGGGCGCCATTGTTGCCAGCGTGAATATCACCTCGCCCACTTATCTTTTGCATGGCCAGATTGCTTACTGGAATGCGGTGGTCTGGACAGTGTTTTTCGTCCTGATCACGCTCATCATCGCGGACATGAAAGCTCTTCACGTCCGCGAACGAAATCTGGCACGCGTCGACAGCCTTACCCGGGCTGCGACTCGTGCCGCATTCTTCGAGTTCGCAGACGATGAAATCAATCGCGCCCGCCGTTCGAGTCAGCCGATGACCTTGGCATACCTGGATCTTGACGGTTTCAAGGAGATTAACGACCGTAATGGCCATGCGACCGGCGACAGCGTTTTAGCGGCGGTTGCCCGAGGAATTCAGAATCACATACGCCGCACCGACATGGTGGCGCGGCTTGGAGGAGACGAGTTTGCCCTATTCTTGCCCAACACCTGCAAAGAAGCCGCGACTATGCTACTGGGAAAAGTTCTCGAGGCCCTCGCCAACACAATGCGCCACCAAGGTTGGCCGGTGACGTTCAGCGTAGGTGCAGTGACCTTCCTCCACGCACCCGAGTCGGTACAAGCCATGGTCCAACGAACAGATGAGGTGATGTATTCCGTCAAGCGTAATGGCAAGAACCGAATATGCCTGGAGATAGCCGCCTAAGGGTGGTCGGCGTGTCACTCATAGCGCAGGCTTTCGACAGGATCGAGCTGCGAAGCGCGGGTTGCAGGAACTGTCCCGAAAATGATCCCTACAACCGAAGAGACAATGATGGCGATGATTGCTGACAATCCTGAGATTGGCAGGCGATAGTCTGTAAAGAAGCGCACCGAATACGGAATTGCTAGCCCCACGATAATCCCCGCGATACCACCCGTTATCGAGATCACGATCGCTTCCGCGAGGAACTGAAACCTTATCTCGCTGGTCGTCGCCCCGATTGCTTTCCGGATCCCAATCTCGCGGATGCGCGACGTAACCGTTGCCAGCATGATGTTCATGATGCCAATACCGCTGACCAGCAGCGTGACGAACGCTACAAGCATGAGGATGAGAGTCAGAGCATCGGCGATTTTGCCAGCGACGGTCAGCAACTGCGTCAGGTTCTGCACATTGTAAACAGACTCGGCGCGATGCCGCGACTCGAGCACGTGCTTGATCGCTGCCGTAGCCGGCACCACGTCCTGCGGAGTCGCTACCGAGAAATAAATCTCGGACACTGTGTTCGTCGGCGTGAAGAAGCGGCTCACCGTGTACGGAATGAGCATCGTGTCTTCCTGAATTTCCGACTGACCAAAGGTATCTACGCTCTCTTTGAATACTCCAACTACGGTGAAAGGAAGTCCGCCGCTGAGCTTGATGATCTGTCCCACTGCTGGCGCAGAAGAGCCGTACATCTTTCGCGCCAGATCTTCCGTGATGACGCCGACCTTGTTGTGGCCGGAGGAATCCTCGATATCGAAGAAACGACCCGCCAGGACCTTGAGGTTGCGAACTCGCTGGTACTCCGGGTCAACGCCCAGGACGAGAATGTCCGTCTGCTTCCCGCCGCCCAAACTGATGCGATCCACCAGCGGGACCGTCGGCGACGCTGCCACCACGCTGGTAACCTGCTCGCGCACCGCACGCACGTCGTCAATGGTCATCGGATCAGGCGTCTGGTCAATATGATTCGACCCGCCCTGATAGCTGGCGGAAACCATGTTGGTACCTATCGATTGCAATTGGCGAAGGATGTATTGTTTTCCGGTCAGCCCGATCGTGGCAACCATAATGACCGACGCCGTTGCAACGGCCATGGCCAGCGCCGTGAGAGAGAACTGCATCTTGTTGCTGCAGAAAGAATCGTAGACGAAATTCAGGATCTCACTGAGACCGATTGTGATGCGCGGCTGGGTGAACCGGTGTGGCGCGGTGACTGGAGTGGTGCAGGTTCCCATCTTGAGTACTTGGATGTTAAATCCTCCATGAAGATGGCGGCAATGGCGAATCACCGATGGCCCTTCTAGGGGTTCCAGTGCTTATACTAGTCTGTTTGTACGTTTCACGAGATTGGCTGCGCTGCACAGGTGAACGAACCGAATTGAAAAAATACCAGACTATCCCTGCATTGTTCCTGCTGAGCTTCGCCACGCTGTTTATTCACGGATATCATCCTTACGCCGAAGACGCAGAGATTTATCTGCCCGGGGTGGAACGCATCCTGAATCATTCACTGTTTCCCGTGGGGCAGGAATTCTTTCAGTCGCATGCCAGCATGACGCTGTTTCCAAACCTCGTGGCGCTTTCTATGCAGGCCACTCACGTGCCATTCGAAGTGGGGCTGCTGGCATGGCATCTCGCGTCGATCTTCCTGGTGCTGCTGGCATGCTGGCAACTCAGCAGCCTCTGCTTTTCAAGTACGTGGGCGCGTTTTGGGTCGGTTTCGCTGATTGCCTCGCTCCTGTCTATTCCGGTCGCCGGAACTGCCCTGTACATCATGGATCAGTATTTGAATCCACGAAATCTCGCGGCCTTTGCGGTGATTTTCGCCGTGGCACGCACACTGGAATCGAAGTACATGCGCGCTCTGCTTTGGATTCTGTTTGCCGCCAGCGTGCATCCACTGATGTGGACGTATGCGTTTTCTTTCTGCCTGTTGCTGCTTGTTATGAAGCGATATGAGTCGCGCCTCTGGCCAGCACCCAGGAAGGTTGACGCCGCGACCATTGCTGCCGGTGTGCTACCGGCGATTCCGCTCACGCAGTCCACACCCGCCTATCACGAAGCAGCCCAGTTGCACGCTTATCACTACATACAACATTGGGCCTGGTACGAACTCATCGGCTTGGTAGCGCCGATTGCATTGTTCGCATGGTTTGCTGGCATCGCGCGGGCCAAGGGATGGAACAATGTCCTGCGCCTGTGTCGCGCTTTCATCATTTATGACGTAGTGTTTATCGTGGCGGCGCTTGTAGTTGACCTTCCGGCGCGATTTGAAAGCCTGGCAAGACTGCAGCCGCTCAGGAGCTTACACCTCCTTTATATAGTGATGTTCGTCATTACCGGCGGGATGTTGGGCGACTTCTTGCTGAAGAATCGGGTGTGGCGCTGGCTGGCTTTGTTCGTGCCGCTAAGCGCTGGGATGTACATTGCGCAGCGTGCGCTGTTTCCAGCCAGCGCGACGGTGGAGTGGCCTGGCCGTGCGCCGAAGAATCCATGGGCGCAAGCTTTTCTCTGGGCACGCCAGAACACCCCGCTGGACGCTGTTTTCGCGATAGATCCCAACTATATGCACATAGAAGGGGAAGACGAAATTGGATTCCGTTGCCTCGCACAAAGGACCCGGCTGGCGGATGCGATCAAGGACAACGGAGTTGTGAGCATGTTCCCGCCTCTGGCCGAGCGTTGGCTCGCAGAGGTTAACGCTCAAAGTCCATGGAGCCGCCTTGGCATCGCCGACTTCATACGGCTGAAGGGAGATTACGGCGTGAGTTGGGTGATTCTGCAGCACACATCGCCCGTGGGGTTGGATTGCCCCTACCAGAATTCTGCAGTGCGTGTCTGCAGGGCGCCGTAATGCAAATACCGAGGGCTATATCGGTCCTGCCTGAACATCGCCTCCGCGTGTTCGGCGGCTGAATCGGATACAATCGCTCAAAAGGCCTAGGAGTTTCACCTGATGTCAACTGCCCGGATCGCAGCGGCACCGGTACGATTGTTTCCGTTCGAGCGCTGGGCCCCCCGTATGTCTGAGCTGGCGGAACGATACCGACGCAACCAGCCTTGTCCGCACATTCTTCTGACTGATTTCATTGAACCAGAGACCGCACTGGCAATGTCACGCGAGTTTCCTCCACCCGCAAGCGACGAGTGGACCCGGTACAAACACGCTAACGAGAACAAGTTTGGTTTGCCACGGCGCGAACTCTTCCCGGCAATGATCGGCGCGGTGACTGATGAACTGAATTCGCCGGATTTTGTGGAGTGGATTTCACGCTTGACGGGGATTCCAGGGCTGGTAGCTGATCCGATGCTTGAAGGCGGAGGGCTTCATCAGTCCGGTCCGGGTGGCTACCTTAATGTGCACACGGATTTTTCGAAACATCATTTCCATACCCACTGGCACCGGCGAGTGAATCTGATTCTCTATCTCAATCCGGATTGGGATGAGACCTGGGGAGGAGCAATCGAGCTATGGGAACGCGCGCCGGATGGTGGGATCGCCCGGTGTGCGGCAAAGTATCCGCCATTTCTCAATCACGCTCTAATCTTCACCACCGACGAGAGATCACTGCACGGCTTTCCCGATCCGTTGAGTTGTCCTGAGGGGCAATCGCGCAAGAGCCTGGCGTTGTACTACTACACGATCGAGAGGGATGAGAGTTTCGCTGTTCGCTCCACCGACTACTATGCCCGCCCGCAAGACAGCGTAGCGAAAGCGGCCATGATCTGGCTCGACAAGAAAGTGCTCGATGTGTATTCCAGGGCCAAGGCTCGGTTCGGATTCTCCGATGCGTTTGCCAGCCGACTCTTGGGATGGCTCTACGGGAAAAAGCACTCCTAGTCACTTCCACGCGACAGAACACAAATTGACGGTTAATTCACCTCATGTTGTCGAGGATCGAGCCCACGATGCCTCCGACAACGCCGCCTTCGACGGCCTGGCGCGGGGCTTCGCGCGGAAGATACTTTTCAATCGCATGAGCAAGTTTGGCGATGGGAAGCGTTTGCAGCCAGACTCTTCCCGGGCCGGTGAGGGAGGCAAGGAAGATGCCGTCGGCGCCGAAGATCATGTTCTGAATGCCAGGGATGGTAGTGATTTGGAACGACACGCTCGCCTGAAATGCGCCTACGTGGCCGGGATGGACCCGAAGATTTTCGCCGGGCTGCAGATCGCGAACCACCAGTTCCCCGGATAGCTCAAGCCACGCAATTCCCTGCCCGCTGACTCGCTGCAGGAGAAAACCCTCACCGCCGAATATGCCTGCGCCGAGCGACTGTTGGAAAGCCACCCCAATCTGAATTTGGGGCGTGGCGCAGAGGAACCCGTGGCGCTGAATCATGTACTCGTGACCGGGCGCGACCTCAACGGGCACGATGTGCCCTGGCAGCTTGGTCGCGAATGCCAGCTCGCCGGGGAAACCCAGAGCGCGATATTCGGTCATGAAAATTGAACCGCCGCCGGCGACGCGCTTGATCACGCCCAACAAGCCGCCTCCACCCCCGAACTGTGTGTGGGTGGTCATCTGGATGGAAGCACCCATCCAGGAGAGTTCGCCGGCTTCGGAGATGATGGATTCATTAGGCTCGAGGATGAATTCCAAGACCGGCATGGTTGTGCCGGTTACGCGGCTTTGCATAAAGGGTCTCCTTGAGAAGGAGAGTATACATGGGGCTTCTGGACTCCGGTCTTAGGTCTTGGGCCTTGGGCTGCAGATTTCATCTGAGACCTGCCACTCGCTGACAAGGAGTGCCACGGGAAAGGTGCGAAAGAGCTCGAAAAGGCGGACGCCGGATGAGCTGTCGGCCTTTAGGGGCAGACATTCGCCGGTAAATAGATTGTGATAACATCGCACTTCGTCACTCGGGAGTTCCAGAGTGGAATCTCTCCAGATTGCCTCTTCGCTGATAGTCTCATAGTTCTCACCCATCAATTTGGCGCAGAGACGTGGGGTCGCAATCACGATGGTGCGTCCCTCATGCCGTCGTGCGAAGGCGACCACGTGGTTCGCCATTTCGCCCTGGGCCTTCAGAGGAACGTAGCTCCCGCGTTGGAAGAGGGAATGACTTTGGCGGCGGAAGGTTAGAGTTTTCCACGTCAGATACATTTTTGCCCGGTCGCCCGCGCAGATGAAGAGCAGCTCCCGCACGCGCGAAGATAGATTATGGGCATGGTCGCCATCCCGGGGAAGGGTCTCGAAGATCTTGTCACGGCGCTCGTAGTCAACCGGACGGCGATTGTCGGGATCGACAAGGCTGAATTCCAGCAGTTCGTTTCCCTGGTAGATGTCGGGGACTCCGGGCGATGTGAGTTTCAGGAGGGTCTGCGAGAGGCTATTGAAGAGTCCGATCCGCGCAATGCGACGGGTAAACGCCTCGAAGCCCGCGATGAAAAGATTCTGAGAGGAACGAGCGAGGATAGCCCAAGTGAAGTCTGTCAGCGCACTCTCGTATTGTGAATTCGTATTCGCCCAGCTCGTATGCTCTTTGGCTTCGCGGACAGCCTTCCGCATGTATTGCTCGATGCGTTCTGTGTATGTCTTCCAGTCAGCGTCGTCTAACATCTGCGTTGGCCAGGTTCCAACGAGAGTCTGGTAAAGAAGATATTCGTCGTTGCGTGTGGGCACCGGTTGGTCGTCGAGCAGGCGCTTCTTGCCGCGATTCCAGTCACGCCAGCGGCGCAGGTGAAGAAGCCAGACCAAGGGCATCTCGGAGAGGACGTCGATGCGAGCGCGAACATCTTCGGATCGCTTCGAATCGTGGGTCGAACTGCCGAGCATGGAATCCGGCCAGCAACAGAGGCGCTCCTGATTAGCACCATGGAAGGCTTCCACGGTGGTGCCAAACTGGGCGGGATCGCCACCAACTTCGTTCAGCGAGATGAGCCGGTTGTAGCGATAAAAGGCTGTGTCTTCAAGTCCCTTGGCCATCACGGCGGCCGTTACCTGCTGAAACTTCATCGAGAAGCGAAGGACGGCTTGCCTATACCAGCCGGCTTCGCTGCCGTAGACATCGACCAGCAGAATGCGCTGGATAAAGTCGAAGACGCTCAGGTCGGCGGCGTTGCTTTTCTTCTTACCAGCGACAACGGCTTGCTGCACATAGCGACGATCTTCCTCTGAAACCTCAGAGCCATTTACGTAGGTGCGATAAACCGGAAAACTCGCGATCACCTCACGGAGCGCGCTGCGCAGCGCGTTTAATGTGAAATCGCAAGTGTAGCGGCTCGCAAGGGCTATACGGCTCAGCAGGTTGGCAAGGACATTCAATTCGCTGGCAAGAACAACCTTAAGGATCTGTTTCTTGCACTGGTAGACGATATCGGCGAATTCCGATGTGATGCCCGCAAAGGAGCGATAGATACGCTCCATAATCTGTGCGGAGGATTTGTCGACGAAGAGCCCGTTCACTAGCTTGCCGAATTCGTAGCCTGTGGTGCCGTCGATGGGCCAATTTTCGGGGAGATGTTCTTTTCCCGTGAGGATTTTTTCGGCAACCAAGTAGGCGTCCCGGTTTTTCGGCTTGAGCCCCGAGCAGAGACGATCGCGCAGTTTTGCGAAATACCCCGCGGGATCGTAGAGGCCATCCGGATGGTCCACGCGAACGCCATCGAGCTTTCCTTCCGCCACAAGTTGCAGAATCAGCTTGTGAGTTTCGTCGAAGACTCTGTCGTTTTCGTTGCGCAAGGCGGCGAGGTCATTGATGTCAAAAAAGCGGCGATAGTTGATGTCATCGGCGGCGACGCGCCACTGCGCGAAGCGATAGGGCTGTGCTTTGATGAGTTCGTGGAGAGTATCGAAGCTGCGAGGATCTTCGGGATCGCCGTTGATGGTGACCAGGTTCTGTGCGAAGAATTCCCTGACCTGCGGTGAGCGGGCGCAGAGGGTCGCGAGGCGACGCTTCTGGACTTCCTTCTCGCGATTTCGCTCGACTTTCTGTTCGATGGTGGCACCGCGCCGATCGGGTAAATGACCGAACGCCGTGATAATGCTCTGCAATTCGAGGACATCCTCGTGGGTCGGCCCCAGCTTCTCCCAAAAGAGCTCAATTCGAAAACCCAGAATGAGGGGATATTCCTTGGGATCAATCGGGAAACGATGCTGGTAATAGAAGATGCTGAACTCGCCGCGTTCGGCATCGAACGTCAGTGTCAGATCTCCCTCTTCGAGGGCATCGCCGTACTGTTCCGCCAAGACGGGAATCAACACCTTTCCCTGTAGTTCATCCTTGATGGGATCCCAATCGATGTCGAAGAAATCAGCATAATCGGAGGCTTCCCCGTTCTCGAGGACATCAAGCCACCAGGCGTTATCGCTGCCCATGACGCCCATGTGGTTGGGGACAATGTCGAGAATCTGGCGCATGCCGTGGCGGTGTAACGCGGAGACTAGTGCCTCGTAGTCTTCCGGGGAGCCAAGTTCGGGATTCAACGAATTGTGATCGATGATGTCGTAGCCGTGCAGGCTTCCAGGTCTTGCGCGCAGGTAAGGTGATGCATAAATATGACTGATGCCCAGCGCGCTCAGATAAGGAACAATCCTTGAGGCATCACGAAAGGTGAATTGAGGAGTGAACTGCAGGCGGTAAGTTGCCGTCGGAATTTGGTCGATCCGTTTCATTGTTCGGAGACACGTTTCGCAGAAACCCCCAGAGACAGAGAGCCTTGCGAACAATAAACCTATAGGTAGGATGGCTCCATACAGGATTTTGCGGAATATTCCCGGTGGAAAGCCTGATGGAATTAGGCAAATTCAACAGTCCGGGGAATCTTTCGCAGCGTTCAA
>Ga0335079_10008277_pt1 | contig 11857 bp, 15 predicted proteins | sample Lox_Sample_33_FD_206719 | JGI IMG/M metagenome (GOLD analysis project Ga0335079, IMG submission 206719) | Soil microbial communities from Loxahatchee National Wildlife Refuge, Florida, United States - Lox_Sample_3.3 | ecosystem: Environmental > Terrestrial > Soil > Wetlands | place: USA... | reverse complement strand
CCGATCCCGACGAGGAATGCGCAGAGGGAGGGCAACGGTAATCCGAACCATGACGTCACGCTGCCGAATTCGAGTGCCCGCAGGAAACCAAGGTATTTGGCCCAACTTTCCGACGGAACCAAATCGGCGCGATGACGACTGGCGCCGCAAATATGGCAAAATGCGGCGCCAACCATAAACTCGGTCCCGCAACGCCGACAGGCTTCGGCCAGATTCGTCGCAGCCTTGGGCTGAGACAGGGGAGGGCGCCAAAATTCCTGTTGAACATCGCGAACCGTTTGACTCATGGACATTTCCTTAGCACTTCCAAACACGCACGTTTTATTCCAAAGAATTCGCGGTGAAAACCGTGCGTTGTTAGGAGCTTAGGCAGCAGTTAGGCATAAAAGAACGGCTTTGCCGAGCAAGAATTACGCTGATAGTGCAAAGTTTATAAATACACGCGAAGATTGGGAACGTGAGCCGGGAGGTGGATTCCAGCCGTTTGGGAAAGAGATAAGACCACGGGAATGATGCCTTAGTAAGTCGTGTAACCCCTCTGTTCTGCCAGTTACCGCACGACTGACGTCAGGTTCCTCTCCGGTCCGCCTTGCGGCAGACCGGTTCGGAATGGCATCGACCCGAGCGACTTCATGCGTCTGAAGCTCCTCAGAACTGGGAAAATTCCCAGGCGATCACTGCTTCGCCGCAGGTTTTTCCTCGGCCTTCTTCGGCATGGCGGCGGGTTTTGGTTTCCAGAATTCCGGGTCGGCCTTTACCCACTCATCCCGGGGATAGCTCATTTTCGGGCTGATCTCAAAAAGATTATGTTGGCTGAACTCGATCGAGGCCGCCTCCAGGTCCTGCAGTTTCTTCATTCCATCTTCGCCCAATGCTTGCGCGAACTGCTTGTCGTTGGCAAAGCCCTGGTCAATTTCTGCAGCCGATTTCGTGGGGATGATTACCACGAATTCTGTTCCTTCCTGTCCATACATGGCCTCGTACATCGCCCAGTGCACGTCGGAGATTTTGTCATAACCGGACTGGACTAGCTTCACCAGATCTTCCCAGTCGCTTCGGTGCCCGGGGCGCAGCCGGTAAACGGAGATTTCCATGTAACGCATATGAGCTATGTCAACCGGTCCCCGCATACTTTCGCCTTCGTTGTAGACGAGCACGGCGGAATCGATTTCGCTCAATAGTTCGCCGTCAGCGATCGAAGCACGGTCGAGCGCAGCCGATAAAGTGGGGTTCTTTTCCATCGCGGCGTTGTCTTTTTCCCAGGCGTCGAATGAATCGTAGCCGTAGAAAAACAAGGCGCGCTGCTTGCCCGTAACTGAGGTTAGCGCCAGATAGTGTTCCGGCCACTTGGCGCGTTCTTCCGCCTGCACAAATGCGCTTTCAGCTTTCTCATGCGGAGAACCTGCCTTGCCCGGCTTCAAGAATTCACGAAAAATTGCCAGCACCTTCGGTGGAGGCGTGGTCCCTTCAGCATTTTCCTGCGCCACCGCTAACCCCACTCCCACGCACAAAAGCATTGCCCCGGATACAAGACATCGTGCAATCCTGTTCATAGTGACCTCCTCTGGTCGAGAGACGAACGAGTAATTACCGATTTAGAAAATGTTCCGATAATGCCCTATTAACGCGATCGAATGAGGTGAGGATTTTCTGCTTGCTGCGGGGCCCAATTCCAGAGCACGCGGAGCGTACTCTGAAGCGGCAGTGAAGTCAAGGGATGTCAGGCAGTTCGGTTCCCTCATGTGGCGTCATCCGAGCGAAGCCCTTGTTCAGGCGGAGCGAAGGATCTCGCGCGCACAAATCACTACCGTCCACGCCAGATTCCTCGCCCGCTGGTGAGAACGCGGGGCTTCGGAATGGCGCCCCCAAAATGTACAGATCTCTTACTGAGCCACGCTTGGGTTGTAGCTGTGCGATGATAAACTTCCCGGTTTGAATTCACCTACAGGGAGAGCGCATGAGCTGGGCGAGTAAGTTGTCCGATCCTTATCGCATCGATCACGGCAAAAAATTTCGCCTCAAGGATTTTGATCCAGCCGACATCGGTCAGTTTCATTCGAAAGAACACGCGCAGGAGTTGCTGGACAAAGGCATCTGTGACATGCAGGTGCTGCAGGACAAGCTTTATGCGCAGGACCGCTGGGGGGTACTCATTATCTTGCAGGCGCTCGACGCAGCGGGAAAGGATGGCCTGATCAAGCATGTGATGTCGGGCGTGAACCCGCAGGGATGCCAGGTGTATTCGTTCAAGCAGCCATCTTCCGAGGAGCTGAACCACGATTACATGTGGCGGGCGCACGTGAGAATGCCGGAGCGCGGCCACATCGGCATTTTCAACCGCTCATATTACGAAGAGGCGCTGGTGGTGCGCGTGCACTCAGACATTTTGAAAGCCGAGCGCATACCGGAGGAATTGGTCGGGAAGAATATCTGGCAGGAGCGGTTTGAAGATTACGTCAACTTCGAGCGGTATCTCGCCCGCAACGGAGTCGTGGTGCGGAAGTTCTTCTTGAATCTGTCGAAGAAAGAACAGAAGAAGCGCTTTATGGAGCGGCTCGATAATCCTGAGAAGAACTGGAAGTTTTCCGCCGCCGATGTGCGGGAGCGCGAATATTGGGACGATTACATGAAGGCGTTCGAAGATGTGATTGCCGCCACATCGAAGAAGCATGCGCCCTGGTACGTGGTGCCGGCGGACAATAAGTGGTATACCCGGCTGGTAGTCGCGGCGGCAATCGTCGATACGCTCGAGAGCTTGAATTTGTCTTATCCGAAAGTTCGAGCGGCGGAACGGAAGGAATTGCTGGAAGCGCGCACCCAGTTGGAAGGGGAGTAAAGGAAGTGGTCAGTGGCTAGTTGTCAGTGGTTCTGGGTGTGCTGGTTACTGGCTCTTTTCAAATCAAAACCTTCGATGTGATTGCTGCTGCTTCGCCAAAGTCAAAGCTGAGAGCTGACGGCTGATGGCTGATAGCTCGGTCCGACTCGATGACGAATCCGCCCACGATTGTTGGTATTGGCGAAATTTTGTGGGACCTTTTGCCGTCAGGGCGGCAGCTTGGGGGCGCGCCGGCGAATTTCGCCTACTGCTCACATTCGCTGGGAAATCGAGCGATTGTCGCCAGCTGCGTGGGAAATGACGAGTTAGGGCAGGAAATTCGCCGAAGCCTGAACCGAACTGGACTGGCGAGGGATTTTCTACAAACGGATTCATTGCACCCGACAGGAACGGTGCGCGTGCATCTCGATTCCGCCGGCCAGCCTCAGTTTGAAATCACCCAGCCAGTCGCGTGGGATTTTCTGGAGTCGAGCGACGACTGGCAGCGGCTCGCAAAATCCGCAGATGCGGTTTGTTTCGGCTCGCTCGCGCAACGCTCCGAGCAATCGCGGAACACGATTCGAAAATTCCTGGATGCCACTCGCGAGGACGCGCTTCGCATCTTCGACGTGAACCTCAGACAGAACTTTTATTCGGCGGAAGTCATTACGGAATCGCTCAATCGCGCGAACGCGGTCAAGTTGAACAACGAAGAAGTTCCGCGGATAAAAGATCTGTTGCGGATGAATGCTGATTCTGAAGAAGCATTCGCCCATAGCCTGATACAGCAATTCAAGCTGACCTTGGCCTGCATTACCCGCGGAGCAAATGGAAGTTTGCTGTGCGGCAAGAACGGCTCAAATGAACACCCGGGCTTCCATGTGACTGTGAAAGATACGGTCGGTGCGGGGGATGCTTTTACCGCTGGCTTGGTTCACGCATTCCTGCAGGGGCAGACGTTCGCTGAGATGAATGACCTAGCGAACCGGATGGGCGCGTGGGTAGCATCGAACTCGGGGGCGATGCCGCCCATCCCGAGCATGGGGTTGAAGCAAGTGCTAGCAGCAATCCATTGAGCTTTGTTACCAAACTGCCGCATCGCTACGGATGGGCTGAAAGAAATTCTGATGATTGAGCAAAGTTTCAATCGCGTGGACGACCTCGCTGCCGGTGTTCTTCGAAAGCGCGCCCCGGAAACCTGCACTGCGAGCCTGCCTGCTGAGCTCCTTTGAGACCTGCTGAACTGTAAACAGTAGCATGGGGAGCTCAGGATTTTTCTGAGAGATCTCGCGCGCCGCCTGAAAACCGTTCATCTCCGGCATGGCAAGATCCAGGACTGCAACGTCAGGTTTCAGTTCCGCGGCCTTGTCAACGGCTTCATGGCCATCGCGCGCGTCAGCACACACGCTCCAGTCACCGTGGGTTTCTATCAAACGGCGAAGCAGGCGCCGGATTGCGGCGTCATCATCGGCGATGAGAACACGTATGGGCATCACAGGGACACCGGAGTGCAGTCAACAACTGCGCGGTCACGGTTAGATGCGTACACCATTACTATTATGGCGAGCGCAATGCTCTTAATTGCAATACCCTTGTTACCGGATTACTGAGGAATGCCGTCCCCAATTTTGACGGGCAACTCACAGGAGCTCACGATTCGCCGCCCTGTGACGTCCCGTTATACTGAAATTGAGACAAGAACATGGCTGGAATGATCCGCTACCTTCTCGCGACGTTTGTACTTTCCGCAGTGTGCTTCGCCGAAACTGCAACCGGATTCCTGCCTCTGGAACATTGGAAAAGTGCCGTGGTCAGCGGCAGGACGAGCACGCTCGAAAGCCTATACAGCACCGATCCTGCGGCGCGGGTTACGGTCATCACCAAAAGTTCGGCAGAGATTTCAACGCAAGCCGATACGGAATTCTGGACCGAGCTGAAGGCGAGACGAATTTCGTTGAATGTGGCGCAGTCAACATCGCCCCAACCAGGTGTCCAGCAAGTTACTTTTCAGGCAACCATCACGTCCGCACATCCGGGCAAAAGTTTGTATGTGGTGGAAGCGCAACTCTGGCAGGACCAGGCGGGGACCTGGAAGCTGGTAGCCGTTGAGCGTACCGATGCGCGAAAGCTGGAACAACCGATGTCGCTGGATGCAAAAATCTATCCGCCGGCAAGCGAAGCTCGAGGGGAAATTCGCGAGGCGGAGCTGCGGGCTGCAAAGGCCCACAAACGGGTGCTCGTGATTTTCGGCGCCGACTGGTGCTACGACTGCCATGTTCTCGACCGTGCGCTGCGCCGCCCCGACATCGCACCAACGCTGAATGCGAATTTCGAGGTAGTTCACGTTGACGTGGGCACGGGTAATAAAAATCAGGATCTGATGAACGAATACCAGGTGCCCATGAGCCGCGGAGTGCCCGCGCTCGCGGTGCTCAATTCCTCGGGGCAACTCATTTACAGCCAGAAGAATGGCGAGTTCGAGCGCACGCGGGCTATGGGTCCGGAGGACCTGCTTGCGTTTCTGAACAAATGGAAGCCATAGAAAACGGTCGAATGAGCAATGCGGCCACAGTGAAATAGAAAATGTGGCTTTCGCAAAATATTCGCTCCGCGCGTGTGCCATTTCCCGCGTTCACGATTCCACCTAACATATGACCCATGCGAACCTCGGTGCGGTTGAAAGCAGTTTTTCACAATGGAATATGGGCCGGATACCACGAATGTTCAGACTGCGGAGAGAAGTTCTACGCCACTGAGAGCGACCCGGAAACACCTCGACGTGAATTCGAACGCCACGTACAAAGAGAACACTCAGAAGACCTGTTTTTGTACAGATAAAGTCTACGAGCCCGGCATAGCTGCCACTCGCGACCGCAAGAGGAAGTAGAATCCGCACCCCTTTCGGCTGCGCTCATTGCCCGCCTGCTGCAAACCTCGCGCGACAAGAGTGGCGCACTCCTAGAACGCTGCTACTCCTGTGTGGGCTGCTCAATGTGATCGATAACGAGCACTTGCACGCGATCGGTTTGGGGTTGCAAGGTGAGGCCAAGCTGTTCCCGAATTGCAGTGAGGAGCGGCGGTGCGGAAGAATTCACTTCCGACGAATCTGGAGCGATCATTTCGTCATGGCGCATACGCATCTGCTCGTCCGCATCCGGCCTCCAGTGCAGGGAATAAGCATAGTTGCCTCTAAGGCCAGTTTTGTCGACGACTGTTCGGCCCAGGCGCATCGACAATTGCGCGGTAAGCAGATCAAGTGGAGCTCCGTTCGAGGTCAGTTCACCCATCCCTAGGCGCATAAAGCCGTGTTTGCCGTCTGCAGTTTTTTGCAGTTTGCTGCCGTCTTCAGCAACTGTGAGTTCGTAAACCGGAAGATCTCTTGCTTCCTGATGCACTTGCAGCTTGAACTCGTCAGCGAGGAGTCCCTGAAGCATCTGTCCGGCGATCGCACCGCGCTGGTCGTCGGAAAGTGCTTGGAATTGCTCGTTAGCAGCCTTATCCATTTTGGCACTGAGGTCATATTTCGTAGACTTCAGCCAGTCCGGTGCTCCAGTAATCTGGCCCTGCTGAACCCGGTATGCCGTTTCAATTAGCTGTTGTGCTGTGACATTGTTCGCGGAGAGGCCTCCATCCATCAACGACACCATCATCCGTGTTCGGCTCATGCCATCGGCATCGGGTGGATGTTCCTTGACGGAGACCGCGGTGTACTTAAGAGCCGTTCCGGGTTCCGAATCGGCGTGACCGGCAGTCGGGTTAAACATGCCATAAACAATTGGAAGGGCGAGCGCGATGCACGCTGCCGTCCACAGCAGAAGTTTTCGCCCGAAGTTGAGTTTGCAAACAATGCGATCCGTCATAATGTGACCCATCCTTTTCTTTAGATCAGCGCCCGTAACGCCTGAAACGCAGGTCAATGGAGAACTCAAGCAAAACTCGCAAACCTTCAAGATGCTCTCGGCATAGGTACGCCGGCCGTTCCCCATTTCAATGACCGCTTCGTCGCATGCGCGTTCGCGCTCTTCGATCAGGCGCGCCCCCATCCACCAGACCAGTGGATGAAACCAGAAGATGCTCTCGACCAGCATGTGCGAGAAAGCGGCAAGATTGTCTTTTCGCTGAACGTGGCACAGCTCATGCGCGAGAACCGCTTCCAGATGAGCGTCGTCGAGATGCTCGGATATCGAATCTGGCCATAGCAAAACAGGACGCAAGATGCCGAAAACTCCGGGCTCGAGCGATGTCGGCGAGAGCAACAGGCTGAGCTGGCCGACGCCCATGCTGGTTTTCAAACGCCGCAGAGCCGAAGATTCGCGACCTTCGGATAATATTCTCGCTCTCCGACATATTGCATAGACCTTCCACCAGCGTACTAACCAGAAACAGAGGATGACGACGACTCCGCCAAGCCACGCGATCATAACCATGGCTTGCCAATGAAATGGCAGGGCCGAGCTGGTTTGTGCTGCCGCTGGAATGTGAATCGGTGATGGATTTTGCGTGAACGGCTGAGTAAATTCCTCCACCAGATAGATTCCCGAGTTGCTTGTAGCTAAAGCATGGGACGGATGCAGGCGGCTTCCCACAGCGACCAACCAGGAAAAGGGCAGAAAAAATTTGAGTGATGCCCCGAGCCAGATAGCGTATCGAATTCGCGCTGATTGTTTGCGCAAAGCCAAGGCGAGCAGCGCGGCGGCAAGAGCGAAAATTGTCGACTGCCAGAGATGATCGGCTACGGCGGGGAGCATTGCATTCCACAGACTCGTGAGCCAGGTGAGGATTGCGATCATTTGTCTTTCTCCATCTTGCGCAGCATTTCCTCAGCCTCTTTTATGTCGGCGGCTGTCAGCTTGCCGGACTGAATTAAGTGCGCCATCACAGGCTGAATGCGTCCGCCTAACATCGCGAGAAACTCATCGATTAGCTTGCGCTGTGCGTTCTCGCGGGAAACGGTAGGCTCGAAAATGTGGAAGTTGCCGACCTTCCTGACACGTCGAAGCGCATTCTTAGCTTCCAGGCGGTAGACCGTGGTCTGAATGGTCGTGTAAGCGGGGCGTTGCTTCTGCGGGAAACTTTCCTGGATTTCTCGGATCGATGCGCTGCCACGGCTCCAAAGGATATCCATTATGCGAAGTCCGAGCTTGCTTAGCCGCGCCATCCGTCTCCTATATCTGTGTGCGACGCTACTACACGTGTAGTAGTATGTCAACAAAAAAATGGCCTGGCGATTTCGTACCAGGCTTGTTGGTCGACAAAATGAGCTCTGCTGCGCAAGAGTTTAAGAGCACATCGTTCCAGCTATGCTCTCGCGGCTTGGCCCTTGCGCTGACTGTGCAAGGTTTGCAGAAACATTTCCTGAGAGAAGGACTGATGATTTCGCAACAGCTCAAGCAGCGGATCGTGAAAGTCGATCGAAGAGGTCGGGGGTTTGTGGTTCTGGGATCGCGTGGGACAAGTCGAAATCGAGAGCTCGCTTGGTTTGCCTGGCCCGCCAGCCAGGGCATGGATGAACGCCTCGACTTCGCGGCGGCCTTCGGCCGTGTTGGTGAACTCGATCCCCATTCCATGCGACGGATGCATCACCCGGACGACACCAGGTATTTGCAATTCTTTTTCTCCCGCGGAAATCTTCAGCAGAACATACGTCTTTTCCGGAAATGGGGACAGGGTTTCCATATAGCATCCGCCCAAGCTTAAATCCGTGAGCTTGCAATCCGGTCGGGGTGTGAATTCAAGCGGCGGTGCCGGATTCGAATGCTGGGAGATCCATTCCCGCAATATTTGCCGTGCTTCATCGGAAATATCAGCGAAGCGAATCCCGGATTCTCCATTCGGATTCGCCCAAACCACTTCACCGGGGATATCCAGTTCTGGAGGAATATCGGGAAGCGTGAACCGGGCGCTGACCATAGCCGAGCAATAAAGCGGCTGGGAGGCCAGCACGTCCATGCCATCCTCGCTTAAGTCGAGCAGAATGCCATCGATCGCATCCTCATCGGTGTTCCAGGCGAGTTTTACGGGGACTTGCACGGCCACGCGGCAAGAACTTCGGCGTTCGTTGCGGATCAAGCTAACCGCCGCACGCAGCATCGACTCGGCGTGGGCTTGGCTCACCGGTTTATACAGAACAAAATTCGCGCCGTGGCCGAAGGCGTTCCGAACTTTCGTTTTATCGGTGATCAGGGCCACGGTGATTGCGTGACTTTGAAAACGCGTGTTCGAGAGATTCTCCAAAACTAAAGCTGCGCTGTGTGGGTCGTCGAAGTCGACCATTACGGCATGAAATTTCTGTTCACTAACCAGACAAAGCGCATCGGGATAGGCGCAGCAATGAGCGGAAAGGCCGAAATTCGAAAGTACCGGGGTTAGTGCGTCCCGTGCGTGGTCATCCTTTGTAACCAGCAGTGCGCGAAATGACATAGATAAAAGAATGCAACTGAATTATGGCCACCTTGGGGAAATGTTTCGCGCGGCAGGCTTGGCCGGGGAAGGCTGGCTTGGATTTGGGGCGGAGGCGGCACTGGCTTTGGGAGGAGTGTCAACCGGCTCTTCAGCGTCTAGAAGGACGGATTCGTCATCATCGTTTTCGGCCAGTAAGGGGGCGACTTCGCGGAGCTTATCCGCAACCTGCTGCAACATCTCGATCTGTTTGCCCAGCTGGGCGTACTTGGCCTGTTTGCGCCGCAGGACCTCGTGGATGTCCTTCATCACAATCCCCCTGTTAGGAATTTAAGGAGCAGGGAAGTACGGGGTCAATGAAGAAGGGGTGGGGCGAGGTTACGCGCGTAATCGCGGATTGTACGTTTCCGGACTGTTTGGAGGGGTCTGGGCCGGTTTTGCCGGGAACTCAAGTTCAATGCAAGAAGCCCCGCCGTTTCCGGCAGGGCTTCCGAGGCAAGTAATTCGTTATGTGAAACTCGGACGAAGCTTAGGCGCGCAGCTTGCGGCGAACCAGGCCGGCGATACCGAATAGGCCGGTTCCGAGCAAGCCCAGCGTTCCGGGCTCAGGAACAGTGTTGTAGCTTACGTCGATGCTGCCGGCGCCTATCGCACTGCCGGTCGGGCTCTTAAGTGCAACCGTAACGGTCGCTGCTCCATTAGCCACAAGGCTGCTGGGTGCAAGATTTGCGATAAGACTGCCCGCAGCGCCGTCCTTATTCACAAGGCCGCCACTGAGGCTGTCTGTGAAAATCGTCGAACCGCCTTCTGAAACCGTGACGCTGCCACCGCTAAAGCTATAGCAGCTTCCAGAAAGCCCCATAGGACAGCTCGTGGCGCTCAACATGCCAGTGCTGACGCTGATGGTGGCGATGCTTCCAGAAATAGTCACATCCAGACTTGTGGATAAAGTGCCAGTGATCGAACCGCTGACAAAGTTCCCGGTACTGTAATCGACGCTAGTGGCCAGAGCAGCTGTAGGCAGCGCCATCGCCAACAGTGCTAACAGAATTACTCGTCTCATAACGCTCCTCCATCAACCTGAAAGACCGAGGTTAAACAACCCTTGTGAGAACCTGAATGGCAGCGGAAAGCCAGTCCTCAACGGATACTCCTCCGCACAATCCGCTAGGTACTCTGCATATGCGTTACCAAAGTATCTACCGTTTGCCCTTGTTGAAAACAAAGTATTTATTCGTAGACTCCGCACAGGTACGGCCGACACTGTGCAAATCACTGCACATCTTCTGAACGTCTTGAACTCAGGGTAATACTGTATGTCTCTGGAAACAGAGGATCAATCGGGTACTCCCGCCGACCGAGATGAAGCAGTGCGCAGACCACTGCAACTAGGGAATCGACTGGCGACCCCGGAGGGAGTCGAACCCCCAACCCTCAGTTCCGAAGACTGATGCTCTATCCAGTTGAGCTACGGGGCCGCATATGCTGGCTGGTGACAGCAGTGTACATCGATTCGTGGCCAACGAGAGCGGTTGAATTGGACGCTTATCGTGGAAAACTGGATCTTCGGCTAGCAGGACCAGATACCGTGTGGGGCGGACACTCTTGTCCGCCAACCACGGCGTCATGAACGCATGGGTTCGAGGGGAAAGCCGCGAAATGTTAATCCGAGTCTGACGTTGTGGACTGTCCAAGTGCTGCAGTCTGCACGGTTCGTCCCGAACACTGTATTGCTGGCGCACGGACGTAAAGTCCCTCTCTCGCCTCCTTCGTCGGCGATTTCGGGATGACATGCTGTTTATTTATTTCCCCAATTTCTGGTCGAAGAAGTTTGCCATGAGCTGCAGCACTTCTTTCGTCTCCGGCAGCTGGAAGTGATACCAGAACGCGTGCGGCATGGCTTCGTACACCAGCAGTTGCGAATCGACTCCGGCCTTGAGCAGCGCTAGATGAAAGATGGATGTATTGCTCAGCAGCAGATCGCGCGTGCCGGTTACCAGCAGACACGGCGGAAAGCCGTGCAGGTCGGCGTACAGCGGCGAGAGCACGGGATTTTTCGGGTCCGTCTTGCCGACGTAGCCCTGATCGTGAGTTCCAATCGGCGGCTGCGGAGAGATGTTGCCGGAAAATCCGTTTAAGGCAAAGATCTGCTGCGAGTCCGCGGTGCGGCTGAAATCAGCAAGTCCTGAGAAAATTCCGAGAGCTCCGGGCAAGGGAAGACCTGATTGCTTGAGTTTTACTGCCACTTCGGCCGTCAGGATTGCGCCAGCGGAAGTTCCGAAGATGCCGATGCTGCGTGGTTGATAACTTTTCAGCAGCTCCTTATAGACAGCGACCGTGTCATCGACCGCCGCGGGAAAAGGATTTTCGGGAGCAAGCCGGTAATAGACGGAAACGACTTTGATCTTTGCGAGGTTCGCGATTGGAACCCCCTCGATCAGCGATCCTGAGTCAGAGTTAAATCCGCCGCCGTGCAGGTTAATAAGCACACGGCTTTTGTTTGCGTCAGGCATCGAGAGCGGAGTGATGATGTCGGTGCGCACGCCCGCCGTGGTGTTCTCCTCGATGTTCACCGGGTAGAGGCGCTTGGCTTCGGCGGAATCGCGGGCGCGCCACTCGTCGGTATGCTTTCGCCTTTCAGCA
>Ga0335079_10008276_pt1 | contig 11858 bp, 10 predicted proteins | sample Lox_Sample_33_FD_206719 | JGI IMG/M metagenome (GOLD analysis project Ga0335079, IMG submission 206719) | Soil microbial communities from Loxahatchee National Wildlife Refuge, Florida, United States - Lox_Sample_3.3 | ecosystem: Environmental > Terrestrial > Soil > Wetlands | place: USA... | reverse complement strand
GAGGCCCTCCAGTGAGGCCCGACCTCTCCCTCCGGGTGGCGCGCCTGGGGCGGTTCCTCCGCCGGGAGGGGCTGCCGGTGGCGCTCTCCGACGAGATCGACGCCGGCCGCGCGCTCGCGCTCCTGCCGGGCTCCGACCGGGAGGAGCTCCGCCTCGTGCTGCGGAGCGCGCTCCGCATCCGCCGCGAGGACTGGGAGAGGTTCGACGCGCTCCTGGAGGCCTTCCTCTCCGAGCGGGCGCGCCGGAGGCGGCGCGTGGCCCGCCCGGCCGGCCGCGGCGCCGCGCTCGGCCGGGGGCGGGCGGACACCGCTCTCGAGGGCGCGGGCGGGGCCGATCGCCCCGCCAGCGGTGCGCCCGCCTACAGCCCGGTCGCCCTCCTCGTGAAGGGCGCCCCGAGGGACTGCTCGGAGCGCGAGCTCGGCGAGATGGAGCGCGTCCTCTCCCGGCTCGCAAGGCGCCTGGCGCGTCGCCGCAGCCGCAGGCTCGTCCCCACCCGCGGCCCGGGGAGGCCCGACCCGAGGCGGAGCCTAAGGCACGCCCTCGCGAGCGGCGGCGAGCTCGTCGCCTTCGCGCGCCGGACCCGGGCGAGGGACGAACCCCGCCTCGTCTTCCTCTGCGACACGAGCGGCTCCATGGACGCCCACGCCCGCTTCCTCCTCGCCTTCGCCGTCGCCCTGCGCAGGGTGGCGAGGGCCACCGAGGTGTTCGCCTTCAACACCTCGCTCGTGCGCATCACCCCCTCGCTCGGCCGCGCTCCCCTCGCCGCCACGCTGGAGCGCGTCCGGGAGGCGGTGCCCGGCTGGTCGGGGGGGACCCGCATCGGGGCCTCGCTTTCGGAGTTCGTCGCCGGCCACCTCCAGGGCCGGGTGGGCGCCCGCACGGTGGTGGTGATCCTGAGCGACGGCCTCGATCGCGGCGATCCCCGGGCGCTCGCCTCGGCCATGTCCGCCATCCGCGAGCGCGCCGGCAAGGTGGTGTGGCTGAACCCGCTCCTCTCCGACCCCCGCTACCAGCCGACGGCGCGCGGGATGGCGGCGGCCCTCCCCTACGTCCACGACTTCCTCCCCGCCCACGACCTCGCCTCCCTCGAGAGGCTCCTGCCGAGGCTCGCCGCCTAGGAAGACCATGTCCCTCCGGATCGACAAGCGCTTCGTCGTCAAGGCTCCCGCCCCCGCGGTGTGGGCATTCCTCATCGACCCCTACCGGGTGGCGCGGGCGCTCCCGGGGGCGGCGGTGACCGGGAAGGTGGACGAGCAGACCTACGAGGGCACCGAGGTGGTGAAGGTCGGCCCGGTCACCGCCAGCTACCGGGGGACGATGAAGTTCGAGCGGCTCGACCCGGCCAGCCGTTCCGCCCAGATCGTCGCCACCGGCCAGGACGTGAAGGGCAAGGGGGGCGCGAGCATGCGGCTCGAGAGCCGCGTGGTCGAGGTCGGGCCGGGGGAGACCGAGGTGGTGGCCTCCGCCGAGGTGAACGTGACGGGGGCGCTGGCGCAGTTCGGCCGCGGCCTCATCCAGGACGTCGGCGAGCAGATCTTCGAGAAGTTCACCCAGTCGGTCCGCGCCGAGCTCGAGGGAGCGGCGCGCCAGGACGGCGCCCGGGACGCCGCGGCTCCGGCCGCCCCCGCGGCCCCCGTCCCGGTGGACGTGGTGGCGCTCGGGGCGGGCGCGGCGGCGCGCGCCGCCGGCCGGTCGGTGCGGCGCCCCGGCTTCTGGGCGGCCGTGGCGGTGGTGGTGCTGGTGGCGCTCTGGCTCTTGCTGCGGGCGCGACCGTGACATCGAGAAAGGGAAGGTGAACCCCATGATCCCCGCTTCCTTCGACTACCAGGCGCCTTCGACCCTGGCCGACGCGCTCCGGCTCCTCGACCAGAACCGCGAGGGGGCGAAGGTGCTCTCCGGGGGGCAGAGCCTGCTCCCGCTCCTCAAGCTCCGGCTCGGCCAGGTGGAGATGCTCGTCGACATCGGGAAGGTCCCCGGCCTCGACTACATCCGCGAGGAGGGGGGCACGCTCCGGATCGGGGGGCGCACCCGCGAGGTCGAGCTGGAGCGCTCGGAGCTCTTGCGCTCGCGCTACCCGGCCCTCTCCGACACCGCCAGCGTGATCGCCGACCCGCTGGTGAGGAACCTCGCCACCATCGGCGGGAACCTCGCCCACGGCGACCCGGCCAACGACCACCCGGCCACCATGATGGCGCTCGGGGCCCGGGTCGTCGCCACCGGCCCGAAGGGGCAGCGGGAGATCGCCATCGACGAATTCTTCCGGGGGCTCTTCTCGACCGCCCTCGAGCCCAGCGAGATCCTGACCGAGATCCGGATCCCGGCACCGCCCCCCCGGAGCGGCGGAGCCTACGTGAAGCTCGAGCGCAAGGTGGGCGACTTCGCCACCGCCGCGGCCGCGGTGCAGCTCACCCTGGGCGCCGGGGGAGCGGTGGAGCGGGCCGGCATCGCCCTCACCAACGCCGGCCCCACCCCGGTGCGGGCGCGCGAGGCGGAGAAGTACCTCGTCGGGAAGAAGCTCGACGAGAAGACCCTCGCCGAGGCCGCGCGGCTCGCGGCCTCGGCGGCGAGGCCGAGCGCCGATCGCCGGGGCTCTGTCGAGTACAAGCGCGAGATGGCCCGGGTCCTCGCGGCCCGCGCCCTCGAGAAGGCCGCCCGCCGGGCGGAGGGACGGTAGCCATGGCCCAGCACCAGATCCGCGTCACCGTGAACGGCTCCCCGCACGAGGCCCGGGTGGAGAGCCGCCTGCTGCTCGTCCACCTCTTGCGCGAGGTCCTCCGCCTCACCGGCACCCACATCGGCTGCGACACCACCCACTGCGGCGCCTGCACCGTGCTGCTCGACGGCGAGCCGGTGAAGAGCTGCACCGTCCTGGCGGTGCAGGCCGACGGGCGGGAGGTCACGACCGTCGAGGGCCTGGAGAAGGACGGGAAGCTCCACCCCGTGCAGGAGGGCTTCTGGCAGATGCACGGCCTGCAGTGCGGCTACTGCACGCCGGGGATGATGATGACGAGCTACGCGCTGCTCCAGCGGAACCGCAACCCGACCGAGGAGCAGATCCGCGAGGCCATCTCCGGGAACCTGTGCCGCTGCACCGGCTACGTGAACATCGTGAAGTCCGTGCAGTACGCGGCCGAGAAGCTGCGCTAGGAGGCGACCATGGATCCCAAGACCACGGCGGAAGTGAGCGGCATGGGGCACTCCATGAAGCGCAAGGAGGACCCGCGCTTCATCCGGGGGCAGGGGCGCTACGTGGACGACATCCAGCTGCCGGGGATGCTGCACCTCGACATCGTCCGCAGCCCGTTCGCCCACGCGCGCATCAAGTCCATCCGCACCGACAAGGCCATGAAGGTGCCGGGCGTCCTGGCGGTCATCACCGGGGAGACGCTCGCCAAGTTCAACCTCCACTGGATGCCGACGCTCATGTCCGACACCCAGATGGTCCTGCCCACCGAGAAGGTGATGTACCAGGCGCAGGAGGTGGCGGCCGTCGTCGCCACCGACCGCTACGCCGCCGCCGACGGGGTGGAGGCGGTGGAGGTCGACTACGATCCCCTCCCGGTGGTGGTCGACCCCTTCAAGGCGCTCGAGCCGGGGGCGCCGGTCCTGCGCACCGACAAGAAGGACAAGAAGGACAACCGCATCTTCCACTGGGAGGCGGGGGACCGGCAGGGCGTCGAGCGCGAGATGAAGGCGGCGGACGTGGTGGTGAAGCAGGACCTCTACATCCCCCGCATCCACGTGTGCTCCATCGAGACCTGCGGCTGCGTGGCCGACTTCGACCGGGCCATGGGCAAGCTCACCGTCTACATGACCACCCAGGCGCCCCACGCCATCCGCACCGTCTTCGCGCTCGTGGCCGGGCACGTCGGGCTCTCCGAGGAGAAGATCCGCATCGTCTCCCCCGACATCGGCGGGGGCTTCGGCGGCAAGGTGCCGGTGTACCCGGGCTACGTCATCACCGTGGCCGCCTCGGTGGTGCTGGGGCGGCCGGTGAAATGGATCGAGGACCGGATGGAGAACATCCAGGCCGACTCGTTCGCCCGCGACTACCACGTCAGCGCCGAGCTCGGGGCGAAGAGGGACGGCACCATGACGGTGCTGCGCATCAAGACCCTCGCCGACCACGGCTACGCCGACGCCGCCGCCAACCCCTCCAAGTTCCCGGCAGGGCTCTTCTCCATCTGCACCGGCTCCTACCCGTTCAAGCAGGCGCTGGCGGAGGTGGACGGCGTCTACACCAACAAGCCGCCGGGCGGGATCGCCTACCGCTGCTCCTTCCGCGTCACCGAGGCGGTGCACACCATCGAGCGCATGGTCGACATCCTCGCCCACGAGCTCAAGATGGACCCGGCCGAGCTGCGCAAGAGGAACTTCATCCCCCCGGAGAAGTTCCCGTACCGCTCGGCCCTGGGCTGGGAGTACGACAGCGGCAACTACGGTGCCGCCCTCGACAAGGCCATGGCGATCGTCGGCTACGCCGACCTCCGCAGGGAGCAGGCGGAGAAGCGCAAGCGGGGCGAGCTCATGGGCATCGGGATCTCGAGCTTCACCGAGATCGTGGGCGCGGGCCCCTCGAAGCAGTTCGACATCCTCGGCATCAAGATGTTCGACTCCTGCGAGCTCCGGGTGCACCCGACCGGCAAGGCCCTGGCGCGCTTCGGCACGAAGTCGCAGGGGCAGGGGCACGAGACCACCTACGCCCAGATCATCGCCGAGGAGCTCGGCATCCCCGCCGCCCACGTGCAGGTGGAGGAGGGCGACACCGACACCGCGCCCTACGGGCTCGGCACCTACGCCAGCCGCTCCACCCCCACCGCCGGGGCCGCCGGCGCCATCGCCGCCCGCCGCGTCCGCGACAAGGCGCGCAAGATCGCCGCCTACCTGCTCGAGGCGAGCGAGGAGGACCTCGTCTGGGAGCCGGGCAAGTTCTCGGTGAAGGGAGCGCCCCAGCGCGCGAAGACCATCCAGGAGATCGCGCTCGCCGCCTACACCAACCACCCGCCCGGCATGGAAGCGGGGCTCGAGGCGGTCGACTACTACGACCCCCCGAACCTCACCTTCCCCTTCGGCAGCTACATCTGCGTCGTGGACATCGATCGCGGCACCGGCGAGGTGAAGATCCGCCGCTTCGTGGCCGTCGACGACTGCGGCAACATCATCAACCCCATGATCGTGGACGGGCAGATCCACGGCGGGCTCACCATGGGCATGGCGCCGGCCCTGCTCGAGGAGATCAGCTACGACGACCAGGGCAACATCCAGGGCGGCAGCTTCATGGACTACCTGCTCCCCACCGCCATGGAGACTCCCCGGTGGGAGACGGACAAGACCGTCACCCCGTCCCCGCACCACCCGCTCGGAGCGAAGGGGGTGGGCGAGTCGGCGACCGTCGGAGCTCCCCCGGCCATCGCCAACGCCGTCGTCGACGCCCTCTGGCACCTGGGAGTGCGGAACATCGACATCCCCATCACCCCGGAGAAGGTGTGGAAGGTGCTCCACGAGAAGGGGGTCGCCCTGTAGCCTCCGGGGCTACCCCTTCTTCCCGCCCTGGATGACGCCGAAGCGCGGCCGCTTGCGCTCCGGCGGGCGGAGCTCGCCCGCCACCACCGACGGCCAGGGGAAGGCGCAGTCGACCCGCGTGCCGCGGAAGGTGAGGTTGCAGCGGATGCCCCACTCGTCGAGCGAGAGGTGCGGCGTGTCGCGCCCGGCGACGAGGTTGAGCCGGACGAGCTCCTCCCCGCGCAGGAACTCGGGGAGCTCCACCCCCGGCACGGCCGGCGCGACCAGCACCCACTCGACGGCGGAGGCCTTGCGGCAGGCGTCGAGCATCTCCGGGTGGCGCCCCTCGAGCGCGAGCGCGTGGAGGGCCTCGCCGCCCCAGCGCGGGCACTCGGGGGTGCAGGCCTCCTCGGGGGGATGGGCGTGGGGGGCGTCCACGGCCGCCTTGTACAACGAAAGCGCCTCCCCGGGCAGCGGGGGAGGGCGGCGGCCGAGGGCGGTTACTCGGGGGCGAGGACGAGCTGGGTCTGCGCCTTGAAGGTGGGCTCGTGCTTAGAGTTGTCCGACCCGCCGGCGCGCCCGAACTCGAGGTCGAGGGTGACGCTCGGCGGCGGCTTCGAGAGCGCCAGGGTGCCGGAGATGCGGACGTAGGCCATGCCGTCCCCGGCCTGGGCGCTGCGCACCCCCTCGAAGAAGACCTGGTCGGCGTCGCGCACGGCGCGCACCGTCATGGGGAAGAAGCCGGGGGCCTGGTTCGCCGGGGCGAAGGTGAGGTGCGCGCCGTCGAGGACCCAGCGGGCGCTTCCCACGAGCTCGCGCCCCTTCTCCTTGGCGTCGGGGTTGCCGAGGTACTGCTGGAAGGAGACGACGCTCCGGGTGGCAAAGCTGGCGCGCTCGGGGCCCGCCTTCTGGGCCGGCTCGGGGGCGACCGCCCCCGAGGCCGCGACGGCGCTCGCGGACGGCGAGTCCCGGGCGGTCGACGGGGGCGCCGCCGGGGAGGGCCGCTCGGCCCTCCGGGCGGGGCTCTTCGCGACCGCGACCGCGGCAGGGGGTGGGGGGGGGGGGGCGGCCGAGAGCGCCTTCTGCGGGGGCGCCGCGGGCGCCGGGCCGGCGCGCGGGGGAGGGGAGGCCGGCGGCGCCGCCGGCGGCGGTCGCTCCGGGGGCGCCGCCGCGGCGGCCCCGGCCTCGCCGCCCGCGTGCGAGGCCGGATGGCCCTCGCCGCTGCGCGTCGCGCTCGGGCGCCGCAGGAGGGCGAAGGTCGCCCCAGCGACGGCGAGGAGGAGCGCCGCGAGGAGGATCCCGCGGAGCCCCACCCGGCGCGCCGCCCCTCCCGGCAGGCGGCGCCGGAGCGTGTCGACGAGGAGCGAGACGTTGTAGTCCCAGTCCTGCTCGGTGAGCTGGAGGCACTGGCGGTGGAGGAGGCCCAGGAGCGCCGGCGGGAGGTCCTCCTCGGAGGGCAGGGTGGCCCCGCCCACCAGGACCGGGACGACGAGCACGTCCTGGCGCTTGAGCGCGGTCGCGATCTCGAGCGAGACCACGTCGCGAGGGTCCTTCAAGCGTCGGCGCCCGGAGGCGTCGGCGATGGTGGCCCAGTTCCTCCCGATGAGGACGAGCACCACCCGGCAGCTCCCCACCGTGCGCTCGATCTCCTCCATGTAGTTCACGCCCGGCTCGAGCCCCTTCACGTCCATGAAGACCTGGCGGGGAAAGGCCTGCTCGAGCGCGTAGAGGAGCGCCCGGGCCTGCCCGCCGCTGTCCTCGCGCCGGTAGTTGATGAAGACGGCGCGCCCGGAGCGCGAGCGGGCGCGCGAGGGCGCCGCCGCCGGCCGCGCCGCCTCCCCGGTGGGAGCGCTCATCGCTCTCCGTCCTCCCCACCCGGACCGAGGATGCGGAACCCGAGCGCGCACAGGGCCTTCAGGCTCTCGAGGACGGTGGCCCGGTCGTACGCCTTCTCCTCCTCCGGGAGCTCTTCGTAGGGGACGAGGCTCGGGTGCAGCTTGCGCTCCTCGTCGCGGCGCGGGCCGAGGCGCCACCCCTCGGCGAGCCGGCCCCGGGCCCAGACCTCGTGGGCGTTGCGGGCGAGCTTCTCGCCCACCCGCGCCACCTCTTCCGGGAGCTTCACGGCCTTCGTGTCGATGGGGTTCGGGCGGTAAGGGGCGGCCGGCATGGATCGCTCCCTATTCTGATAGCGGGCGGCCCGCCGCCGGCAAGACCCGAGGCGCGGGACGCCCGGGCCCTGGCACTGCGCGGCAAGGGGAACCCATCTGGGCGCGCGCCGGCGTTGACGGATACACCCAGCGGATATAAGGCAGACCTCTAACCCGGGAGGGACCATGAGAAGGGTCGTCGCAGCGGTCGCGTTTCTCGGTGCGCTCGCCCCGGCCGCGCCCGCCGGGGCGCAGGAGGGCGTCCAGCCGTTCCTCACCCCGGCTCCGCCCGGGCCGCCCGAGAGCGGGGTCTCGATCGGGGTGAGCGTCGGCTACAGCGTGCCCATGGGGTCGGCCGTCGGGGCGCCCACCGGCGGCCTCGCCGCCACCTCGTTCACCGACATCTACAGCGGCGCGGTCCCCCTGCAGCTCGACCTGGGCTGGCGCTTCGGCCCGAGCCTCTACCTCGGGGCCTACTTCGAGTACGCGTTCGCGTTCGTCGCCGCCGCGCAGAACTGCAACAACGGCACGACCTGCTCGGGCGGCGACATGCACTTCGGCATCGACTTCGTCTACACCTTCATCCCCCGGGCGGTGTTCGCGCCCTACGTGGGCTTCGGGGTGGGGTACGAGATCGCCACCCTGAGCGCGAGCAACTCGGGCCAGTCCATCAGCGCGACCTACGACGGCTTCGAGTTCGCCCGCTTCATCGTCGGGGGGGACTTCCGCGTCGGCAGCGCCTTCCGGGTGGGCCCCTTCCTCAACTTCTCGCTCGGCCAGTTCACCAACATGAGCACGCCCTTCAACTCGAACGGCGCGCTCGCCGGCACCAACCAGTCGGTCAGCATCGCCAACAAGGCCTTGCACGAATGGCTGCAGTTCGGGATCAAGGGGACGGTCGACCTCTGATCGAGGGGGAGCGCTCCCGGCCCGCTTCGTTCGTCGACTACCCCGGCGTCTACCGGGCCGCGGACGCCGCCGCCGTCGCCGTCCGCCGGCAGCACTTCGCCGCCGAGGCGGTGCAGCTGCTCCTCAACCCGGTGGCCGCCGGGCTGGTGCTCCTCTCGGCCACCGCGCTCCTGCGCCTCTCCTACGCGGTCCTCACCGCGGTCTCCACCACCATGCTCGTCATCGTGCTCTGGTTCGTGCGCGCGGCGCGCTGGCAGAAGCTCTGGTACGAGTGCCGCAGCGCCGCCGAGGACGTGAAGCGGCTCACCTGGCGCTACATGATGGCGCTCGAGCCCTTCCCCCCGGGCATGCTCACCCCCGACGCTCCCTTCGTGAAGGCCCTCGACGCGGTCCTGCGCGCCCACCCCGAGATCCGGGAGATGCTGGGCCAGCGCGCCGACTCGCTCACGCCGCCGGTGACCGCCGGGATGCGGCGGGTGCGAAAGGGCTCCTTCGAGGAGCGGGCCGACTTCTACCTCGAGGCGCGGGTGGAGCCGGAGCTCGCCTGGTACGCCGCCAAGGCCCGCCGCCACGCCGCCCTCGACCGGCGCTGGTTCGCCGGCCTGGTCACGGTGCAGGTGGCGGCGGTGCTCTCGGCCATCTGGCTGGCGGTGCGGATCGGGGCGAACCCGGGGCCCGCCACCGCCGCCGAGAGCGCCGTGCCGCTCCTCGCCGCGCTCGGCTCGGCGGTGATGGGCTGGCAGCGCTCCAAGCGCTTCGCCGACCTGTCGGGGGCCTACGCCGGCACGGCGCACGCGCTCGCCGGGCTCGTGTCCGCCCGCCCTCCGGTCTCCGACGAGGAGGCGCAGCGGGAGTGGATCGAGGCGGTGGAGGCGGCGCTCGCGAGCGAGCACGAGGCCTGGCGCCTCATGATGTGAGGCCCCCCTCCCCCCGGCCGAGCTGTGGTAAACGGACGGCGTCCGCGGGCGGACGCGAGGGACTGGATGAGGGCTCAAAGGCGCGCGGGTCTGACGCTCTTCGCGGCCTGCGCCGCCCTCGCGGCCTGCGGGGGGTCGGGCTCCTCGGCGGCCGAGAAGGTCTACCGCGACCCCTCCCAGCCCCTGGAGAGCCGGGTGGAGGCGCTCCTCTCGGTGATGTCGCTCGAGGAGAAGGTGGAGCAGATGTACGGCACGCCGCCGAACGACGGCTCCGGCCTCTCCGCCACCGCGCCGAACGCGCGCCTCGGCATCCCCGGCTTCCGCATGGTGGACGGCATGCGCGGGGTGGGCGCCGCCACCGGGAACGCCACCACCTTCCCGGTGGGCTCGGCCCGCGGGGCCACCTTCGACCCGGCGCTCGAGGGGCAGGTGGCCGCGGCCATCGGGGCCGAGGCCCGCTCCCGGGGCGCGAACGTGCTGCTCGCCCCCACCATCAACCTCCTGCGCCACCCCCGCTGGGGCAGGGCGCAGGAGACCTACGGGGAGGACACCTTCCACGTGGGCGCCATGGCGGCGGCCTTCGTCGCCGGCGCCCAAGAGCAGGTGATCACGGCCACCAAGCACTTCGCCCTCTACAGCATCGAGGACACCCGGCTCACGGTCAACGTGCAGGCGGACGACCGGACCGTGCGCGAGGTCTACCTCCCTCACTTCGAGCGGGCCGTCGAGGCCGGGACCGGCGCCGTCATGTCGGCCTACAACCGGGTGAACGGCGCCTACTGCTCCGAGAACCGGCCGCTCCTCGGGGAGATCCTGGACGGCGACTGGGGGTTCGACGGGTTCGTGGTGAGCGACTGGACCTTCGGGACGAGGAGCACGGTGCCGGCCGCCGAGGCCGGACTAGACGTGGAGATGCCGGCGGCCCACTACTACGGCCTGCCGCTCCTCCAGGCGGTGGTGGGGGGCGCGCTGCCGCTCTCCGACGTGGACGACGCGGTGCGGCGCGTGCTGCGCGCCAAGCTCCGCTTCGGGATCTTCGACGGCAGGCCGGCGCTCGACCCGGCTTTGGAGATCGAGAGCGCCGCGCACACCGCGCTCGCGCGGCAGGTGGAGAGGGAGGCCATCGTGCTCCTCCAAAACGAGGGAGCGGCGCTCCCCATCGACCGGGCGGCGACGCGGCAGATCGCGGTGGTGGGCGCGCTCGCCGCCACCGCCAACACCGGCGACACCGGGAGCAGCTCCACCCGCTCCTCCTACGTGGTGACCCCGCTCGCCGGCATCCAGGCGCTGGCGGGCCCGTCCACCACCGTCGTCGACCTCTCCCGCGACGTCCTCGCCCCGGCCGACGAGGCCGCGGTGGCGGCCTCCGACGTGGCGGTGGTGGTGGTGGGGCTCACCTCCGCCGACGAGGGCGAGGCCGGGCTCGGCGCCGGGGACCGCAAGAGCCTCGACCTCTCGCCCGCGCACCTGGCGCTCGTCGCCGACGTGGCGAGCCACAACCCCCGGACGGTGGTGGTGCTGGAGGGGAGCGGGGCCCTCGTCGTCGAGCCCTTCGTCGAGATCGTGCCGGCCATCCTGATGGCCTGGTACCCGGGGCTCGAGGGGGGAAACGCGCTCGCCGAGGTGCTCTTCGGGGACGTGAACCCCTCGGGGAAGTTGCCGGTCTCCTTCCCGGTCTCGGAGGGGCAGCTCCCCCCGTTCGTGAACGACCAGGCCCAGGTGACCTACGGCTTCCTGCACGGCTACCGCTACCTCGACACCGCCGCGGAGGACCCCCGTTTCCCGTTCGGCTTCGGGCTCTCCTACACCACCTTCTCCTTCGCGAACCTCTCGCTCGACCGCGCCAGCGCCGCGCCCGGCGCGACCGTGCACGTGTCCGTGGAGGTGACGAACGAGGGGCCGGTCGCGGGCGACGAGGTGGTGGAGCTCTACGCCTCCTACCCGGGCTCGGCGGTGCCCCGGGCCGTCCGGGAGCTGAAGGGGTTCGCGCGGGTGTCAATCGACCCGGGCGCGACCGCCACCGTCGGCCTCGACCTCCCGGTGAACGACCTCGCCTACTGGGACTCCACCCGGGGCGCCTTCTCGGTCGAGCCCCTCACCTACACTCTCTCGGTCGGGGACAGCTCCCGGAGCCTGCCGCTCTCCGCCTCCCTCGCGGTTCCGCCGGGGTAGGGAGAGCAGGCCCCGGGCGGCGCTCGCCTCTCCCGGCTCGACGTGATATCCAGCCCCCGGCGCGCGTTCGCGCCGGGCGGGCCGCGGAGCGCCCCCCGCGGCGAGCGAAGCGGACGGCAATCGGGGTGAGCGAGGGTCCCGGGGGCGGGTGGCGGAACTGGCAGACGCGCCGGACTTAGGATCCGGTGCCGCAAGGCATGAGGGTTCGAGT
>Ga0335079_10008275_pt1 | contig 11859 bp, 13 predicted proteins | sample Lox_Sample_33_FD_206719 | JGI IMG/M metagenome (GOLD analysis project Ga0335079, IMG submission 206719) | Soil microbial communities from Loxahatchee National Wildlife Refuge, Florida, United States - Lox_Sample_3.3 | ecosystem: Environmental > Terrestrial > Soil > Wetlands | place: USA... | reverse complement strand
GCTCCGGGCTAAGCAGCGCCCGGCTTAGCTCGACGTTCCCGTAATGCGAGACGATCAAGAGGATACCGCTCGCGCTCGACGTGAGACGCAGCAGCTCCTCGGGGTTCGCGAGCTCGATCTCGTCGGGTGCCAGTCCGTCCTGCCAGGCCGCGAAAGTATCGGCGGTCCTGCGGGCAAAGCCGAGAGAGTGACGGAGGCTATCGAGCCGACCCGGTCGGCGCTTACTCCCTTGAAACGCGGCGACTCTTCGTAGGAAAGACAGCGAGGCACGGCGTTGCTCGGATCCCGAGACGTAAAAATAGAGCCCAACCGCCAGCAACGGCAGCATCAGGAGACGCCGCCCGCCGATACGATAAATCCGACCAAGGCAACGCAATCCCCAATAGGTGCCACGCTCCGCCATCGCGGACCAGTGGCTCCCGCGAGCCTCGTGTAGGCGGCGCCGATTGCGAAGGATTTGCCGCCACCTCAGCAGCATCGTCCCGAAGAGGCGCGCATGCATTGCGCTGATCCGCAGATTGTCGCGCCAGAGATCGAAATTTGAGAGATTGCCAGCGGGATAAGAGACGCGCACGGGAACGAAGCACATCGGGGTCCCGCGCCACATCAAACGTACGAGAATCTCGGTGTCGAAATCCATTCCGCGACCCAGCCGCTCCTCCGCAAGAAGAGCGGCCGTCGGCGCTAAAGGATAGAGTCGAAATCCGCACATGCTGTCGACGATTTGCAGCGACAGTGTCTCGATGCAGACCCACAGGTGTGTGATCCAGCGGCCGAACCGGCGTGCGCGTGGCATCGAATGATCGAACTCCGGCGCTCCCACGATGAGCGCGGTCGGATTGGCCTTGCCCAACGACAGGAGCAACGGCAATGCCGATAGGTCATGCTGCCCGTCGGCGTCGACTTGGACGGCGTGCGTGAAGCCCCGATCGGAGGCGAGCTCGAAGCCCTTGATCACGGCGCCGCCTTTACCCTGATTGGCCTCGAACCGATGGACCGTGACACCGCGCTCGGGGGCGTGCAATGCGGCGAGCACGCCGCGTGCGGCATCGTCGCTGGCGTCATCGATGAGAAAGACAGGCAAACCCGCGGCGCGAAGGCCGCCGACGATGTCGCCGACGACCGCGAAATGATTGCGGCTCGGCACAATCGCACAGGGTCTGAACATCAGACCGCGGCCAGCGTGATTTGGCCGGACGAGCACGGCCCTTCGTCGTCGCGGTAGCTGAACGAGAGGCGCCCGGATGGAAGCGCGTAGTCGAGCCGGAGCCGAAGACGGGTGCCGGGTTTTATCGGCTTGCGGAATTTCGCCTGCACGACCTCTGCTGGTCGGTCGGCCACGTTGAGATGCGCACGGCCGTAACGGATTGCCCAGTCGATCTGCACCACGCCGGCGAGTATTGGATAGCCCGGGAAATGCCCGCGGAAATAAGACAGCGCTCCCGGCACGAGGAGGTCGAGCTCCGCGCTCACGTCGTCGATCCGCTTCACCGAAAAGAGGACGGGATCCTTGTCGGACTTGGGTTCGGTTCCTGTGGGAGAGATCATGCCGATGCCCGCAGTAGACGCGCGATGTCTTGGTTAAGCCGCTTGCCCATGCCATCCAACGGGATTGTCTCGACGAAGCGCCATTTCCTTGGTAGCGCGGCGGAATCCGAGGTTTTCGCCAAGTTCTGTCGAAGCATACGCTCGAAGCGGAACTTACCCAGCCGCACCAACTCTGCCTTCCCCTCCGGCGATAACGTCGCGATGACACCGAGGATGGTGCGATGGTCCGCGACGGCTGCGACGGCAGCATCCGCGATCCATGGCAGAGCGAGGATGTCGTTTTCGAGTTTTTGCACACTGATGCGCACACCCTCGACCTTGACGATGCGGTCCGCGCGCCCTTCGAACTGAAAACGCCCGTCGTTCGCGATGCAAACGCGGTCGGCGAGAGTCTGTTGAGGCTCACCATCGAGGAATGAAGACCGTAGGCACATCAGACCCTCCGCCGTCGTCGAGACCTCGACGCCCGGCAGCGGCCGCCACATCGGCGCATCGTCAACACTGTTCTGCCACGCGATGGCGCCGGTTTCGGTGCTGCCGAAAATCTGTATCGGCGGTGCGCCAAAGATGCATGCCACTTCGGCCGCCGCCACTGATCTGAGCAGCGCACCGGCGGAGAATATTATCCGCGGTTGCCTGGCCTTGGGGATCGGTTCGATGCCGCCGATACGCGTCAGATGCGCAGGACTCGAAACGATCATAGCGGGTGCCGCTAGGTGGTGCAGCAGGATCTCCCAGGCAAAGTAGGTGTCGGCGCTGAAGGCACGACCGGCCAACAATGGCCAGAGCAGACGAAAGGTCGCGCCATAGACGTGCTGATGTGGGACCATTCCTAAGACCGGCAGGGCGCCGAGCATCTCGCCGAACAAGGCCTCCAGTGCGCTTGCCTCGCGCTCGAAGGACCGGAGGGATTTCGTGACGCGCTTCGCGGCCCCGGTCGAGCCGGATGTAAAGAAATCGAGCTCGCCGCTCCCGAGATCGATTGTCGCGATCGGCGCATCGGCGCCGCGCTCGAGTATGAATGGATCCACTGCCTCAGGATGCGGGGAGTCCGCGACCATCAGGTCGAAGGCGCCCGAGAGCTCCTGCAGCGTACCCGGCTGCGAATTCGGTGGCACGATCACTCGCGAGCCGAGTTGCATGAGGGCCACCAGCCCGACGAGGAACCAATAAGCGTCCTCGCAGAGGAGGAGCGACCGGTGAGAAGGCAGTCGGGCAAGTCGCCGCGCATTGTGCAGAACATCGCGTCGAAGCTCAGCAACAGTGACAATCCGGCCCGCGCGGAAGGCGACACCATGGTCGTCTCGCCTTGCGCCCCGCAGCAGCTCAGCGATCGGGACGATCGTCATGGTGTCTCGCCGTGTCGATGCCGCACGAACTGGCGGACGATGAACTCGCCTGTGAAAAGAACTCCCATCAGCAGATACGAGATTAGCCCGTTATAGAGTGTCCAAAGCTCGAGGCTGCCGCTAGCCGCTGTCCAGGCGGACAGGCCGGCGTTGACGAGGAAAAAAGAAATCCACGCCGCCGTCACCTTGATTAGGTAAGGGCGTGCCGCGTCGGGCAACTCGGGATCGTATAGTCGCGCGATGCGCTCGATCACGGTTGGGGGCCACAGCAGCGTGTAGCCGAAGAGCACGGCGAGCCCGAAGCTGACGAAGATCGGGTAGGCTTTTAGGCCCATCAGCGGCGAAAAAGCCACAACGGCGAGCGCCAAGCCGCCGGCGATCACTAACACGTCCGCAATCGCGCGCGAGGGGCCGTCGTGCGGCCGGTAGACGAGCCGCAGCACCAGGAACGGCAGCAGTGCTGCGCCGATTGCCATGGGGGAGAAGGATCGCAGACCGAAATAGACGACGAGCGGATACGCGATACCGACGGCAGCCAGAAGTAGCCGAGAGCTACGGCTTTTCAGTGAGTTGGCTGTAGAGCTTGTCAATCACGTCTCCCACGGTCCGAACCGACTTGAAATCCGCTGGCGCCATTTTCTTGCCGGTGTAGTCCTGTAGCACCACTACGAGATCGACGGCGTCGATGCTGTCCAGCTCGAGATCGTCGAACAATCGCGCCGACAGCACGATCTTCTCGCGCGGCACATCGAACATGTTCTGGAGGTGACCCGTGAGCTTCTCTAGGATCTCGGCCCGAGTGACCATTAGGTGGCCCCCTTCTGACCGGCGATAAAATCGGCAATCGTCTTCACACTGGTAAAAATCTTCCTCACGTCTTCGTTGGTGGCCTCGATTTTCACGCCGTAGGTCTTCCGTATCGCCATGCCGAGCTCGAGCCCGTCAATAGAATCGAGCCCGAGCCCTGCACCGAAGAGCGCCTCATCGCTCGCGATGTCGTCAGGCTGGACATCCTCGAGTTCCAGCACGTCGATGATCAGCTTCTTCAGCTCGAACTCCAGGTCACGCATGGGCCAGCTCTCCGCGGTAGCGTGCCTCCAGGTATGCAACCAGCCTACGTGCGGCTAGTGAGCGCGGTTGATCCGTAAGAAACGCTCGTATCTCGATCTGGTCCTCGATCTTGATGCGATACGCTGGCAGTCGTTGGGGTATGGAGTACCAGGGCTGCCCTTTGACGAGCGTCACCGGATCGCAAGTGATGAGGATCGGCTGCAAGTTCGATCCGATTAGCGTCGCGAGGTGCGCGAAGCCGCGCTGAAAGTGGATCGGCCTACCCGGAACCGAACGCGTGCCTTCAGGGAAAATGATGAGATTGCGGCCGGTATGGAGGCTCGCGCGGCATTCCTCGACGAAACTCTCGGGGTCGCGGTCGTTTCGAATGTAGCCCGCGGCCTTGACGACTGGCCTGAGAAACGGGTTGCGCCAAAGCTGGTGCTTCACGACGCATTGCGCGTCCGGCACAAGCGACATCAGGAGCACGACGTCAAGCAAGGTCGGATGATTGGCAACGACTAAGGCACCGGCGCAGTCCGAGAGTTTTTCCTCACCAATCACTTGCAGAGTGATTACGCCGCAGCGCCGCAACAGCGCAACGTAAAGGCGGAAGCTGGTGCGGATGATCCGCTGTGCGCGCCGCAGACGCGCTGCACGGTCGCGCGTGAAGCCGGTCATCACGGGAATCACGGCCAGCGCGAGAATCAGAGCACCCAGCCCCATTTCGACGAAGGCGATGCCCGTCATCGTGAGACGCCAGACGTAATTGATGCGCCTACTTAGCATGGCGCCACCACCAACGCATGCGCCCCCCAAGCGCGCTTGCCTCGTGCTCATGCGTGAGGAAGAAGCGCAAAAATTCGAGCGCCTGGTCGCTCGGAGGCGGCAGCGACGGTTTCGAGAGCGGCTCGCAGACGACCGAGAGATCGCTTTCGTTGCCGTGCGCGGCGGTTAGGACCAGCGCCAGTCCAAGTTCCGGTCCGGCGGGCTCGCCAAGCTCCGCGTAGACACCGGGCAGCGGCGCGGTGCTGTATATGAGCAGGATCGGCTGCGCGGGCGAGGTCGCGAGGCTGGCGGCGGCTTCGAGCATGCCATATCCGAAGCTGTCGTGGCCCGCGGCGATCGTCGTATGGCCTTCCTGGTTTTGCCACGCAATCGACAGCAGCCCTGCGAGCGCGTTGTGGACAGACAAGCTGAAATCCGCGGGCGAAACGGGTTCACGCGCGGCGATAGCTTCGAGGAGCCGCAGCGTCCGTTCGAATTCGCCGTGACGCGAGCAGAATATGAAGCGCAGATCTGATTCCATGCCGATCCCGCATGCCGCGCGAAAAGCCAGCTTTCCCGCCTGAGTGACGCGGCGCCGCAGCAGCACCGGCAATTCTGGCTCCGAAATCGGCTCCGCGGCCGTTGGCGGCATATCGCAGGCCCAAGCCTGCCAAGCCTGCTTCCCCTGCAGGCCCATGCCGTAGGCCATCCAATCCTTTACTCGAAAGCGCAAAGCTTGCCCTCGGTCAGCTTCAACACCAACCGGACGTCCTAAAGTGCTTCCGACCCCCGAATTCATTTGACCCCCAGACCCGCTCTCGAAAGCTGGTCGTCGATATCCCGCTCCAAATTCATAACCCAACGATTGTACGTTCTGTGTATTTCGTCTCCATTCTCCTTGAGATTTACTGTCTGATCCAGATGAATACTGTAGGCCTGCTGCGTGAAGCTAATCAAAACCACGGCCTCGTACGTCTTTTCCGAATAGCTGGCGCGGAGTTGACCGGGCGCCAGTCGGTCGAACCGCCAATGGTGCCTCGTACCAGCGATCACGATGTTGCGGCCGATTTCGTCCAAGGAGAGATTCTGTGTTTGGCTCGGTATCGGACGATCGACCACGTTGTAGATCGGCTGCATGCGGTTACAAGCTGCCATCACAAGCAACACGACCATGCCAAAGGCGAAGCGCCCAATGGCACCGGATTGGATTTGCAACAAAATGCTTTCCTCCAGCTCGCTATTTTTTGACCGCAACTAAATCGCTTGCGGACTGGCATTTCCCCGATTGGCGGCCCCCAGCGTCTGCCATAGCATATGCCTGCTTTCTGCAATAGCATAGATAGATGCCGGATCGACTGCAATCGCAAGGGCGCCCAACGAGCGTCCGCCCGGCGCACTGGGAGGGACCGCTCTGAACAAAGTCGCTTGCATCGGCGTCGCGACGCCGGCAGCGGATCGATTGGTTTCCGAGTTTGCGCTGAAGGCCGATCACGTCAGTGCCGAGCGATATGCGCGACCGATCCGGCGCAGGCAAACATTGGTCTCACGCGCCCTCCTGCGCGCCGTCTTGCGGCAAATGCCGGGATGGCGGACCGACGTTTGGTCGCTCGCTGAGGATGCCGAAGGCAGACCTCTTGCGCGCCCGGCCTCGCGCGAGGTTGGCGCGGCAATCTCCCTCTCGCATTCTCGGGATCTGGTCGCGTGCGCCGTCGCTGACATCGGACGCATCGGGATCGATATCGAATACATGAACCCTGATCGGAATTTCCAGGATTTGGCGTCGCTCGCGTTCGGGCCTCGCGAGCGCCAAACGGTCGAGGCCGAAGGCGCTTCAGCCTTCTATAGAGTCTGGACGCTCCGCGAGGCCTTCGCCAAGGCTTCGGGCGGCGCGTTTCAGACCTTGATCGATGGCCGTGACTATTTCCCGACCCATCGTGCCGTTGGCCGGTGGCAGGTACGGATTGACGGCAGCCCGTGGATATTCGTTCATCGCCTTCTCCCGGGATCGTACGCGATGAGCATGGCTATTGATAAAGGGCGGCTGTTGCTTGACGCAGAGGAGCTCGAAGGCAAAACATGTTCTTCGCCGATCTTGCCCATCACAGATGAGCTTGCTGGGGTGAAAAGTGATCACGCCATTCGGTAACAGCGCGGCGCAGCCATTCGATTCCAGCTTCGCCGCTGCTGCCCGCTCTCGCACGCGACCCCGTACATTGGGAGGAAGGCAGCCATCACGGGAACAGATCCAACTCCGAAGGCCGATCTCGTCCGCGTGCGCGATAACGGTGAACCTAAGTGGCGGCCGTGAAGATCGACGCACCCACGGCAATCCTCCGAGCTTCCGCGGAGTGCGACACCGTCGCGAGGTCGACCAAACGGCCCTCCGCCTTAGACACGATCTTTTGCACCACCACCACACATCGCCCGATCAGGCATTCTCAGCCGAAGGTCTTCCGCAGGCGTGGGATCACGTCCTTTGCATAGAGCCGTAGGAATCGCGACTGATCTGGGCCTGGGGCATGAAATACGAGATGGCGAAACCCCATTTCGACATAAGGCCGGATTCGCTCGACCTGGTCGTCAGGGTCGGAGGAGACGATCCAGCGCTTGGCGGCGCGTTCGACAGGGAGTGCTTCTGCGAGCCTTTCCATCTCCAATGGGTTCTCAACCGTCATCTTTTCTTCCGGCGTCAACGCGAGCGCTGCCCAGTGTTTCGTCTCTTGCAGCGCGCGATCTCTGTCGATGTCGTAGGAAACCTTCATTTCGATCATGTAGTCATACGACTGAGCCGGAGTCTTGCGCTCGGCAAGCCCCGCCTTCACATTCGGTAGCAGGGTCTCCTTATAGAGTTCCCAGGCCTTCCCGCTCGTGCATATAAACCCGTCAGCGCTACGCCCAGCATATTTGGCGATCATCGGGCCCGCGCCCGCGATATAGATCGGAATCGCCTTGTCAGGACGGTCGTAAATCGTCGCGTTCTCGGTCTTGTAAAATTCGCCGTTGAAGCTGACACGCTCTTCCGCCCACAACTTCTTTATCAGAGCAATCGACTCGCGCAAGCGCGCGAAGCGCTCCTTAGTCTCTGGCCACGCCATTCCAGTGGCTGGTACTTCGTTCAGGGCTTCCCCGGTGCCTACGCCGAGAATTACGCGACCCGGAAAGAGTTGTCCCAGTGTTCCAAATGCCTGCGCCACGATGGAGGGGTGATACCGGAATGTTGGTGTAAGGACGCTCGTGCCCATGACAATCCGAGTCGTTCGGGCGCCAAGGGCACCGAGCCAAACCATTGAAGCTGGAGCGTGGCCGTCGGTATGTTTCCAGGGCTGGAAATGATCGCTGATGAAGACGGAATCGAATCCAACCTCCTCAGCCAGGACCGAGAAGTCCAGTAATTGTTTGGCACTGAATTGCTCGGCGGATGCTTTGTAACCGATCTTGAGCACGTGTAGTCACTCCTTTCATTCAGATTTTCGCCGGGGCCAGTCGCCCCTACGATGACGAGCTCGATCGGCGATTGGTTTCATGCGTTCCGCCGACGCACCAGAACGGACAGCGCAAGAAACATGACGATGCCGACCACAGAAAAACCGGTCGATGCCGCCATAACCGATGGGTCGCTCTTCTCATAAAGGGCCTCGAGCATAACCTTCGGAAGCGTATTGGCATCGAAACCGCCGAGGAAGATCGGCATGATCACGTCGTCGAACGACGTCATGAACGCCAAAATCGCGCCTGCGGCTACGCCCGGCAGCATCAGTGGCAATGCCACGAACCAAAATGCTTTCATCGGAGAGGCGCCAAGGGTGCGCGCAGCTCGTTCCAATGCACGATCGCGCTGTCGAATGGTCGCAATTATCGAGAGCACGACAAAGGGAAGGGCAAGTACTCCCTGCGCAATCGAAACCCCCCATCGAGTCCCGATAAGGCCGAGTTTGGCAAAGAGCGGATACATGGCCATGCCGATCGACATTTGAGGCATCGCGAGTGGCGCAAGAAACAAGATCAGAAGCCCGTCGCGCAGGAGGCGATTTTCTATGTGGCTGACTCCATAGGCGACCATAGTGCCGATGATGGTGGACAGGACTGCGCAGAGTGAGCCAACCGCAAGTGTGTTGCCGATCGAGTGCCGCCACGAGGGATTGGTAATGAGCTCGCCATACCAACGGAGTGAAACGCCTTTTGGCGGAAATGCGATAAATTCATCCGTGGTGATCGACACACTGGCGGAAATCAGTATTGGAAGCACGAGAAAGATCGCGACCCATACGAAGAAGCCGTTGGTCCAGATGTGCCTACCGCGGGCCAATGGAGCTACTCCCTCGCGTAGACATTGCTGAGGCCGGTAACACGGACATAGGCGGCGGCCCCGATGATGGAGACGGCCATGATAAGTGCGGAGAGCGCTGAAGCGAGTCCCCACCGGCCGAGCCGCAGCGCGAGATCCCGAATTTCCATGACGATTGTCGTATTCGCGGCACCACCCAGCACCGCGGGAACTATGTAAAAGCCTAGAGAGTACACAAAGATCAGCATCGCGCCGGCGAGGACGCCCGGTCGTGTCAGTGGCAGGAAGATGGTCAAGAACGCCTTCGTACGCGAAGCGCCAAGCGTGCGCGCCGCTGCCTCGAGATTGGGATTTACGCGCGCCATCGAGCCCAGCAGGAGCAGGGTCATGAAAGGCAGCAGAACATGAATCATGCCGACCAGTACGCCAAACTGATTGTAGAGAAATGGGACGGGCTGAAAATCCGAACTGAGAAAGTGGCCCAAACTGTTGATGATTCCATGGTCGCCGAGCACCACGATCCATGAGAAAGTACGGGGCACCGTCCCAACCGCATACGAAAACAGGACGATCCCGAGCATTACCATTCGCAGCCTGCCCGATGCGCGATATATGGCGTAGGCGGTCGGATAGCCGATCGCGAGGCAGCCGATTGTTGCTCCTATAGCCGATACAATCGTGTTTATCAGCACTTTGCGATAGAGCGGGTCGCCGAAGGTCTGTGCGTAATGACCCAAGCCGGGTACCGGATCGGTAACGCTTGCCCAAACTATGAGAACGATAGGCACGACGAATAGAAGCGCGATTATGACCAAGCCGGGCATTAGCCAAATTAGGCCGGGCTCCAATCGCAATGCCCGAAATGCTTTGCTATCGGCTTTAGTCGGTGAGAATTCGCTCATCGAGTCAGTCCTCGCTGTCGACGACGACAGCTCGGTCTGCCCTGAGACCAACACGAGCCGTGGCGCCGGCGCCGAGCCGACCGTCGTGCCCGAGTTGCCCACGCGCGTGCAGCCGAATATCGAGCCCCTTGGGTCGAAGGTCGAACTGAGTAAAGGAGCCATTGTAAAGCACTTCGGATATCGTGCATTCGAGCAATTGGATATTGGGTTGCTGGCTCGCCGGCTCGATGAGCAACTCCTCCGGCCTGAGGACGATTACGACCATCTTTTGGGCGCTGATTTGGTCCGGGTTTAGTCGGACCTGCGACCTGGGGATCTCCCACTTTCCGAAGATGCAATCGACTGTAATCGTGTCGGGTCCGGCCCTTTCGATGCGGCCATCGATTAGATTGGCCTCACCGATGAATCCCGCGATGTAGCGTGTGGCCGGCAATCGATAGAGACGTTCTGGCGAGTCGACGTCGACGATGTGACCGTGACGCATGACGACAACTCGGTCAGACAGTGCCAGCGCTTCAGATTGGTCATGCGTGACATAGACGATCGTCACACCTAAACGGCGATGAAGACTCTTTACCTCCGACTTCATTTGCTCGCGCAGGTTCTTATCAAGTGCTGATAGCGGTTCGTCCAGGAGCAGAAGCTTCGGATCGAATACGATTGCTCGCGCGAGCGCAACTCGTTGCTGTTGCCCACCGCTTATTTGAGACGGCTTTCGAGTCCCAAGACCTTCAATGCCGACGAGGCGCATGACGCTCTCAACCTTGGCGGCGATCTCGCGGCCAGGCAGAAGGCGCATGCGCAGCGGAAACCCTATATTCTGCGCGACAGTCATGTGCGGAAACAGGGCATAGTCTTGAAACACCATGCCGATGTCGCGCAGCTCGGGCGGCAACTTGGTAGCGTCGGTGCCACCGATGATGACATTGCCGGACGTGGGTTCCTCGAGACCGGCAACGATGCGGAGGACGGTGCTTTTGCCGCTGCCCGAGGCGCCTAGGAAGGAGACGAATTCGCCTGCGTTTACATCAAGCGAGAAATTGTCAACTGCGCGCACTTCTGCAAAGTCTTTGAATAGACTTTGGATGCGCACCCGCGCTCCGATGCCGCCCTCTACGATTTGAGGCCGATCAATTGAGAGTGAGTCTCCAATATCATGCACATCCGACATCGCAAACCGGGATCGTCCGTGTTCTCAGCACCTCATACACGCCAACTGTCGTATGAGTGCTGCACCCGTGCCTGATTCTTGGCATACCAATCGCGGTCAAGGTGCACCATTTCAGGGATGTGCGATAGAGCCACGGATTTCTTCTGCACCTCCGTCATCCGTTCGGCGACGATGGGTTGGGCCGGTGTCGTTGGCCAAGCATTGATGAAGGCCAACTCCTGATCGGGATCGAAGAATGAGTTCAGGATCTGATAGCATTCGGTCACGAACTTCGAGCCCTTGGCGATGCCGACGGCGGGACTGAAGTAAAATCCCTGATTGTAGATCACGTCGTAGGGCTGACCTTGGTTTCTGGCAGCGATGAAGTCCGTGGCCCAGGTGAGCATCATATCGACATCGCCCTGGAAGAGCATTTGCTTTGCCTGGGTGTTCGATTGAGTGTCATGGAAGGCACGGATATGGGGCTTCAACTTGTCGAGCGATTTGAAGGCGCGTGCTTCGTCGAGCGGGTAGAGTTTCGCGGGCTCGACACCGTCGGCCATCAAAGCGGCCTCGAGGACGCCGCCAACCCAGGTGCCCAGCGAGCGTTTGCCCGGGAACTTTTCTACATTCCAGAAATCTGCCCAGCTCTTCGGCGGATTCTCCTTGTAGGGTTCGGTACGATAGGCGGCCATGTAGACCGTGACGTAAGGAGCAACGGCATAATCTCCCATTGTTCCGGGGATCGCTCCCTTTGACTTCGGCAATTTCGAGTAGTCGAGCTTCTCAAGTATGCCGTCCGAGCCG
>Ga0335079_10008274_pt1 | contig 11862 bp, 13 predicted proteins | sample Lox_Sample_33_FD_206719 | JGI IMG/M metagenome (GOLD analysis project Ga0335079, IMG submission 206719) | Soil microbial communities from Loxahatchee National Wildlife Refuge, Florida, United States - Lox_Sample_3.3 | ecosystem: Environmental > Terrestrial > Soil > Wetlands | place: USA... | reverse complement strand
CGAAATAAACCACCACTGCGTCTCCATCGCGCGAAATCTGGTACGGAGAAGCGCCGGTCAGGTCAATCACCACGCGGGCGACGTCCCTCCGGTACTGTCCCAGGCGTACTTCCCGCACCGGAGAGGCGACGCCGGGGATCACCGTCTTCTGCACCGCGAGCCGCGTGCCTTCAAAATCCAGTACCAGACGGTCGGGATTCTGCATCCGCACGGCGCGGGGCTGCAGGCGGCCTTCGCCCACCACCCGAACGCTCGCGCGCTCCGTTCCTTGCGTGAGAGCCACGCTTGAGATCACCGCCGTGGTCGCTGTCGCGCCGGCGGGCTCCTGAGTCTGGGCAAGCAGCGGACTCGCCACAAATGCCGCGCTCACAAGGATCAGGCAGCCGTTTCGAAGCGCCGGCCAGTTGGTCTTCATTGCTGTTCTCCTGCACTGGAGTAAATTCTCTTGCTTACTTGGCGTTCCACGGGTTTTCCGAACGCGTCCTTGCCCTCTTCGTGGAAAGTGACGCTGTCCATGGCAATCTTGTCCACTTTCCCGTCGTACAACTGGTCGCCTTCCCGCAAGAAATAGGTCCTCGACTGCGGGTTTGTGACCACCGCGATCATTCCGTTCGGAGCCTTCACAATCCCGTCCAGCCGCAGTGTGCTCACCTGGAGTCCCGCGATCCCTGGCGGCAGATTCGCTTTCCCCTTGTTCTTCTGCGCGTTCACCAGCGATTCAAAGGGATCCCGCCGGGCCACTTTGGCTTCTGATTCGGCGGCCGGCGTTGCGGCGCCGGTAGGAGCAGCCGCGGGCGCAGGCGTTCCGCCAGGTTTTGCGACTCGTGTTGCCCTTCGTTTTGCGTGGGACTTAGCCGCAGGTTTCGCTCCCGGCTTGGCTTGCGCGTGAACGGCCGCGGGTGCTGCCACCGCCAGCAAAATCCCTAGTACGAGATTTATTCCAGAACGCATAGTTCGCTCATTCCCGCTCAGGGTTTCCTCACTGGCCTACCTGGAGTCTTTGCTCCCGCTGCGGGAGCGGCCTCCTGGTCCGCCGGTTTGGTGAAAAATGTCGTAGCCGTAAATACGCCAACCACTGTCGTCCCCGGACGCAACGGATATTTCGTACCTTTCGCAGTTTCCGGATCCTGGAAACTCAAATCCCCGATGTTGATGATCCGCGACAACCGACTCAACCGCCCAAAGAAGTCCAGAATGTTGAAATACGGGCCGTCCGCCTGAATTTCGAATGGCATCTCGAAATAGCTGTCCCGCGCCACGATGGCCTTTGCCGTCAGCCGCCGGATCTCCACGTTCGAGGCCGTCGCCGCTCCCTGCAGCAAGCGGATGAAATCGTCGGCTTCCTTATCTTCCGGCACGATGGTCTTCAGCGTATCCAGTTGCTTGTTCAGTGCATCCATCTGCTGCCGCAACTCTCCGTAACGTTGCTTGTAAACCTGCAACTGGGTTACTTCCTGGTTCAACTGGGTCCTCTCGGCGATTGCTTTTTCCACCTGGTCTTTTTCTTGCGCCACAGGTGAAAACGGCACATACAATCCCGCCAACACCAGGACCACCGCGATGGCCGCCGCCACCAACCCTTGCATGATCACCGACATGTCCCGAAACGGATTCGCCATGGCTCTCTCCTACCCCTTCCTGGCCGGCACTGCCGGGCGCCCCGTTGCGCTCGCAGGCGTCGCTGGTCCAGATCCCTCAGCCGGCTGTCCGATTTCGGCGTCCAGCTCGAAGATGAAAGTCTGCACCGCTGTATTTTTCGAATCCTGCTTCGATTCCTTGATTTCCACTTTTTGGAAATATCCCGATCGTTTCATCGCCGTAATGAAATTCGCCACAGAAGTAATCGAGGCCGCTTCGCCTTGAATCGTCAGGCTGTTTCCCTTGCGCTCCAGATCGGTTAGCCACAAATTTTCCGTCCGGGAAACCGTGTTCGCTACCATATCCAGGAGTTCCTGCCCTCCCGTCCGGTCGCGCTGGAGTTTTTCGATTGTCGCTACGCGTGTCTGCAGAATCTTCTTCTGGTTCTCAAAGGCCTCCACTTGCTGCTTGATCTGCTGCAATTCCGTCTTTTGTGCGCGCAGTTGCTTGATGCGGTTGTTTTCATCGTTCAACTGCTTTTGATAGGACAGGTAAATGTAACCGAGTACCAGCCCGCCCAGCACCAGGCCCGCGCCGACGAATACCACGGGCAAGGCTGCGCCTGTGTCCACCGGCCGCCTCGAAGCCTTTGGACGCGTTTGTCCGAGTAGGTTTATGCGGATCATGGCTAGTCGAAGCTCCTCAGGGCAAGCCCCACGGCAATCGCCAGCCGCGGCGCTAATTCCCGAATCTGATCATCGCTGTGTTTGGCCGGGTTGATCATGATTCTCCGGAACGGATTCAATTCTTCCACCGGCATTGCAAACTCTTCACGAAGCAGGTCTACCAGGCCGGGCACGCGCGCCGTCCCACCTGCCACCACGATCCGTTGTATGTTCTCGCCGCTGGCCGTGGCGCGGAAGAAATCGAAGGTCTTCTGGATTTCCAGCGTCAAAATGTCGGAAACGCTGCGCAGGATCTGCTGCTTCTGTTCGTCAGTCACGCTGGGAAGCGTGTCGCCCTTTTTCAGCCGCTCGGCGTCTTCGAAGCTCAGGTCCAATTCCTTCTGCAGCGCGTCCGTATACTGGTTTCCACCCACGCTGACGTCGCGCGTGAACAGCGGAATTCCCCCGCGCACAATGTTAATGTTCATAACGCTCGCGCCAATGTTCAGCAGCGCCACCGTCTGCCCCGCATCCGGCTCATAATTGACCTCGAAGCAGTTCTGCAGACCGAACGCGTCAATATCCACCACCACCGGCGTTTTCCCCGCCTGCGCCAACACGTTGGTGTGATTCAAAATCTTGTCTTTTTTGACCGCCACCAGCAGCACGTCCATTTGCGAGTCCATGGATTCCAGCAACTGGTAGCTCAGGTTCACGTCCGCGATATCGAAGGGAATGTGCTGGCTGGCTTCCGCGGGAATCCGGTCGTAGAGCTCTTCTTCCGTCATCAGCGGCAACGGCACTCGCTTCACGATCACGGAGTGTCCCGAAACCGACGTGCCTACATTCTTTGTCTTGATGCGCTGCGCGTCAAAAATTCTTGTAATCGCGTTGGCCACCTGCGGCGCATCCATGATCGCTCCGTCCACTACCGTGTCCGGCGCCAGGGACTCCATGCCGAAGCTCACCAGTTCGTAACCCGCTTTCGTGGACTTCAGCTCCACGGCTTTGATCGAGCTCGAACCAATGTCCAGCCCCACCAACTGCCTGCTCTTTCTTCCGCCCAGTAACCACATAGTGCGCAGCCTCTCTTACTGAATCCTTCTGCCTCGCGAGCCTTATCTTCGCCGCGAAGACGTCTGGCTCATCTTTCGTTCCATCCAGCGGTCCAGGATCGTCTTACGCAGTTTCCAACGATTTCCGAGTTTGAAAGCGGGTATTTCGCCTTCCGTGATGTAACGGTACAGGGTATCCGGGCTGATGCCCAGATACTGCGACGCTTGCCGTACGTTCATCACTTCGCGCGATTCACTCACGAGGAACGCCACCCCGGCGCCCGAACTCACGCCACTTCGCTTGACCCTCGTTTCGCACTCCTGCTCTGCGCTGCGGATTTCACAGGGTGCGCCCCGTGGCAGCGTTATGACATCCCGCTACGCCTGCGGTCAAGCCTTTCTCTTCCGATGTTGCCTAAAGAATGGGGGTAGTTTCCGGCAGTTTGGGGGGTATCATCGGCAGCCCCCACGACGCATAGTGGCACTTCAAAAAATGATCCACTACAGGTTGTGGTTTTTCGCCTAAAACCCCTGTCCTGTCGGACGGTTATTCTTTGTCAGCAATGCGCCCCGCTGCGCGGCTTGCCGCAACTCCGCCCTGATCTCCTCGTTGACTTCAATGCACGGCTTAAAGTGTGACTTCGCTGAGCTGAATGGAGGGCTGGATGTCCGTGAAGTTTGGCAAGTCGCCCACAATCTCGTTCGTGTGTGGACCGAACGAAGCCCGAAACGCTTCCACCGACTCAAAGTACAGATGTCCCATCGCAACAAAGGGTGGAGGCGAGTCGGAAGCCATTCCGGAGATCCCGTGCTCCACAGCCACACCTTTTAACGCGGTTCCACACAGCCGTTGCACCAACGCCATATGCGTCTTGCTGTAGTACACGATGTCGAAGCGCTTGCCCTCCTGATTCGGGTAGAAGACGCTCAGCTTGATCATCGACCACTCCTCACAAACCCAAGTGTTTCCACATCTCCGCAATGCGTTTTCTTGTCGCTTCATCCATCTTGATTTCATCCGGCCACGGCCTCGCGAAACCTTCCGTCGCCCATTTCCGCGTTGCATCAATTCCCATCTTCGATCCGTAATCCTGCATCCGCGCCGCATGGTCTAGGGTATCCACGGGCCCGAACGAAAATTGTACGTCCCGTTCCGGATCAAGCGCGCAGAGCGCCTTCCATGTCACTTCGCTGAAGTTATGCACGTCCACGTCGTGGTCCACCACCACAATCACTTTCGTGAACATCGCCTGCCCCAGCGACCAGATCGCGTTCATGATTTTTCGCGCGTGTCCTGGATAGGATTTCCGGATCGCCACGATCATCAAATTGTGAAAAATTCCTTCCGCCGGCATCGCCACGTCCACGATCTCCGGATACTGCATCTTCATCACGGGCAAAAACACGCGCTCCACCGCGTAACCCATGTAAAAGTCTTCTTGCGGCGGTGGCCCTACCACTGTCGTCAGGTAGATCGGATCCTTCCTCTGCGTCACGCACTCCACATGAAAAACTGGAAACTCGCCTTCTAGCGAATAAAATCCAGTGTGATCCCCGAAAGGCCCCTCTGTCCGCATTTCGCTTAAATTCACATAGCCTTCGAGAACGATTTCCGCGTTCGCAGGCACTTCCAAGTCATTCGTCTCGCAGGCCACCATTTCAACGGGCTCGCGCCTCAGGAATCCCGCGAACATCATCTCATCCAGGTCCGGCGGAATCGGTAACATCCCCGCGAGTGCCGTCGCCGGATCGGCCCCGATCGCCACACTTACTGGGATTCTTCCCTCCGGATTCGCCGCTCTCGCTCTCCGAAAATGCTCGGCGCCATGTTTCTGAGTCTGCCAATGCATCCCGGTCGTCCGTTCGTCGTACACGTGCATCCGGTACATCCCGACGTTGCGCTTCCCCGTTTCCGGATTCTTCGTAAACACTAGCGGAAACGTAATGAACCGCCCGGCGTCCTGTGGCCACGTTTTCAAGATCGGAAAATCGAATAGATTCACATCGCTTCCCTTGCGAATCACTTCCTTGCATTCGCCACCCTTCACCGTCTTCGGGAAAAACGATCCCAGTTCCGCCAGCTTCGGCAGCATCTTGATTTTGTCCATCAATCCCTGCGGCGACTTCGTGTCCAGAAATCCGCGAATCCTTTCTGCGACTTCCTCCAGCGCATCCACTTCAAACGCGAGTTCCATTCTCCGCACGCTTCCAAACGTATTGATCAACGCCGGAATCCGCGAGCCCTTCGGCTTCTCAAACAGCAGCGCCACATTCTTGGTATCGCCGGCTTCCAGCCGGCTCTTCTCTCCCCTGCGTCCTACTGGCCTGCACACACGCTGCACCACTTCCGAAATCTCCAGCACCGGATCCACTTCCGTCCGCACGCGCTTCAACTCGCCTTCCTTCTCCAGCTTCTTCACAAACTCCCGCAAATCCCGGTACGCCACAGGCTCCTCCAAGTCCCCAATCGCCCCATCGGCATTTTTCGCGGACTTATGCACACACGAATTGAATGTCGAAGTTTACACCGGATTTGATTTCGGCTCTTCTTTCCATCGGTTCCCGCACGAACGGCATTGCCACCCTTTGACGTTGATGGGCACAGGAAAGCCCACCGCGAAAGTCACATACGAAAGCGGGCGATTGAGTCCATCGTACGAAACGTCGAAAGACCCGCACTTCGGACACACCGGCAGCTGGTAAATCCCAAATCCAGGTACTTCAAACTCTCTGGGGTATTCCGCTTTCAACAGCAGAAGCGCGTCTTCCGCGTCTCTCTTGCGGACTTGCAACTTCACTCCGCCAATTGCATTCGACCAAAACCAGTCGAGACCAACCACATTCTCATCGAGCAGGATGCTCTCGATGCCCGCTGAATCAACTATGCTTTGCGTTATCCAGGCATCTGGTAAGTCCCGATATCTTCAAATCGCAACCGGAGGGGGATCAGGTCTCCACGGCCCTTCCCTTTCCAGCCTGTCAATCTCTTCCAGATTCATCCCACGCCGCGCCATCTCCGCTCGCAGGGCGATCTTGGCCGTGCCCGTCAGCGTCAGCCACTCATCGCTGATTGTCTCCAGCTCGCCGTCCTCCATCGCGGCATAAAGATTCTGTAGCCGCTCTCTTTCTTTCTGTTGATCAATGTCTCCCATGCCGCGCAGATCATACGCCGTCCCTTTCCGTCTTCAGGCACACAAATCTTCACGCTGGTCCGGCACGCCACTGCGGTCAGTCGTCCCCTAGAGCATCTGCCGGGATCCGAGTCGCTACTGGATTGAAGCACAATCCAATTTCGGTCGAGAGAAGGCGATCAACCCTCTCGCCGCAATCATCGCTATTGAACGCGGACCGAAGAAATCCGGTTGTTCCACGTATGGCCCGGCTTTTGCCGCACGCGAAGCTGCCGCAAGTCAGATACATCGCCGTCGAGCCTCTGCTGCGCCCCTCTGAAATCGCGGTCGTCGTACACCACCACGCGAGCGCCGCCAAACGTGCGAATTGAAGAAATATCGTCGCCATATCCGGCGAGAGAGTCGCGCGCTTCTCCCCGGCGCATGCAAAAGTAGTCACCGTCGAAATTCCGGTCTTTATAGAAGCAAGCGCCGCCGGATCCCCAGTTTCCCCCGTGCCAGTTGCCGCGGGGAGGCCAGGTGTCGTTCGGATCCCGTTTCCACCATCCGCTTTCAGGACCACCGGGGCGATTGCCGCCACCGTAGTGGGCTCCGCGGACAGTGAAATAGGCGCGGCAGCCGTTGTCCACCCACAGTCCCTGGCGGTCCACACCCCAGCTTCGTCCCTCGACGCAAGGCGACCCGCTGATCTGACGGTCGAGCCGCACTTGGTCGCGGTCGTATTGCCCGCAGTAGTTCCGCCGCCCGTTGTTGGATTCGCATTTGATGGAATTCTGTGCTGCTGCCAGCGCGGGAAGCACCAGCACGGCAATTGCGAGCCCGAGGATTCGTAGATAACTCTTTTGATTCATGTTTCTCTCCTGTTGAGTTGGACGCCTTTGCACCAGTTTTCGCCGGCGAACGCCAGCCTGTGCTGCAGGCGAGGGCACTCCATTCTTTGCATTTCGAGAAGCGTCAGCCGCGCCATTCCTCATCGCGCACCGCGCATCTCCCGGGTCAGTGGAGTCCATCGTCTCTCCGCAAGCGTTGCGGCGCAAGGGCCGTTCGCATCGTGCGACGAAAAGTTTTCCGCCATGAATCGCCCTTCCGCCGGTGGAATCCTCGGAAGATCCTCCTCAAAGCCCCAAATTCCGCCAGGCGTTTGCATCACCATTCGATGGCGCATCTCTTTGATGAACCTGGCTATATAACTCGTTCCCCACTCATTGTGGAGTAGGTTGCAATGAATCTTGGAGGAAAGATCGGGTTGTGTTCACAGAAAATCCGGTGACGATCGCGTCATTCACGGCGGAATCGGATTGGCCGGGAGCAAATCTCCCGAGCCGTCCGGCCCATTGAGCTTGGGAATTCGGCTAGCATGTCATCTCAGGAAGCCGGAAATCCATCACTAGACGGGGAACGCGGCGGATGAGCATCAGGGTTCAAAGAGATGCGCATCATTGGCATTCTCGCACTTCGGCTGCCCCGCCGCCCGACTCTCCCGGTGCGAAGGCCATTCATGGCGTTGCCCGTCTCACTTCCTCGCCTCCGCCACATTGCTCGACTCTCTTGAGCCGTTCCCCGGACCTCGTTCATTCAGCCCCACAATTTCCCATTTGGGGGCCGAATAATAACCATCCAATGAATAACTATGGCTAGTTACCCCATGCCATGCTAGAATGCCGCATGTTGGTCCCGCTTAACCGGGCTCCCGTACAATCGCTCGGCGCCTCCTTGGCGCCACGCGGCGCTTTCTTGTATTTCAAGGTCAATCCCTTTCGATTCAGCCATTTGCGCACACTTTGCACAAACCAACGTGCAGAAATCTCCTCCATCTCTTTTCTTTCCAATTACTTGCGCATACTTGCGAAAACGACAGCGGATGCCGTCACCGTTTTGACCTGCGGCCCCAACAAGATGACTCCAATCATTGCCACACATCCGAAAACAAAGCTTTACAAACCCTGTGTTTGCCACACTTCCGGGAAAATGCGGGGTACTCCCCCGCTGGCTGCCGATTCCCCGGACTGCGATGCCTTGCCACCGCCCGAGTTTGCACAGCACGCCGGCCCAGAAAGCACTCGCACCCAGACTAGCCAACCCACTCGCCTCTTCCACATCTCCGCGCTATGCTGAGAGCTGACTCATGAACCGCATCTACCTAGATCATAACGCCACAACTCCCGTCGAACCCGCAGTCCTCGACGCGATACTGCCCTATTTCTCCACTGAATTTGGCAACGCCTCCTCCATCCACACCGACGGCCAGCGCGCCCGGGCCGCCGTGGAAACCGCTCGCGAACAGGTCGCCGCGCTTCTCGGTGCGCGGCCGCAGGAAATTGTCTTCACCAGCGGCGGCACGGAATCGGACAATCACGCCATCTTCGGAATCCTTCGCTCCACGCCGGGAGCGACCAAGCACATCATCACGACCGCGATTGAACACGAAGCAGTTCTCAATACTTGCCAGGCTCTCGAAAAAGAAGGCGCCAGCGTCACTTATCTGCCGGTTAGAACGAGTGGCGTCGTGGATCCGGAAGAGTTGCGCGATGCCATCCGTCCGCACACCGCTCTCATCACCGTGATGCACGCGAATAACGAACTCGGCACGATTCAGCCGCTCGCGGAAATCGGCCGCATCGCCACGCAGAACGATGTTTACTTCCACACCGACGCCGTGCAATCCGTTGGAAAAATTCCCGTGGACGTCAAGGTGCTCGGCGTGGATCTTCTTTCGCTGTCCGGCCACAAGCTCTACGCCCCGAAAGGCATCGGCGCGCTTTACATTCGCAGCGGAACCCGCCTCAAGCAGCTTCTTTACGGCGGACACCATCAGCGCGGTTTCCGTCCCGGCACGGAAAATGTTCCTGGCATCGTCGCCCTCGGCAAAGCTGCCGAACTCGCGCGCCTCTCGCTTGAAGAAGATGCTGCGCGCATCAGTGGCTTGCGCGATCAACTCGAGCAGGGCCTCGTCTCGCGCGTTCCGCATGCGCGTATCAATGCGGCCGAAGCGCCACGCACGCCCAACACGAGCAACATCACCTTTCCCGGCATCGAAGGCGAAGCCCTTATCATCGCGCTGGACATGAAGGGCATCGCCTGTTCCACCGGCGCCGCATGCTCATCCGGCGCGGTAGAGCCTTCTCACGTTTTGACTTCGATTGGACTTTCCGCGGACGATGCGCGTGCCAGCATTCGTTTCAGTCTCGGCCGCCACATCTCTTCCGCGGAAATTGAATACGCGCTCGACACAATTCCCGCTGCTGTCGCGCAGCTTCGTGAATTTTCTCCGACCTACCAAAAGGAGGACGTAACCCGAACATAACCCGCAATTCCGAGCGGAGTCTTCGCAGCGAAGAATCCCTCTTCGATTTCTGCGCCCCCGGATGGATCCGCTAAAATAGTTACCATGTCCAACTCCACCCAATTCGATGTGCTTCCCGAGCGCGCGGAAATGCAATCCGGCCTGGTCGCCGTGGCCATGTCCGGTGGCGTGGACTCTTCCACTGTCGCCGCCCTTCTTCAGCAGCGAGGGCGCGCGATCGTCGGGCTCACCATGCAGTTGTGGGATCAGCGGCGTCTTCCGGAATTGCAAGGCGAAGGCACGGCGCGGCACCGTTGCTGTTCGCTCGACGATGTCTACGACGCGAAGCGTGTGGCGCAGCATCTGAATTTTCCGCATTACGTTGTGAATTTCGAGCGCGAGTTTGAACACCGCGTTGTCCGTCCCTTCGTAGAAGATTATCTCCGCGGGCGCACGCCGATCGCCTGCACCCACTGCAACAACGACGTGAAATTCGAATCCCTGCTGCGCATGGCGCGGCAAATCGGAGCGGCGCGTCTCGCCACGGGACATTATGCAAGAATCCACCGCGATGGCATTTCCGGGCGCTTTCAATTGCTGCGCGCGCGCGATGATTCCAAGGATCAATCGTATTTTTTGTGGGGGCTTTCGCAGGAACAGCTGTCGCGCAGCGAATTTCCGCTCGGCGAATTGACAAAAGAAGAGGTCCGAACTCTGGCTCGAGAAGCGAATCTACCCGTCGCGGAAAAGCCGGAAAGCATGGAACTTTGCTTTGTGCCGAATGGAAATTACGTGCAGTTCATTCACGCGTATGCAAAGGAAAATGCGATTCCGCATTCGTCCGGCAAGGGAGAAATCGTCAGCGAATCCGGCGAAGTGATCGGGAGACACTCCGGCGTGCACAATTTCACCATCGGCCAGCGCAAGGGACTCGGCCTCGCCACCGCGAGTGGCAGCAGCAAAGAGGCCGCGGGCAAGCCGCTCTATGTTCTTTCAATTGATGCGCAGCGCAATCGCGTGGTCGTCGGAGAGGACAATGCGCTGCGTACATCTTCCTTTGAAGTGGAAAATGTGAACTGGATTTCGATCGCGGCGCCCGAGCGACCCATTCGCGCGCACGTGAAAATTCGCCACAAGCACGAACGCGCTACCGCGACCGTCGAAGCGCTGGAAGATTCGCGCGCGCGAATTACGTTCGACGCTCCGCAGCGCGCCGTCACTCCCGGACAGGCCGCTGTTTTCTACGATTGCGATGCGGTTCTCGGCGGCGGATGGATCCGCAGTGCGGAGAAAAAAGGGCGGTGAAACAGGCCAGAAATAGCGGCTGGAAATGTGAGGCTGAATCTTCTAGATGAAGAGTTCTTCTTCCTGTTCGCGCGGTTCTTCGCGTTCGCGGTGAGTGCTGCCGCTTTTCCTTGAACGAAGAAGATCAATGCCCACCTTAATCCCCTCCACGAGCGCGGAAACTTTGTGCATGGGACGCCAGACGCGGCGATGAAATTGTGAGCCCGCTTCCTCGACGGCTTCGAGCGCCCCGGAAATAATGCGGTCGGTGTGAATCAATTGCCCACGAAGGCGGTCCGCCGCTTCGGTGAAAACGCGATCCACTTTTTGCGCCTGGTTCCGCGTGAGATAGACCACGTGCGCGGCGTCGGAAACCAAGTTGGAGATTTTCGGCTGCGTATCTTCCAGAAGAATCTGCACGCGCGTCAGGATGGGATTTACGCGCGACTGCAGATCGCTCATCGTGCGATTGACCTGCTCCATCGTTTTGCGCAGTTGCAGCGAAAGCGCGGAGAGGATAATGACTTGCACGACGAGAGCGATCGCCGCGATCACCGCAAAGATGGCTACCCAATTTTCCATGTTCACCCCGCGCGTCCCGTTTCGAGAGCGCGCATCACATGGCCCTCAGAATTTTTTCAGGACTTGCCGGCTTCGCGGCGGTATGCTTCGCGCGCGCCTTCGACAACAGCAGCGATCGAATCTTTCTGGCGTGACGCCACTTCCTTGCCACGCTCGATCAAATCATCAGCGCGTTCGCGCAATTCACGCGCTTTTTTCTGTGTGTACTCGCGGCCCTCATCGGCCCGCTTCGCCAGATAATCGCGCGTCTCTTCTCCGGACTTGGGAGCAAAAAGAACTCCGAC
>Ga0335079_10008273_pt1 | contig 11863 bp, 11 predicted proteins | sample Lox_Sample_33_FD_206719 | JGI IMG/M metagenome (GOLD analysis project Ga0335079, IMG submission 206719) | Soil microbial communities from Loxahatchee National Wildlife Refuge, Florida, United States - Lox_Sample_3.3 | ecosystem: Environmental > Terrestrial > Soil > Wetlands | place: USA... | reverse complement strand
CCGAACAGATCGGCCTCGGTGTTGTCTTTGTAGTTTTTCTTCGTCTGAGCGCGACCGTACTCGTGCGTTCCGGCTGCCAGAAGAATCATGGCAACCGCCATCGTCCCGCTCAAAATTCCGCTTAAGAATTTCTGCACGTCTGCTCTCCTGCGCGTAGGTTTTTTCGTTGCAACTTGTTCGGGGCTCCGATACGAGGGAGTATAGCGGACGGTTTCGCGCCCGTGCAACCCGCAAAGCACTGTTTTGCGTCGCGTTTGTGTACTGATTGTGTCACGAAGAAAGCTAGTCAGCCTTCAGCCGTCAGCCTGGGCGGCGCTGGCGGCTCAAGGCTGACAGCTTTTGGCTGATGGCTACTTCTTCTTCGTTCCCGGACGGCGCGTGGGAGCGGCAGCGCAGGGCTCCACTTTGAGGCCTTCGATCTTGGCCTTCTCGGCGGTCATGGTCAGCATGAACGGATCGCGCGTGAATTCCACGGGGACGCCTTCCCAATGGAATTCGCCGTTCAACTCGGGCTTACCGGAAAGTGGGGCATCCAGCTTCAAGGTGATTTCCGCTTTAAGCGCAGCCGGCGCGGCACCGTCGGGCCCGGGAACGGGAACGGCCACCAACAGTTCCTTGGAATGGCACGCGGGCTTGGCCTCCACCAGCGTTCCGCGCAGTTGCGGCACGGCGGTGTCTTTGAGCTGCGACTGGAAGTACTGCTCGCCATTGGTGTCGCTCAATGCGCCCTTGATCTTCATCCAGAGCGCGAGCTGGGGATTACTCTTTTCGAATTCGGCTTCTTTCTCAGTGGCGATTTCAGTCGCCGTCTTAATATGGAAGCCGGCCGGCGGCGTGGGCGAGGCCAGCGCCTGCTGCTTGAGCTGATCCAGCCCTTCTTCGCTGCCGTGCCAGCTCGTATAGATCTTCTTCAGATACGTATCGACATCGCTCCGCGCCTTGGGATCGGCGATGCCGCCCTTGGCCGGATCGAGCGCGGCGCCGCGCGCAATCTCATAGATACCCATGGAAACCTTATTGGGGTCGGTGGCCTGCTGGGCCACTTCCGACGCGCCCAATTGATAGGCGGTCTGGCCGCTATCCGGGTACTGCTGCTGCGCTTTTTGGAAGGCTGCCTCGGCCGCCGCGTAGTCTTTCTTCTGCATGGCATCGGCGCCTGGCTTCAGAGCCAGGTACATCAGCGCGCCCTTGGCCGCCGTCTGCATCTGCTCGCGCGCCTTAGCCCAGTCGGCGTCACTGGCGCCCTCCGGCTTGGTGTTGTAGTCCATCAGCATGTGGGCCGCTTTTTCCGCCGTGGCCAACTCTTCCGGCGTGGGATTGGGAATCTGCTGCGCCGCCACCACGGTCGTAAACAGGACCTTCACCACCATCTGCGGCCCGGCTTTCGGGTCGTCGAAGACCTTGGTAAGATCGCGGCTCATCAGCCGGCCGGCCACGTCTAAGGCCTTGTCAGGCTGTTTGGCGCCGGCGTAGGCTTGGATATAGTAGACCTCGCGGTCGTCCTTAAAATCGGATTCCGGGTACTTCTGCTTCCAGGTATCCAGGTCGGCGATGGCCTTGGTGAAATTCTGCGTCTGGACATCCTTGAGGGCGTTGTTGTAAAGGTCGTACTCGGTTTGGTCCTTGACCGCCTTTTGATGAGCCGCCGGTTTGGCGGGCTGCGCCGGCTGGCCGGCCGGGGTCGCGTTCTGCGCGTGGGCCACTCCCCACAAGGCCAACACCGCCACCGCGGCTCGCGCGTTGCTTAGCTTCGACACTTGCTCCTCCTCAAAAATAGCAATCAGCCGTTAGCTGTCAGTTATCAGCATAAGACTCGCGCCTGCGGCGCGGCCTGAGAACTGATAGCTAACATACCAGATCAAGGTTATGCTGGAAGCTCGCTTTAATGCATTCCCTCGATCTGGCGGTTATTCTCGCATACCTGGCCGGCATCACCTGGTTCGGAGCGCGCTTTCGCACCGAACAGAAGAGCCTGCGCGACTACTTTCTCGGTGGGCGAACCGCGCCCTGGTGGGCCATCTGCCTGTCTATCGTCTCAGCCGAAACCAGCACACTCACAATCGTCGGCACCCCTGGGCTGGCATTCAACGGCAACCTGGGCTTCTTGCAGGTGGTGCTTGGCTACCTCCTGGCACGTATTCTGATCTCTGTTTTGTTTTTACCGCATTACTTCCGCGGGGAGATGTTCACAGCGTACGAATTGATGCGGCGCAGATTCGGCGAGCGTATTCGCAAGCTCACCGCCTCTATTTTCCTGGTGACGCGCGCCTTGGCTGAAGGGGTACGGGTGTTCGCCGTATCGCTGGTGGTGTCGATCATACTCGGCACCGGCGAAGTAACCAGCGTCCTGCTCATCACGCTGCTGACGCTGTTCTATACCTTTGAAGGCGGCATGACGGCGGTGATCTGGACGGACGTGGTGCAGATGAGCATTTATATGCTGGGCGCGGCACTCAGCTTTTTTGTAATCCTGGCGCAGATTCCCGGCGGCTGGCCGCACGTGGCGGCGGTGGCCCATGCGGCGCACAAATTCACGATTTTCGATTTCCGGTTCGCTCCCACCATGGCATTCTTCTCGCGCCCGTACACATTCTGGGCCGGCATCCTGGGCGGCTGCTTTCTGACCACCGCCAGCCATGGGACCGATCAGCTCATGGTGCAGCGCCTCCTGAGCGCGCGCGACGAGGCCCAGAGCCGCCTGGCGTTGATCGCCAGTTGGGCGGTAATCGCCGTTCAATTCACGCTGTTTCTGCTGATTGGCGTGCTGCTTTTTGTGTATTACGGCGATCAGCATCTGGGCGCGCCGGCGCATGTGGACCGGATTTACCCTGCGTTCTTATGGAACCACCTGCCGCCCGGCCTGGCGGGACTCTCGGTCGCGGCAATTCTGGCGGCTGCCATGGCCAACCTGAGCGCCGCGCTCAACGCGCTTTCTTCCACCACCGTGGTGGATCTCTTTCACGCCAGGTCGGGCGCGGGAAACGATGCGCGATCGCTGCGCCTGGCGCGGCTGTGCACCATCGGCTGGGCCGGGGTCCTGATGGCGATCGGATACGCGTCGCGCTTTTCGCATTCGGTGCTGGAGGCCGGTCTGAGTATCGCGTCCGTGCCGCTGGGAGCGCTGCTCGGAGTCTTTCTCCTGGGAGTCCTGACCAAACGGACCGGAGAGCGCGCTGCCATGGCAGGAGTGGCAGCGGGATTGGCTGCCATCCTGTTCGTTTATTATCGAACCCCGGTGGCCTTTACATGGTACGTGCTGATTGGAACCGGAGCCACGTTCGGTGTGGGCCTGGCAGCGTCGGTGTGGGAGAGAAAAACGGTCCGTGAAAGCTGAATATGGCAATTGAACTCAAACGCGACCTGGGTGCCTGGGCGGCGGCTTCAATTGTGGTCGGCACCGTGATCGGCAGTGGCATCTTCCTGGTGCCGCACGATATGGTGGCGCGCGTGGGCACGCCGGGGATGGTTTTCGTGGTTTGGATTTTCGGCGGGCTGCTTTCCCTGGCGGGCTCGCTCAGCTATGCCGAATTGGCCGCCGCCATACCCGAAGCCGGCGGGGAATACGCTTACTTGCGCGAAGCGTATGGACCAGTTTGGGCTTTTCTATACAGTTGGACGCAAATGTTCGTGGCGAAGAGCGGCTCCATCGCCACCCTGGCCACGGGATTTCTAATTTATTTCACCAATTTTTTCCCGGGATTAGACACGGTATTCTATCGTGTTCCGCTGCCACTCGGTCCGGGCGGCGGGCCACTGGAATTTCGTTACGGTCAAATAGGAGCCATGGCTCTGATTTTGGCCCTCGCATGGCTGAACTACTACGGCGTAAAGCTGGGCGGCGAGGTACAGGTGACCGTCACCGTGGTGAAGGTCGCGCTGATTGCCGGAATCATCGTGGTGGGGTTGGGCTTTGGCTCGCCGCACGCCGCCGGGCAGGCTCCCGTGGCAGCAGCCGGAACCGCCGGTTTCTTCGCCGCCCTGGCAGCGGCCCTGTGGGCTTATGACGGATGGAACAACGTGGTGATGGTGGCCAGCGAGGTGAAGGAACCGCAGCGCAATCTGCCGCGTGCGCTGGTGCTCGGAACCGCGGGCGTAATCGGCATCTATTTATTGGCAAATGCCGCTTATTTCCATGTGTTGACAGCCGCCGAGGTGGCCGCAAACCCGCGCGTTGCCGGCGAAATGATGCGGCGCATACTGGGATCGGGCGGCGCCGCCGCGGTGTCCGTGGCGGCCATGATCAGCATATTCGCGGCCCTGAACGGTTCCATCCTTACCGGCTCGCGCGTGCCCTATGCCGCTGCCCGCGACGGATATTTCTTCCGCTCGGTGGCCCACGTGAACCCGCGCTACCACACGCCGGGAGTTTCGATTCTGGCGCTCAGTATCTGGTCGGCACTGCTGGTACTTTCGGGCGGATATCGCCAGCTATTCACTCTGCTGATTTTTCCGAGCTGGATCCTTTATGGCATGACGACCATGGCCGTACTGGTATTGCGAAGGAAAAAGCCGGACTTACCAAGGCCATATAAAACGGTGGGATATCCAATAATTCCAATCGTATTTGTATTGGTAGCGTGCGCATTTATTGTCTCCACCCTGTGGGATTCGCCGCGTGAATCCCTTATGGGAATTGCCTTAATCGTACTGGGACTTCCGTTCTATTCCTATTGGAACCGACATAAGAAGAAAAGTACATAACCCTGATACGCCCTTTACTTCGAGTGGAAAAAGGTCGTATGATTTTGCTGTAAAATTCACGTTTATACTCTTGAAAATATGAGTCAACAGGTAGAGAATCAAAGTGGGATTCCGGATGATTTCGCCGATTCAATATGGCGTTCGGACGGTATCCGGAGGGTTAGTCGATGGACGTATCCAAAATCCTGGCGGAATTGAAAGCCGAGCGCGCGCAGATTGAAGAAGCGATCCTCAGTCTGGAGCGCCTGGCGCGCGGGCGTGGCCGCCGGCGCGGCCGGCCTCCTGCCTGGTTGTCTGCGGGGGAAGAGCCGGCACCGAAACGGCGGGGTCGTCCGCCGGGCAGCAAAAACAAGCAACCCGCCGCGGCGCTCACCGCTGGAAAGGGAAGCGCGGTAGCGTAACGAGTTCGATCGCCTGAGTGAAAAGGGCCGGTAATCCCCTGGGATTACCGGCCTTTTGCGTTGTAGCGCACGGAACCAGGAATCAGAACTCTGGAATCATTCTTACAACTGCTGCGGGGCTTCGCCCAGCCTGACCGTCACTTTCTGACTGCGCCCGTTACGGTAGACAGTTAGGTTAAGCGGATCCCCGCCATGCTTGCGGTCCATAACGCGCTGCAGAGTTTGCTTGCTCTCCACTGCCTGCCCTTCGACCGCGGTGATCAGGTCGCCACCGACGCCTAATTGGTAGTTGGCTACGATGACGATCTGGGTAGGACCGCGCAGTCCGGCCTCGGACGCCGGCGAATCGCGCTCCACGCGCTGGATCAGCAGGCCACCTTTAGACGGCAGATTCAGCATTTCCGCCAGGTCGCCCGAAATCCAATAGGTGGTAATGCCCAGTGTCGGACGGGAAATGTGTCCGTGCTGCTGGAATTCATCCAGCATTTCTTTGGCGCGGTTGACCGGCATGGCAAAACCGATCCCGATGCTCCCCTGCGAGCCCAGGATGGCGGTGTTGATGCCGATGACGCTGCCGTGCGAATCGAGCAACGGGCCGCCGCTGTTGCCGGGATTGATAGCGGCGTCGGTCTGGATCATGCCCTCCAGCCGGCGGTTATCCTCGGATTCGATGCCGCGGTTGAGCGAACTAACCACGCCGGTGGTCAGGGTGCCCTCCAGCGCGAAAGGATTTCCGATGGCCAGCACCTTCTGGCCCACCAGGAGGTTGTCGGAGTCGCCCAGGCGCAAGGTAGGCAGGACGTGGCCCGCGTCGATTTTGATCAGCGCCAGGTCATTGCGCGCGTCCGTGCCCAACACCTTTGCCTGGTAGGATTTCGTATCCGAGAGCCGCACGGTCAACCGGTTGGAGCCGCTCACCACGTGAAAATTGGTGAGGATTTCGCCGTCGCGATTGATTATAAAACCCGAGCCCGTGCCCTCTTCGGGATAGACGCGGAAAAACCAGTCCTGCCGGTAGACGCGCGAGGTGATGTTGACCGTGGCCTCGCGCGCCATCTTGTAAATGTCGATGTTATTCTGCTCGTCGGGTGAAAAAGACGACGCGGCTGAAGCCGGTTCTTCCCACAAATGAGCATCGGAGTGGGCCTGCGGCAGGAAATGTGCGAGCTTCCAGTGACCCGTCGATGTGACATACAAAAAACCAGCCACCAAAACGGCGGCCCATAGAAATGGTCGCAGAATTCTCATGATTCAATTCTCCGTAACGCGTCGTAAACCGACCGGGTCTGGCGCAATGTATCTTCTTTAGTGCCTGATGTATCTATGACGAAATCGGCATATTTTCGTTTCTCGGCGAGCGGCATCTGCCGGCTAAGTCTCGCCAGCACATCGGATTCGGCGGCGCCGTCGCGCCGCAGCGCGCGCTCGCGCTGCTGCTCTCCCGTGCAGGTGACCAGCACGATGCGATCGAAGCGGCGGTAGCTGCCGGTTTCAATCAGGATAGCCGCCTCCACCACCGCGATGCCGTGCGGTTGGCGCGCGGTGAACGCGGCAATAAGCTCTTCTTCGCGGCGCAATACCGGTGGATGCACCAGGCCGTTGAGCCGCTCCAGACGGCTGGGCGAACCGAAAACCATCGCGGCCAGGCGGCGGCGGTTGATGTGGCCGTCGGGGTCGAGGATTTCCGCTCCAAACTCACCCACCACTTCATCGTACGCCTCGCCGCCCGGTTCGAGCACCTGGTGTCCGAGCCGATCGGCCTGGACGAGCAGACAACCGAAGCTGGCCAGCGCTTCGCCGACAAAGGTCTTGCCGCTCGCCAGGCCGCCGGTGAGTCCCACTTTCAGCATGGGCTGCGCTCCGGAGTACGCCGGCAGCACGGACCGGCCGCTCCCTCACGGCCGCGGCTCCGATTCGCTTTCATGCCGTGCGCCGCCGCTCGGCCGAAGCCACGGTGTTGGCCATCAGCATGGCGATCGTGAGCGGGCCGACGCCGCCCGGCACGGGCGTATAGGCTCCCGCTATTTCCGCCACATCGAGCGGGTGGACGTCACCCACAAGCAGGCCGCCGCGTTTGTCGAACGCCGCCAATTTCTCCGCTGAATTGCGGAAAATACGCGCAATTTCCTCACGGCTTTCCACACGCGTCGTGCCTACATCGATCACGGTCGCGCCCGGGCGGATGAATTCCCCGGTCACCATGGCGGGCCGGCCCATGGCCGCCACCAGGATTTCGGCCTCGCGGCAGATGGCGGGCAGATCGGGAGTTTTCGAATGGCAGATGGTGACGGTGGCATGCTCGTGCAGCAGCAAAAGCGCCACCGGTTTGCCGACGATATCGCTGCGCCCCACCACTACCGCGCGGCGGCCGGCGATGGGGATCCGATAGCGCTTCAATATTTCGATAATGCCGGCCGGCGTGCAAGCGCGCGGTCCGGGCAGCGCGGCTACCAGCGCGCCCACGTTGCAGGGATGGAAGCCATCCACATCCTTCTGCGGCGAAACGGCCAGCAGAATCCGCTTGCTATCGATTTGCGCCGGCAGCGGAAGCTGCACCAGGATGCCATCGATGTCGTGGCGGGCGTTCAACTGGTCGATGGTGGCCAGCAGACCCTCGGTGCTGACGGATTCCGCCGGCCGCGAAGTCTCAGAATAGATGCCGAGGTCTTCGCACGCTTTGATCTTGTTGCGGACGTAGACTTCCGAAGCCGGATTGTGTCCGACGAGAACCACCGCCAGACCCGGCGGCCGGCCAGCGGCGGCCAGCGCAGCCACGCGCGGCTTCAACTCGGCCTTAATTTCGTCGCGCACACTCGCGCCATCGAGAATTTGGGGCATTTATTACATCATAAACAAGCTGATCGCTTGCCTTTAGGTAGGCCTTTCCTCCGCGGGTGCTCCGTGCGCCGCATGGACCCCGCGATGCGCGCGGTCGCGCAGTTCCCGCAGGTTCAATCCGGTGAGCGCCGTCGCCACCGCGCCGCCGATCAATAGCGGCAAGGTCAAAGCAAAGAACATGATAAAAGAGAAATCCTTGGCAACGTTCTTTTCCACGTCGAACCGGGTCAGCGCCACCACGCAGGCGGCCTGAAAGAATCCCAGGTTGCCGGGAGCGCTGGGCACCACCGTTCCGAAACGCACCATGGTCAGCACGCCAGCCGCGACCCAGAAAGAAAGATCGAGCCCGTCGGCTTTCATCAGCGCCCATACCGAGAGGCATTGCAGGAACAGATAAAGCAGGCTGATGAGCGCGGTCATCCCCAGGGTCTGGCGATTGCCCATGAGGCTCAACCCTTCCACGATATGGCGCAGCGTGGCCGCCCAGCGGCTCTCGGTGATCGCGGCGTGGGCCTCGTGCTTGCGCGCCACCACCCAAAACAACAGCACGGCACCCATGATTAAAAGCGCGCCGATGATCTGTACCAGGATCATCAGATCCTCGGGAATGCCGCGCACGAGTTCGGCCGTGATCAGAAAACAGATGACCAACCACAACCCATCGATCAGACGTTCCACCGCCGCCGATGCCAGGCTGAGCGAGATGCGCACGTTATTCCAATGCGCCAGCAGGTAACAGCGGATCACCTCGCCGGTGCGAAGCGGCAGCACTTCATTGGCGAACAAGCCGATATAAATGGCCTGGACGGTGCGCCACAGGCGCAGCCGCACCACCGGCGCGAGCAGCGTCTGCCAGCGCCATCCGTGCGAAACATATACGGCCAGATCGGAAACCACGGCCAGCAGAACCCAGCGCCAGTCCAGCTCGCGGATGGTGGTGATGAGCTCGCCCCAATTGTAGCCGTGCATCACCCAAACGAGGCACGTGGCGGAGCCGGCATAGCCCAGAGCCTGGAGCACCCAGGAAGGAATTTTGGCTCGTTTCGGTGAAGTATCGCTCAATGGCGCCATGCCTTTTGGGACTGAACCGCTACCGCACGCATCCATCATAACGTGGGGGATTCGATTCATCTCATGAGGCAAATGCTACGAATCACAGCCTTGTCGCTGGTTGCTCTGACAGGGTGGGCGCAGAATCGGCAAGAACAGAAGATCTCGGAGGAACTGGGCGCGCATGAGATCACACTGCACGGCGTACTGATCGATGCCGGCTGCCCGGACCGTTCGCTTTGGAACATGACGCGGCCGCCGGAAGCGCAGGCCGCATCCATGGCTCCCATGGGTCCGACCACCGCCGGGCAGGCGACACGCGACGGGCAGGCGACGCAGACGGAAGGCATCAGCGTAGACTCCAAAACCATCGGCCTCGAACGGCAGGATGTGACGATGGTGATGAATCCGGATTTGAGCGCCCGCCAGATGGACCCGACGTGCGCCATCAAGGCCAACACGCGCAGCTATGCCCTGCTGCTCCGCGACGGCCGGCTTCTGGATCTCGACGACGGCGCCAACACTCTGGCAACCGCCGCCGTGCAATCGTCGTCGGCGGGCCGGGAGATGATCAACGGCCGCGGCCCGGGTTTCAAACCGGTAGTCACGATTGTGGGACGGGTGCACGGCGACCGCTTTTTCGGCGATCAACTGAGGATGGGGAAGTAGAACGCCGCTCCACATGCGATGATTGAGTTTTCATGGCTACCGAGGCCGAAAAGGAATCGTGGCTCCGGGCGGCGCAGTCCGCCATGGAGATTGAATCGGCCGCGGTGGCACGTGCGGCCGGGCGGTTGGACGGCAGCCTGATCAACGCCGTCGAGTTGATTCTGGCGCATCCCGGCAAAGTGGTGGTGACCGGCATCGGCAAGTCGGGGCACATCGCGCGCAAAATGGCCGCTACCCTTTGCAGCACCGGGACGGCGTCCGTTTTTCTGCATCCGGCCGAAGCAGCACACGGCGATCTGGGCATCTACACTCCCGGTGACCCCACCGTGCTGATTTCCAAGAACGGCTCTTCCCGCGAGCTATTGACTTTGGCCCCGCTGCTGCGCCAATTCCATTCGCCGCTGATCGGCATTTTGGGCAGCGCGGCCTCTCCCCTGGCGGGCCAGATGGACGTGGTGCTGGATGCCTCGGTGGAACGCGAAGCCGATCCTCACAACCTGGCACCTACCGCCAGCGCGGTAGTAGCACTGGCGGTGGGTCATGCACTGGCCATCGCGCTGATGGCCGCGCGCCACTTTACTCCCGAAGACTTCGGACGCTTTCATCCCGGCGGACAACTTGGCCGCAACCTGCGCTGTGCGGTGCGCGAAGCCATGCACGGCTGCGAACAATCGGCTATGGTGCCGCCCGGTGCTCCGTTGAAAGAAGTGATCATCGCCATGACCGAGCGGCCGTTGGGTGGGGCGTGCGTAGTGGCGCCAGACGGGCTGCTGGAGGGCTTCATCACCGATGGCGACCTGCGCCGCGCGCTGACTAGTCACGACGACATCCGGCAGTTGTTTGCGGCCGACGCCATGACTCCCAAGCCGGTAACCATCGGCCCCGATGCCACGCTGGGCGCCGCACTGGAACTGATGGAACGCCGCCGCTCGCAGATTTCGGTGCTGCCGGTAGTGGATGACTCGGGCCGCGCCCTGGGCATCCTGCGGCTGCACGATATCTACCTCGCCGGACGCGGCTGAGCCGTACTGGCAAATAGGCCTTGACACCGTTTCGTCCTAGTGCTATTTTCTTAGCATGCTGCTAGAAAATTCGCAGGAGCGGCAGTGAGCGCGCCCGAACAGTTGAGCCGCCGTGAGCGGCAAATCATGGACATCCTTTACCGCCGCGGCAAGGCGTCCGCGGCAGAGGTGCGCGAAGCAATGGAGGACGCGCCCGGCTACTCGGCGGTCCGCGCCATGCTGCGCGTGTTGGAAGACAAGGGCCACATCCGCCACCAGGCGGAAGGGCTGCGCTACGTCTATCTGCCGGTGGTGGCGCGTGAGCAGGCAAAGCGCTCCGCCGTAAAGCATCTCATGAACACGTTTTTCAACGATTCGCCGGAGCAGATTGTGGCTGCGCTGCTGGACGTCTCCTCCACGCGGCTCACGGGCGAGGAGCTGGACCGCATGGCGGCCCTGATCGAGAAAGCACGCAGGGAGGGCAAGTAAATGTTGCGCTGGTACGAACCCGTTTGGTTGGCATTTTTCGCAAGCGCCGCGCTGAAAAGCACGGTGGTGCTGGCTTTGGCGTGGGCCGTCACAAAACTGCTGCGGGGCCGCTCGGCGGCGGCGCGCCACCTGGTATGGACCGCGGCGGCGGCAGCCGTGCTGGCGCTCCCCTTCCTTTCGCTGGGGCTGCCGGAGCTTCGGCTGCCGGTGAGCCTGCCTGGCCTCACTTTCCAGGCCACCGTTACGGATAGCGGCGCCGAAAAAGCGCCGGAGGCGACCGCGCTCGAAAACACTGCCGCCACACAGCCGGGGAAAAGCGCTCCCTGGCATGCGGACTGGCCGCTGTATTGGATGGCGTTGTGGGCCGCCGGTACGGTGGTCGCGCTGGCGCAGATGGCCCTCGCCGCCCGCGCCATGGCGCACGCCCGATCTCGAGCGCGGCGCTATGCGGACGAGGATTTCAGCCACCTGGCGGACGAACTCGACATGCCGCACGGCGTGCCGGTGCTCGAAGCCGCGCCCGGCAGCATGCCGATGACGTTCGGATTGTGGCGGCCCGCCATTTTCCTGCCCGCGGACGCTGCGCACTGGTCGGACGAACGGCGCCGCATGGTGGTGCTGCATGAGCTGGCGCACGTGCGCCGCGGCGATGTGGCGGCGCACCTGCTGGCGCGCGCGGCCCTGTGCTTTTATTGGTGGAACCCGCTGGCGTGG
>Ga0335079_10008272_pt1 | contig 11864 bp, 9 predicted proteins | sample Lox_Sample_33_FD_206719 | JGI IMG/M metagenome (GOLD analysis project Ga0335079, IMG submission 206719) | Soil microbial communities from Loxahatchee National Wildlife Refuge, Florida, United States - Lox_Sample_3.3 | ecosystem: Environmental > Terrestrial > Soil > Wetlands | place: USA: Florida... | reverse complement strand
TGTCAAAGCCTGCGTGACAGGCCAACACCGTTCGATGCTGGACCAGGTGTTGGCGGTCTTCAAGGTGAAGCCCGATCATGATCTCAACGTCATGCAACCGGCGCAGACGCTGGCGCAATCCACGGCACGCATGATTGCGGCGCTCGAACCGGTCATGAAAAGCGAGCAGCCGGACATGGTGGTTGTACAGGGCGACACCACCACCACGTTGTGTGGGGCGTTGGCGGCGTTCTACAGCCGGGTTCCCGTGGCGCACGTCGAAGCGGGTCTGCGCACTTGGGACCCGGGCCGGCCATTTCCCGAGGAAATGAACCGCGTCCTCACCGGAAGAATGACCCGGCTGCACTTTGCCGCCACTCCCGGCGCCGCGCGCAATCTGGAGAACGAAGGTGTGGACCGCACGCGCATCTGCGTCACTGGAAATTCAGGGATCGATGCCGTGCTGCATGTCAAAGACGGGCTGGAGAATGGTGCTCTGCGGGGCGCCGATTGGCCGCAGCTCGATCCGTTGAAGCGGCTCATTGTGGTTACGGCACACCGGCGCGAAAGCTTCGGCGATGGTTTTGAAGGTATCTGCGACGCCCTCGCCGAACTGGCGCAACGGGACGATGTGCAAATCGTTTACCCCGTGCACCGAAATCCCAACGTGCTCGACCCCGTGAACCGCAAGCTCGGGAACCTGAGCAACGTCTTTCTGGTGCCGCCTCTCGATTACGTCCCTTTTGTAGATCTGATGCGGCGTGCCTACCTTCTGATCTCCGATTCCGGCGGCGTTCAGGAAGAAGCTCCTTCGCTCGGTAAGCCGCTCCTTATCCTTCGCGACAAAACCGAGCGTCCGGAGGCGGTGGAGGCGGCCACGGCGACGCTGGTAGGTACGGACCCCGGCAGAATCGTCTCCCAGGCAAAATTACTGTTGGATGACGCGGAAGAATACGCCCGCCGGGCGCGCGTTCACAATCCTTACGGTGATGGCCGCGCCAGTTCCCGGATCGGCGAGGCAATCCGTTCATTCTTCGAAACCAGAGAGCAGTAAACCGACTTGTGCAGAGATGTTTACCTTAGCATTTAGATGGCGGTTTGCATCCATCCCATCGATATAATAGACCTATGGTGGATCGAACCAAGAACCCGCAACCGGTTGGAAAGCCGAAGAAGCAATCGGCCGAGCCGGCCGAGAACCTGACTGCGATTCTCTCGCAGAAGGTGGTGGGACAACCGGCTGCTACGCACGTGATCGTCCCATACATTCAGATGTTTCAGGCGGGTCTCTCTCCCGAGGGCCGGCCTGTGGGCGTGTTTCTGTTGCTGGGGCCGACGGGGACCGGCAAGACCAAAACCGTCGAGGCGCTCGCGGAAATCCTGCACGGCAGCGAAAAGAATCTTCTGAAGGTGGATTGCGGCGAGTTCCAAATGGAGCACGAGGTGGCCAAGCTGATTGGGGCGCCGCCCGGCTATCTGGGACACCGCGAAACGCAGCCCATGCTGACTCAGCAGAAGCTCAACGGTGTCACCAGCGACCGTTGCGGGCTCTCGCTGGTGTTGTTCGATGAGATCGAGAAGGCGGCTCCTTCGCTCACGCGCCTTCTGCTGGGCGTTCTGGACAAGGGCGTTTTGCGCCTGGGAGATAACTCGACCGTCAATTTCGAGAAGAGCCTGGTGTTCCTCACCAGTAATCTGGGCGCGCGCGAGATGATGAAGGAGATCAACCCGGATTTCGGCTTCGGGGCAGGCGCCGGGATGGAACGGGCGGATCTCACTAGCAAGCTGCAAAACATCGCGCTGGTGGCGGTACGCAAGAAGTTCTCACCGGAGTTCGTCAACCGCATTGATTGCGTCATCACCTACCAACCGTTGACGCCGGAATCGCTGTCCGCCATTCTGGATCACCAGATTTCCGATCTGCAGAACCACGTGAACACGCGATTGGGCCCGCGCTGCTTCACCATCGAGGTGCCGTTTGATACGCGGCAATGGCTGCTGCGCAAAGGGACAAGCGCAGAATACGGAGCACGGGAACTGAACCGTACCATTCACCGCAATCTCACGCAGCCGCTTGCCACCATGGTGGCCACGGGGAACGTGGACCCGGGTTCGAGGGTTCGGGTGGAGGTGGCCGAGGACACCGAATCGCTGGTCTTGCGGACCACCGGTCCGGATGAGGCCGAGATTCCGGCTCACCCCACCGTGTTGCTGGTGGACGACAATCGCGACTTGCTGCACTTCCTGGAGCGGCTGATGGCGGAAGCGGGTTGGAAGCTGCTGACCGCCGAATCCGCAAGCAGCGCCCGGAGACTGCTGAACAACGAAAGACCGAACGCGGCGCTACTGGACTACATGCTGCCCGACGGTAACGGAGTCGAGTTGGGCGTGCAATTGCGGCAGAACGCGCCGCGCATGCAGGTCATCGTCATGACCGGCTCCGTGCTGCCGCCGGAAGAAGAGGCTATCTGCGAAGAGCACGATTTCCCCGTGCTGCGCAAACCGTTCCTGGCTTCTGATGTCATGAACCAGATTCGCAGCCGACTGACACCGGCGGCGGGCGCCGGCGCGCGCTAGCGCGAACAGACGGCCAGAATCGAGTGGCCGTCCGCGCTGACGATTTCTTCCAAAATTTTCAATCCCGCGTGTTTGGCGAGCAGCCACCGAAACGCCTCTGCTGTGTAGGCGTAGCGGAAATTCAAAAACACGCGCTCGCCTCGCGGTAAGGTCGGCTCGCCGGGCATGCCGAGCGTGAGGTCGCGTTCGGCCCGGAAAAACCGCGTGACCAGGTGCAGTCCGGCGTGCCGGTCGTCGCGTTTGTGTTCGAAGCGCAGCTCGCCGTCATCTTCCGCCACTCCCACGGTGGCCAAGGGCGCCAGCGCGAAGCGGCGAGTTGCCGGTTCTTCCCCGCGTGTCAGCACGGCGTCGTGGAAGATCTCGCCGTCGATGATCAGGCGGTCGCCGTGGTGCATGCACTCGGCAAGGTGCCGGACCTGGTCGAGCGGGTCGAAACCTCCCAATGTATTCCCTGCCACCAAAAAAGTCTTCGGAGACTCCGCCGCGTCGGAAGCCAGCACCAGATGCATGGGGCTCGAGATATCGGCTTTGATTCCCCTGGTTTCAATTTCCGCGTCCTCGGCTGCCGAACAGGCGAGCTCGAGCAGAGTCTGGCTCGCGTCAACGGGAAAGTATTTCACGCTGCGGCCGGCCCGCTCCAGCGCTTTGATGAGCACCCGGTCTCTGACCCCGTCGCCCGAGCCAAAACTGATTACCGAGACCGTTGAATTCCCGTTCGCAGCGAGATTCCGCGCATGGTCGCTGACATTCTCCCAGCATTGCCGGAAGCCTGTGGCCGTGGAGTTCTGCGAAATTTCCAACCACGCACGCACCGAGCGCGGGAACCAGTAGAAGAATTTTTCCGGCAAGTCGCGCGCTTCGAGGGATTCCCCGAACTCTTGCGCGATCTCCGCCTCTGTCAGGAAAACCTCGATATTCATAATGTAGTGATGCTACTAGCTTGGACCGAATGGCACGTCGTGCGCAACCTATGGCCAGTATCGCGGCGCGTCGCTTCCCGTTAAACTTGAGTTTAGATGCACGCGGTGGGGCTGATCTGCGGTTTGGCGGCTCTGGCTTGGCAATCTGCGGCCGGTGAGCAGGTTTCCGTGGCGGGCCGTGTGGTGGATGAGAACGCCGTCAGTGTGGCCGGAGCGCGCGTCGAGGCGTTCTCCGGCGAGGTCAGTGCATCGGCCGTCTCCGATAGCGCTGGAGTGTTTAGTCTGCAACTGCCGTCTGCCGGCGAATACCAGGTGCGCGCCGAGCAGCAGGGTTTCTTTCTGTACTCCGGGAAATCGGTTTCCTTCCAAGAGGGGTCCAATCAGCTCACCATCACGCTGAATCACCTGCGCGAGTTTGCCGAGTCGGTGAATGTGGTGTATTCGCCACCCCTCATCGATCCACAGCAGCCCGACGAGCAGAAGCAGCTCAACACCGTCGAGATTCTGGCCGTACCGTATCCCGCTTCGCAGGACTTCCGCAGCGCGCTGCCGCTGATGCAGGGGGTGGTGCAAGACGCCGCCGGGAATTTGCATTTCAATGGCGGCGCCACCGACCAGACCAACTACACTCTCGAAGGATTCCACATCTCCGATCCGTACACCGGTACGCTGGAGGCGCGTCTCAGCATCGAATCCGTCCGATCCCTCGATCTGGAAAACGCCCGCTATTCGGCGGAAAAGGGCCGTGGGTCGGCTGGCTCGCTGGATATCAAAACAGCGATGGGCGACGACCGCTGGCGATTTTCCGGCACCAACTTCATCCCGGGAATCACCAATCAAGACGGCCTGATGATCGACAAGTGGACGCCGCGCCTCCAGGTTTCGGGGCCGCTGGTGACGGGCCGTGCCTGGTTCAGCAACGCCTTCGACACGTTTTACGACGTGAACGTAATCAGCGGCCTGCCGCGGGGCCAGAATCAGAGCCGCAGCGTCACGTCGAGCGATCTCAGCCGCTTTCAGGTGAACCTAACGCCCGCGAACATCCTGACGGGCACTTTCTTGTTCAACTACAGCGACGAAAACCGGCACGGACTGTCTTTTCTCAACCCGATCGAGACGACGCTCAACAATCGTACGAATCTGTACGTATCCACTCTGAAAGACCAGCATTACTTCGGCGGAGACGCGCTCGTGGAGTTTGGCTTTTCCGACAGCCGGGGGCTGGTGCGCCAGAGTCCCCAGGGCGATCTGATCTACCAGATCCTCCCGTCCGGCGATCGAGGCAACTATTTCGAAGACGACACGCGCCATTTCAACCGCCAGGAATGGCTCTCGAATGCCTTCCTGCCGCAGTTCCATTTCGCGGGCACCCACCAGTTCAAGGCAGGCGCGGATCTGCAGCGTTCGGCGTTCGATCGACTGGTCAACCGCCACGCGTACGAAGTTCTGCGCAACGACATGTCGGTGGCGCGGCTGGTGACTTTCGTCGGCAACGGACTTCTGGGACGCGAGAACTTCGAAGTTGCGCAGTACGTGCAGGACCGTTGGGCGCCCCGGGACGGCCTCTTGATCGAGACCGGTTTGCGGGTGGAGTGGGACGAGGTGGTGCGCGATGTGCTGTGGTCTCCCCGTTTTTCGGTGGCCTACGCGCCCAAATGGATGGGAGAGACCAAACTGGCGGCGGGTTTCGGCGTGTTTCATGATGAACTGACGCTCTCTACTCTCACGCAGAACCAGGACCAGATCAGCCTCTCGACATTCTTTCTCCCCAATGGACAGGTGCGCGGACCGGTGGAGACGGAATTCATCGTCAATGATCACGCTCTCCGTGTGCCCCGCTACCGCACGGCGAGCTTTAGCGTGGAACGCAAGCTTCCGTTCGGTCTGTACGGCAAAGCGTCGTACGTTCATAAAGTGGGAAGCGGCGGATTCACTTTCGTCAATGAGCTGGAAGCTTTCGGCGGAGTGCCGTCGGGCGGGATGTATGAACTCCGCAACTGGCGGCACGATCGTTATGATGCCGCCGAGTTCACGGTACGCCGCACGTTCGGCCGGTTCGAGTGGATGGCGGGTTACACCAGGTCCCGCGCGCGCTCCGATGCCGTGGTGGACTACAGTCTGGAAAACCCCATCTTTGCGCCGCAAGGCCCGGGGCCATTTGCGTGGGATACTCCCAACCGCTTCATGACCTGGGGCTGGGCGCCGCTGCCGAAACGCGGCGCGCCCAATCTGATTCAACGCCTGATCGGTGAGACGGACATTGTTTACCTGGCGGAATTTCGAACCGGGTTTCCATTCAGCGTGGTCAACGAAGACGGCTACCTGGTGGGCGCTCCCAACTCACGCCGCTTACCCGATTATTTCAATATCAACCTGGCGCTCGATCGGAAATTCCGGTTTATGCATTATTTGTGGTCGTGGCGCTTCGGGTTCAATAATCTGACGAACAATGGCAATCCGAACGTGGTGAACAACAACATTGACTCGCCCGCGTATCTGACGTATGGGCGCGGGCAGCTCCGGGCGTTCGCCGTGAGGCTGCGCTTTCTTGGGAAGAAGTGAGTTCCAAAATCTCGTCTTGAATCGTTACACTAGGCAAGAGGAGCGAATCGATGCGAATTCAAATGGCTGTCCTGATCACCCTGATTGCCGGTTCCACCGCGCTGGCAAAAGAGAAGGACAAGACTGCTCAGCGTCTGGATGACGCCGTCACCGTGATTTCGGAAATTATGGATACTCCCGACAAGGGCATCCCGCAAGATCTGCTGGACAAATCCCAGTGCATCGTGATCGTGCCAGGGCTCAAGAAGGGCGCTTTAATTCTTGGCGGGAAGTACGGCAAAGGGTTTGTCAGTTGCCGGAAAGAAGGCGGGCAAGGATGGGGCGCGCCCGCAGCGGTCCGTGTGGAAGGCGGCAGCGTTGGGTTCCAAATCGGGGGCTCCGAAAGCGACGTCGTGATGCTGATCATGAATGAACGCGGCATGCAGAAGTTGACGTCCAGCAAGTTCACGCTGGGCGGCGAAGGCGAGGTGGCGGCGGGCCCGGTAGGCCGCGACGCGACGGCGCAGACGGACGCGCTCATGCACGCCGAGATTCTCTCCTGGTCGCGCTCGCGAGGCGTATTCGCGGGGCTTTCGCTGCAAGGCGCAACTTTGCGGCAGGACCTGGACGACAACAACGACCTCTACGGCAAGGCTTACGAGAACAAAGAAATTCTGGAGGGTAAGGTCGCGGTGCCGGCAAAAGCATCCAAGTTGATTTCGCTGCTGGATAAATATTCGGCGCGGAAGACAAGCTAGGAGCGCGGGGAAGAGTGCGGACGCGGACCTAGCTGGAACGGGGCTTGTACTCCTCCACGGTCGACCAATCATCCGCCTCGGCCTCAGAGTCTGGCTGCGCTAGATACGCTTGATGAATTGTTTCGTACTCGACGTCCCGAACCGCTTTGCGGATCGCGTCTCTGATGAACTGTGCACGCAGGCGCTTGATCGGCGCGATGTGATTCAGCGCCGCATAGGTGGACTCATCCAAATCGATCAGGACCGATTTCATTAGGTATTGCGCAACTTCTTTTACGATTGGATCACGATGCTGGCCGCGAAATCCAGTTACGGAATAGGAAATTCTGGCGCTGCCTTTACAATGGAACTGTGACCGCGCCTTCTGTCGACGACCAACTCACATATCTCAAAAAAGGCCTGGCGGAACTCATCCGCGAAGAAGACCTGCGGGAGAGGCTGATTCAAGCTCAGAAAGCGGGCCGGCCTTTGCGGGTGAAAGCCGGCTTCGACCCGACAGCACCCGACCTGCATCTGGGCCACACTGTCCTGCTGCGCAAGATGAAGCATTTTCAAGATCTGGGCCACACGGCGATCTTCCTGATCGGGGATGTGACCGCCAGAATCGGGGATCCGTCGGGACGCAACGTGACCCGGCCGCCGATGACGCGCGAGCAGATCCAGACCAACACGGAGACGTATCTCGAGCAGGTCTATAAAATTCTCGATCGCGGCAAGACCGAGATTCGGTACAACAGCGAGTGGCTGGACAAACTGCAATTCGACGACCTGGTGAGGCTGGCTTCGAAGTACACGGTCGCAAGAATTCTGGAGCGTGACGATTTCTCGAAGCGATATAAGGAAGGCGCGCCGATCTCGATGCACGAACTGCTGTATCCCCTGGCGCAGGCCTACGACTCCGTGATGCTGAAGTGCGATGTCGAGCTGGGCGGCACGGACCAGAAATTCAATCTGCTGGTGGGGCGTGAGATCCAGAGAGACTTCGGCCAGCCGCCGCAGATCGTGGCCACGGTGCCGCTGCTGGTGGGAATCGACGGCGTAAACAAGATGTCGAAGTCGCTGGGAAATTACATCGGGATCACCGAGCCGGCCGAGGTGATGTTCCGCAAGGTGATGCAGATTTCCGATGAGCTGATGTGGAGCTACTGGGAACTGCTGACGGACCGCAGCACTGGCGATATCGAAGCGATGAAACGGCGGGCAGCGGCAGGTGAGCTGCATCCCATGCAGGCCAAAATGGAACTGGGCCGGAAGATCGTGACGGATTTTCATTCGGCGGAGGATGCAAGGCGGGCGGAGGAAGAGTTCACGCGTGTAGTGAGGCAAGGAGAGAGACCGGCAGATGTAGTCGAGGAATCCATCCCCGCCGATGTTGTGGCCACAAAAACTCCAGGCGCGGGAGGGATTATGCTGCTGGTCCGCGTAGATCGGCTCCTGGCGAAAATTGGGCTGGCGGATTCGGCTAGTGAGGCAGCCAGGAAGAGAAATGAAGGAGCTGTGACCATCAACGAGGTTAAGGTCAAGGACCCAACTTACTCACTGGCAACGGGGAAACACGTCATCCGAGTTGGCAAGAAGTGGCGCTCTGTGACCGTGCCGCCGGAATAGATGCTCAGCTTTGACGTTCGCCTCCTCACCCACTCCGACATTCCCGCCTGCATGCACTTGAAAGACGCCGCGGGCTGGAACCAAACCGAGGCAGACTGGCGCAACCTGCTGGCTCTGGCTCCGGACGGCTGCTTTGGGATCGACTGCGATGGGGAGTTGCGCGCGACCACCACGGCGGTTTGTTTCGGGCGTGAACTGGCGTGGATCGGCATGGTGCTGACCCAGCGCGAATACCAGCGCCGCGGCCTGGCCCGGGGCTTGATGAAACACGCGATTCAATACCTCCGGAATCGTTCGGTGGCTTGGATCAAGCTCGACGCAACCGAATTGGGCGTGCCGCTTTATGAGAGGTTCGGATTCCTCGAGAAAGGCAGGATCGAAAGGTGGATCCGGCCGACGGGCGCTGCACCCGGCGTCCGCGCTTCCGCGGGCCGCTATGCGCCGGACGCGGATCTGGATCGTGAGGCCTTCGGCGCGGACCGCTCACCTCTGCTGAACATACTGTCGGGCATCGAATCGGCGTCGATTGCGGGCATGGGGTTCGCGATGGGCCGTCCAGGGTCACTCGCAACTTACTTTGGGCCATGCGTGGCGCGCTCCGCCAGTGCGGCACGGGATCTGGCGGCGTGGTTTCTCCACCGGCACGCGCAGAGAGAAATCTACTGGGACATTCTCGCCGCCAACACTGATGCCGTCGAGATCGCGCGCGAACTCGGTTTTGAACGCGGGCGAGAACTAGTTCGCATGGCCCTCGCAGGTGTAAAAGATCCTTCGCCGCTTCGAAATCACGATGCATTGGTTTTCGCGACAGCCGGCTTTGAATTCGGTTAGAGACCGCGTTTGGTAAAATCTGAGACTTACACTCATGAAAACCCTTGGCGTGCTGGTGATGTGCGCGCTCGCCGCCTTTCCCGGACCCTTTGACAAGAAGAAAAAAAAAGACGAAGAGACCACGCAGGTTCTGCAACTGCCCAAGGATCCGCCGAGCGCGGTGACGGTGGAGACAGCGCGCATCAGCTTTTTGGTAACGCCGCTTTCCGCCAAGGGACTGCTCTCGCAGCAGGTGCGCGACGCTTTGAAAGCGCTGTCCCGCAGTGCCGGTTCATCTTCCGTCGTGAAGCTGCGAGCGTTTGTAGCGGGTAGCGGTGACCTGCGCCGTGTGCAGGCTATCGTGAGCGAGACCTTCACCGACAAGCGCCAGCCGCTTCCGGCGCTGAGCGTTGTGCAGGTAGGCGGATTGCCGCTCGAGGGCGCCCAGGTGGTACTCGAGGCTACGCTGTCGGGCAAGAGGGACGTGAATCCAAACGGGCTGGTGTTCATCGCGGGCCAGCAGGCTTCAACGCCCAAGCCGCTGGAACCGGTTGCCCCGCTGGTGGAAAAAGCGCTGGCCGGGCTGCGTCTGGCGCTGCGAGGCGCCGGTTCACAGCCTGAGGACGTACTGCGCGGCACCTGCTTTCTCAGTTCGCTGGATGGTTTCGGGAAAGTGCGCGATCTGGTCGAATCTGAATATCGGGGCGCCGCGTGGGATTTCGTGCAAGTCCAGAGAGCCCCATTCAATTCGGTGGCGGAATGCGAGGTGGTGGCCCGCTCGCGCGTGAAGATCGAGAAGCCGCTGGAATTTGTGAATCCGGATGGCCTGCCGAAATCGCCGCATTATTCCCAGGTCGCACTGGTGGGGGCTTCGCGAGTGGCCATCACGGGGACACAGGTTGCGTTCGGAACGCAGGATGCCGACGTGCGCCTGGCATTCGGGCGTCTCGAAAGGGAACTGGCGGCGGTTGGCTCCTCCATCAAGGATGTGGCGTGGTCCAGCATTTATCCACTCTCCGGTTCCATCGCCGACGAAGTGCGCAAAGTTCGTTTTGAATTTTATGATCCCGCGCGGCCGCCCGCGAGCACCTTGCTTCCGTTTGAAGGACTGCCCTCGATGGATGCAAGCTTCGCGGTGGATGCGGTAGCGGTAACGAGTCGATAAATGGCAAAGACAATTGTTACGTTTGGAGAAATCATGCTGCGCCTGGCGCCGCCGGGCTTTGAGCGGTTCTTGCAGTCGCCGCAGTTCGTGGCGACATTCGGCGGTGGGGAGGCGAACGTGGCTGTGGCTCTGGCTGGATTCGGCCAGCCCGCGGCCTACGTGACGGTGCTGCCGCCCAACCATCCCATTGCCGATGCAGTGATTGGCGAGTTGCGGCGGTTCGGTGTGGACACCTCGCGGATTGTGCGGGCCAGAGGGCGAATGCCCGTCTATTACGTGGAGACAGGGGCCAATCAGCGCCCTTCGAAGGTCGTCTATGATCGCGACAACAGCGCTATCTCGCTCGCGAAGCCTGGCGGCATTGATTGGGACCGCGTCTTCGACGGCGCGGGATGGTTTCACATCACCGGCATTACCCCTGCTATCAGCGCGTCTGCCGCGGAGCTATCCCATCAGGCCGTGCGAAAGGCACGCGAGAAGGGCCTGACGGTTTCCTGCGATCTGAATTACCGCAAGAACCTGTGGAAGTATGGCAAGACGGCGGCGGAGGTGATGCGCGAGCTGGCCAAATTCGTGGATGTGGCGATTGCCAACGAAGAGGACTGCCAGATGGCGCTGGGAATTCAGGCGGACGTGGACGTGCACTCGGGCAAGCTGGATCGCGAGCAGTACCGGGGCCTGGCGGAAAAGGTGCTGAAGGAATTCCCGAATCTCAAAATGATCGCCATCACGCTGCGCGAATCGTTCAGCGCCTCGCATAACGGGTGGTCGGCCTGCCTGGCGGACGGCAAGGAATTCCTCACCAGCCGGCATTACGACATCACGCACATTGTGGACCGGGTGGGCGGCGGCGACAGTTTCGCCGGGGGCCTGATCTACGGCCTGCAAACGTTCGCCAGCCATCAGGAAGCGCTGGAATTTGCGGTGGCGGCGTCCTGCCTCAAACACTCCATTCCGGGAGACTTCAACCGCTTCAGCGTGGACGAAGTGCAGGCGCTGGTAAAGGGCGGGGGATCGGGGCGCGTGCAGCGATAGCGGCCCGGGCTGCCTCGACAGGTGCGGTAGAATAGCAGCAAAGCGGAATCGTATGGTGGGCCGTATCCTGATTGCACTCGTCGTTGCGGGTCTGGCGCTTTCGCAGACGGCCGACCAGAAACCGTCCGCGCCGGAGGCTGAACCGGCCAAACCTGCCGCCACGCAGCAACCGCCCTCGCCGATTCAAGTGCAGGTCAATGAAGTGATCGTGCCGGTGACCGTCACGGATGAAAAGGGCAAATTCGTCTCGAACCTGGACGCAAAAGACTTCCACATCTTTGACGAGGCCAAAGAGCAGCGCATCCACTTTTTCACCCGCGAGCAGAAGCAGCCGGTGGTGGTGGGTTTCCTGGTGGACATGAGCAACGCCAACCGGCTGCATTGGAAGACCTATCAGGACGCGACCACCGAGCTGGTGTTGAATCTTCTGCCGGGCGACGATCCCAAGTACAGCGGCTACTTGATCACCTA
>Ga0335079_10008270_pt1 | contig 11865 bp, 11 predicted proteins | sample Lox_Sample_33_FD_206719 | JGI IMG/M metagenome (GOLD analysis project Ga0335079, IMG submission 206719) | Soil microbial communities from Loxahatchee National Wildlife Refuge, Florida, United States - Lox_Sample_3.3 | ecosystem: Environmental > Terrestrial > Soil > Wetlands | place: USA... | reverse complement strand
AGGATAAATACGACCTGGTGTGCGGACAGGGACGGCTCGAAGCCTTTAGAGCGCTCGGTCAAAACATGATACCGGCGATGATAATCAAGGCATCCAAGGAGGATTGCTACATCAAGAGTCTCGTTGAAAACCTCGCCCGCCGCCATCCAACCTCGATTGAGTTCATGCGCGAGATCGGCGCGCTCAAAGAGCGGGGCTATTCCACGGCTGAGATTGCGAAGAAGACGGATTTCAGCGCCGATTATGTGGCGGCGATCTGCTACCTGTTGGAACACGGCGAGAACCGTCTGCTGGTCGCGGTCGAACGCGGCGTCATGCCACCCAACATCGCCATGGAGATCGCGCGCGCCAAGGATGGCGACGTCCAGCAAGCCCTCGCCGAGGCTTACGAGAACAAAACCTTGCCAGGTAACCAAGTCCTGGCGATTCGTCGCATCGCCCAAGAGCGTAATCGGCTCGGCAAGGGCGGACAAAACAAAGGCCGGCGCGGTTCCGGCAGCGGAAAGGTCACCTCGGCGGCGCTGATCGCCACTTATCAGAAGGAGGCGAAGCGACAAAAGCTGATGGTAAAAAAAGCCGAGTTGGCGGAGACCCGAATGATTTTCATCGTCAATGGACTCCGCCGCCTGTTCGCCGATGAAAACTTCCTCACTTTGCTGCGCGCTGAGGGCATGCAGACATTGCCGCGCCCCTTGGCTGATCGATTATCGGGAGTCTGATATGGCGCAAGACGTCAAGATTGCTTTTGAACGTCGCATTGTTGTGGTGCCTCTCACAGAAATCCTTCCAGTGAGACAGATATCGGCAGACCTTAAACAAATGCTCAAGTATAGGCGCATCGTTGCATCGATCGCCGAGGTCGGCATCGTCGAGCCGCTGGTGGTTGCCCGGAAGCCGAAAAACACCGGAACCTATATGCTTCTCGACGGTCATTTACGCCACGCTGCATTAATCGATCTCGGCCGCACCGAGGCCCCGTGTGTAATTGCCGACGACGACGAGGCCTTTACCTACAACAAGCGGGTCAGCCGCCTCGCCACTGTGCAGGAGCATTTTATGATCGCACGGGCGATTGAACGCGGCGTCTCCGAAGAGAAGCTTGCTAAAGCTCTTAACATTGACATCAAGTTGATCAAGCAAAAGCGCAGTCTGCTCGAAGGCATCTGCCCCGAATTGGTCGAACAGTTGAAGGATCGCTCGATCGATCCCACCGTTTTCAACTCGCTGCGCAAAATGAAGCCGATGCGTCAGATTGAGGCCGTGGAGCTAATGTCCGCATCGGAGAATTTTACTTCGCGCTACGCGCAAGCCCTGCTCGCAGCGACCAAACAGCAGGATCTTGCGCGTCCCGATCGTCCCAAGAAGATCCGTGGCATGACAGCAGAGCAGATCGCCCGGATGGAGCGCGAAATGGAAGAACTTCAGCGAGACTTCAAGCGCATCGAGGCCTCTTATGGCGACTCGGTTCTCAATTTGGTCGTCGTCTGCGGCTACGTGTCAAAACTAATCAAGAATGCGCGGACCTGCCGCTACCTTGAGCAGCATCATTCCGAGCTGCTCACAGAATTCAAATCGATCGTTGCGGCGGCGTCGCTCGATGATGGCGGAGCAAAAAAAGCAGAAATTCCTGCGGCGGCCGAGTAATGGTCTACTGAAACCAACGCGTATCCGCGTTGCTTGGAAAGCTGAAGGAGACTACGGGCGTGCCATCTCCGATTTCACTAAGGCAGTCAACCTCGACCCTAGGAACCCTCTGGTCACGATAGTAAGCGCGGTCTGAAGTCGACGTACTCCTTCACATGGCTGACATAAGGCAATCATTACACAGAAATTATTTTAAACCGTTTGCTATCTGGTGTATTCGCTCGCACTCGCCGCCGGCTGATGCGGCAGGGGTCTGTCGCCATCGACTATCAGTGTGGCAAGCCACCCGGTGCACCAGCCGATAAAGGCGCCAGCTACAACGTCGCTAAAAAAATGATAGTTGGCACCAATCAGACTGATGGCGACCGCAGCAATAATGACCGCATAAAGCGGTCGATACGACGGTATGCGAAGCCAAAAAACGGCAACGACTGCACATATTAGGGTCATATGTCCGGAAGGAAATGCTGCATAGTCAGCACCGCCATGAAAGAAATTGAAACCGGAGACACCATCGCGTATCAATGAAGGATTGTTTTGCACCCAGGTTTCCGGCCAAGTTCGACCGAATACGAATTTAAGCTGATCCTTGATCATTTTGGCCACGCTGAGACTGATCGCGCTCAGCAGCAAGGTGTGCATCAGCCCGCTGAGCGGTCGTCGCAGCAGCACGCGATATGCGACCAGGGCAAAAACCATCGCTGCCGCGATTTCTATAAATTCCGGTGTTCGCTGCATAACGTGGAAGCCGTACCATTGCGCAAACTCATTGTGCGCTAGATAAGACAGCGGTCGATCAAGCCAAAAATAGCTGATTGCCACCGTGACCACGGTCAACGACAAGCCGCTGAGAAAGCTGTGAAGATTATTTCTCATCAATCCATCGTACTCACGGATTTCGTTGCAGATGTTTGTCGACAATTGCCTTGGCAATGAGCAATGACATCGTCGCGTTTGGCAAACGATGAAGTGTAGGGAATTTGCTCAAGCGAAAAGGACGAACGGGGTGGATAGATTGACACGCGCCAGCCGCTGTTTGCACCGAAACATTGAGCACCGCCGTCGATCCGCCCGCAAAGCTGAGAAATTGCTGACGGGAGTTTGGCGCCGTCTATATCAGGAGCAAAGAAATCAACCGTCGGTTTGCGCTGCCAGAATAACCACTCAGGAATCGACGTGACGGGTCATCTTCGACAAAATGCCCCATTTTCCGCATATCTGCTTATCACCCCATCGCGTCCGAAAAAGCGACCACGAAAATTTTCACGGTGGGACGGGATACCTAACGATGTCGGCTTTCCACCCGAAAGCGTCATGACAGCAAACATGCCGCCATGGCAGCGACGTGCCAACTACGGACATGATCTGGTCGACCAGAGACGGGCCATTCCCCTCTAGCTAATTTTCACCCAAAGTTTTCCAGACCCCATTGGCAGTCGCCACGATACGACTGCCGACGACGAGATCGGCGCCCATGAAGATCAGTGAGCGCGTCCGGCGAACGACCTTACAGTGGGCCTCAACAAATTCGCCGATCTGAACAGCATCGATGAAATGCATGTCGAGTTGAACTGTTGCCTGCGGCCGACGCTCATTGGCGTACCAGCAAGTCATTCCCATTGAGCGATCCGCGAATGTCATCAGCATACCGCCCTGCACGATACCGCGGCGGTTGTGGTGCTTCGGCTCGGCCATAAACGCGTAAAGATAGCTGTCACCAGATTGGCGCATCCAGAACGGACCGACCAGACCGATAAAGCCATCATCGCGATATGGCTCCCAGCCCGCGGCCGCGGGATCGAACGTTACGATCTTGTCGGCTGTGCCGGACGGACCGGCTGGTTGCTCATTGTTCGGCATCACGGGCACTCGCATTAACAACATGCCGAAGATGCGACATGCGAGCAGCTCTTAGCATCGCCCGGCAGCAGCTACCAGCAGCCGTGGGAAGTGGCATCGACATCTTCCGTGGCATCCTTGGCGCGATGTCCGCTGTCTCCCCGAGAGCGTCACCAGAGCAGACCTACCGTCAGGTCAGCTTGTGCCAGGAGGCGACATCTAACTGTTCGCGGAGCAAAATTAGTCATGGCGAAGATGGATGAGCCGCTTGCCTAGGTTTTCTCCCCGGTAAAGTTCGGCGATTGCACCTGGGCAGCTTTCGATCCCCTCCGCGATGTCTTCGCGGTAACGCAATCGACCCTCTCGGACCCAGCCGGCCAATCGCGCGATGGCCTCCTCGTAGCGATGCTGATAATCAAACACGAGAAGCCCGGACATTCTCGCCCGCTTGACGAGCAGATGTCGCTCGACCCTCGGTCCGGTTGGCGGTGGATCCCAACTCGCCACCGAAGCAGTGCCACAAATCACCACGCGCGCGCCGACCGCGAGTTGCGGTAGCACCGCATCACTGATCGCACCCGCGGTGTTATCAAAATACACATCGACACCACGGGGACAGGCCTGGGCCAGAGCGTCGGCAATTCCGCCGGATTTATAGTCAATGACGTCGTCATAACCGAAGTCATCGCGGCAAAGTTTGCTTTTGATTGGTCCTCCGGTTAGGCCGACGGTCCTGCACCCCATCAGTTTGGCAATCTGCCCCACTGCGGAGCCAACCGCACCCGCAGCCGTGGAAACGACTACCGTGTCGCCGGGTCGCGGCTGTCCGACGTCGAGCAAGCCGAAATAGGCTGTGACGCCGTTTAGCCCCAGAACTCCGAGCGACAACGAAAGTGGCAGATCGTTTTCTTTCACTTTGCGCGTGATCGAGCTGCCATCGGAAATCGCATATTCCTGCCATCCGAGCATGCCCATGACCGTGTCGCCCTCGCGATAGTTCGAGTGGCGGGAAGCTACGACCGTGCCCACCGAGAACGCTCGCATCACCTCACCGATGCCGACAGGCGTGGAATAGTTTGCCGTGGCGGCCACCCAGCCGCGCATGGCTGGTTCGACCGAAAGATATTCATTGCGCACTAAGACTTGCTTATCGGCGATCTTCGGGAGTGCAGCCGCGACAATCTCAAAGTGATCGGGTTGTGGAATGCCGTTTGGCCGTACCTTTAATCGAACTTGGCGATTGATTTGCGATGTCATGACCGGAACAACTATTACAAAATCAAAGCAATGAACATTGTTTGATGTTCGAAAGGAGGTCAGGAACGTCGTTTTCGGCCCGTTTTCGCCATGTCTGTTTTACCCCCGAGACCGACACAAGAGCGGACGTGCGCGATTGGCAGCGACGTGCCAAAACCGAAATTGCAGCAGCCTCAACTATGGCTTTTTTCGATGGTAACGCACTTGCTGGGGGCAGTCTCAGAGCTTGGCTCTAGTCCTCCTCGATTTTGTCGCCCGCATCTTTTTGTTTTTGTATTTCTTCGTCGAGGAGCTTTTGGATGCGTTTTCGCTCGGCCTCGGTTTTGGCCGTTTTCAGAAGATCGCGGAAATGTTTGACGTTCTCGCGCCTAATGAAGCGTTCCATGGCCTCACTCCAGCGCCCCTATTGAAACTTTAGTCGCTGATTGCGCTAGATCAAAGCGATATATCCATATCCGCGTTGTTAATTGGCTATGGAATGGCGGCCAATTCAAACTTCGGCAGATGTGCCCTCGGACCGCAATGTTCGCCTTGCGGTAATCGACGGCCAAGGGGTCGCCCATGCCTTGGTTTTCCCCTGCCGACGCAGTGGTCAATCCTACATCAACGCGACAACCAAGAGACCGGTTGAAGTCTATCCGACGCACTGGCAGGAATGGCGCGATCAGACCGAAGCGCCCTGATAATAAGCGAAGGTTAATTAGGTCGCTCCCGATCGCGACCACCGGCATGTCTGGATTGGGTCCGGAACGTCGTCGTCGGCCCTAATTCGCAATGCCGGCTATTACCCCGTTCGCAACGGCAGAGCGAACATCGGGTGAGGTCTCAAACGTGCCAACAACGGGCATTGGCCTTCCTCAGAGTCCTGCCGTATCTTGCTTCCATGCCTACGCTGGTTGCCTAATTTGCTCGCGTGATCTTGCTGGATCGATCGGACACCAGAGCTCGAGTTTGCGAATATCCTTCCACGGCGCCGACCGCAACGTTACCGGTTCATGTCATTTGGTGGAATGTGCCGGACATCGCATTCTTGTCGATTGCGGGCTCTATCAAGGTGGCCGCGAGCTGCACGAAGAGAATGCCGAGCCGTTTGGTTTTGACCCTGCCGAAATCGATTGCGTCTTGCTGACGCATGCTCATCTCGATCATTGTGGCCGCTTGCCGCTTCTGCTCAAAAGAGGTTTCCGTGGCGAGATCATCACCACGGCGCCATCGAGGGATTTGACACGTTTGGTGCTCCTCGACACGGCGCATTTGCAGGAGGAAGAGGCGGATTATCGCGCGCACCGGGCGCACCGCCGCGGTGAGTTCAGGAAGGCGGAGCCGCTTTACTCGGTCGCGGATGCAGTCGATACCATGGCACTGTTCCGCAGGACCGTGCGTTACGGGGATGCGATATCGCTCACCCCGAACATCACGGCCATGTTTTTCAACGCAGGCCACATCCTCGGCTCCGCCAGCATCTTTCTGCAACTCGAGGAAGCCGACCGTCGCTGCACAGTGTTGCTATCCGGCGATATTGGCAACGTCGGCCGCCCGCTGCTCCGCGCTCCGGACCCGCCACCTCGTTCTGATGCTGTCGTCATGGAAACCACCTACGGGGACCGTCTGCATCGGTCGATCGGCGAGTCGGTCGACGAGCTGAACGCGGCAATTAACGATGGCCTGTGGCGCGGCGGCAACGTCATCATCCCGACGTTCGCCTTGGAACGCGGCCAGGAACTGCTTTATTATTTGAACAAGGGCGCGAAGGCCGGAATATTGCCGACGTCCATGCAAGTTTATTTGGACTCCCCGATGGCGATTTCGGCAATCGAGGTGTTCCGACATCATCCTGAAGATTGTGCGCCGGACATCACAAACCTCCTGCGCAACGGCCACGATCCATTTCGCGTCCCGAATTTGAGGCTCGTGCGCTCGGCGGCCGAGTCGAAGCAGCTAAACAGCATCAGGAGCGGCGCTGTGATTTTGGCCGGCTCGGGCATGTGCGCCGGCGGGCGCGTCCGCCATCACCTTTTGCACAATCTTTGGCGCGAGGAAGCGAGCGTCATATTTGTCGGCTATGCCGCATCGGGCACCCTGGCGAGGCAGATCATCGATGGCGTCAAGCAGGTAAGGATTTTTGACGAGGACGTGCCCGTGCGGGCAAAAATTCACACGATCAATGGTTTTTCTGCGCACGCCGACCAGCAGGAATTGCTTGCCTGGCACCAGCAAACCTCGGCCAAGCGCACGTTCCTGGTGCATGGCGAAGAGAAAGTGATGCGGCTCTTCGCGGCGGCGCTCGTGAACACCGAAATCTGTATGCCTGTCCCACAAGAAAGTTTTGATCTGTAAACTTGCCATAGGGTGCTCGAATGACCTCCGACGATCCACGAGCGCCAGCCGTGGTCTCCAGCGCGAATGCAACTCAGTCGCGATTTCTGAGCTCCATATCGCTAAATATCGCCAAGCAGAAAAGAACGTTCCGTCAGTCGCTCAGCCTGCTAAGAACCCGACGTTTTGGCACGTTCTGCTTTGCAAGCCTGCTCTCGAACTTGGGCACTTGGGCGCAGCAGATCGCGCAACCCTGGCTCCTGCTCAGCATCGGCGCCTCGTCCTTTTTGATCGGATTGGATTCGTTCGCACTGGGTGCACCTGCGTGGATGCTGACGTTGATTGGAGGCTTGCTCGCCGACCGTGCTGATCGCCGCCAACTGATTGCGATCTGTCAATCGATCCAGATGTTCTGCCCGGTCGTTATTGTCGTTCTCATTCTTATCGGCGAGGTTCAACCATGGATCGTGATTTTCTTGTCGCTGGTGGTTGGAATCACGGATGCGCTTTCAATGCCTTCCTACCAGACGATCACGCCTTCGATTGTCGAGCCGCGGCAGCTCAGTTCCGCTCTGGCACTCAATGCGACTCAGTTCAATCTTTCGCGGATCTTGGGGCCGGCAATCGCCGGTGTCTTGATGGCAAGCGTGGGCGCCGTTGCCTGTTTTGCGTTGAATGCCTTGTCCTATCTCCCCTTTATTATGGTGGCGATGTGGCTATTGCCGAAGGGGCGCATAAACTCTGACCTGAACGATGATCTCGATCGTCATCGCCCGTTCGCCGGGATGCGCGAGGTGATCCGCGATTCTCGTTTGCGTGGCGCCATCGGGACTGTATTCGTCACAAGCACGTTCTGCGGTCCGCTTGTCATCTTTTGTCCTGTGCTGGTTGCGGACGTCTTCAAGAGCGACGTTGCCCACTTTAGTTTGGCAATGGGCGCATTCGGTTGCGGCGGGTTGATCGGCGCGATGGTGCTCCTGGGAATCGATCCGAAGTATGATCGTCGCCGTCTGAGCTTAGCCTTTGGCTTTATGTACGCCGCGGTCGTTGCGATATCGGCCGTCAACGTCTGGTACTGGGGATTGCCCGCGTTGCTCGCTATGGCCGGCGTTGCCATGAGCATCAGCAACACATCGGTAAATACCGCGGTACAAACGTATGCTCCACTCCCGCTGCGTGGACAGGCCATCAGCGTATACATGCTCGCCATGCGCGGTGGACTTTCTTTGGGAAGCCTGATGACTGGAGCCGTAGCGAATCTGATCGGGGTGCGCGAAGCGTTGCTCGGTGACGGGGCGCTGGCATTGGCGGGATATGCCGTTATCGCCGCGTTTACGAGCAGGAAATTCACCGCGCGAGAGGCTTGAGGCGACGACCTCATCATCGCTCCGATCAGGTTCGCGACGCTATGACGACCTGTGGCGCGAGCTGATTGATATCGTCGGCCTGTCACAGCTCCGTGCCGGGCTTGAGCAGAGCCGCTGAAGGCAGAAACCGCATATCGCAAAACCATTTCAAGACCACTGTTGCGCTAAATAGACTTCAATACGCACTGCACACGTGTAGCGAGTCATTTGGAATTGACCTAGATCAATCCTCTTTCACGGTGGGGATGATTTTATTTTTCCGTTTTCCTGCAATGTGTGCGCGGAGATTTCCCATGAAGTGGAACAGACGAGATTTCCTTCAGAAAAGTGCGGGAATAACTGCCGTGGCTGCGGGCGGCAGCATCGCGCTCCAGCAGCCCGTCCTGGCTCAAGCGGCGCAACCACCGTCGAAGTGGGATCGCAACGCAGACATCGTGGTGATCGGTTCTGGAGCGACTGGTCTTCCTGCCGCCATTGTGGCGCGAGAAGCTGGTTCGACAGTGATCCTGGTCGAGGCTGAGAAGGACATCGGTGGTCATGCCATTACTAGCGGTGGCAACGTCCCATTAGGGGGCGGCACGAGCGCGCAAAAAAAATATGGTATCGACGACTCACCCAACCTCTTGTTCCGCGATTTAACGGACTGGTCGGTAGTCGAGTCCAATGGATTTCCCGATTACCGCTATAATGACCGCGAGATCATTCGCGCATTTGCGGACAATAGCGCACCGACCTTCGAATGGCTCGTCGCCCATGGCGTGGTCTTCGTTGACAAGGCCCCGGATGCCTTTGGCGGCACTTCGGTCGGAAATTCTGTACCGCGCGAGATGCACAGCGCCGTAATGAGTTGGCCGATGGTCCAGACCGGCAAGCCGGCTGATCCAGGCGTTCAGGCAATTTTGTCCTCTGGTAATGGGCTGATGCGCCCCTTGGAAGCAGCGGCCAAGAAGGCCGGCGTACAAATTCTGCTCGAGCACAGGATGACGTCGGTCTATCGCCAAAGGCCGAACTCCGGTCGCGTACTCGGCATTGCTGTAAGTCATAACGGCAAAAAGCTCAACATTCACGCGCGCAAAGCTGTAATCATCGCCACGGGCGGATCAACCGGCAACATCAACTTCCGCCGCATGTTCGATCCGCGCCTTACGGAAGAGTATTGTGGCCTCTCCGGCATGCCATGGTCCGACCAAGATGCCAGCGGCGAGCTTGCTGCTATGGCGATCGGCGCGTCCTTGTGGGGCCTCTATAATCAAACCGGCGAATTCGGCTCAAATCTCACGAAGCCTGGAACAGTCGGCTGCCAATACAATTACGTGAACTTGCAATGGATGCCCGGCAGTCCAGTGTTCAATCGCGCTCGCGCCTCCGGATTGCGTGTCGGTGACTGGCAAGACCTGATCCTGGTAAACATGTTGGGAAAGCGATTCTACGACGAATCCGGACCGCAATTCAGTGCCAACGACTTTAATTCAATCAAACCATATACTCAGGGCAGTTATCTCAACGCAAAGAACCTCAAGTTCAATCCCAATAATTTTATTAATGCCGCGCTCGCCGGAATTGGGGATGGCCGTAACGGCGGCGGCCCAATCTGGGCAATCTTTGACGCTGATGCGGTCGGCCGGGAGAAATGGGAGCCGAAACCGCCCAACGTTGACATTGCGGCTGGATTCTTTTTCAGCGCCGACACGTTATCAGAACTAGCAAAAAAGATCGTGATGAAATACCAACGCATTCCAATGCCGCCGCAAAACCTGGAAGAAACGGTCGCGCGATACAACTCGTTTGTCGATTCTGGAACAGATGAGGACTTCGGTAAACCCAAGCCGCTATACAAGATAGTCAAGCCGCCGTTCTATGCCGCGTGGGCAACGCCTGTCGTTCACGACACACGCGCAGGCTTGCGTATCAACGCCAAATGCCAAGTAATGGATATGAACGGCGAGATCATTGCTGGTCTCTACTGCGGCGGTGAATCGGCTGGTGGCTTCAGCCAGCACGGTCTCGCTCGTGCTGCATGCCAGGGCTACATCGCCGGGAAGAATGCTGCCGCGGAAAACTCGCATGCCTGAAATAAACTCCGTCGCCCAATGGTCTGGGAGGAGTACAGCGCTACGGCGTCGTCAATCGGAAATTGTGGCAACTATTACAAAACATTGTCGACGCGGAGTGAACGTGATGACAGCTACCACACGGAATCGGGCCCTGATGAGAATCGTGCGGATTAGGCTGCTTCGATCCGGATGCGATGCTTAGCCTTTGAGCTGTTGCGGCCCCAAGCTTATCGTACGTTCCAGCGTGACATCCGAGGCAGGTCGCCATTGCCGGCGTCTTGCTGGGTGGGCTTTCATTATGGCAAGCGTTGCAATTGAGTTTAGCATCCACATGCTTGTCAATGAGGAAACCATGCCCACTACCAGGCACGGCGGGGGATTGAGCGAACGCACTAATAGTGGTGAATGCCCAAATGCCCGCGAATGCAGCGAGGAAGGCATTCGATATTCCCTGCATGTTTGAAACCGTTTTGGCGCCGAGGCCTCGGGATCTTCGACCAAATCCTGCACGATCTGCTCCAACTCCGCAATCCAAGGCTATACGCGGGTAACATCAGCGCTAAGGCCCGAAAACTTCGCAACGTGCTAAACAGCCAACCTCAGACGCGGCGCGTCAGGATCAAGATCAAGAGTGCGACGGCTAAGAAGCCTCGCTCATAAAACAGCCGATTGAGTTCCCAAAGAAGACTCCCGGAGGAATGCCGCCATTCTTCCAGTGCAAGTTCAGCCCCAGGTTCTATCATCCTCGTCGCCCTGGAAATGTTGATTATCTCTGGCATCACCGCCCTCCTTTGATTTGCGATTTGAGTTGTGTCAGAACTTCATGCATCCTGATTCCTCGACCATTTCGATCGAATAAAATACCTCGGTAGTTGTTGTCTGCATGCCGTCTCTGTGAGTACTCCCAACACCAGAATACGAATGACGCGATAGGCTGCGATTTCGCGACTTGCAACTCCGTGACCCCGCACATAAGCAACCGTAGCTAGGGCGCATGACATCCTCCATTAAGGACGCGCCATCCTTGCGTCAGCGAATGTTGGTGCGATTAAACTGGATCAAAATCACAAAGAATCAAATTGCGGAAATCGACTTAAGTAATCTTCCTGAGCGATCTTAGCCAGGGCAACCGAATCCTGATCGGATAGTGAGGACGATGAGAGGTACGTTTGATCCATGTCTCAAATGGGTCATCTTGTACGTTTTGCCGCATTTTTCGCATGTCGGAAGTCCCACCAATCGCGTCCGCAATAGCGACCACAAAAATTTCCGGTTGGGAAAGAACCCCTAGCGATGTCGGCAATGTGCTCAGCTTCTGCCATGCCGACGACGAGCGAATCCTACGTGGAGGTAGAGTCGAGGATGGACGCGGTAGCTTGGGCCATGCG
>Ga0335079_10008269_pt1 | contig 11866 bp, 10 predicted proteins | sample Lox_Sample_33_FD_206719 | JGI IMG/M metagenome (GOLD analysis project Ga0335079, IMG submission 206719) | Soil microbial communities from Loxahatchee National Wildlife Refuge, Florida, United States - Lox_Sample_3.3 | ecosystem: Environmental > Terrestrial > Soil > Wetlands | place: USA... | reverse complement strand
TTCAGCTGACGGATATCGAGACGCAGCTCGCCCCGGTGTTCGAGCGCTTCCACGCCAGCGCCGCGCATCGCACCTGCACACGTTGCGGGGCGGTGATGGAGCGCGCCGGTTGAGACCGGAGTCGCTGGAATACGCGCGTCAGCGCGACGGCGCGGACGAGTTGCGCGGCTTCAGACAGCACTTCGCGCTGCCGCGCAATGCCGACGGCGAGCCGCTCGTGTACCTGTGCGGCCACTCGCTCGGCCTGATGCCGCGGGCGGCACGCCGCTTCGTCGAGGAGGAGCTGCAGGACTGGGAGCGTTTCGGAGTGCTGGGACACGAGCAGGCGCGGCGTCCCTGGATTCCTTATCACACGCAACTCACTGCGGGACTGGCCTGCCTCGGCGGAGCGCGCGCGGACGAAGTCGTCGCGATGAACTCGCTGACGGTGAATCTGCACCTGATGCTGGCCACGTTCTATCGGCCGGCCGGGCGGCGCGCGAAGATCCTGATCGAGGCCGGCGCCTTCTCATCCGACCGCCACGCCGTGACGTCACAGATCGCCTGGCACGGGCTGGACCCCGAAGCCCATCTCATCGAGCTGGCCCCGGCCGCCGGAGCACGCTCACTGACACAGCAGGATCTGGACGAGTGCCTGGAGCGTCACGGCGCCGAGATCGCGCTCGTACTGTGGCCCGGAGTCCAGTTCAGAACCGGCCAGGCATTCGACCTGCGCAAAGTGGTCGAGGCCGCTCATCGTGCCGGTTGCGTCGCGGGAGTCGACCTTGCGCACGCGATCGGCAACATGCCGTTGGCCCTTCACGATATCGACGCCGATTTTGCAGTCTGGTGCAGCTACAAGTATCTCAACGCAGGACCCGGTGCCATCGGCGGATGCTTCGTCCACCAACGTCACTTCGATTCGGCGCCACCCTCACGGTTGCACGGCTGGTGGGGACACGACGCCGCCACGCGGTTTCGCATGGAGCCCAGGTTCGACGCGCAACCGGGAGCCGCCGCCTGGCAGATCAGCAATCCTCCCATTCTGTCCGCGGCGCCACTGCTGGCTTCGCTCGAGCTTTTCAAGGAAGCACGCATCGAGCGCCTGCGCGCGAAGTCCATCGCGCTCACGGACTACCTCGAGCAGCTGCTGCGGCCGCTGTCCGCTTCGGTGGAGATCCTGACACCGAGTGCGCCGGCCGAGCGCGGCTGCCAGCTGTCCCTGAGGATACTGGGCGATGCCACCCGCGGCCGCCGGGTCCTCGACCGGCTGTCCACCCTCGGCGCCGTCTGCGACTGGCGCGAACCTGATGTCATTCGCGTCGCCCCGGTTCCCCTGTACAACACCTTCGAGGATGTCCTGCGCTTCAGCGAGCACCTGGCACAGGCGCTGCGGGAGAGCAATCGGTGAACATCGTGGGCGCCGGCCTGGCCGGGGCGCTGCTGGCGCTGCGGCTGGCGCGGCGCGGAATCCCGGTCCGGCTGTCCGAGCGGCGCCCGGATCCGCGCACCAGCGCCCCCGAGCGCGGCCGATCCATCAATCTCGCGCTCGCCTCACGGGGCATCCGCGCTCTGGAGAGCGCCGGGGTGATGGACCGCATCCGCCCGCTGCTGATACCCATGCGCGGGCGCATGATCCACGAGCTCGGCGCACAGCCCGCACTGCTGCCGTACGGCCAGCGAGCGGATGAGGTCATCTACTCGGTGGATCGCGCCGCGCTGAATCGGGTGCTGATCGAGGAGGCCGACCGATACAGCGAAGTGACTCTGGAATTCGGCCGGAGCTGTCTTGGCGTCGTGCCGGAGCGGGACGCGCTGCGATTCCGCGATACCGCCGCCAGGGAATACGAACTGGCGCTGGGGCCGACGATCGCCACCGACGGCGCTGGCTCGGCAATCCGCAACAGCCTCGTCGCAGCGGGTCACGTGCGGGTCCGTGAGGACTGGCTGGATCACGACTACAAGGAACTCACCATCCCGCCCATCGACGGCCGCCCTGCCATCGATCCGAATGCCTTGCATGTCTGGCCGCGCGTGGGCTTCATGTTGATCGCCCTGCCCAACACCGACGCGACCTTCACCGCGACGCTGTTTCTCGCGCGCTCGGGCCCGCGCAGCTTCGACTGTCTCGGCCATCCTGAAGCGGTGCGCCAATTCTTCGCGGAGGAGTTTCCCGACGCCGTAGCGCTACTGCCCAATCTGACCCGGGAGTTTGACGCACACCCGACGGGCCAGCTCGCAACGGTTCATGCTGCGCCGTGGCGGGTCGGGGGACAGGTGCTGCTGCTCGGTGATGCCGCCCATGCGATCGTGCCTTTTCACGGCCAGGGAATGAATGCCGCGTTCGAGGACTGCGCGCTGCTCGACACGCTTCTGGACAGTCATGGCGACTGGGAGTCGCTGTTCGCCGCATTCGAGCGGGCGAGACGCGCCGATGCCGAAGCAATCGCGCGCATGGCAGTGGAGAACTACTCCGAGATGCGGGCAGCGGTGCTCGATCCGGGCTTCGTGCGCCGGCGGGCGCTGGCACTGGAGCTGGAACGGCACTTTCCGGACCGCTTCATTCCACGCTACTCCATGATCATGTTCCATCCGGAGATTCCCTACGGGGAAGCCCTGCGCCGTGGGACGATTCAGGAGCGGATTCTGCTGGAGCTGGACCAGGCGGCCGCAGGCATGGCCGCTCCGGTGGATCTCCCGCACGCCACCGCGCTGATCAACGCGCGTTTGCCGGAGCTCGCGCGAGCGTGACGAACTGCATCGCGTGGGCGTTGGCCGCATCCGCCGCGTAGTCACGGCGATCCAGCTCGATCCAGTCCGCATCGAGCGGCGGGAAGAAAGTGTCGCCCTCGAAATCCGCCAGCACGCGCGTCAGGTGAATCCGCTGCGCCAGCGGCAGACACAGCCGGAACACTTCCGCCCCACCGATGACAGCCAGCTCGGGCGCTTGCGGCGCCACCTCCAGTGCCTCGGGCACGGTGTTGACCACGACCGTCCCCGCGGCACGCCAGAGGCGATCCCGCGTCAGCACGATGTTGGTCCGACCCGGCAGCGGCTTGCCGATCGACTCGAATGTCCTGCGCCCCATGAGAATGGGCTTGCCGAGCGTCGTGGCCTTGAAATGCTTCAGGTCCGCCGGCAGGTGCCACGGCAGGCCATTGTCCTTGCCGATGACGCCGTTGCGCGCCACGGCCACGACGAGCGACACCAGCGTGCTCAGATCTCCACCGCCGTGTTGAGAACCACGACACCCTTGAACGGCATGCGGAAGAATTCGGCGGCCTGCGTGCTATGCGCCTGCATCCGTGCGAACAGGCGCCGCTGCAAGCCCCTCCAGCCCGGCAAAGGGCGCGCGCGCACGAGGTGCCGCCCGACGAAGAACGAGCTGTCCTCGGAGAACACGCGCATGCCACGGGTCCGGCACGATTTCAGCGCCTGACTGACATCCGGCGTCTCCATGAAGCCGAAGCGCGCGGTGATCTCGAATACGCCAGGCAGTACCTCCTCGATCCCGACCCGCCGCACCGGATCCTGGCGCGGCGTGTGCGCGATCTCGATGTTGAGGATGATGACGCGCTCGTGCACCACGCGATTGTGCTCGATATTGCGGATGAGCGCCGAGGGTACGAGGTTGGGATCGCTCGCCAGGAATACCGCCGTGCCCGGAACCCGGATGGCGCCCTCGATCAGCCTGGCCAGGTCCTTGCGGGGCACGGCCATCTTCGCCAGAGCCGCGCGCAGCTCCAGCCGCCCGCTGCGCCAGGTCCAGAAAATGAAATACAGCATCGCGCCCAGGGTGAGCGGTATCCAGCCTCCGGTCGCGACCTTGGTCAGGTTGCCGACCAGGAACACCGAATCCATCAGCAGCAACGGAATGAACACCGCGGCCACCGCCCAGCGCGGCCACTGCCACTGCGTGGCCGCCACGAACGCCCCCAGGATGCTGGTCACGAGCATGGTGCCCACCACCGCCGCGCCATAAGCTCCGGACAGCGCGCTCGAAGACTGGAACCCCAGCACGAATGCCGTCACGGCCACGAACAGCAGGCCGTTGACGACCGGGACGTAGATCTGGCCCTGTTCGAGAGCCGAGGTCTGCAGCACCCGCAGCCGCGGCAGCATGTCCAGCTGCACCGCCTGCCGGGCAACGGAGAAGGCACCGGAGATCACCGCCTGCGAGGCGATCACCGTGGCAGCCGTGGCCAGGGCGAGCATCCACGGCAGCAGCGGCTCGGGCACGAGCGCATACAGGGCCTGCGGCACCCTGGCATGATGTTGAAGCAGCAGCGCGCCCTGGCCGAAGTAGTTGAGGACCAACGCGGGCCACACGAGGGCGAACCAGGCGATACGCACGGGCGTCTTGCCGAAGTGGCCCATGTCGGCGTAGAGCGCTTCGCCGCCGGTCAGGGCCAGAAACACCGCGCCCAGGATCGCGAACGCGGTGACCGAATGAGACCACAGCAGTGTGAAGCCGTAGCGCGGATCGATCGCGGCCAGCACGGCCGGATGGCGCGCGATCGCGGCCACGCCGGTCACGGCGATCGTCACGAACCAGGCGATCATGACGGGTCCGAACAGACGGCCCACGCGCGCCGTGCCGCGTTTCTGGATGAAGAAGAGCAGCGCCAGCACGGTCAGTGTCACCGGAATGACGGCCCGCCCGAATCCGGGATCCAGCAGCTCCAGACCCTCCACGGCGCTGAGCACCGAGATGGCCGGAGTGATGAGCGCGTCGCAGAAGAAGAACGCCGTGCCCGCAAGAGCCAGGCTCACGAGCGCCTTCGACCAGCCGTGCGCGGCGGCCAGATGCCGCTGCGCCAGCGCGAACAGGGCCAGAATGCCGCCCTCGCCCTGATTGTCGGCACGCATCATGACCGTCACGTACTTGATGGTCACCGATGCGGTCAGGCTCCAGAAAATCAGCGACAGGACCCCGAGTACCGCGTTGGGATCAAACTCTCCGGTCGCATCCAGCGCGGTATCGAACGCGTACAGCGGGCTGGTCCCGATGTCTCCATAGACGATACCGGTGGCGCCGATGACCGCCGGCAGACTCCAGCGACGCGTGTCGTGCATGCCTGGTCAGCGCATCAGCCGCGCCGTCCGCCCTTTTTGTTTTTCCCCGCCCGCCGCCTCGCGGCGCGCCCGCGCCGGGCCGCGCTCTTGCCGTCACGGGCGTTCCGGGCGCTCCGACCGCCCGCGCGGCTTTTTTCACCCACCCTCTTGTCCCGGGCCCCCTTGCCCCGTGCCCCCTTGTCCCGTGCCCTCTTGCCGTCGGCGCGCTGCCGGCTGCCCTTCCCGGCGTGTTGCTTGCGAGCCGGGCGCTTCGGTGACTTGCCGCGCGCGGGCTTGCGCTCGGTGGGCCACAGCATCGTGCCGCGGCACTGTGCGAATCCGCAGCGGCAGGCGAACACCTCGTCGATGTTGGGAGGATCGTCGTCTTCGCGCTGGATCTGGTAGTCGTAAGTCAGCTCGGTACCGGGCTCGATCGTGCGAATGGCCTCGATGTAGACGCGGCGGCCCTCGACGACCGACTCGCAGTTCGGATCGCAGGAGTGATTGATGTAGCGCGCGTCGTTGCCGTCCACGCCGGCGTCGATGACCGTGCGCGAATCGACGATGAACAGGAACGTATGGCTGTCGTTCTCGTCCTTGGTCTCATAACGGCGATCGGCCTCCGCGTGCGAGACGCGCTCGCCGAGGTATTCGATGATGCGCGTGCCCTTGGCGATCGCGCGGGTGGCGAACACGCCGAGACCGTGCACGCTGGAGCGCCTGACTTCAAACAGACTGTCGGAAGCGGCCATGTCAGACCGCCACCGGCGCGCGGATGGCCTCGTGATACTGGTAATTCACGAACTCGAAGTCCTCGTACTGGTAATCGAAAAGAGTGGGCGGACGGCGCCGCAGCACCAGCCGCGGCAGTGGCAGCGGCGCGCGCCCGAGCTGCAGCGCCGCCTGCTCCAGGTGATTCAGATACAAGTGGCAGTCCCCGCCCGTCCACACCAGCTCGCCCGGCCGCAGGTCGCACTGCTGCGCGAACATGTGCAGCAGCAGCGCATAGCTGGCGATGTTGAATGGTACGCCGAGGAAGATGTCCGCGCTGCGCTGATACATCTGACAGGACAGCCGCCCATCGGCCACGTAGAACTGGAAGAACGCATGACAGGGCATCAGGGCCATCTGCTGCAGCTCGCCGACGTTCCAGGCGCTGACGATGATTCGCCGGGAATCCGGGTCGCGCCGGATGAGCTCGAGAGCCTGCGAGATCTGATCGATGGTGCGGCCATCGGGTGCCAGCCAGGCGCGCCACTGCTTGCCGTACACCGGCCCCAGCTCGCCATCCGGCTTCGCCCATTCGTCCCAGATGCTGACGCCATGCTCGTGCAGCCACGCCACGTTGGTTTCGCCCCGCAGGAACCACAGCAGCTCGTGGACGATCGAGCGCAGATGCAGCTTCTTCGTCGTGATCAGGGGAAACCCCTGCGCCAGATCGAAGCGCAGCTGCTGGCCGAACAGCGAGAACGTCCCGGTCCCGGTCCGGTCGGACTTGCGCACGCCGCAATCGCGGATCCGGCGCATCAGTTCCAGATAGTTCTTCATGAGGCGGGGGCGAAGTTACCCGACGGCGCGCGCGCGCGATAAGCGTACGCCAGCAGTGCGATGCCGCCGACGATCATCGGCGCCGACAGCACCTGGCCTTCGGTCAGCCAGCCGCCGGCCAGATAACCGATATGCTCATCCGGCACGCGCACGAACTCGATGGCGAAGCGTGCCACGCCGTACACGAGCAGGAACAGGCCCGACGGGGCCAGCCGCGGCCGCGGGCGGGAGGTGAACCACCAGATGATTCCGAAGAGCACCAGCCCTTCGAACAGGGCCTCGTAGAGCTGCGAGGCATGGCGCACCTCGCCGTTGACACTGAAGCCCCAGGGTACGGTGGTGACCTTGCCCCACAGCTCGCCGTTGATGAAATTGCCGACTCGCCCGAAGAACAGTCCCAGGCCCGGCAGCGGCACGGTGAAATCCAGCACATCGGCGATGTTGCGCCCGCGGCGCCAGGCAAACAGGGACACCGCCAGGATCACCCCGAGCATGCCGCCGTGGAAGGACATGCCGCCGTCCCAGATCTTGAGCGGATACAGAGGGTCGCGCGCCCAGAACCCCAGGCCGTAGAACAGCACGTAGCCGATGCGGCCGCCGAGGATCACCCCGAGCATGGCGAAGAAGATCAGGTCATCGACATCGACGGCCTTCCAGGAGGATTCCGGGCGCGCGGCGCGCCGCCGCGCCAGCAGCCAGCCGGCCGCGAACCCCAGCAGGTACATGATCCCGTACCAGTGAACGCGCAGCGGTCCGATGCGCAAGGCGATGGGATCGAAGCCGGGATAGCGCAGCATAAGCGGTGAATCTTAGCTGCTGGCTTTCGCGGGCAGGAAGTATTCCGGCGCGGCTGGCGGCGCGGCGGCGCCTGCGCCGGGCCCGGCGGCGCTATTCACGCGTCACGCGGCAGAACAGGGCCTTCAGATAGCGGGTCTCCGCGATGGCCGGATGCACCGGATGGTCCGGCGACTGGCCGCCCGACTCCAGCACCTGCACGAAACGGCCGGTGTGGCGGGCCGCGGACTGCACGGCGTGCAGCAGATCCTCGGTGGCCAGGTGGTACGAGCAGGAGCAGGAGACCAGCAGTCCCTCCTCGCGCAGCAGCGTCAGGGCCAGCTGGTTCAGCTTGCGATAGGCGGCCTGCCCCCGCGGCTGGTCCTTCCTGCGCTTGATGAAGGCCGGCGGATCGAGAATGACAACATCGAAGCGCTCGCCTGCATCGCGCAGTGCCTGGAGAGCCTCGAAGGCATCCTCGCGCAGCGTCTGCACGCTTACCCCATTCGCCTGAGCATTGCGCGTGACGAACTGCAGCGCCGCCTCCGAGGAATCGACACAGCATGCCGATGCGGCCCCGTGCTTCATGGCCGTCACGGCCCACGCCCCGACATAACTGCACACATCGAGCACTCGCGCCCCCGGCCAGAGATAGCGCGTCAGGCGCTGGCGATTGGCGGTCTGATCGTAGAACCAGCCGGTCTTCTGGCCGCGCGCCAGCGGCGCGGTGAAGCGCAGCCCGGATTCGACGACGGTCACTTCATCGGGCGCGGCGCCGAAGGCGACTTCGGTTGACGGCGGCAGATGCTCCAGTTCACGCGCACCCGAATCGTTCTTCCAGAACAGAGTCCCCGGATCGAGCACCCGCCTCACGGCGGCCTCGACTTCCGGCTTGAGCGCCTCCATGCCCGCGGTCGCGATCTGTCCCACGATGACATCGCCGTAGCGGTCGAGCACGAGTCCGGGCAGGCCGTCCGACTCGCCGAAGACGAGCCGGTAATACGGATCGCGCGACAGCCGCGCGCGCAAGGCGAGCGCCACCCCGATCCGCCCGGCAATCAACTCGCCATCTATGGGCCGCCTCGCATCGCGGCCAACGATTCGCGCGCAGATCAGCGCATGCGGATTGACGTAGGCGTAACCGAGAAACTGACCCTTGTGGGACTGGATCTGCACCAGGGAACCCGTCGCCAGCGCGGTCAGCGGCGTGCTGCCCGTGTCCACCTCATTGCTGAACACCCACATGTGTCCTGCGGCGATGCGCCGGTCCTCGCCGCGCTTGAGCCGCAGCATGGGATAAGGCGCGGGCGTGGGCAGATTCTGCGCGGAATTCGCGGTCACTGAGGTCCATCGGCGGAGGGCTGGCGTCCGGTCAGTATAATACGGGCAGGCCCCCGACAGCCGATGCACACCCGACACCTCAATTCCGACGGCACGCCGGCGTACACGAACCGTCTCATTGCCGAGACGAGCCCGTACCTGCGGCAGCATGCGCACAATCCCGTGGACTGGCATGCGTGGGGCGCGGAGGCCTTCGAGCTCGCGCGGCGCGTCAACAAGCCCATCCATCTGAGCATCGGTTACGCGGCCTGTCACTGGTGTCACGTGATGGCCGCCGAATCCTTCGAGGATCCGGACACCGCGCAGGTTCTCAATCAACTTTTCGTCAACATCAAGGTCGATCGCGAAGAGCGGCCCGACGTCGACCGCATCTACCAGATCGCGCAGCAGATGCTCACGCAGCGCTCCGGAGGCTGGCCGCTGACCATGTTCCTGAGCCCGCAGGATCAGAGGCCGTTCTTCGGCGGCACCTACTTTCCGCGCCGGGCGCGCTTTGGCTTGCCGGGATTCAAGGATCTCGCCACACGCGTGGCCGCCTACTACACGCAGCACGCGCAGGAGTTGCGCGAGCAGAACGAGGCGCTCATGGCGGCCTTCGCCGACCTGACTCCGCCGCCGGCCCCCGGCGACCTGCAGCTCACGGATGCACCGCTGAAGGAGGCCCGGCAACATCTCGGGCGCAGCTTCGACGGCAGGTTCGGCGGCTTCGGCGGCGCACCCAAGTTCCCGCATCCCAGAACGCTCGAGCGCCTGCTGCGCGACTGGTACGCGACTTCAGGCCGGACGGAGCCCGACCTGCAGGCTCTCTACATGGCCACACTCACGTTGCGTCGCATGGGCGAAGGCGGCATCCAGGATCAGCTGGCCGGCGGCTTCAGCCGCTATTCGGTCGATGACTACTGGATGATTCCGCACTTCGAGAAGATGTTGTACGACAACGGCGAGCTGCTCTCGGCTTACGCGGAGGCCGCGGTTGCAACCGGCGATCCCTTCTACGCCACGACGGCGGCGCGGACGGCGGACTGGGCAATCCGCGACCTGCAGTCGCCCGAGGGCGGCTACTACTCGAGCTTCGACGCCGACTCCGAGGGACACGAGGGCAAGTTCTACGTCTGGGATCGGGACGAAGTGCGGGCTGCTCTGACGGAAGGTGAATACGAAGTCTTCGCCGCACGCTTCGGGCTCGACCGCGAGCCCAACTTCGAGGGACGCTGGCATCTGCACGTGTTCCGGTCCGTGGAGGAGATCGCGCAGAGCCGGGGACTGTCCGTCGCGGCAGCGCAATCCAGTCTGCAATCGGCCATCGATCGTCTGCTCCCGATGCGCAATCGGCGCATCTGGCCCGGTCGCGACGAGAAGATCCTGACTTCCTGGAACGCGCTCATGATCCGCGGGATGGCCAAGGCCGCCCGCGCGTTGCAGCGGGATGATCTCGCCGCCTCGGCAACGCGCGCGCTGGACTTCATGCGCGACAGGTTGTGGCGCGACGGCCGCCTGCTTGCCACATACAAGGATGGCCGCGCACACCTGAATGCCTACCTCGATGACTACGTTCTGCTCGCCGATGCGATCCTGGAACTGCAGCAGACGCGCTTCCGCGGCACGGAGCTGGCCTTCGCGGTTCAGCTGGTGGAGGCGGCGCTCGCGCATTTCACGGACGCCCCCGCCGGCGGCTTCTTCTTCACATCGGACGATCACGAAGCGTTGATTCACCGCTCGAAGAGCTTCAGCGACGATGCCACACCCGCCGGCAACGGCATTGCCGCATTCGTGCTGCAGCGGCTGGGTCACCTTCTGGGCGAGTCCCGCTACCTGGAGGCCGCCGAGCGGACCCTGCGAGCGGGGTGGCTGGCGCTGGAGAAGTATCCGCACGGCCACATCACTCTGCTCAGCGCGCTGGAGGAGTTGATCACGCCTCCGGAAACCATCGTGCTGCGGGGAGATGCGGCGGAGATCGGCGCGTGGGCACGCGACATCCACCGGCTGTACGCGCCTCACAGGCTCGTGCTCGCGGTGCCCGCCGGCGCGCAAGAGCTGCCTCCCGCGCTCGAGTCCAAGACACCCGCGCACACCGACCGCGCCGCGCGCGGCCCGGTCGCCTACATCTGTCAGGGCAGCACCTGCTCCGCGCCCATCGAATCGCTCGAAGGACTCGTCGCGCGCCTGCGAGCCGCAGTCACTGCGTGAGGCCTCGCGCTCGCAGGTCGGTGCTTCAGCCGCCGCTCAGGGTGAATCGGGCACCACGATGGTGTGCGTGGACTTCACCTCTTCCATGACGAAGTAGGTGTGTGTCGTCTGCACGCCGCGCACGGCGGCGATCCGGTCGCCGAGGAAGCGGCGATAGCTCTCCATGTCCCTCACCCGCACCTTGAGCAGATAGTCGAAGCCGCCCGCCACCATGTGGCATTCCATGACCTCATCGTGGGCCAGCATGACCTGCTTGAAGCGCTCGAAGGCATCGGGCGTGGTGCGGTCGAGCGAAACTTCGACATACGCGAGCAGGCCCAGACCGAGCTTGCGCGGATTGAGCCGGGCGAAATAGCCCTCGATGTAGCCAGCCGATTCCAGCCGCCGCACGCGCTCGAGCGTGGGGGTCACCGTCAGGTGCACTTCCCGAGCGAGCTGAGACACCGGTATCCGGCCGTCCTTTTGCAGTCGGATCAACAGCTTATAGTCTATCCGATCGGGCTCTCGGTCGGGGTCGGCCATGGTCGATTCGACTTCCTGTAGCGCTATAACCAGAAAATCATCTCTGTCGATACGAATATCATAAGCACAATTCACTCCGCCAGGAATCGCCTCCATGCCCGTCGCCGAACCACGCGCGAAGACCGACACCTTGCCGCCCGGATGGCTGGGAGATCCCGAAGCCGCGCGGCGCCTGGTGCCGCTGCGCGAGGCCATCGGCGAGGCCACGCTGCGGCCGGAGCCGGAGGCGGTCGCGGAGCTGCACGCCAGCCTGAAGGCGTACGAGCCCGGCTTCAGGGCTGCCCAGGCGCGGGCCGCGCGCTGGGTGGTTGCCGCCCGGTCCGATCAGCGCTCGCGCCCGTTTGCCGAGTCTCTGCTGGATCAGTTCCCGCTCGACAGCGTGCAGGGTCGCGCGCTGATGAGCCTCGCCGAGGCGCTGCTGCGAACTCCCGATCCGCGGCGCGCCGATCAGCTGATCGCC
>Ga0335079_10008268_pt1 | contig 11866 bp, 9 predicted proteins | sample Lox_Sample_33_FD_206719 | JGI IMG/M metagenome (GOLD analysis project Ga0335079, IMG submission 206719) | Soil microbial communities from Loxahatchee National Wildlife Refuge, Florida, United States - Lox_Sample_3.3 | ecosystem: Environmental > Terrestrial > Soil > Wetlands | place: USA: Florida... | reverse complement strand
CCGCTCCGCCCCCGCCACGATAGACGCCGCCGCTCGCCCGAAGGAGGAAGCAGACGACCATGCGCAACATCGGTCGCATCCGGGACGTCGAGTCCCTGCAGCACTACGTGGAGTCGCTCGGTCTCGAGCTGCCGGTCGATGCCGAGGTCCGATCCGGCCCCGGCGCGCCGCTCGCGCGACCGCTCGAGCTGCACGGCCGCACGATCGGCAATCGCTTCGCCATCCTGCCCATGGAGGGCTGGGACTGCACGGCCGACGGCCGGCCGACCGACCTCACGCGGCGGCGCTGGCGGCGCTGGGGCCTGAGCGGCGCCAAGCTGATCTTCGGCGCCGAAGCGATCGCCGTGTGCCCCGAGGGGCGCGGCAGCCCGAGCCAGCTCATCATGTCCGAAGGCACGCTGGCCGACATCGCCGGGCTGCGCGAGCTGCTCGTCGCCACCCACGCCGAGCGCTTCGGCAGAACCGACGACCTGCTCGTCGGCGTGCAGCTCACGCACTCCGGCAGGGTGGCTCATCCGCACGACATGGCGCGCTGCGAGCCGCGCACGCTCTACCACCATCCGCTGCTCGACGAGCGCTACGACGCGACCGGCGACGAGGCCGTCATGAGCGACGCCGAGATCGAGCGCGTCATCGCCGACTTCGTGCGGGCGGCCGCGCTCTCGCAGCGAGCCGGTTTCGACTTCGTCGACATCAAGCATTGCCACGGCTACCTGGGCCACGAGTTCCTGAGCGCCGTCGAGCGGCCGGGACCGTACGGCGGCAGCTTCGAGAACCGTACGCGGTTCCTGCGCGAGATCGTGGCCGGCATCCGCGCGGAGGCGCCCGACCTCGAGATCGCGGTGCGCTTCAGCGCCGTCGACTTCGTGCCCTTCGTCGACGGCGACGACGATCGCGCCCATCCCGCCGCCGTGAACGAGAGCTACCCCTACGCCTTCGGCGGCGACGGCAGCGGTCTCGGCGGCGACCTCGCCGAGCCGCTGCGCTTCATGGACCTGCTGGGCGAGCTCGACATCAGGCTCGTGTCGGCGTCGGCCGGCGCCGAGTACAACTCGCACGTCATGGAGCCCTACCTGTCGCTGCCGGTCGCGCCCCACCGGCCACCCGAAGACCCGCTCGTCGGCGTCGTGCGCCTGATCGCCGCCGTGGCCGAGCTCAAGAAGGCGCGGCCCGGGTTCGTGCACGTGGGCAGCGGCTACTCGTACCTGCAGCGCTGGCTGCCCAACGTCGGCCAGGCCGTCGTCGAGCGGGGCTGGGCCGACACCATCGGCATCGGCCGCATGGCGCTCTCGTACCCCGACATCGTGGCCGATATCATCGCCGGGCGGCCGCTGCAGACGAAGCGTCTCTGCAACGCCTGCAGCTGGTGCGACGTAGCGCCGGGTTTCGGCACGGTCTCGGGCTGTTACACCAGTGATCAGTTCTACCGCGACCTGCCCGGTTACGAGGCGCTCAAGCGCGCCGTGAAGGGGACGGGTGAGCCGGTATGACCCGTACGGCATTGATGGCTGGCCGGTGCGGGCCACGGGAGGGAGCCGAGGCATCATGGACGTGGTGATCGAAGAGCAACGCACCATCCCCGTCTACGACGAGGTCGACATCGTGGTCTGCGGCGGCGGAGTCGCCGGCGTAGCGGCCGCCACCTGCGCCGCGCGGCACGGCGCCCGGGTGATCCTGCTCGAGCGCTACGGCTACCTCGGCGGCCTCGCGACCGGTGGTCTCGTGATCACCGTGCCGCCGCTCGACAACGGCATCAACAGCGAGGTCCGTCTGCGGCTCGAGGCGGCCCGTACCTACCAGGAGTGCGCCAACCTGGGCGACGACCCCGCGGTCGACGGGCTGATCGCGGTCGACCCCGAGATCCTCAAGTTCGAGCTGCTCACCCTGCTGCTCGACTCGGGTGCCAAGCTGCTGCTCCACACCGCGGTCGTCGGCAGCATCGAGACCGACGGGCGCGTCGGCGGGGTCATCGTCATGAGCAAGGGCGGCCGCGCCGCCATTCGCGCCCGGGTCGTGATCGACACGACCGGCGACGGCGACCTCGCGGCCACCGCCGGCGCCGCCTTTGAGCTCGACGAGCGGCCGCTGCCGGTGACGCTCATGTCGACGGTCGTCGGTGTCGATACCGGGCGTGCTCTGGCCCAGCTCGGCAGCTGGGGCAACCTGCGCAACGTCGTGGCCCAGGCGGTCGAAGCCGGCGAGCTCGCCTTCGACCTCGAGGTGCGCTCCCGGGAGTGGGCGCCCGGCGTCTTTGCCGCCGAGCTCTGCTATCCGGGCCAGATCAACCTCTGGTCGGGCAGCCTGTTCGGCGTCAACGGCATCGACCCCGACGATCTGACCCGCGCCGAGATCGTCACGCGCCAGCACACCATGAGGCTCGTCGCCTTCCTGCGGGAACGCCTGGCCGGCTTCGAGCAGGCGCGCCTCGAATGCACGGCGGCGCAGGTCGGCGTGCGCGGCACGCGGCGCATCACCGGGCTCGCCTCGCCCAGCCTCGCAGAGGTCTTCGCCGCGCCCTTCGACGACACCGTGGTCAAACCGTACGCGACGCGCAAGATGCGTATCCCGTACGGCTCGCTCGTGCCACGCGACGTGGACGGCCTGCTCTTCGCCGGACGCTGCCTGTCGGCCGCCCCCGACGCCATGGTCCAGCTCCGCCTGATCCCCGTCTGCTTCGCGACCGGCCAGGCGGCCGGCACCGCGGCGGCCCTGGCGGTGAGCGGCGGCGTGCCGCCGCGCGAGCTCGACGTCGGCCGTATCCAGAGCGACCTCCTCGGCCAGGGCATGGAGCTGGGGCTGGCCGGCGAGGTGGCGGCCGAGGTCGCGGGCGACCGCGGCTGAAGGTCGTCCGGGCGTTTCCGGGAGCGGCTCCCCTCGGCCCCCCACGGGGAGCCGCTCCCGGAAACCGCGACGGCCGGGCGGGCGGGGCTTTCGCTTTGCGACCGGTCCGGCCGGCGCTTTCGCGTCAGGCCTGGGCCGGCGAGCGCTTCCCGGTCAGCGACGACAGCGCGACGCGGATCACGATCGTCTTGGCCAGGGTCTGCGGCGCGAACTCCCAATCGCGCCTGCCCGAGTACTTGGCCATGATGGCCTGCAGCCCGGACCGGCGTTCGGCGTCGTCGTCGACGACGGTGGCCGTGCCGAAGCCGATGACCGATTCGTAGTGGCTGGTCCAGGCGCCGCAGGCCGACGGGCCGGTGGTCACCCGGATCAGGCGCTCGACCTCGACGCAGACCTCGGTCTGGGCACGCAGACAGCGCAGCTTGCGGCCCTCCGCCGCGCAGTGCAGGTAGATCGTGTCGCCCTCGCGGCCGAAGTTGAGCGGCACGACGTACGGCCGTCCGTCGTCGACGAGGCCGAGGTGGAGCACGTGCGCATCGTCCAGGATGCGGTGGAGCTCGTCCGCGTCGGTGATCGCCTTGTCCGCCCTGCGCATGCTCGCCGCCTCGGTCACGGCTGCCTCCCCTTGGTCGCCTTGCCTGCCGGTCGCAGATCCTCTGACGCCGCCAGCCTACATCGCCGTGCGCCGGCCGGCCCGCCGGTGGCGCCCCGGTGCGCGGGTCGTCGCGGGAGAGGTCCGTCGGTCGCCTGCGGAACATGAGCGGGCGGGGCGGGCGGGGGCGTGGATAAGCCCCACCCCCCCCCCCCGGCTGCATCCGCCCGACCGCCCCGCCCGGGCCGCTCGCCGCGCCCGCAGGCGCGGCAGCCCGGAAAGCCGGCGCCTTACTCGGGCGGCAGCTCCCCGTAGGTCATGTGGGCCACGTCGACCCCGGCCCTGGTGCTCTTGTACCTCCAGGCGTAGTACCAGATGATGCCGGCCGCCCAGGCGCCGACCATGAGATACAGCGCCTTGTGGGTGTACGCGAAGCCGAGCTCCCGCGTCTTTGGATCGAAGAAGGCGAAGTAGATGAGAGCCACGACGTAGCCCAGATAGACGACCCCGGCGTAGGTGAGCACCGGCACACCGAGGAACTTCCACCTCCTGTACGGTGAGGCGTCCCAGATGTGGGCGACCTTCTTGCGGTAGGGCAGCAGGATCGCCGCGATCGCCGTCACGGCAAAGACGGACACGAGCTGCATGCCGGTGGCCACGAGTCCCGACGCGATGCTTGGGAACAGGTACCAGTAGGCGATCGACATGAAGGCCGAGATGCCGGCCACGAGAGCGTACATGCCGATCGGTGAGGCGAAGCGGTGGTTGATGCTCGTGAACCAGCGCGGCCCCATGCGGTCCATGCCCCAGGCGAACATGGCGCGCTGGCACATGATCAGAGCCACGGTGAGCAGCCAGATCACGTTCACCAGGAAGGTGACGGCGGCCACGATCGCGATGACCGGGTTCGCCTTGGCGGCGATGTAGACCATCGACATGTAGCTCGTCGAGTAGGGCAGGTTGTAGCCCGCCGTCGGCGTCGCTCCGTAGGCCACATGGAAGTCCTGGTAGGCGACCGCCCGCAGGAAGCTGAAGCCAACGAGGTGGCTGAGGGCGACGACCGCCCAGAGGCACAGGATGGTGGGCGCCAGCACGGCCGCCCACTGCGCCATCATGACGGTCTTGTCGGGGCGCTTCACCTCGCCGCCTACATAGGCGATGCCGAAGGCCCAGATGACGAGCATGAACACGCCGGCGGTGGCGCCGAAGGTGTCGGCCCAGTTCCAGGTGTGGGGCATGATGTAGCCGGCGCTCTTGCTGGCCGCGGCGGTGAAAGCCTGGTAGGACACCGAGTGATACTTGATGGCCTGCGCGTTCCAGCTGTTCACGAAGCCCGCGTGCGACTGGAAGGTCAACACGAGGTTGAGGATCACCACGCCACCGATGATGATGCCGACCACGTAGATCGAGATGCGGTGGAAGAACTTCATGCCGAAGGCCACGATGAGGAAGGCGATCCCGATGCCGACAATCGAGATGGTGGTGGCGCCGGCCTTGCTGGTCACGTAGTTGGTGAAGCTGGTCCAGCCCAGGTACTGGCCCAGCATGGCGAGCGAGGGAGATGCCACCAGGCTGGCGTTGAAGAGGTTCCAGTAGAACTGGGCAAGGATGGCCGCGAAGCTGGCCCCCAGGGCGACCGCCGGCGTGATGATGCGCGAGTTATACACGTACTCACCGCCGCTTCGTGGCATGGTGCCGCCCAGGACGCCCCAGACAATGGGGCTTGCCCAGACGATGGTGCAGATTGAGATGACGATGGCGATCACGAGCTGGGCTCGCGGGTACACCGAGAGGCTGAAGCCGATGACGTACCAGATCGCGTAGATGGGTGTGAGGAAGGCCAGGCCTATCCCCAGCACGTCCCAGAACGAGAGCCCGCGCACCAGTCCACTGGCCTTGCGGGCATACGCAAGTTCTTCAGGCATAGATCCCCCTGATCCCGTCGCGGTGTCGGTGCGGCGCGTCACGCGCTGAAGTGGCAGACGCACCGCTCGTACGAACGTGCGTTCGCTTTGCTGTGAGGCACCCCCCTCGTGGCGCGTCGCCGGCCGGTCGGCTCGACTCTAGGGCACGCCGCGGCGTGCGGCAGCGCCACAAACGAACGTTCCAGGGGCGCCGAACGGGTGGGATCGCGGCCCCGATCGGCCCGAGGGGCCGTGGGCCGTTCGGGGGGGTCAGGTCACGAGGCCGTTGCGGATGGCGACTGCGACGGCGTGAGCGCGGTCGGAGACGCCCAGCTTGCGATAGATCGTCTCGAGATGGCCCTTGACGGTGTCGGAGCTGATGAAGAGCTGCGCGGCGATCTCCTTGTTGGTCTGGCCGGCGGCCACCAGGCGCAGGATCTCGAGCTCCCGCGGGGTCAGCAGGCTGGCGAGGAGCTGGTGCTGGTCGCCGCGCAGCAGGGCACGGACCACGACCTCGTCGAACGACTGGCCGCCGGCCGCCACCCGGCGCACGGCGGCCACGAGCTCGTCGCGGGTCGCGTTCTTGAGCACGTACCCCTGAGCGCCGCCACGCACGGCGCCGAGCACGATGTCGTCGTCGTCGTGCACCGTGAGCACCACGACGCGCGGCGGCCGCGCCGTGCGCTGCAGGGCGGCCAGCACCTCGAGGCCGTGCATGCCGGGCAGCGAGAGGTCGAGCAGCATGAGATCGGGCTGGAGGGCGGCTACGAGCTCGAGGGCCTCCTCGCCGCTCGCCGCCGAGCCGACCAGCTCGACGTCGGGGCACTTGGCCATGATGCGCTCGAGGCCTTCACGCACGACGGCATGGTCGTCGACGATCACGATGCGCGTCCGGGGGCTCGCCGGGGCCGTCACGTCGCCACCACCTCGCTGGGCACGAGCGGCACGACGACCTCGACCCGGGTGCCGCGTCCGGGTCGCGAGTCGATCGTCAAAGCCGCGCCGATGAGTGTCGCCTGCTCCTCCATCATCACCGTCCCGTAGTGACCGCCCTCGGGACGGTCGTCGACGGCAAACCCGATACCGTCGTCTTCGATCAGCAGGCATGCGCTCCTGTGCTCACCGCGGGTCGCGGGCACGAGGCTGATGCCGATGCGCCGGGCGTCGGCATGGTGCAGGGCGTTCATCAGTGCCTCGCGGGCGATCTTGTAGAGCCCGGTCGTGACCGCGTCGCTCAGATCGGCGTCGCCTTCGATCGACACGTCGACGGCCGCCTGGTCTTCGCCGGCCCGGTCGGCCAGCGAGCGCAGCGCCGCGGGCAGGCCCAGGCCGTCGATGGCCGGCGGTCGCAGCTCCCAGATGACGCGGCGGGCGTCGTCGACCGTGCGCCGCAGGCCGGCGACGGCCTGGTCGAACGCGCCCGCCTGGTCGCCGGTCACGGCGTCGCGCACGTCGTCGAAGCGGTAGATGGCGCCCACGATCGACTGCACGATGTCGTCGTGCACGACGCGCGCGAGCGCCTGGCGCTCCTGGTCGCGGATGCGGGTGAGCCGGGCGAGCAGCCTCTCGATGCTCGCCTGGCTCTCGGCCAGGTTGCGGTAGAGCTGGGCGTTGTGGATGGCGATCGCCGCCTGTTCGCCGACGCTGCCGAGCTCGGCGACCTCGAGCGCCGAGAAGCGCCGCCGGCGCCCGGCGGCATAGACGAGCAGCGAGCCAACGAGCTCCTGCTGGGCGAAGAGCGGGACCAGCAGCGACGATTCGGCGTTGAACAGGCCGGCGAGTCGGGCGTCGCGCGCGCCGCCGAGGCCGAACTTGCTCACCGATCGCGCGTCGGGCGGTTCGGCCACGACGCGGCGCACCACGAACTCGCCGGCGCCGCCGGCGCCCGGATCCTGGGCGCCGTCGAGCCGTACGCGTGTGCCCAGAAGGTCTTCGCTCTCAGGGTCGGAAGAGGCCACCGCCAGGTAGTCGCCGCTGCCCCGCTCGAGCTCGAACAGCAGGCAGTGCGAGCCCCGCGCGACGCGGGCGGCATTGGCGGCGATCTCGCGGTAGGTGAGCTCGAGGTCGAGGCTCTGGGTGATGGCCCGCGACACGGCGTACGCGGTCTGCAGCACGGCCGCCGCGTGCCGCGATTCGGTGGCCAGCAGGCGGCTGCGGATCGCGAGGCCCATCGTCTCGGAGACGATCTCGAGGAACTGCGCCTCGCGCGCCGAGAGCGGCTCCGGGGAGCGGCGGCCGATCACCAGCAGGGCGTCGAGCTCGGCCCCCGCCGCCTGGGGCGCCGCGACGAGACGCGCCGTCTCGGGGCTGAGCACTGCCAGCAGCCCCGGCTGCAGGCGGGCGCAGTCGCTGGTCTCGAGGATCCGCGGTCGCCTGGCCATGCGCCGCAGCAGGGGATCGCCGAGGTCGAGAGACGGGTAGGGAAACCCGCGCCGCGTCTCGCCGCACACGGCGAGGGCCTCGCTCGCGCCGCCCGGCTTGATCACGAACACCGCGGCCGACGCGGCGCCCAGGGCGTCGGCCACGATGGGCAGCGCCTCCTGCACGACGGCCTTCACGTCGCGGTCCTGGTTCAGGCAGGCGGTCACCCGCTGGAGACGGTGAAGCGGGTCCTCTTCCTCGTCGAAGAAGCGGGCGAACTTGCCGTCGGCCGGATCGTCGGCGACGAGCGACCCGACGCGATCGGCGAGCGTCTTGTCGCGTGAGTTCAGCAGCACCGCGTAGGCGCCGGCGACCACGATGACGGCCAGGGCGATGAGCGGGAAGCGGTCGTAGGGCGGCTCCTGGCCCGGCTTGACGAGCTCGTAGATCGGCAGGGCGATCAGCGCGGCCCCGACGATCGGGATGACGACGTGCTTGAGCGGCGAGAGCTGGTCGGGATAGTGCTTGCGGTAGAACACAGGCAGCGCGAGGTTGGCCACGAAGTAGACCACGAGCACGAGGATCGTGCCGAGCGTCGAGGCCTCGGCAAAGAGGGTCACGGGGTCGAGGTGCCGACCGACCGACCACGCGAACACGAGCACGAAGCCGATGCCGATGAACGTCAACAGAGCGTTCACCGGCGTCTGGCGGCGCGCGTAGACCCGGCCCAGCCACGCGGGCAGCAGGCCCTCGCGGCCGGCGTTGAAGAGCAGCCGTGACTGGGAGTTCACGGCCGCGATCAGGCAGGCGAGTGTCGAGGTGACGCCGGCCAGGTAGGCGAAGAAGGCAAGGACGCCGAGCACATTGTCGGCCACGGTGATGAACGGGATCGGCGACGCCGTGAGGGCGGCGACGTTCTCGCCGAACCCTTCGACCGTGGCGTAGGCGAACAGCACGTAGCTCACCATCATGAGGGCGACGCTCGCAAAGAGGGCGCGCGGCACGTTGCGCCGCGGGTTCTCGGTCTCCTCGGCGAGCGTCGCGGAGTTCTCCCAGCCGATGAACAGGTAGACGGCCAGGGGGAACCCGAGCCCCAGGCCCTTGAAGCCGTTCGACAGGTAGCGCGGCTCGAAAGGATGCAGGGTGAGGTGGCCGGCGTGGTGGACGAGGGCGCTGATCGTCACGACCACGAGCACGATGATCTCGAAGGCGAAGAAGACGCCGGCCCAGCGTGTCGAGATGTGGATGCCGCGCACCATGAGGAACGCCGCCAGGCTGATGAAGACGACCATGAACCAGGGCCAGCTCGAGGTGGGCAAGGCGGGCAGGTAGCGGTTCAGGAAGATCGCCGTGAACCCGCCCGACATCACGAGCACCGAGGTGATCGCGATGACGTAGCCGGTGATCAGGATCACCGCCGTGGCGATCGCGCTGGTCGGGCCGAAGGCCTTGCCGATGAAGGTGATGAAGGACCCGGTCGAGGGGTGCGCTCGCGAGAACTGGGCCAGCGTGTTGGCGAGGAAGGCGATGGCCACGCCGGCCGCGATGATGGTAAGGGGCGAGGCGATGCCGGCGGTCAGTGCGAGGAAGCCGAAGCCGAAGAAGAAGCTCATGGCCGGCGCGATGTTGGCCATGGTCGATCCGGCGATGTCGACGGGGCCGAGCACGCTGCGCATGAGACGCTGAGGCTGACGAAGAGCCGCCCTGGGCGCCGCAGGCCCGCCCTGGGCGGGTCCCTGCGTATCGTTCGTCTCGGCGCCGGTATGGCGCCACGTGCGCACTGCCGACCTCACCCGACCCCCCGGCTCGTGGCGACGAGATGCGTTGACTTGCAGCGGTTCCCAGTATCGTCGCGCCTGTCGTGTGGCGCAACAGGCCGCCGCAGGGTGAGTCGGCGGGCTTCGGGCCTCGGTCCGGCGGGTCTCCGGTCGACCGGGGCCGTGAGTGCGCAGGTGTGGCGTTACGGCCGCTCGCCGGGGGCGAAGTAGACGGCCTCGACGTCGTCGACCGGCTCGTGCCAGGCGAAACGTTCGCCGAGCGCGGCGCGCAACCGCCAGCGCCAATCCTTGGGCTGCTCGTCGATGGCCTGTTGCAGGGCATCGAGGCGCGCCCCGACGCTGCCCACAGCGGGATCGTCGGCGCCCCTCTCGGCGATCGCGGCGCGGCAGCGCGCGAGATTACGGCTCACATCGTGACTCAGGCCCCAGTCGGACGCGCAGAGGCGCGCGAGGTAGCGCCTGTTGACGACGCCGGACGCGTCGTCCTCGCCGATCGCGAGCGCGTCCTTGATCACGGTCACCATGTCACGCACGTCGTCGTGGTTGGCCTCGGTGCGCTGCAGCTTGACGAGCAGCACGTCGCTCGTCGAGACGGTGTAGGACTCGAGCTCGAGCCGGCTGCGCAGATCGACCCTGTGGTGAAGCTGGAAGGCATCGAGGTACAGGTCGATACGGTCGTCGTCGTGGACGCGGCCGCTGCCGACCGGGTGGCGGCAGCGCCGGAAGAACTGGCGCTTGCGGCCGCCGCTGGCCATCGCCACCTGGCGGTTCTCCGTCCAGCCGAGACCGGTGAGCAGGTTGGTCACCGCCCTCGACGATCGTCGCACCGTGACCAGGTCGATGTCGCGGATGGGGCGCTCGCAGAAGGTGGCGTCACGGCAATGTTCGCGAACGGCGAGGCCGCCCACCAGGCGCAGGACGATGCCGCGGGCACGGGCCGCATCGACGATGTCGTGGGCCTCGGCGAGCATGCCGTGGGCGTTGAGCTCGTGGGCGTGGGCGGCCGCCATGAGGTGAAGGTACCGATTCGGCGGCCGGACTAACCGTGACGCGCAGCGGATGGCGCGGCGATGCCGTCGGGGGACGTTTCAAGGAGGCGACTGCCTGGGACAGTGGTGGTGAATCGCGGTAGAGGAGGAAGCGGCGATGGAGACGATCAGTGAATCCATTCGGACCGACGTGCCGGCCCGCTTCGCGGGGCGCGTCTGGGACGAGTTCGTGTTTCGCTCACAGTCGGACGGCCGGCCGAGGAGTCCGCGCGACTCGCGCTGGTGGGTCGACGAGAGCAGGGTCGAGAAAGGCACAGTGACCTTCTCACGGGCCGACGACCAGCGGGTCACCGTGACCGTCGAGCTGCAGTACCGGTCGGGCGATGGCGCGGTCGAGCCGGCCATCATCCGCGAGCGTCTCAAGCACGACCTCGAAAGCTACCGGGTGTTTCTCGACGATCGGTGCGCGGCCACCGACTGTCGCGCTGACCTTCGCAGGGCGGCCTGAGCGATCCGGCCGTCGCCCGCACGGCGCGTCCGTCCGCGGCTTCACCGCCTCCCCGGCTTGGGACCGGGGCGCGGGGGGTAGGCTGGGCCCGAACGCGTACGCCCGTGGCGAACGACCGGCCGACGAAGGAGCGCCTCGCATGATCCAGGTAGGACAACCCGCCCCCGACTTCACCCTCGACGGCGTGCTCGACGGCGAGTTCGTACAGGTCAGCCTCGCCGAGCAGCGCGGCAGCTGGGTGGTGCTCTTTTTCTATCCTCTCGATTTCACGTTCGTCTGCCCGACCGAGATCCGCGGCTTCGCCCAGCGCCGCGACGAGTTCGAGCAGCTCGGGGCAAAGGTGTTCGGCACGAGCGTCGACAGCAAGTACAGCCACCTGGCGTGGTGCGAGCACGAGCTGGGCAAGCTGGGCTTCCCCCTGCTGTCGGACATGACCCGCGACGTCGCCCGCGAGTACGGGGTGCTGCTGGCCGACGAAGGCCACACCCTGCGCGGCACGTTCATCGTCGATCCCGAGGGCCTCTTGCGGTACATGGTCGTGCACGACAACAACGTGGGGCGCAACACCGAGGAGACGCTGCGCGTGCTGCAGGCGCTGCAGACGGGCGAGCTCTGTCCGGTCGACTGGCGGCCGGGCGAGGCGACCCTGCCGGCCTGAAGCCGTCGCGGCCTCGCCTCGCCGCACAGGCAAGCGTGACTTCGTCGCGCGCCTAGGCCGTCGAGCGACTACGTCGTCGCCGCTCAGGCAGGCGTGACTTCGTCGCGCGCCTAGGCCGTCGAGCGACTACGTCGTCGACGCTCAGGCAGGCGTGACTTCGTCGCGCGCCTAGGCCGTCGAGCGACTACGTCGTCGACGCTCAGGCAGGCGTGACTTCGTCGCGCGCCTAGTCGAC
>Ga0335079_10008264_pt1 | contig 11867 bp, 5 predicted proteins | sample Lox_Sample_33_FD_206719 | JGI IMG/M metagenome (GOLD analysis project Ga0335079, IMG submission 206719) | Soil microbial communities from Loxahatchee National Wildlife Refuge, Florida, United States - Lox_Sample_3.3 | ecosystem: Environmental > Terrestrial > Soil > Wetlands | place: USA: Florida... | reverse complement strand
AGATCTTCCCGATGCGCGGGTCGAGGGCGCCCGCCATCAGCAGCCACACTCCCGGGACCTGGCGCGCCGCGGCGCGAATCCGGCCGGGGTCCACGTCCGGCCGCTCAGCCAGCAGATCCACGCCGCGCATAATATCGGCAGCGCGTAGACCCGCCAGACTCTTCCCGATCACCCAGGCGCGAGTGTTCTGTGTCGTGCCCGACTGGTCCATCCTGGATTCAGGAAGCGGAGTACCGCGCGGCTCCAGATTCAAGACCACATAGTTCCGCCCGGCCAATCCCTCTGCCACCCTGTTGGGCATGTCAACCAGGAGGATGGCGGGCTTCCGCCCCGGGGTGTTGGGGGCGTATAGGGTCGCCGCGATTTCCAAGGCCGGCTCGACCTGCAGAGCCAGTTGCTGGGTACGGAACACGTCCCCGGGAGTGTCCTTGACCACTCGCACGGCAGGGGCGCGACCAGCGGGGCCACCCGCCCACTTGCGAAGCTCGGCCTGCAACTGTTCCGGGCTGCCCTGGCTCATCCTCTGCCGGGCGCCCTCCGCGATGACCTGGTAGAGTTGGCGGCCGCCCACCTGCCCGCTCTCGGACGCGAACAGATCGAAATCCGGTACCGCCTCAAAGGGCTCCTCCCGAAAGTCACCTTTGCCCTCCTTGAGCCACCGGATCATCCACTCGTAGATATCCTCGCGAACCTCGCGGGGCGTACCGTGCGGGCCTGGGCCGACGGCCCAGGCAATTCTGTTCTCGGCGTTGAAAATCCGATACCAATCCAAAGCTTCCTGGTAGGCATGGCGGGCTCCGTCAAGGGGAAAGAAATCGCCGACGGTGGAGATCACCAGCCAGGGTTTGGGCGCGAAGAGTTCGATGTAATCGGCGACGTCGAGGCCGGAGGAAACAAAGAATGGAAAACTCTGCTCCGAATCGCCCGTGGGACCGCCGAAGAGATCGTGCCAGGTGTTGATGTAGCAGGCGGGCGCTGCAACCTTCACCCGCGGGTCGAGCGCTGAAATGTAAGTGGTCAAAGTTCCGCCCCCTGAGCAGCCGGTGACGCCAATCTTGTCCGCATCCACTTCCTGCCGGCTCGCAAGGTAGTCAAGGGCGCGCTTGGCATCCCAGATGCGGTAGCGGGCAAATTCCTCTCCCACTAGAACGCTCTGAGTGCCGACCTGGTCGTGTTGGTCCGTTCCACGGCCAATCAATGAAGCTTCCACGCGCGGGTCGTACGCCTGCTGGCGCTCACCCTGGCCCACCGGGTCATAGGTCAAAACCACAAACCCCTTCATGGCCAGGTTCGCGTCCATCTGTTGTTCTCTGACTTTTCCCTCTTCCCAGTGGCCCATCGGCCGCAGCACGCCCGGATGCCGGCCCGCCTCCCTGGGCAGATAGAGATTGGCCGTAACATAGAATTGCGGCAAGCTCTCAAAGATGACCTTTTCGATGGTGTAGCGAGGACGTTCGACCCGCCCCGTTACGCGCGCATTCAGCGGCCCGGAATAGTTGGGAAGTCCGCCAAGTAACTCCAGTATCCTGGCGCGCACTATCACCTGACGAGCTTGCGCCTCAGCCGTGGTGCGGATTCTGGCCACCGCAGCATCACGGTCAGATAACTGTTGCTGCGCAATGTTGTCCATCCAGCGGAGAAGGCTGTCGTCGGCTGCCAGCAATGGCGTGAGGCCTATGCCGTAAACCAACAAGCACGTCCCCAGGGGGAGAACCCAACACTTGTGTCTTGGGCGAGTCATAAGTCAATCCTCTTTGCACTGCCATCAAATCGTGTGTCCCTTTCCAATGGACTCCCTTGGCCTTATCGCCGGGCAGATCCTGCGGCTGTCACTGCAAAGGATATGGACCAGCTCACTGGCTGGCCCTGGCCGTTAAACGTGAGTTGAAGCAAGCGGCCTTCGCGCTTGAGTTTCGGGGTGAGGGCACTGGGGCCCTCGTTGGCCGTTGCGGTAGCCACTTCGAATCCTTCCGGCACATCGACAAACAGGGTGTAATCATCCCCGGCCACGGCATCTGAAGTACCGCGCAGAGTCCTCCTTGTCGTGTCCCACCCCAACTCGCGAATGGAATAAGCTCCCGAAATGTGGCGCGATATTCCCACGAGCTGAGGATGGTCCAGTTCGGGATGAATGGCCAAAACCCGTGTGTCGTGCGGCGCTACCTCAAGGTCCATTCCCTGCGAAAAGGTCCCCAGGAGCTTTTGAGCCCAGAAGTCGAACACCGTATATTTCACCCCCGGTGCAAGGCCCAATTGAGCGGTGAAGGTGATGGAACGAGTTTCCGGTTCACTATGCCAATTGGTGAGGCCTACCACGTCATACGCTCCGGCCACCGCATTCACCTTCAGATCCAGAACGTCCGCGTAGTTGTGGATGTAAGTATCGGGCGTGACGCTCTTGAAAATATTCCAGCGCATGTCATTTCCGCGACTGTAGAGATCGAGCGGCAGAATGGGAAGAGTGGGCAAGGTTTGTTGCAGCAGGCGGACGCGTTCCTGCGGAAGTTCGGGCATCACGCTGGCGAGGGGATAAGCCACTCCCGTGAGCGCCACCCAGGAGACCAGAGTTCGCGCTTCCGCGGTGGTGACGCCGAACCCGCGGAGCGGGTCCTCGCGCGACTTCGCCACGCTCACCACTTCCGCCGGTCGCTTCTGCCGGGCCTCATCGACGCTCATCGGCGTGCCAAGCTCCATGCCCTCCCCGGGCATTAGGTAAACCAGGAGGTGGTTAAAGAAGACGTTGGCGTTAATGGAGCTGAACAGCGCATACATCCCCTGCCAACTGCCGTACAGGTCGTCGCCGTTGAAATAGGAGTCGAAGAATCCGATGCCGTTCAGCGGCGTGCCGGCCGGGCAGCCCTCGATAAAGCGCTTGGGCCCAAGGAAGTCGCGAATCAACTTCAACCGCTCGCGATATGCAACCAATGGATCGATGGTTCGATCATAGAGGCGTGAGGAGTCGACCGGCGGAGCGTACGTGGGCAGGGCGTGCTCGCCGTCAAACTTGTAATAGTCAAAACCCCAGTCGTCGAGCGTGGTAAACAGTTGGCGGAGGAAGTCCTTGGCGCCGGGATGAGTCGAGTCGAGCGCCGGGGTTTGATAATCGAGTACCAACTGGCCCTGCCGGTCGCGCAGGTACCAATCGGGATGATCCTGCACGGCGCCAGCATAAGCGTTGGGCACCAGCCAGACCCCCGCGCGCAGCCCCTTGGAATGGATGTAATCGGTCAGCCACCGCGGACCGTGCGGAAACTTCTGCTTGTCCCAGTTTGCGATCCAGAAATGCTTCCCGGCGGGGTCGCGGTCGTAACCGTCATCGAGCACGACATACTCGAACCCATAGGGCTTCAGGTGGGTCGCGATCCAGTCGGTATTCCTGATGATGTCGTCTTCACGCACATCACTGTAGTAGCTTGTCCAACTGCTCCAGGCCGCCGGCGGAGAGGAAAACACCGAATCATCAAAGGGCACGTAATAAGGAACGCCGAGGGTCTTGGTGAAGTAATCGCTCTCGATGCGCAGCACCGTACTGCCGGGGACGGGGAGCAGCAGGTCCAGCGAATTCCGGTCCGGAGCGTTGCGCCGCAGTCGGGCCGAATCTGCAAAGCGCACAGCGGTATCCGACGGACGATCGAAGAGGGCGTGCAGGTTTTCGCTCGCCACCTGTCCCAGCGCGAAGGTGATCACATCAGCGTTTTCGCGAGGTAGAAAAGAAGGATGGCTCGTAATGGCGCCGCCATAGCTCTCTTGCACCTCCGCGGTGCCGGTCCAATCGACCGGGGTGCCTTCCGGATCGATCAGCCGCACCGGCAGGCGTCCGGGAGGGGCTGGCACCCGTGCAGTCAGTACGGACAGGTTTGACGTGCTGGTAATGACCAACTCCTCCGGCCGGCATTCGAAGCGCCAGGCGCCGGGTGGGCTTGCCACCACGATCGATAGCCGGTCGGCACCCTCCAATGCGGCGGTCCAAGCCTTGATCGGTTCCACGCCATGATCACCCAACTTATTCAAACGCGCGCCCAGCAGGAGCATCCCCGTCTTTGCATACGAAATGTCAACAGCGCCTGCGTCCTGATGGACGGAGATCGTCCAACCGTTGCTTTCCAGGGTTGCACTCTGTGCGCCTGCCAGGGGAATAGCGGGAGACAGGATCAGCCCCAGAAGCAATGAATGCATGTTTCCAGCCCTAATGTGTGATTTCATGTTTCAACCGGGTGACAACATATAACCGACTTCGGACAATTGCAATCCTTCGCAAAAGATACATTCTTAAATGGCTTGACACGGCCTTCGCGCAGTCCACGCACGCGACTCCCTGGACCAATTTCTGTTCGGGCAAAACAACTTGGACCTCGGCATGACCCGCCCATTTACTCTTTGGTCATCAGTTATGCCTCAGCGTAATGCGCGCCCAGCCTCCTTCGGCTCAGATTTCCGAGCGAATTTGGCCCGGATTCGTGTATCCTTATTGCAAGATAGGGTTTCCGGAAAATCTCAACGGGGAAAAGGGGCCGAGCGTTCTTTTCAGCGGGCCCTATGCCGAAAGTGGTCCGGCGTTTTTCTTTTGCGAGTCAGGTTGGGGTATGGAACAAGGGGAAACGCGTATGGAGTCTTCAGGTCCATCACTTCAGGCTTTGTTGGCCGACGAAAAGAACCATCTCTTCAAACACGTGCTCGACAACCTGATTGACGGTGTTTACTTCACCGATCGAAACCGCAGGATCACCTATTGGAACCAGGCGGCGGAACACCTCTCCGGATACAGCGCCGATGAGGTGCTGGGCAGATGCTGTGCGGACAACCTGCTGATGCACGTCGACGAGGCAGGGAGGGTGCTGTGCCAGGGAGAGTGCCCTCTCAGCCGGACTATTTCCGACGGACGGCCGCATCGCGCGGAGGTCTATCTTCACCATAAGGACGGCCACCGGGTGCCTGTGGAGGTTCGTGTTTGTCCCATCCAGGACAAGAACGGGGATGTGGTGGGTGCGGTGGAAATCTTCCAGGATAACTCGCGTCAGAGAGCCGTGAGGGAGCGGGCCAAAGAACTCGCCAAGTGGGCTTTTCTGGACCCCGCCTCGCAGTTGGGAAACCGCCGTTATTTGGAGCGGCAACTCTCCGTGCATCTCGACCAGTATGCGAAAGGCGGATCCCCCTTCGGAATCATCCTGGCCGACGTGGACGAGCTAAAAAGGATTAACGACACGTATGGGCATGTTGCCGGCGACGGCGCCCTGGCTTCCGTGGCACGGACCCTGGCGGGGTGCCTGCGCGTCTCCGATGTCGTGGGACGTTGGGGCGGAGATGAGTTCCTCGCCATTCTCCCCGGCATTACGAAGGAAGTCCTGGCGGCCGCCTGCGAAAAGTGCCGGGCGCTGGTGGCATCGTCGTCCCTGCCGGTGGATTCCTTACGCGTCCCGCTGACCATCTCCGCTGGCGCGGCTATGGTCGCACCCGGCGATTCCCAGGAGTCCCTCATTCGGAGGGCGGATCAGTATCTGTATGCCAGCAAGAACTCCGGCCGAAATCGCGTGAGGTGCTGAGGCAAGTCCGCCTGAATTCAGCCCCATGCGCTTTGCTCCGAATGCAGCGGCGACCTCTTGGCGACACATCAGCCGGCGGGAAGCCGGCACAGCGCTTCAAGTTGGAACCGCGAGTCCTCCGCTCACCAGGGAGGGCCCCCTCCAAGTCTTACCAACATTTACTGTGACCAACTGCGACGGCCGAGTCGGGCGCGGGGCCACAACCCTGGCCTTGTCAGGCGTTGCCGGCTGGTGTGGAAGCAGCCGGCTGCGACGCCGCCACCTCCCCTGGAATGGTTCCCTTCTCCCGGTAGCTTCGGAGCTTGCGAAGGAGGGAAAAGCTGACCTCCTGCCCCTTCGCGGCCACCAGGAGCCCATCCGGGGTTCGGATGTCCTGATCCAGTATCGCCCCCTCGGCAAGGTCCTCAATGAACGCAGGCCGGGCCGGGTTGGCCATCGCCTCCGGTTCAAGTTCCATTAGCGCTTCGATGATTCTCTTGTCCAGGCCCTTAAAGGACTGGGTGAGGTAGTGGGCGGCGTCCACGCGGGAATGACGCTTGCGCAGGAGGGAGTCAAAGGTGAGGGCGGCGCGGAGGATGCGAGCCCCCAGCCGCGCGTCGGGCAGGCCGGGGACGTCAGCCTCCTCCTCCCCAGGCAGATCTTCGTACTGGCGGGAGACCATCCAGGCGATTGCCTCCAGGCGGGGAATTCCCCGCAGCAGGTCGTGGGCGGCGCGGGGATGAGTAACGTATTGGGCTTCCTCCTCCGGCGAAAGCTGCGTGCCGGCGTATACCTTGTCAATGATCTCCGGGTCCAGCGTGACGCAGCCCAACTGCGAGAGCATGGCCGCCACCTCAAATTTCCAGGGGCTCGCCAGGGATAAGCGCGCCACGATGCGCTGGACGTAGCGCCGGACGCGCATGGCCCGGCTGAAGGCCGCCGGGCTCACGACGCTCAAGACTTCCGTCAGGGCATACACCGTGCTGCGCAGCGTCTTCTCCAGCAACTCCTTTTCGGCACAGAGCAGATGGTGCTGCGCCAGGGCGTCGTTCAATGTCCTTACCAGCATGTCTTTGTTGGAGGGCTTGGTGAGAAAGCGGAAGATGTTTCCTTCATTCACCGCGTCCATGGCAGTCTTAAGCTCCGCCGCGCCCGTCAGCATGATGCGGACCGTGTCGGGAGCCAGGGTCTTGACCTTAAACAAGAACTCGATTCCATTCATCCCGGGCATCCGCATGTCAGAAAGCACCACGGCAAACGGGCCCATATGCTGGACCAGGGTCAACGCCGCCTCCCCCCCGACCGCGGTAGTAATCTTAAACTCCTTGTGCAACAGCCGCTGATACCCCTGGAGAAGCGCAGGTTCGTCGTCAACGAAAAGGATTTGGTCCGGCATCGGGTTTAACCTCAACGAATCGTCACTACCCCCATCGGCGCGCCGCGGGGGTACCTTTAAAGCGTGTTCCGCAGTTGTAGAGATTGATACTGCTCGACGGCGGCTTCCAGCGCCCGGAAGAGAACCCCGGAAGGGCAGGGCTTGAGGAGGAAACGGAAAACCTTTCCCTCGTTGACGGCCGCGCTGGCCGCCTCCATGTCGGTGTGACCCGTCAAGAGAATTCGCACTGTGTCCGGCGCGGCGGTGCGAATCAGGAACAGGAGGGTAACGCCGTCCATGCCCGGCATGCGGAGATCGGAGACCACCACGGCGTAGGGTCCCTGGGACATGACCAGCCTCAGAGCTTCTTTGCCCCCCGTGGCAGTGGTGACCTCGAACCGGGCGTGCAATTGCCGCTCCAGAGCCTGAAGGACCAATTCCTCGTCGTCAACAATTAAAATCCGCGGGCGGCTGGGTTCAGGCACATTCCACCTCCGCCATACTGCCCGCCGCCTCTGCCGCCAGGGTTCGCCAAGCCGGGACCATCTCGGCGATCCCCAACTGGGCGAACTCCTCCTGGTAGTTTGACAACGGGTAAGTCGCCGGCCCCTCGCCGCCGCCCTCCTCCCACTCGTGGGCCAGGAGGTTGGCCGCGTAGACCGCCGAGATCGCGTCCACACCCTGATGCGGGACGCGGTGGGGACCATGATGCAGCGCCACCGCTTCTACCATGCTGTAGGGCAACCCCCACAACCCCAGCAGATATGCTCCAATTTCCGCATGGCTGAATCCGTTCTCGCGTTCCTCCACGCGATAAACCGGGCAGTGCGCCACCAGTCCTTCCACCAGCATCTTTTCGAACTGCCGAGACAGCTTCCAGGCCAGAATCAACTTGCCCACGTCGTGCAGCATCCCCGCCACCAGCGCGATGTCGGTCAAATGCGGGGGCGCCGGCAGCCGGGCCGCGATCTGAGCGGTAAGCTGGGCGTGGCGCTGCAACTTTTCCAGGGAAAAGCCCTTCAGCTCCCGCTTGGGCTGGAAGGCCCGGAAGATCTCCACCGAGAGCACGAGGCTTTTGAGGGTAGTAATGCCCAGATAGCTGACGGCGCTCTGGATGTTGGTCATGGAGTGGGAAACGCCGAAGAATGCCGAGTTAACCAATTGCAGGACCTTGGCGGAGATGCCCACGTCCTGCTCGATGATTTTGGCCACCTTTTGCAAGGAAGCCTCAGGGTCCGCGAGCGTCTGGGTTAAGGCTTCATAAGTGCGGGGAAGAGACGGCAGGTCTCCCAGGGAGGTCACCGTGCGGCGGATGGACTCATCGCTCAATAGGGCTTTCAGATGGCAAGCGCGCTCCACGGCCACCCGTAGCGTCTCCGCATCGCAGGGCTTGGCCAGGAATTGGTGGGCGACCGGGACAACGCGCAGAGCTGTGGAGAGTTCGGTGTGGCCCGAAAGCACAATGCGCACGACCTGGGGGTAGACTTCCCGCACCCGGCACAGCAGGGCAGCGCCATCCATCCCCGGCATCCGCATATCGGAGACGATCACGTCGAAGGGCGAGGCGGCCATCATCGCCAGGGCCTCCTCGCCTCCTGGGGCGAAGGCCATTTCCCATTCGTGCCGCTGGGGACGCAACATGCGCCGCAGCCCCTCCAGAATTCGCGGTTCGTCATCCACAAAGACTATTCGTCTCATGGCACCTTTGCCTCCTTGGGACATGCTCCCGGGTCGAGCGGCAATCGAATGTAAAACGTAGTCCCCTTTCCGACTTCACTCTCAAAGGTCAGCGCCCCCTTGTGACGGTCCACCACCACCGTTCGCGCAATCGTCAGGCCCTGGCCGGTGCCTCGCCCGACTTCCTTGGTGGTAAAGAAAGGATCGAAGATGCGGCCGCGGATCGCCTCGGGGATGCCGCCGCCGGTGTCAGCGATGGAAATCAAAACTGAGTTCCCCTCCACCGTCGTGCTGACCCGAATTGTGCCTTTGTTCCCACTGCCCTCAACTACCTCTCCGATCGCATGGGCGGCGTTTACCAGAAGGTTCAGAAACACCTGGTTCAAGTCGCCGATGTTACAGACCACCAAGGGAAGATCGCCGAAATCGGTTACCACATCCGCCACGTATTTCAGTTCGTTGCGCGCCACGGTGAGTGTACTGAGCAACGCCCGGTTGAGGTCGGCGGCGGCCATCTCCTTGCCTTCGGGGTGGGCGAACTCCTTCATGGCGCGGACGATGGTGGCGACGCGCGTTACGCCATCAAGAGTCTGGGTCAGCGCCTTGGGAATCTCTTCCAGGAGGTATTCACAATCCGCTTCCTCTTCCGATTCCCGCACCTTCACAAGCAATTCCGGGGTAACGGAGTGGGAAGCTGCCGCGGCTCGAAGCTCCTGGTAGCTGATCAGGAGATTCTTCAGGCCCGCGAAGGAATCCTGCAGGAAGCGCGTGTTGTCGCCCACAAACTGAATGGGGGTGTTGATTTCATGGGCGATTCCCGACGCCAGGCGGCCGACCGATTCCAGTTTCTGGGCATGGCGCAGCTCCATCTCCGCCTCGTCGCGCCCGGTAATATCGCGGGCAGTGACTTGCACCCCCACGGGCTTGCCGCCCTTGTAGATGAGCCGAGGTTTCACTTCCAACAGAACCGCCCGCCCATCCTTAGCGACGAACTCCGATTCCACCGTCACGTCCGACTCACCCGCCATCAACCGCCGGCGTCCCTCCTGGAAAATCTCCTCATGTTTGGGCGCCACCAACTGCCGGAGGTCGAGATCGGCGATCTCCTCTGCCGAGTACCCCAGAATCTGCCGCCCGACTCGGTTCAGGGAAGTCAACCGGGTGTCCAGATTGGTGGTGTACACCATGTCGCTTGCATTCTCGAAGAGCTCCCGGTAGCGCTCCTCGGATGTCCGCAGGATCTCTTCGGCCTGCATGCGCTCGGTGATGTCGCGGGTAATCCCGACCAGGCCTGCGACCTCCCCACGGGGGTCCCGGATGGGCACCTTGCTGGTGGTACACCAACGATACTGGCCGTCCGGTTGACGCACCCCTTCGATTCGGCCGATGAGGGGTTGGCCAGTTGATATGACTTGCTGTTCGTCGTGGAGGTACCCCTCTGCATCCTTGGCGGGAAAGAAATCGAAGTCAGTTTTCCCCACCGCCAGACGAGGGTCGTCCAGCCCCATAACCTTGGCGTGGGCGGGGTTGGTGCGAAGGAAACGGCTCTCGCGGTCCTTGTAAAAGACAAAGTCAGGGATGGTATCCATGAGCGTGCCTAGCAAATCACGCTCGTGGGCCAACTCCTCCACCAAGCGAGCCAGTTTTCCTGCGTGTTCCTCCTGGGCGGCTTTGGAAACCTCCAGGTCCTCCGCGTACTTGAGCAGTTCCGCTTCCGCCCGATGGCGCTCGGTAACGTCGCGGTACAGGCTTAGCACGCCCCGCAGTTCATCCTGGATGATCAAAGGCACCCCGTAGATGTCGACGTCCACCAGGGTGCCGTCCCGGCGTCGGCGCCGGCTGGTGAACTGTGCGCCGGAACCGGTGAGGCAGAGGGCGGTCAGGCTCTTTGCTTCCTCCGCCAGTTCCGGGGGGACGACGAATTCGTCCAACATGGCCCCCTGGATCTCCTGGCGCGAATACATAAAGAGCCGCTCAAACGCCGTGTTGGACATCTGGATGCGACCTCTGGTGTCGAGGACGACGATGCCCATCGGGCTAACCTCAAACAGGCTGTCGAGGTACGCCGTGCGCTCTTGCAGAGCTTTCTCGGCCTGCTTGCGTTGGGTGATGTCGCGGAAGTACCAGATCCTGCCGAAGCATCCTCCCAAGGCATCCTGAAGCGGCGCCGAATAGCGGTCGAAGACTCTCCCGTCCCTAAGTTCAACTTCTTCGCGGGTCCTTTCCTCGGGGTGGGCATAGAGATAATTCACCCGCTCCAGAAATTCCACCGGGTTCTTAAGTTGATTCGTGGCGTACGCCAGAAGCGTTTTGTCCTCCCCTGCCTTCAAGAGGTCCTCTGGGAAGTTCCAAATCTTGGAGAATTGCTTGTTGGCCAGGAGGACGTGACCCGCCTGGTCAACCACCAGGACGCCGTCGATCGTGGTCTCAGTCTCCGCCTCGAGCAACGCCGTCTTGAAGAGGAGTTCCTTCTCGGCTCTCTTGCGCTCGGTAATGTCTTGCTTGATGGCAATGAAATGACTGATCACCCCCGTCGAATCGCGCACGGGCGTGATGGTCATTTGCTCGGTGTAGAGAGTTCCATCTTTTCGCCGATTGACGATTTCTCCCTCCCAGACTTCCCCGGACGTGACCGTTTCCCAGAGCTTCTGGTAGAAGGCGGGTTCGTGCGCGCCCGATTTCAGAACGTGGGGTTTCTGGCCCACGGCCTCGGCGGCCGTGTATCCGGTCAAGCGCGTGAAGGCCGGGTTCACCCAAAGGATCACGCCGGCGCGGTCCGTGATCACGATGCCATTGGCAGCGGACTCGAGGGCAACGGTCTGGAGACGGGTCTGTTTTTCCGCGCGCTTGCGTTCAGTGAGGTCCCTCACCGTTCCCTGCAAGAGGGGTTTGCCACGAAATATCATCTTCGTCAGCATCACCGTGGCGGGGAATTCCTCCCCATTGAACCTTTTGTGCGTCCACTCGAAGTACTGGGATCCCTTCTCCATGGCGAGGGCGATCAGGCGGGAAGCCTTGGACGAGGATGGCTCTCCGTCGGGTTGATACTCGGGAGACAGGCCCCAGGGCGTCTCTGCCACGAATTCCGCTTCGTCTTTCGCGCCAAAGAGGGCAAGGGCCGCCGGATTTCCCGCCGTAAACCTCCAGGCGGGGGGCGCCATGGTCATGATGGCGTCGCGCGACGATTCATACAGAGCCCGGTACTTCTCTTCGTTGTCCCGCAGCGCATCCTCCGCGCGTTGGCGGTTGATAAACTGGGCAAGGTGACCGGCCACCGCGGCAAAGACCTGGAGCAC
>Ga0335079_10008263_pt1 | contig 11868 bp, 13 predicted proteins | sample Lox_Sample_33_FD_206719 | JGI IMG/M metagenome (GOLD analysis project Ga0335079, IMG submission 206719) | Soil microbial communities from Loxahatchee National Wildlife Refuge, Florida, United States - Lox_Sample_3.3 | ecosystem: Environmental > Terrestrial > Soil > Wetlands | place: USA... | reverse complement strand
TATCGTTCTGCACCAGCGCAATGGTGGCGGCGAAGATGGCGGTGAATGCGCCGATGGTCGCGACGATGGTCGAGGCGGTGGGGGTCAACTGGAACAGCGCCGAGGAGCGAGCCACCATGTACACGCCGGCCGTCACCATGGTGGCCGCGTGGATCAAAGCCGAAACCGGCGTGGGGCCTTCCATGGCATCCGGCAGCCAGACGTACAACGGAAACTGTGCGGATTTTCCAGTCGCGCCGATGAACAGCAGCACGGCGATTGCCGTCAAGGTAGCCGCCGGGAAACTGCCCGAGCGCAGCAGGGCATTTACATCCGTGAACCGCACGGTGCCGAGCAGCGACAGCAAAAGGAGCATTCCCAGAATGAACCCGGCATCGCCCACGCGATTCACCACGAACGCCTTCTTACCCGCATCTCCGGCCGACTTCTTGTGGAAGTAAAATCCAATCAGCAAATAGCTGCACAGGCCCACGCCTTCCCAACCGACGAACAACAGCGCGTAGTTATTCGCCAGCACCAGCATCAGCATGAAGAACACAAACAGGTTGAGGTAGCCGAAGAAGCGGTAGTATCCGCCGTCGTGAGCCATGTATCCGATCGAGTAGACGTGGATCAGGAAACCGACGCCGGTGACCACCAGAATCATCACCGAGCTGAGCGGATCGAGCAGAAAACCCCAATCGGCCTGGAACGTTGCTAACGCCCCACTGGCCGTGTGGAACGGGAAGCCGGCGATCCAGGTGAACTGCACAACCTGGTGGATCCTCTCCGGCAAGCGCGAAAGCTGCCAAACCGCGCCGCAGGAGAGCAGGAAGGAAGCGAACACCATGCCGGGGCAGATCAGGCTGACGAGGAATTTCCACGGTGACTTGCGGTGTTGATCGCGGTGCTGCGGATCGAGCCATTTCCCCACCAGCAGCATCAACAGCGCGCCCGCCAGCGGGAAGAGCGGGATCAGCCAAATTCGATCGAGGAAGTTCATGGCGTCACCATTTCAGTAAGTCGATCTCGTCCGCCAGCACGGTTTCCTTGTTGCGAAACAGCGCGATCAAAATGCCCAAACCTACGGCGGCTTCGGCCACCGCATCGGTAATCACGAAAATGGCGAAGATCTGGCCGTTCACGTTATGCAATGCGTGCGAGAACGCGATCAGGTTGATGTTCACCGCGTTGAGAATCAGCTCGATGGACATCAGGATGATCACGATGTTGCGGCGCGTGAGCACTCCTACGGTGCCGATCAATAGCAGCGCTGCGCTCAATGCCAGGTAGTGTACGGTCGTAATCGGCTGCATCGTCAGATCCTCTTTTTCGCCATCACCACGGAGCCGAGCACTGCCACCAGCAACAGAACCGACGCGATCTCGAACGGCAGCAGGTATTCGGAAAAGAGCGAGTCCGCCAGCATCTCGGTATTGCCCAGCGCGGCCGGCGCTGCCGCTCCGATGTCCGCAACGTGAAACCCCGCCTTGCCGCGGTAGAGGAAATAGCCGATCTGGCCGGCCACCACGACGGAGGCAATCAAACCCACCAGCCACTGCCGGTTGAACTGCCGCTCGCGGGCCGCCTGGTCGAGATTCACCAGCATGATCACGAACAGGAACAGCACCATGATGCCGCCTACGTAGAGCACAATCTGCACCGCAAACAGAAACTCCGCCTGCTGCAGGAGGTACAATCCGGCCACGCCCAGCAGCGAGGTAATGAGCGCGATGGCGCTATGCACGGCGCTGCGCCGCGTGATGGTGAGAATTCCTCCGGCCAGAACCATCAGCGCGAAAAGGTAGAACAGAATGGTGTCGGTCAGCATTTGTATCGCGTGGGCTTCGGCCCTTCCTCCAGCATCTTGCGGTCCCAGATCTGGCCTTCCCGCGTGTAGGTGGCCAGCTCGAAATCCTGCGAGAGCTCCAGCGCATCCGTGGGGCAAGCCTCTTCGCACAACCCGCAGAACATGCAGCGCGAGGTATCGAAAGTGAACGTGACCAGCTCTTTCTTTTTGGTCTGCTCATTGCGCTGGCTGGTCACGACAATCAAATTTTCCGGGCAGGCCAGTGCGCACATATTGCAGGCCATGCACAATGTCTCGCCGGTTTCCGGATTGAGGTTCAGGCGCGGCGCGCCGCGGAAGCGTTCCGCCACGGCCGGCCGCTGGGCGGGGTATTGCTCGGTGTAAATGCGCTTCGGGTTCTGGTTGCGGAAAGTGACCCACAGTCCCTGGAACAGGTCCACGAGGAAGATTTTCTTCAGCAGCTGAGGCATCACCGGTCCACCTCCCCGAGCACGATGTCCAACGTTCCGATCACCGCCACCACGTCGGCAATCAGCGCGCCGCGCACCATCCGGTCGAGCGCCTGCAGGTTCACAAAGGATGGCGGCCGCACGCGCACGCGGTAGGGCTGGGTGGAACCGTCGCTGACGATGTAATATCCCAGCTCGCCCTTCGGTGCTTCGATCGAAACATAAGCCTCGCCCACGGGGGGCTTGATCACCTTGGGAACCTTGGCCATGATCGGGCCGTCCGGAATGCCTTCCACCGCCTGGCGGATGATGCGCGTGGCCTGCCGCATCTCTTCCATGCGGATCATGTACCGGTCGTAGGTGTCCCCGTTCTGCCGCGTGGGAATGAGGAAGTCGTATTTCTCGTAGCCGGAGTACGGCTGGGCCTTGCGCAGATCCCAGTCGACCCCGGCTGCGCGCAGAACCGGCCCCGTCACGCCGTAACGTTTGCAGTCTTCGGCGTTCAAAATGCCGACATCTTTCAGCCGCTTCACCCAAATCCGGTTCTGCGTCAGCAACTCCTCGTATTCGTCCACCTTCGGCGGAAACATGTCGCAGAAGGCCTTCACTTCGTCTTCGAAGCCGTCGTAGGTTTCGTATTGCAGACCACCGATGCGGAAGGCGTGGGTGGTGAGCCGGGCGCCGCAGTACTTTTCGAAGATCTTGAGGATCTCTTCGCGCTCGCGGAAGCAGTAGAACACCGGCGTGACAGCGCCGATATCCAGCGCATGGGTGCCCAGCCAAAGCAGGTGGCTCGCGATCCGGTTCAATTCCGTCAAGATCACCCGCACCACCTGCGCGCGCGGCGGTGCTTCGGTGTTCAGCAACTTCTCCACCGCGAGACAGTAGCCGAGCCCGTTCGAAACCGCCGCCACGTAATCCAGGCGGTCCACATATGGGTTGAATTGCGTGTAGGTGCGGGCTTCCGCGATCTTTTCCACGCCGCGGTGCAGGTAGCCGATAACGCAATCGGTGCCCATGACCTTTTCGCCATCGAGCTTGAGGATGACGCGCAGCACACCGTGCGTGGACGGATGCTGCGGCCCCATGTTGAGCACCAGTTCGGTCGAATCGAGAAAGGTCGTTTCCGGCATAGTTACTGGCCGCTCTCCACGCCCAGGTTTTCTTCCACCCACCTTTGGTCTTGCCCGAGGATCGAGTAATCTTTCCGCAGCGGATGCCCTTGCCATTCGTCCGGCATCAGGATGCGCCGCAAATCGGGGTGCCCCGTGAACCCGATACCGAACATGTCGAACACCTCGCGCTCCAGCCAGTTGGCCGTGGGGTGCACCGGTACCACCGAGGCCGCGCGCTGGCCTTCCGCAATCTGGGTTTTGATGCGTACCCGCGCGTTGCGCGAGAAGCTGTAGAGGATGTATACGAGGTCGAACCGCTCGGCCCGCTCCGGCCAGTCAACCGCGGTGATGTCGACCAAGTAATCGAAGCCCGCACCCATCTTCAGGTACTCGATCAACCCGACAACCATGTCCGGCTTGACGAGGATGAAATTCTGCCCCAGGTAGGTCCGAAATTCGCAGGCGCCGTCGCCGAAGCGGTCCGTGAGTTCGCGCGTGAGATTGTCCTCCCAAGGCGTCGCTGCCATCACCGCGGGAGGCTTCGGGGGAGGGGCCGCTTTGGGCGGGGCTGGTTTGGGAGGAGCCGGTTTCTCGTCAGCCATCTCTTCTCCTCGTGCGAACCTTACATTTATCAAAAGGACAATCAGGTGTCAAATTCTTCAACAGTCCAAACATGCCGTCGCGGAGTTATATAGTGAACACCACCCGGTTAAAGTGTCAGAAACATTCGCTTGCCCTTCTCGACCGTTCAACCCCGCCCGCGCCCCGTTTAAGCTTGGAACCTAAACAAACCAAGGAGTTTGTGGTTTAATAGTTGCTTTACATGCAGACTCTGGGTCACCGCCTACGCCGCCGAGCACGCGAGATTCGGATGATCGCCAAGGGTCTGCTTTCCAAAGACCACCCGATCCTGGCGCACATCATCCCGATGCGCCGCTGCAACCTCGCCTGCGCCTACTGCAACGAGTACGACAAACACTCCGACCCCGTACCGACCGCGACCATGTTCCAGCGCATCGACCGGCTGGCGGACCTGGGCACGACCATCGTCACCATCAGCGGCGGCGAGCCCTTGCTGCATCCGGAACTGGACGAGATCATCCGCCACATCCGCAAACGCGGCATTATCACCGGAATGATCACCAACGGCTATCTGCTGACGGCCGACCGCGTTCGCCGCCTGAACCGGGCGGGCCTCGAGCACTTGCAGATCAGCATCGACAATGTGACGCCCGATGACGTCTCGAAGAAAAGCTTGAAAGTGCTCGATAAGAAGCTGCGGCTGCTGGCGGAGCACGCAGGTTTTCACGTAAACATCAACTCCGTAGTGGGCGGCGGCGTACACAATCCAAAGGACGCGCTGGTGATCGGCAAGCGCGCCATCGAGCTAGGCTTCACGTCAACCGTCGGTATCATCCACGACGGCGAAGGCCAGTTGCAGCCGCTCGGCGACGTGGAACGCGAAGTCTACATGGCCATGCGCTCCATGGAAAAGAGCAGCTACGCGCAGATCAACGGCTTCCAGGACAACATTGCCCACGGCGTCGAGAACAAGTGGCGCTGCCGCGCGGGCGCGCGCTACCTGTACATTTGCGAGAACGGCCTGGTGCATTACTGCTCGCAGCAGCGTGGCTACCCCGCCAAGCCGCTGATGGAGTACACCGTCGCAGACATCCGCCGCGAATACCGCACGGCCAAGGAATGCGCCCCGCGTTGCACGGTGGCCTGTGTGCACCAGGTCGGCTACATCGACAACTGGCGCGACGCGCAGGATCTGACGCCGGTTCCGGTGGGCGAGGGCGATCCGAACGGGCTGGTACAGCTGCAGTAAGGCCGGCTTGGTAGGATCGTATTAAGCAGGCTCGATGACCATCACCCTCACACCGGAACTGGAGAAGCTCATCCGCGAGAAGATTGAGCGAGGTGAGTAGGATAGCGCCGAGGCTCTCGTCGGAGACGCTATTAAACGTCTAATTGAAGAAGACACAGTTCGAGATGAAATTCGGCGGCGCATCGAAGCCGCTGAAGCGGAAATCGACGGTGGCCAGTTTGTTGAATACGATGCCAGCGCCATTCATGAGCTTGCCAGGAATATCCACGAGCGCGGGCTGAAGAAATTGGCAGTCGATCACGACAACTAACTATCTATCCGCCTCCTAACGGTCGCGGCTCAGAAACGTGACATCGCCAGCCAACGCGACACCGCCTTACCGAGCCGCGACCGCAGGGAGCGGAGGCTGATTACCCGAAGAAAAAAGTCTGATTCCGCGGAACATTCCCCCCTGCCCAGCCGTTATACCTGTAAGTCGTAACTGCACGTGCGGGGTACTATATTGGAAAGCCCGTAACGGCTCCGGAGGGGTGATGAAACGACTGTCTGTCACGATTGTTCTCAGCCTGGCCGCCACAAGCCTCCAGGCTCAATGGTTCAACCAACCCACTGCCGGGATTCCGCGGACAGCCAACGGCAAGCCGGATTTGGCCGCGCCCGTGCCCAAGATGCATGACGGGAAGCCCGACCTGTCCGGGATATGGACTATCATGCAAACGGGCGGCGGCTTGAGCCAACTGAAACCCGCTGACATCCAACCGTGGGCCGAGGCACTGTCTAAGCAGCGTCGCGAGAACTTCGGCGGCCAGGATGGTCCCAATATCCTGTGCCTTCCTTCCGGCGACACCGGCGGCTTTACCAAGTTCGTGCAAACGCCAGGGCTGCTGGTAATGCTGGGCGAAGACCTCACCTATCGCCAGGTTTTCCTGGACGGCCGCGAATTGCCGAAAGACCCGAACCCGGCCTGGATGGGGTATTCCGTAGGGCACTGGGACGGCGACACGCTGGTGGTGGAGAGCACTGGCTACAACGACCGCACCTGGCTTGAGCGCGGCTATCCGCATACCGAGAATCTCCGCAAGACGGAGCGCTTCCATCGCCGCGATTTCGGCCACCTAGATGTAGATGTCACCCTCACCGACCCCAAAATCTATGCGAAGCCGTGGACTGAGAAGTTAGAGGGGACCTTGACCGCCGACACGGAGTTGCTGGAATATGTCTGCGCCGAAAATGAAAAGGATCGAACCCACCTGGTCGGCAAGGAGTCGGATGACACCAAGAATGCGGTAAAGCTCGCCCCTGAGATCCTCTCGAAGTATGTAGGCACCTACGAGTTCAACGCGAAAGAACTCGGCGTACCCGGCCCGGAAATTCTTCTGTTCAAGATCGTGCAAAAGAACGGCGCACTGGAGGCCGGCCTGGGGGATGGCCCGACCATGCCGATGACGGCGCTCTCGGAAACCACCTTTACCGGCGTCGGCGGGACTATGGAGTTCGGCAAGAACGATAAAGGCGAAGTAGCCTACCTGACGATCAGAATCGCCGAAGGAGATTTTCGGGCGAAGCGGAAGTAGACTCGCGCGTAGCGAACTCGCAACGAAACCTCGGGGCACCGCAGGCCGTTGACAAGCCGATTCTTTGGGTTAGAATTCCGAACGGTGCAGCGCAGCTGGATCATTTTGTTCACAATGTTGATTTCAGAACGATTGAGTGTCGCAACTACAACGACACGGCGAGCTGTCCCGTCTGGGATAAAAGGCTCCCGAACCCGTCTGGTACGATGAGGGTGAGCATATGGGGTTGCTGCTTCCAATTTTGCCCACGGGTAGGCCTCCGGCGACAATCGGACCCGCTGTACCCACCTCTAGTACTCTGAATGCGGAACTGCGCCAAGCACTGCCTCCGGCACTCGTTTCAGCTCTCGACCGACTTGGAGAACAAATTCAAATTGAGGTACTGGAACCCTTGTTGTGCTCAGGAAGTACCGATGACCTCAGGTCCGTTTTTGAGAGGCTCTTTCCAAGATTTCGAGACTACTATCTCTCGACAGTTCTGATCATATGGGCAAATTTTGAGCAGGACCCGCAACGATTTTCGGCATTCACGCTTCGAAGCTTTCAGGCATCCGAGAAGTTGATTCAGGCCGAAGGGCCGAAGTGGATGGGCGAACCGGCAACGTTGGACGCTCTACTGGCGTTGTTCACAATTACCCGAACGGCAAAGGCAGCAATAAGAATTACCGGCCGGACAACGCTGAACACGAGCCAAGAAGGCGCAGAGCGGTGGGCAAACTGGGTTGTCGCGTTCGGGATGGCTTTTTCCGGCGTGGTCTATTCACTTAATTTGCTTGCAGCAGAGAGGACCACTGCTGTTCGTCTGGAAAATATCGCAACGCTGGCGCATTGGGCCAAAACCTATGCGGTGCAGTGTTATCACGATGCTAAGGAACTCGGTCTTCTGTATGCGCCTCAACAGCCCGATTCCTTTGCGGATCGGGACACTGCGAGAACTGCAAGTCTGCCCGGGGGCACTGACGCTGACGAGTTGGAGTTAGCGGAAGCCGGATTGGCCGGCTATAACGAAATGCTCCGGCAAGACGAACAGCAACGGCCGAAATGAACGCGGTAAAACGCGGCGAGATCTGGCTCGTCGATCTCGGAGAGCCTAGTAGCCATGAACAAGCCGGACAACGGCCCGCAATCGTCCTGCAGACTGACGACTTAAATCACCTCAGCACTATCGTGGTGATCCCTCTAACTACGAAACCGAACCGCGCCAGTTTCACAACGAACGTACCGATAGTCCAAGGAGAAGCTGGACTAACGAGCGATTCGGTAGTGCTCTGTCATCAGATTCGGGCGCTCGATCGCCGGCGCCTGATGAAAAGAATAGGTGAGGTAAGCGGGCAGCGGCTCAGCGAAATCGAGGCCGCAGTTAGCTTTCTGTTGAGACTTCCCGGATAGACTGGGATCTTCAATAGCATAGAGCCGGAGTTCGAGAAGCTCTCCAACGTGTTTCATCGAGACGTCGAGAACACACATGTCTCGACCTGAACTCGCTAGGTGGCATTGCTGGGGGGCTGCTGGCCCCATCACCTGCTTCCACACCGCAGACCGTTGACAAGCCGATTCTTTGGGTTAGAATTCAGAACGGTGCGGCGCTGCGGGATCATATTGTTCGCGATCTTCTCCGCTTGGGGACAATCCTTTTCGCCTCCCCGGCTTCCCAACGGGCGCCCGGACATGCAAGGAGTCTGGCGAGCGGCGTCGATCTCGGCTGCATTTGACGTCCAGGCCCACGAGGCTTCCGATCAAATCCCCGCCGGTCCATCCGTGATCATCGACCCGGCGGATGGCAAGTTGCCCTACCTGCCGGAAGGAGCGAAGCAAGCGAAGCTCAACTGGGATGAGCGGGACCGGGACCCGGTCGGATATTGCCATCCGCACGGCGTCCCGCGTCAGCTTGTGCCTCCTTTCCCGCTGGAGTTTGTTCAAGACGGGGACTACTTCGCGATCCTATCGGAAACAGAGCACAGCGTGCGTGTGATTCCGCTCGATGGGCGGCCGCATCGCAAGAATTATTCTGCGTGGATGGGCGACTCGCGCGGACGTTGGGAGGGCGATACGTTGCTGGTGGACGTCACCGGGCTGAACGGCAAAACGTGGCTCGACCAGGCCGGCAATTTCGTGGATCAAATGGAGCATGTGGTGGAGCGATTCACGATGACGGGGCCGAATACCATCGTCTATGAAGCCACAGTCACCGATCCCACGGTCTACTCACGGCCTTGGACCATGCGGATTCCGCTCGCCCGCCAGCCTAAGGGCACCGAGTTGATCGAATACGATTGCGTCGAGGGCGAGCGCGACGTGGTCCATCATCAGAATTTGCAAAGGCAGCGGGCGAAGTAGATGGCCACCCTCCTGCTTTGGATTGTCTTAGGCGCCGCGGTGCTCGAAGCCCAGCCGAGCGACCTGCGCGGCCTATGGGAAGCGGAAGGCAAAGCGTACGTCAACCTGGAAACGGCGGGGGTGATTTTCGACCCGCCTAACGGCAGAATCCCCTACCGGCCTGAGGCTCGAGCTCAGGCGGCGGAGAATTTCGCGCGGCGGGCAAGCGCGGATCCCGATGCACGCTGCTTTCAGCCCGGGGTGCCGCGCGCGGCTCTCATGCCGTATCCATTCCAAATCCTGCAAAACAGCCGGGCGGTCTACATCGTTTACGAACGAGTACACTCCTACCGCATCCTGTATCTGGACGGAAAGCCGCACAATGAGGGGCTGGCCTACGCAATGGGAGACTCGCGAGCGCATTGGGAAGGCTCGACGTTGGTAGCCGATGTCTCCAGCTTCAGCGATTCGACCTGGCTGGACGCCGCCGGCCATCATCATAGCGATCAGTTGCATGTGATAGAGCGATATACACGAACAGGCCCGGGAACCATCGCTTACGAGGCCGCCATCGAGGATCCGCCCGTGTTCACCATGCCGTGGAAGTTTCGGTTGACGCTCCGGCGCCGGGCTGGCGCAGAGCTGGTGGAAGACGAGTGTGACGTTGATTCGAGCGGCGGCCGCCATCATGTCACGCCGTTCAAGGAATAGGGGGGAAGGACAATGACTCACAAACACCTGCACCACATAAAAGTGGCCTCTGGATTTCTAATCGCGACGTGGCTGATCACTTCGAGCCTTATTGGACAGCCGGCAACCGAGACGACGGGACCGTACAAAGCCGTGATGGAGATGGACCCGAGCCTGCCGCAACACACGGTCTACCGGCCGGCGGACTTGGCGAAGGTAAAAGGCAAACTCCCGGTGGTGGCGTTCGCGAATGGCGCCTGTGCCAACGCCGGAAACGCTTTCGAGAATTACCTGGCGGAGGTCGCGTCACACGGTTTTGTCGTGGCTGCGAACGGCCCCATCGACCCTGCTGCACCGGGGCGCCCGCCCAAGCCGGGATCGAATCCGCAGCCGCCGCCTGCACCCCCGAGTGGCGGCAGGTCGCCCTTCGTTCAGACAAAAACCAGCCAGCTGTACGAGACGATGGATTGGGCTAAGGTCCAGAACGCCGACCGGGCGAGCCGGTATTCTGGAAAGCTCGATCTGGGATCCATCGCCGTGATGGGCCAGTCCTGCGGAGGGTTGCAGGCGTTAGAGGCGGCAGGCGATCCACGCGTGAAGACGGCGGTGATTCTGAACAGCGGCATCATCCGGGATCGCGCTACGCTGCCGAATACGCTGCCCGTCGGCTCAATTATGCCCGGAACCCCGGAGACCCTCACCAGGCTGCATACGCCGTTGATTTACATCATCGGCGGAGAGACTGACATTGCTTATAAGAACGCGGAAACGGACTTTGCCGAGATCCAGAAGGTCCCACTCTTCAAAGCCAACCTGACGGGCGTCGGCCACAACGGCACTCTCTGGCAGCCACATGGCGGCAAATTCGCCGAGGTCGCAACCAGGTGGTTGCTTTGGCAGCTAAAAGGAGACGAGACGGCAATGCAAACGTTCGCCGGCGAGAACTGCGCGCTCTGCCAGGATCCAGCCTGGAAGATCGAACGTAAGAATTTTAAGTAAGAACGGGTGGCGAGCACTGCCCGACACACACGTCAACAGCAGGAGAAACGAATCAAAAACGTTTTGTCCAGTTCTTTTCTGATTTCTCCGAGCTATAATTTAAGACTAGAGGGCCTGAAACCATGCGGGGGTGCCCTTTACCAAGGCTACTCGCGTCCTCCGGACTCTCCGAAAGTGAAGGTCACGATGGGACACACCGTAGTCACCAAGGTAATCGCGCTTGCTCTGTGCTCCACGATCGCTGCGCTGTCTGCGACCCAGGAGAACGCCTACAAGATTGTCTATGACGGCGGCTCACTGCAAAACGCAAAAGCCGGTACGAATATCGAGCTGGTCATCAACCAGAAATTCATCGTTCTGGAGCGAAAGGGAAGCGAACCCATGATCGCTATCCCGGCTAGCGCAATCACGGAAATCAGCTATGGACAAGACGTGCATCGCCGAGTTGGAGCCGCGATTGGACTAGCAGTCGTATCGCTCGGGATCGGCGCTTTGATGGCCCTTACTAAATCGAAAAAACACTTTGTAGGAATCACCTGGGATGACGCAGGGCAAAAGGGTGGTTTTGCGTTTCAGGCTGACAAGAAAGACTATCGAGGCGTCATTGCTGGGTTAGAAGGCGTGACCGGAAGAACCGCCGTGAACTCGGACGCGCTGACCGTCAAGAACTAAGCCCAGTAAATGCCAAACGGCTTTTCGAGCCGAGGGTCATGCGCGACCGCGGCGCTTCGGCCTAAACCATAAAATCCTTTAGATTCAATGGGGTGGGTGGAGGGATTTGAACCCTCGGCCACTGGAACCACAATCCAAACACACTAGTCACAATAGGGCAAATCCCTGCGGGCATGCAACTTTGCCATAAGCGGGAACCGGCGGCAACGACAATTCCCGCCCGAACCGGTACAGAACCGGTACACCCAAGGCAGGGCTATTCGGAGCGACGCGAGAACGGGGTCAGGAAAAACGCAATCTCTTGATTTTCCAATCGATGGCCGTCTTTCCAAGCTCGTCAACGATGCCGATCCGATGTAGACTGACTGGTGGTCAGACGCCACGTCGGAATTATTGAGGAAGAATATGCTCAGGGAGCGCTGACGTGTGCGGA
>Ga0335079_10008262_pt1 | contig 11869 bp, 14 predicted proteins | sample Lox_Sample_33_FD_206719 | JGI IMG/M metagenome (GOLD analysis project Ga0335079, IMG submission 206719) | Soil microbial communities from Loxahatchee National Wildlife Refuge, Florida, United States - Lox_Sample_3.3 | ecosystem: Environmental > Terrestrial > Soil > Wetlands | place: USA... | reverse complement strand
TTCGTTAATCAGGATTCCCGGGCCCATCGTTGAAGTCAGCGTAACTTTCTTCACGTATTTGCCCTTCGCGGCCGCAGGCTTTGCTTTCATAACCGCGCCAAGTAGCGCCTGCGCGTTTTCCGCAAGCTTCGCGGCATCAAAGCTGATCTTGCCGATGGCTGCATGAACGATCCCCGCCTTGTCCACGCGGAATTCAACCTTGCCCGCCTTCACTTCCTTCACAGCCTTGGCAACCTCGAACGTCACCGTGCCGGTCTTCGGATTGGGCATCAGCCCGCGTGGGCCAAGCACTTTTCCGAGGCGCCCCGCGGACTTCATCATGTCCGGCGTGGCGATGACGGCGTCAAAATCCGTCCAGCCTTCTTGAATCTTCTGCACCATCTCTTCGCCGCCCACGAAGTCCGCGCCCGCTTCTTCCGCCTCGCGGACCTTTTCTCCGCCGGCAATCACCAGGACGCGCTTCGATTTACCCAGGCCATTCGGCAGCACTACCGTGCCGCGGACCATCTGGTCGGAGTGCTTCGGGTCCACGCCCAGGTTCACAGCCAGTTCGACCGTCTCATCAAACTTTACGAAATGCGCCTTCTTCAACACCGCGGCGGCTTCCGCCAGCGTGTAAGGCCGCGCCTCAACATGCTTGCGTGCGGCTTCGGTTTTCTTTCCCGGCTTGCGGCTCATTTTCCTCAGCCCTCCACCACTTCAATGCCCATGTTGCGGGCTGTGCCCGCCACGGTCCGCACCGCCGATGCGAGGCTCGTCGTATTTAGATCGGGCATCTTCGTGCGCGCGATATCTTCCACCTGCTTCTTTGTAACCTTGCCTACTTTGTTGCGGTTCGGTTCCGCGGATCCCTTCACGATATTTGCCGCGCGCTTCAGCAGCTCCGAAGCAGGCGGCGTCTTCGTCACAAACGTGAACGTGCGGTCGCTATAGACCGTGATGACCACGGGCGTCACCATGCCCTCGGCGTCTTTCGCCGTGCGCGCATTGAACTGCTTGCAAAAATCCATGATGTTGACGCCCTGAGGCCCGAGCGCCGTGCCCAATTGCTGCGAAGGCGCGGCTTTCCCGGCCGGTACCTGCAGCTTTAACATTGCTTGAACTTTCTTTGCCATTTCTCGTTTCCCCTACTGCGCGACCGCTTTACGCGATCTTTTCCACCTGCATGAAATCCAGTTCCACCGGCGTCGAGCGCCCGAAAATCGTCACGGAAATCTTCAGCGTGCTGCGGTCCGAATTTACCTCTTCCACCACGCCCGTGAAATTCGCAAACGGCCCGTCCACGATGCGCACCTGCTCGTTGCGCTCGAATTTCAATTTCGGCTTCGGCCGTTCCGCCGGGCTCGCCGCGCGGTGAATAATGTCCTGCACTTCCTGCTCGCTCAGCGGTGTTGGCGTCTGCCCTGAACCAACGAAACCCGTGACGCGTGGCGTGTTCCGCACCACGTGCCAGGTGTAGTCGTCCATTTCCATCTCGACTAGCACGTAGCCTGGATAAAACATCCGCGTCGCGGTCACTTTCTTCCCGCCGCGGACTTCCACCACGTCTTCGGTCGGGATCAGCACCTGCCCGATCTTTTCCTGCAAACCGAATGCAGCGACGCGGCCTTCAAGGCTTTCCTTCACCTTCCGCTCGAAGCCGGAATACGTATGAATGATGTACCACTGCTTCGCCATGCGTTCTGTGTCGCTCCGCGTCTCCACGACTAGTGGTGAAACGCCTTTAGAATTTGCGATACGGCGCGTATCGAGCCCTTATCCACTCCCCAGAGAAACACCGCGAAAATAATAGTGGTCATAATGACGACCAGCGTCGTGCTGCGGACGTCAGTCATCGTGGGCCAGACCACGAGCTTCATCTCCGCGCGGACGTCGCGCAGGAATTGCCCCGCGCGCTTGAACCGTTCACGGATATTTTCAACCCATTCCGCGCGGGGGCTGCCTTGTTCGCGAGACCGATCCGGGGGTGTGGGTGTCGTATTCAATTTTGTCGCCTGTGTCGTGGACATCCCCGCCTCGCGCCTTGCCTCATCCCGCCGTCTCTCCGCCAGCCCTTCAAGGTGGCAGGGGAGGAGGGAATCGAACCCCCACATCCGGTTTTGGAGACCGGCGGTCTACCGTTGAACCTACTCCCCTAAATTATTTGACTTCTTTGTGCGGCGTGTGCTTCCGGCACGACTTGCAAAACTTGCTCGTTTCCATTCGCTCCGTATGCTTCTTACGGTTTTTCATGGTCGTGTAGTTCCGGTTTTTGCACTCGTTGCACTGCAATGTGATGATTTCGCGCATCGTCGTTTCCCGTTACTCGATAATCTCAGCGACGGCGCCCGCGCCGACCGTGTGGCCGCCTTCGCGAATCGCGAATCGCAGCCCCTTCTCCAGCGCCACCGGCGTGATCAAACTGATCTCCACACTCACGTTGTCTCCCGGCATCACCATCTCCACGCCCGTGTTCAGCTTCACGTCTCCCGTCACGTCCGTCGTCCGGAAATAAAATTGCGGCCGGTACCCCGTGAAAAACGGCGTGTGCCGCCCGCCCTCTTCCTTCTTCAAAATGTATGCTTCCGCCTTGAACTTCGTGTGCGGCGTGATCGACCCCGGCTTCGCAATTACCTGACCGCGCTCGACTTCTTCCTTTTCCGTTCCGCGTAGCAGCAACCCGACGTTGTCTCCCGCCATCCCTTCATCCAGCAGCTTGCGGAACATTTCCACGCCTGTCACCACTCGCTTCATCGTCGGCCGGAATCCCACAATCTCCACTTCTTCTCCCACCTTCACCTTCCCGCGCTCCACTCTTCCCGTCACCACCGTTCCGCGCCCTGAGATCGAAAAAATATCTTCAATCGGCATCGCAAACGGCTTGTCCACTTCCCGCACCGGCAGCGGCACGTACTTGTCCACTTCCTCCATCAACTGCAGGATCGTCTTCTCCCACTTCTCTTCCCCGTTCAATGCCCCCAATGCCGAGCCACGAATCACAGGCACTTCATCGCCCGGAAATCCGTAGCTCTTCAAGAGCTCCCGCACTTCGAGCTCCACCAGTTCCAACAGTTCCGGGTCTTCCACCGCGTCGCACTTGTTCAGAAACACCACGATGCACGGCACACCCACTTGCCGCGCCAAGAGAATGTGTTCCCGCGTCTGCGGCATCGGCCCATCCGTCGCCGCAACCACCAGAATCGCTCCATCCATCTGCGCCGCGCCCGTGATCATGTTCTTCACGTAGTCCGCGTGCCCCGGGCAATCGATGTGCGCGTAGTGCCGGTTCGCCGTCTCGTACTCCACGTGCGCCACCGCGATCGTGATCCCGCGCTCGCGCTCTTCCGGAGCGTTGTCAATCGAATCAAACGCGCGGAATTGCACCTTCGGGTTGTGCTTTGACAGCACCTTCGTGATCGCCGCCGTCAACGTCGTTTTTCCGTGATCAATGTGACCGATCGTCCCAATATTCACGTGCGGCTTTGACCGCTCGAATTTTTCCTTCGCCATCGTTCGCTCCTCAGGTTTTCTGATTCGCCCGGCTAAAAATTTTCTCGCTACCTCGCCGCCCGGCCCGTCATTTTGCTGACCACTTCGTCGGCAATCGAGGCGGGGGCTTCCTCATAATGCGAAAAATGCATCGTAAAACTCGCGCGGCCCTGCGTGCGACTCCGCAAATCGGTAGCATAGCCGAACATTTCGGCCAGCGGCACAAGCGCGCGAATAATCTGGCTGCCAGCGCGCGAATCCGAGCCCTGAATGTGGGCGCGGCGCGCGTTCAAGTTACCGAATACCGGAGCCATATATTCATCGGGAACAACAACCTCAATTTTCATGATCGGTTCGAGCAACACCGGGCTGGCGCGTCGGCATGCTTCCTTGAATCCCATCGAGCCCGCAATCTTAAACGCCATTTCCGAGCTGTCCACTTCGTGATAGCTGCCATCAATCAGAACAACGGCAACATCAACCATTTCGTACCCGGCAAGAACCCCGGTATCCATGGCCTCGCGAATGCCCGCTTCGATTGGCGCGATGTATTCCTTGGGAATCGACCCGCCAATAATCTTGTCAATGAAAAGGAAGCGGTGCTCCTTATCGAACTTCCAGCGGCCGCCCGAGCCAGCCACTTGCTTGGAGAGCGCGTCCAATTCGTCCGTGGACATTTCGTGCATGTCCTCATGCTTGGAAGACGGCAGCGGATGGACTTGCAGCTTGCAATGGCCATACTGGCCTCGGCCGCCGGTCTGGCGGATGTACTTGCCTTCTGCGCCGGCCTCTTTGCGAATCGTCTCGCGATACGCAACCTGCGGACGTCCAACGCCGGCCTGCACGTTGAACTCGCGCATCATGCGGTCCACGATAATTTCGAGGTGTAACTCGCCCATGCCCGAAATCAAGGTCTGGCCCGTATCAGGATCAGTGTGCACACGGAAAGTCGGATCTTCCTGCGCGAGGCGCGCAAGAGCGTTCGACATCTTGTCTTGATCGGCCTTCGTTTTCGGTTCAATCGCCACGGAAATCACAGGCGTGGGGAACACAATATTCTCGAGCACGACCGGCTTATCTTCATCGCACAACGTGTCGCCGGTCGTCACGCTCTTCAATCCAACACAGGCCGCGATATCGCCCGCATATACAGCATCAATTTCTTCACGCTTGTTCGCGTGCATGCGCAAGAGACGCCCGACGCGTTCGCGAGTGCCTTTTGTCGAATTGAAAACATAGCTCCCGGACTGAAGCGCGCCCGAATACACGCGCACGAAAGTCAATTGGCCGACAAACGGGTCGGACATTATTTTGAATGCAAGTGCGGAAAATGGCTGATCATCCGATGGACGGCGCAGAATCGCTTCATCGCCATCAACGGAGGTGCCTTCCATCGGTGGAACGTCCAGAGGCGAAGGCAAATAATCCACCACCGCATCGAGCATTGGCTGGATACCTTTGTTCTTGAAGGCTGAACCCGCAACAACTGGTACGAGCTTCAACGCGATCGTCGAGCGTCGGATCGAAGCGCGCAGCTCCTCAACCGTGAACGGCTGCCCGCCCAGATATTTCTCAAGCAGCGTGTCATCGTGTTCGGCGATATATTCAACGACTTTGTCACGATGTTCCTTGTAAAACTTCTCGTCAATCATTGACGATTTCATTGCGGCAGCGATGTCCGGGCGGCTTGCAACAAATGCCGCATCCCAAAGCTTGGCGACGTCAAAAACTTCAAACTTCGCACCGAGAGTTTCTTCCAGCCAAATGACGGCTTTCTGTTCGATGAAATCGATGACGCCGATGAATGTATCTTCCTTGCCGATGGGAAACTGGAGAGGAACCGGATGTCCAGAGAGCCGCTGGCGCATACTGCGAATCGAGTGGTCGAAATCCGCGCCGACGCGGTCCATTTTATTGATGAACGCAATGCGTGGAACGCGGTACTTGTCCGCCTGTCGCCAAACAGCTTCCGATTGCGGTTGCACTCCCGCAACAGCGTCAAACACTGCAACTGCTCCATCAAGAACTCGAAGCGATCGCTCGACCTCCACCGTAAAATCCACGTGGCCGGGCGTATCAATAATATTGACGCGAACCTTTTTGCCGTTGCGCGGCCAGAATGCGGTTGTCGCGGCGGATGTAATCGTGATGCCCCGCTCGCGCTCCTGCTCCATCCAGTCCATCGTGGCGGTGCCGTCGTGCACTTCGCCGATCTTGTAGGTCACACCGGTATAGAAAAGGACGCGTTCGGTCGTAGTGGTCTTACCGGCGTCAATGTGCGCCATAATGCCGATATTCCGAGTGTCCGCGAGTTGTGTTTCTCTTGGCATCGCTTTCCTAAATCGTTCGATTCCTACCAGCGATAATGCGCGAACGCCTTGTTCGCTTCCGCCATGCGGTGCACGTCTTCTTTCTTCTTGATCGCGCCGCCCTTACCGCTTGCCGCGTCCATCAATTCCTCGGCCAACTTGTTCGTAAGATTCTTTCCGCCGCGCGACCGCGCATTCTGCAGCAGCCACCGGATCGCCAATGACTGTCGCCGGAATGGGTTCACTTCGACCGGCACCTGGTAGTTCGCGCCGCCCACGCGCCGGGTTTTTACTTCCAGCACCGGCTTCGCGTTTTCAACCGCCTTCTTGAAAAGTCCGATCGCGTCGGCATTTCCCTTGGCAACGATTTGATCCATCGCGCCGTAAAAAATTCTTTGCGCCGTTGAGCGCTTTCCGTCCCACATCATCGAGCTGATGAACTTCTGCACCAAGTCGCTGCCGTATACCGAATCCGGCGGGGTGATGCGGCGTGAGACGGCTCCTTTGCGCGGCATGCGTTTCTCTCCTTACTTCTGTGCGGCTTTTGGCCGCTTTGCGCCGTATTTCGACCGGCCCTGCTTGCGGTTGTCAACGCCCGCGGCGTCAAGCGTTCCGCGAATAATGTGATAGCGCACGCCCGGCAGATCCTTCACGCGCCCGCCGCGAACCAGCACGATCGAGTGCTCTTGCAGATTGTGACCGATGCCGGGAATGTAAGTGGTCACTTCCACGGCATTCGTCAAACGCACGCGCGCCACTTTTCTAAGCGCAGAGTTCGGCTTCTTCGGCGTCTGCGTGTAAACCCGGATGCAAACTCCACGCTTTTCCGGGCATCCCTGCAAAGCCGGAGACTTCGTCTTGGCGTTAATCGCTTCACGGCCATAACGCACTAATTGCGAAAACGTGGGCACGGTTCTCCCTCAATCCCTCGTTCTAGACTTTTGCTTTCGCAGGTGGGCGCACTAGGCCACACCTCGGAAGCCGTTTTTGTTAAAGAAAAGGCGACAGCGACGCCAGTGGACCGACAAGAAACTCCGCAGTGAGACCCCAACGAGCGAGTCAAAAACTGGTGACAGCGGAGAGGCTTACTCGGCTTTTCGGGGCAGGCGCCCCATTCCGGCCGCACTCCTATCCCCGTTCCGTCTTACATTGTACCGGGGCTGGAGACCTTCCCTTATAACTACAGGGCAAAACTCCCTGACCAATCGGTAAGTATATGGATGAGAGGACCTTATGTCAAACGAAAAACTAGAGGGCCAGTGGAAATCTTTTCGCCGGAGATTCGCCTTGTGACTTAACTCCCTCCCTAATTCCACTTCCCGTGAGTGCCTTGCACCCGTCAATATGGCCCTAACTAATTGATTCTACACGGCTTAGCCGAAGGGGCTTACTTGATCTCCATAATTTCCTTTTCTTTCAGTACCGAAAGGTCTTCTATCTTTTTTGTCTCGCTGTGAGTCAGTTTTTCGAGTTCATCTAGGGACCGTTTTTTCTCGTCTTCACTGATTTTTTTCTCTTTTTCGAGTTTCTCGACCGCCTCTTTTAGATCGCGGCGGATGTTGCGTATTGCCGTTCGATGGTTCTCCAAAACTTTGTGGAGATGCTTCACGAGCTCTTTGCGACGTTCCTCGTTTAGCGCAGGGATTGGTACGCGCACGACCTTCCCGTCATTGGTCGGATTCAATCCCAAATCTGATGTCCGAATCGCTTTGTCAATCAGCGGTACAGCAGTCGGGTCCCACGGCGAAATCTGAATCATCGTAGGGTCCGGCACAGAAAGTGTGCCAAGTTGGTTCACCGGCATTGGCGTGCCGTGATAATCGACGCGGATATGATCGAGGAGCGAAACGTTCGCGCGGCCCGTGCGAACTCCGGAGAGTTCCTTCCGAAAATCCTCGACGGCTTTTTCCATGCGCAGTTTTGACTGCGCCATTGCGTCTTTGCTATTTGCGATGGTCGTCATGGTTTCTTCTCCAGACGAATTATCCTACAAGGATAATCCTGCTTGAATGGCAATTACGCCGGGCGGACGAACGAACCCACTTTTTCGCCCAGCACCACGCGGCGGATATTCCCCGGTCGATTCATGTTGAACACAATGATGGGCATCTTGTTGTCCATGCAGAGCGAAATCGCCGTCGTGTCCATCACCGACAGACCTTTTTGAATCACATCGAGATAAGTGATCCGTGAAAACATTTTTGCGCCGGGGACTTTTTCCGGATCGGCATCGTAGATTCCATCTACGCGAGTGGCCTTCAAAATCACGTCGGCCTTGATCTCCATTGCGCGCAAGGCCGCCGCCGTGTCCGTGGAGAAATAAGGATTGCCCGTGCCCGCCGCAAAGATCACGACGCGGCCTTTTTCAAGGTGTCGCGTGGCGCGCCTGCGTATAAAAGGCTCCGCGATCTGTTGCATGGCGATCGCACTCATCAACCGCGTGTGGCAACCGAGTTTTTCTAGCGCGTCCACCAGCGCAAGGCCGTTGATAACCGTCGCGAGCATGCCCATGTAATCGGCGGTCGCGCGATCAATTGCCATGGACTTCTGGCGCGTGCCGCGGAAGATATTTCCGCCGCCCACCATGATGGCGATGTCCACGCCTAAATCGCGGACGTCTTTGATTTCATGCGCGATGGCGGCGATTGTCTCGCCGTGAATCCCAAAACCTTGCGGCCCCTGAAGGGATTCCCCGGAAAGTTTCAATACGATGCGCTGGAAAGCGGGCTTGCGCCCGTTAGACTTCGGAGTTTTCGCGGCCGTCTTTTTCGGCATTATGTGGAGTTCGCCCCGCCCTTGCGTGTCGAACTAAATGTGAATTCTAGCAGAGATTTAGGGCCGTGGGCAGCACCCTCAGGCGCCGGCCTTACCCGCGGATGGCGCGGCAGCTTCCGCGCGCGGCTGCGCACCGGCGGCGTATGTCGCATTGACGTCGCCAACCTTCATGCGCACGTAACGCCGAACGGAAATTTTTTCGCCCATCTTTGCGATGGCCTGGTCAATCATTTCCTTTACGGTGACGGACTCGTCCTTGATGAAGTGTTGCTCGTAAAAGCAGTTCTCCTCGTAAAATTTCTCCATCTTCCCGCTTACGATTTTTTCGATTACCTGCTCGGGCTTACCGGTCTGGCGCGCCTGGTCCCGGGCGATTTCACGTTCGCGCTCAAGAATCTCCGGGGTCACGTCGTCGCGCCGGATAAATCTAGGATCGAGCGCTGCAATGTGCATCGCCAGATCATGGCAAAGCTTTTGAAACTCCTCGGTGCGCGCGACAAAGTCCGTCTCGCAATTCAGCTCAAGCAGCACACCGATTTTCCCGCCCGCATGGATGTAGTGGCTCACAAGTCCGTCGGTCGCTTCCCGCTCGGCCTTTTTCTGTGCCGCAGCCTGGCCCTTCTTGCGCAGGTATTCCACGGCCTTCTCCATCTCGCCGTTGGAATGTACCAGCGCCTGCCGGCAATCGCTGAAGCCGGCACCCGTCATTTCGCGCAATTTTTTAACTTGCTGTGCCGGGACGTTTCCCGGCTCCGGATTCGTGCTCATAGTCCCAAAAACCCTTTCCCCTGGGAATACCACCTGAATGAAAAGCTTGTGTAGAAGCGCCCAACCAGCTGGACGCGGAGTACGCTGCGTCAAAAGACCGCGTCAGCCGCCTTTGCCGTCGCCAGGCTCAGTCCCGGGCACTGCATCCGGCGCTGCATTCGGATCGAATGCCGCGTCAAGCGTCTGCTCCAATGTCGCCGGATCAACGAAATCGCCTTCCTGCTTTTCGTAAGATTCATATGCACTGGTGTCCACATACTCGACACCCTCTTCCTGCGCCGCGTCCGCAGCCGACTTCGCTTCCACCATTTGCGACTGCTCGAAATTCTGCCGCCCTTCAATCACCGCTTCGGAAATTTTCGACGTAAACAACCGGATCGCGCGGAGCGCATCATCATTTCCCGGAATCACCCAGTCCACAACTTCCGGATTGCAATTCGTATCCACGATTGAAACGACGGGAATCCCCATGCGGCGCGCCTCGCGCACCGCAATCTCTTCGGCATTCGAGTCAATCACAAACATCGCATCGGGCAGCGCCGTCATATTTTCCACGCCGGCCAGGTTTTCCAGATGGTGGTCCATCTCGCGCTTCAAACGCGCCGCTTCCTTCTTTGAGAGCTGCGCCATGCGCCCATCCTCCACCATCGCGCGCAATGCCTTCAACCGTTTGATGGATTTCTGCAGCGTCGCCCAGTTCGTCAGCGTGCCGCCAAGCCAGCGGTGATTGATGTAAAACATCCCGCAGCGCTGCGCTTCTTCGGCAACCGCTTCCTGCGCTTGTCTCTTCGTGCCAACAAAAAGAACTGTTTTTCCCTGGGCACTCAGCTCGCTTACAAATCGAGCGGCATCGCGGAACATCTTCAAGGTCTTCTGCAGGTCAACTATGTGGATCCCATTGCGTTCTCCGAAAATGTATTCCTTCATCTTCGGATTCCATCGCCTCGTCTGATGGCCGAAATGTACGCCGGCCTCCAGCAACTCCTTCATCGTGATTTCGACTGCCAACTTTCCTCCTTAATGGATTAGGCGCTTGCAAGCCAGCCGGTTATTTCCGCGCGGCTTGAGCGCCCATCTTGCCGGCTCCTTGCCGGCCGTGAATTTGATCCCGTAGGCTTTGTGCCCGCCGAACCAGAACAAAAACTCCAGCGATTAACGCTTGCTGAACTGGAAGCGCTTCCGGGCGCCCTTCTGCCCGTATTTCTTGCGCTCTTTCATTCGCGAATCGCGCGTCAAAAAACCGTTGCGCCGCAACCCGATGCGCAAATCCGCATTGAACTTTGAAAGCGCGCGCGAAAGCCCCATGCGCACCGCGCCTGACTGGCCGCCTGCGCCGCCGCCCTTTGCGGTCGCCATCACGTCCACCTGGTCAGCTGTGTTTGTAAATTTCAGCGGCTCGAATGCCGCGTTTCGCCAGGCGACATTCTTGAAATAGTTGTCAATCGGCCTTCCATTTACTGTGAACTTGCCCGTCCCGGCGCGGAGGAACACTCGCGCCACGGATTCCTTGCGGCGGCCAGTGCCGCCAAAAACTTCCGGCTTTGTTCCTTCAATCGTCTGCGCGTTCGTTCCCAAATTTCCTCCCACTCCAACTCAATTCAAAAATTTGCAAGCAATCCTGAAGCGCAACAGCCGAAAATCCGCTCTTGCGCACTTCACACCCGGAGGCCAATCAACCGTTGAACTTACGGCGGTGCACTGCGCGGCTACTGCGCTAATGCTTGTGGCTTCTGTCCCGCGTGTCTTGCCAGACCCTTCTCATCCAAATAGACCCGCAATTTCTTCGCGCGGTGCGCGCGCAACTTGTTCTTCGGCAACATCCCCAGCACTGCTTCGCGAACCATCCAGTCCGCGCGGTTCACGCGCAGCCGCTTTGCCGGGATCTCTTTCAATCCGCCCGGAAATCCGCTGTGGTGCCGATAAACCTTCTGCTCGAGCTTGTTGCCCGTCAAACGGATCTTGTTTGCATTGACGATCACAACGTGGTCGCCGCAATCCAGGTGAGGCGTGAAACTCGGCTTGTCCTTGCCGATCAACAACCGCGCGACGCGCGCCGCCAAACGCCCAAGCACCTGATTCGTCGCGTCAATCACAAACCAGCTCGGCCCCGCTTGCAGCGAGTCGGCTACCTGCCCTCTTGGTTGGTACGTCCTCATGCTCCCAGTCACACCCTTCCCTATGGAGATAAACATTGAGAATAGAGGATGCCGCTGTTTCTGTCAACGCGCCCGTCTCCGCATCGGGAATATGATGGCTATTTGCCCATTCAATTCTGCAAAGATATGCTTGCCTTCAAATCGGCACATTGAATTATGACCTCGCGCTCAGACCCGATCCGAATTCGCAAGGCCGCCGACAGCGACATCCTCGCACTTCATGCGCTCATCGAAACCTCGGTCCGCGGACTCATGGGAGCCTCTCATTCTCCAGCTCAAATTGAAGGCGCGCTCGGCACGGTCCTCGGATTGGACACGCAACTCATCGCTGACGGTACCTACTTCGCCGCTGAATCAGTCGACGCTCATAGCAAACCGCTCATCGTTGCCTGT
>Ga0335079_10008261_pt1 | contig 11869 bp, 13 predicted proteins | sample Lox_Sample_33_FD_206719 | JGI IMG/M metagenome (GOLD analysis project Ga0335079, IMG submission 206719) | Soil microbial communities from Loxahatchee National Wildlife Refuge, Florida, United States - Lox_Sample_3.3 | ecosystem: Environmental > Terrestrial > Soil > Wetlands | place: USA... | reverse complement strand
ACTGGACGGCGTCTCAGGCCGGGTTGAGCAATACAGCCCGGCGGAGCAACGTGGCTTCGGCCTTCGCGTGCCGGCGCACTCTGCGCCCGGCGGCACTGGCCGGAAAGCGAGTGCTGTTGGTGGACGATGTCATGACCACCGGTTCCACGGCCGCCGCGTGCGCCCACGCATTGAAGAGCGCGGGAGTTGCCCGCGTGACATTGCTGACGGTGGCGCGCGTGGACCGCCGCATGGATTTTACGCCCAGGGCTGCGGCGCATAGCCAGCCCGCTTTGTTGGAAAGGGGAGCCTCCTGATGGCAAGCGATCGATTGCAACGGCCGGTGCTGGTGCTCAATGCCAGTTATGAGCCGATCAACATCTGCGCGGCCCGGCGCGCACTCGTGCTGGTACTGAAGGGAGTGGCCTCGGCCGAAGAGGAATCGCTGCATGCCATCCATTCCTCGCGCGCCGCCATGCGGCTGCCGTCGGTCATCCGGCTGCTGGAATATCGCCGCATCCCGCACCAGACGCGGGCGCTCTCGCGCAAAAACATCCTCATGCGCGATCGCTATACCTGCCAGTATTGCCATCGCACGCTGCCCTCAGGCGAACTCACGCTCGATCACGTGGTTCCCCGCTCGCGCGCCGGAGAATCCGCCTGGGAAAACCTGGTGGCCTGCTGTCATTCCTGCAATAACCGCAAGGGCAACCGGACGCCCGAGGAGGCCGGCATGAAACTGCTGCGCCAACCGCGGCCTTTCAGCCTGCACACCAGCCGTCACCTGATGCGCATGCTCGGCAAGAGCGACGCGCAATGGCGGAAGTACCTCTTCTACTGAAGGCGAAAGGCGAAAGTTTACAAATACAACCACGCCTCCCTCATCCGCGATTGCGGCCGACCCGTATACTGGAGTAGATTTGTATGATCAGGAGGGAACAGGTATGAAGAAGCTGACTGTGATGGCCGCTCTGGCGGCGGGGATGGCGATTTCCGCCATGGCCGCCGATTTTACCGGCTACATTGTGGATCAGAATTGCGCCAGCAAGAAGGAAATGCTGGGCAACGTGCAGTGCGCGCAGAGCTGCATCAAGCGCGGTTCTCCGGCTGTTCTGGTGACCGATGCGGGCAAGGTTTACAAGATTGCCGAACAGGACAAAGTGAAGGATTCCGCCGGTAAGAAGGTGACGATTTCCGGCACCGCGAAGGAAGACACCATCTCGGTCGACAGCGTAAAAGAGATGTAGGACAAGGGCCGGTCATCCACCGGCCCCCACCAATTCGCGCATTTCCTCGACCAGGCAATGCAAGCCGGCTGCGTGACGGTCTAGCTCCGTGCCCGCGGACGCGCTTTCCTGCGCCGAAGCGGCATTTTTTTGCGTTACCCGCTCCATGGAAACAATGGCATGGGCTATTTGTTCCATGCCGCGCGCCTGTTCCTGATTGCCGCGATTCACTTCGTCCACCAAAGCCTTCACACGAGTGGAATTCTCCGTAAGCGCGCGGACCGCGCCAGCCATATTATCCTCCCCACAGAAATATCGGTGGAATTCCGGAAACCTTTAGGCGGTGGAATGCGAGCGATCCCGAACGTCACCAGACCCATACGGATGCGCCCGAAAACGTCCGCCGCCCTATCGGCTTTCATCCGGCACGCGACGATAAAAGTATTGAAGATCCTTTTCCCTTGATCTACAATGGGAGTGGGGGAATAAGCACCTCTTCGAGGTGGTGGATTTATGGATGACCTGCTCCAATATCAACAGAAGATCACCACCGCGGAGCACGCGGTCGATCTGGTCCGCTCCGGCGACCGGGTCTGGGTGCAGCAGGGCTGCGGCACTCCCATTACGCTGCTAGAAGCCTTGACTCATTGCGCCCCGCACCTCCAGAACGTTGAAATTTGCCACATGCTGACGTGCGGCACCCCCTCCTACCTCCGGCCGGAATTCGAGGGCCACTTCCGCCACAACGGTCTGTTTTTGGGCGGCAACGTGAGGCAGGCGGTGGCCGAGGGGCGCGCCGACTATACGCCCGTCTGCCTGAGTGAAATCGAGCGCCTCTTCGAGGACGTTCTACCCATCGACGTAGCCTTCGTGCAGACTTCGCCACCCGATGCGCACGGCTATCTCAGCCTCGGCATCGGCGCGGATTGCACGCTCACGGCGGCCCGCCGCGCGCCCATCGTGGTGGTGGAAATGAACGAGCGCATGCCGCGCGCCCTGGGCGACACGTTCCTGCACCTGAGCCAGGTGACCGTCATCGTACCCGTTTCGCGGCCCCTGCTCGAGCTCGCGCCCGAGCCGTCCAACCCGGTGCAGACGCGGGTGGCGGAAAACGTGGCTTCGCTGGTGCCCGACGGCGCCACGCTGCAGATGGGCATCGGCGGCATTCCCAACGCCGTGCTGGCGCTGCTGGCAGGCCACCGCGACCTTGGCATCCACAGCGAGATGTGCCCGGATGGGGTGGTGCCGCTGATCGAATCGGGAGTGATCAATGGCGCCCGCAAAACCCTTCACCCGGGAAAAGTAGTAGCCGGCTTTATTCTCGGCTCGCAAGTGTTGTTCGATTTCGTGGATAACAACCCGATCTTCGAATTCCACCCCACCAGCTACGTCAACGACCCCTTCGTGATCGCGCAGAACGACAACATGATCGCCATCAATTCCGCCATCCAGGTGGATCTGACCGGACAGGTTTGCGCCGATTCCATCGGCACCCGTCCCTATAGCGGCTTCGGCGGGCAGCTCGATTTCATGCGCGGCGCCGGGCGGTCGAAAGGCGGCAAGCCGGTGATCGCGCTGCCTTCCACGGCGTGCGACGGCGCGGTTTCCCGCATCGTGCCGGTGCTCGAAGCGGGCGCGGGCGTAGTGACGCCGCGCGCCGACGTGCATTACGTAGTCACCGAATACGGCATCGCCAACTTGCGGGGCAAGACGCTGCGGCAGCGGGCCGAGGCGCTGATCGCCCTCGCCCACCCCAAATTTCAGGACGAACTCTACGATTTTGCCGTGCGGCACCATCATTTGGAGCCGCGCGCGGTGCTAGCGTAAAGGGCAATTATGGAAAGCAAACCGGATCGCGGGTCGATCGTCTTCAACCCGGAAGAGTGCAAGGGATGCGGTCTGTGCGTGGCCGCGTGCCCTCCCAAGGTATTGCGGCTGGCCCTGCGGCTCAATCGCTACGGCTACCATCCGGCCGAGTACCTGGGCGCGGGTTGTACAGGCTGCGGCATCTGCTATTTTGCGTGTCCGGAGCCGGGCGGCATCACGGTTTTGAGAAGACAGGCGGCCTGATATGCAAAAGCAACTGACCAAGGGCAACGAAGCCATTGTCAAGGCGGCGGTGCTGGCCGGGTGCCGCGCTTTCTACGGTTATCCGATCACGCCCGCCAGCGAAATCGCCGAAGCGGCGGCGCTCTACCTGCCGCAGGCCGGCGGCGTGTTCATACAGGCGGAAAGCGAAGTGGCCGCGGTCAATATGCTGTTCGGAGCCTCGGCGGCGGGCGTACGCTCCATGAGCGGGTCCAGCGGGCCGGGCATCAGCCTCATGCAGGAGGGCTTCAGCTACCTGGCCGGAGCCGAGTTGCCCTGCGTGGTGGCCGATATCATGCGCGGCGGCCCCGGGCTGGGAAATATCGCGCCCGAGCAAGGCGACTATCTGCAGGTAGTGAAGGGCGGCGGCCACGGCTGCTACCGCACGCTGGTGCTGGCACCGGCTTCGGTGCAGGAGATGGCCGACCTCACCACCCTGGCCTTCGACCTGGCGGACCGCTACCGCAATCCGGTGGTCGTGCTGGCGGACGGCTGCATCGGCCAGATGATGGAGCCGGTGGAGTTTGCCGAGCCGCGTCCCGTGCCTCCCGCCGCCGATTGGGCCGTCACCGGCACCGCCGCCACGCGGCGCAACCTGGTGACTTCCATCTTCCTCGAGCCGGACTTGCTGGAGCGCCACGTGCGCAAGCTGGAAGCCAAGTACCGCGAAGCGGAGCGGTGCGAAGTGCGCGTGGAATCGTGGCGCACCGACGATGCCGAAATCGTGCTGGTGGGATATGGCATCGTGGGACGCGTCCTCAAAGCCGTGGTGGAGCAGGCCCGCAGCCGCGGAATCCGCGCCGGTTTGCTGCGGCCGATCACTCTCTATCCGTTTCCGGCGCAGCAGATCCGCGGCCTGGCGCGTACGGCGCGGATGTTCGCGGTGGTGGAAATGAGCACCGGGCAACTGGTGGACGACGTTCGCCTGGCGCTCGGCGGGCTGCGCCCGGTGGAGTTTTACAGCCGCGTGGGCGGCAACATTCCGGAAGCGGAAGAGGTGTTGAATTGGTTTGCCCCTGCGGTCCTGCCACCGGCAAGCCGCACCGGCGGCAAGACCGCCGGCGCTACCGAGGTACTGGTCCATGCCTGAAATGACCGTAACTCACGAGCGCTCGCATGCCTTCTATGAGCGCTTTGAACGCAAGGCCGAGGGCCAGCATCAGACCCACTACTGCCCCGGCTGCGGCCACGGCATCGTCAGCAAGCTTCTGGCGGGCGCCATCGACGAACTGGACATCCAGGACCGTACCGTGCTGGTGAGCCCGGTCGGTTGCTCGGTGTTCGGTTATTACTATTTCGACGTGGGCAATATCCAGGCGGCCCACGGGCGCGCCGCCGCCGTGGCTACCGCTGTAAAGCGCAGCCGCCCGGACGCGGTGGTGGTGAGCTATCAGGGCGATGGCGACCTGGGGGCCATCGGTACGGCCGAAATCGTCCACGCGGCCAACCGCGGCGAGAACATCACCGTGATCTTCGTCAACAACGGGATCTACGGCATGACCGGCGGGCAAATGGCGCCCACCACCCCGCTGGGAAAGAAGAGCACCACCAGCCCCTTCGGCCGCGACGCGGCGGAGCACGGCTACCCGCTGCGCGTCTCGGAGTTGCTGGCCACGCTGGAGGCGCCGGTGTTCATCGAGCGCGTGGCGCTGGGCAACAACAAGCAGATCATGCAGGCGGCGCGGGTGATCCGGCGCGCGCTGGAAAACCAGGTGCGCGGACTGGGATTTTCGCTGGTGGAAGTGCTTTCTCCCTGCCCCACCATCTGGAAACTGGACCCGGTGGACGCGCAGACGTTTGTGCGCGAAGAGATGGCGCGCGTCTTTCCGCCGGCCAACTTCCGCGACCGTACTAAAGAGGCGACACCGCGCCCGGCGCCGCACGCTGCTCCGCCCTTGGCCGAGCTGCCGCGAATTCTAGGCCTTGCGGACGGAAACGCGGAAGGCACCGCAGCCTCGCTTCCGCCTCCGATTTCCGATTACCGCATTCGCGTGGCCGGTTTCGGCGGACAGGGCGTGCTGATGCTCGGCGAAGTGTTGGCTGAGGCGGGCCTGGATGCCGGCTGCCACGTCTCCTGGCTGCCATCCTACGGGCCGGAGATGCGCTCCGGCACCTCCAACTGTCACGTGCGCCTCTCGGCCCACTCGGTGGATTCCCCGCTGGTTTCGTCGCCCAACGTCCTGCTGGCGCTCAACGAGCCGTCGCTGCGTAAATTCCTGCCTTCCATGGAAGCGGGCGGCGTGGTGATCTACAATGCGCGCGAGTTTCCGCCGGATTGCGATGTGTCCGGATTCCGCGCAGCGGCCATTCCATGCACCGAAATCGCCGACGGGCTGGGCGCGGCCAAAGCCGGCAACATCGTCATGCTGGGCGCGCTTATGGAAGCCACCGGCCTGCTGGAAGACGAACCCGTGGAACGGGCTTTACGAAAACTGGTCAAAAGCCAGAAGTGGTACGACGTGGATCTGGCCGCGCTCGAGCAGGGCCGCCAGGCCATGCGCAAAGTCCCCATCCCCTCGGCTGAGTCGGAGCTTTGGGGAGTTTAGTTACCACACCCGGCACGCGGGCACGTGGACCATCGCCTGCCCCTGCTTGCAGCCGAACGCCTGCTGAAATTCGGGCATATTGGAAACCGGACGATTGACGCGGAAACGGGCCAGCGAGTGCGGATTGCTCACCACCTGGCTGCGCGCCGCTTCGGGACGCACGTTCTCGCACCAACTGAAGGCATAGCTCAGGAAGAACCGCTGGCGCGCGGTCAGGCCGTCGGCCTCCGGCGTATCGAGCGGTTTCGCTTGCGCCTGGTATTCCTTCTCCAGCGCCAGCATGGCCAGATGAAGGCCGCCATTATCGGCCGTATCTTCGCCGGCGGTCAGCTCACCGTTCTGCTTCACGCCATATTCGGGAATCTCCTGCGTGTATTGATCGACAATACATTTGTCCTTCTCTTCGTAGCGTTTGGCATCTTCCGCGGTCCACCAGTCGCGCAGGTTGCCTTTGGCATCGAACTTGCGGCCCTGATCATCGAAACCGTGAATGGCTTCGTGGCCGATCACCGCTCCGATGCTGCCCAGATTGGCGGCATCGTCGCGGCCCGTGCTGAAGTAGGGCTGCTGCAGAATCCCGGCGGGGAAGTTGATGGTATTCATCTGCGAATCTTCATAAGCGTCAATCGTGGAAGGTGTCATCAACCACTCGGTACGATCGATCGGCTTACCGATTTTGCCAAGCTGGCGGCGCATTTCAAAAGCGACAGCGGCATTCATGTTGGCCAGATAATTGGATGGCGTGATCCTGACCGAGCTGTAATCGCGCCACTTGTCGGGGTAGCCGATCTTCTGCAAGGTGGAGTCCTGTTTTACCAGCGCCGCTTTCTTGGTCTGGTCGCTCATCCAGTCCGAGCCGCGGATCTCCGCCGTCAGTTGTTGTCGTATCTGCGCCACTATCTGGTTCGCCCGCTGTTTGCTTTCCGGTGAAAAGGCAATGTTAACGTAGGCCTGGCCGAGCGCTTCCCCGAGCAGCGCGTCAGCCGCACCCACGCAGCGGCGCCACAGCGGCAGCATCTCGGGCGTGCCCGAAAGCGCGGTGGAAAAGTAGGCGAAGTTGGCCTTTTCGAAATCGCCTCCCAGGTAACGCGCGCCGCGATGGATCACCCACCACCGCAGATACGTCTTCCAGTCGGCTTCCGGCCGCGCCTGAATCTGGCCTTCGAGCGCCGTCAGAAACCCGGGCGCGCTCACGATATAGAACGGCATCTTGGGCGCTTCCATGCGCTTCAGGTAATCGTCCCAATTGAAATCGGGCACGGCCGCTTTAAGCTGGGCGAGCGTGCGCTTGTTATAAACTTTGTGAGGATCGCGCCGGCTCACGTTGTCCATGGAACCTTTGGCCAATGCGGTTTCCATCTCCATGACGGTTGCGGCTTCGCTGGAGGCTTTCGCCGCGTCATCGCCCGCCAGTTCGAACATCTTCCGCACGTGCGCCACGTATTGTGCGCGCAGCTCCTTGAAATGTTCGCTCGCGTCGAGATAGTAGTCCAGAGCCGGCAGAGCCATCCCTCCCTGGTCGATTTGGGCCACCACTTTGGAGGCGTCCTCGGCGTCCTGCGTGGAGCCGAAGCCAAACAGGGGCGTTTTGGTGGAGTTGTCGTCGCCCTCCCAGGCGGCCGGGAAATTCATATGCACGTAGGCCAGCACGCGCGACAGGTCCTCCTTCGATTTGAGCCCCTCGACTATCTGCAGGTGCGGTTTCAGCCAGGCTTTGCCGTTCGCATCGCGGCCCGCCTGGTCCATGCAGCTTCGCCAAAAATCGCCGATCTGCCGCTCGCTGCCCGCCGCCCTCGGGTCGGACGCAGCCTTCTCCATGGCGTTGCGAAGGATCGTCTGGTTGTAGAGAAAGAGCGGCAGGGCCACGCCGTTGAGCGGCATGTCGGCGGGAATCGGGTGAGCCTCGATCCACTTCCCGCACGTGTACTGGAAAAAATCCGTACAGGCGTCCTTCGATTTGTCGATGAGGGTGGCATCGAACGTCTCGAGCTTGGGAAGAGGCATCGGTGTGTAGTTGCGTTCCTGCGCGGAAGCGGTGAAGGACGCAAGAAGCGTCAGCAGAATCGGCCAATAACGGTTCATGGTAAGTACAATGATAGACGAACGAAAAACGGTAAAGAACCGGGCGCGCGGAGAGGCCTAATCGCCCAGGAATTTCCCGATCGGCCGCAAGCCTTTGACGTGGTCGCATACGGCTTTGATGCCGGCGGTCAACGGGATGGCCAGCAGCAGCCCCGGCGCATCCCACAGAAAACCCCACAGCATCAGTGAGAACGTCACCACCAGCGGGTTGAGGTGCACGCGCGAGCCTACAATCTTCGGATAGAGCAGGTTTAAGGCGATCAGGTGCATCAGGCTCACCGATACGATCACCAGCACGTAAATGGGAACCGTGTTCGGCACCAGCGCGGCAAACAGCGGCGGCGCCATGGCCATCGGCAGCCCCACATAAGGCACCAGGCTGAGGAATCCGCTCAGGGGTCCCACGAGCATGAAGAACGGCACGTGGATCATCCAGAAAACCAGCGAGCTGAGCAGCGCCAGCAAAAGCCCGAGCAGCGAGTTCCCCACTACGAACGCGCGTACCATATCGGCGATTCCCTGCAGGCTGCGCGCCGCCACCAGCCGGGCCTCGCCGTGGAAGAACTGCAGGAAGCTGCGGTTGATGTGGTCGCGCCAGCTCAACATGAAATAGACCAGGAACGGCACGAAAGACGCCATCAGGAAAAACTCGTAGAGCGAACTCCAGCGCGCCGAAAGGAAATCGCCGATGGGCGTCCGTTCTTCGTGTATGCGCACCTCGGGGATGGCTCCCGGAACCGGCACGGTAACCGGCGGCGCCTGCTGTTTGCCGCGCTTGCCGGCTTTGGCCACCTGCTGCTGTTGCTGCATCCTGGCCTGTTCCGCCTGCTGCTGGCGTAACCGCGCGGGGACAAAAATGTGATAGGTGCGGTCCTCGGCGGCGACGACCCTCTGCTGGATGCCGTCGATCACGTCCGCCACGCGTTCGCCGTACTGCGGCAGGTCATTAGCCAGCGCGGAAAGCTGCGCGACCGCGCCCATCCCCACTACGTAAAGGATCGCCAGCGCCACCGCGCACACCACGAAGCTGGCCAGCGTGCGCGGAAAGTGGACCCGCATCAACAGCGCCACGAACGGCTCCAGGATGAAGGCGATGATCACCGCCACGATAGAGGTGATAAAGAACACGCGTCCGAAGTATAGGATGGCAATAGCCACCCCCAGCGCGATCACAGGCAGAGCGATATCTTTCGCTTCCTGTACTGTCTTGCCTGTGCTGTGAACCGGCTGGGAGACGACCGCCACGACGCTACGCGATTCCTTGTACCGAGGTTAACATGTTCCGCCACCGATAAGACAGTATTCGCGGCCGTTCCTGGGCCTTTATAATGAGATCGTTGGCTCCCAAATCCCGCATTCTCGCTCTCGACCTCGGCAAGAAACGCATCGGTCTGGCCATCAGCGATCCTCTCGGCATCACCGCCCAGGGGCTGCCGAACCTGGAACGCACCAACAAGCGAACCGACCTGGAAACACTGGGGCAGTTGGCCCGCGAGCGCGGTGTGGGCCTATTCCTGCTCGGAAACCCGATGAATATGCGCGGTACGGAGGGACGCCAATCCGTCTGGGTACGCGAGTTCGCCCAAGCGCTGGAGGCGCGCACGCATCTGCCCGTGCGGCTCTGGGATGAAAGGCTCACCAGCGTGGAAGCCGGCCGCGTGCTGCGCTCGAGCGGTATCGGCATCCAAAAGCGCGCCGCCGCGGTGGACCGGCTTTCGGCGGTCATTCTGCTGCAGAGCTATCTCGATTCTTTATGAGAGCAATCATCCGCTTCTTCGGCATTCTGACACTGGCGGCCGTGCTCGCAGCCGTTTTCGCGGGCTGGCGGCTGGTGTGGCCCTATCGCGGCTTCCAGCAGGACACCTTCGTCGACCTGCCTCGCGGCGCCGGCACTGGCGGCATTGCCGACCGCCTGGCGCAGGCCGGCGTAATCCGCAACCGGTGGGATTTTTACTTGGCCCGCCTGGTGGAGCGGGGACGCGTCCTGAAAGCCGGCGAATACCGCTTTCAGAAAGCGGATAGCGTGCTCGATGTCTTCGACCGCATCGCACGCGGCGACGTGTTTTATTACACCCTGGTGGTGCCAGAGGGCAAAAACATGTTCGATATCGGAGCCGCGGTGGCCGGTCTCGGCCTCTTCGACGAGCGTCAGTTCGTAGAGGCTGCCCGCAACCCGATCCTGGTCCGCGACCTCGATCCGCACGCCCCCACGCTGGAAGGTTACCTCTTCCCTGGAACCTACAAGCTTAGCCGCCACACCACGCCGCAGCTTCTGTGCCAGAAAATGACGGACCGCTTCCGCGAGGTCTGGCGCGGCTTGCACGCTTCCGCCGATCCGCATCGCACCGTTACGCTGGCCTCGCTGGTGGAAAAGGAGGCCAAGCTGGCTGAGGAGCGCCCGCGCATTGCCGCGGTTTTCGAAAATCGCCTGCGCATCGGCATGAAGCTCGACTGCGACCCCACCACCATTTACGCGGCCCTGCTGGACTCGCGCTACCGCGGCGCCATCTACCGCTCCGACCTGGCCAGCGCCAGCCCTTACAACACCTACCAGCACGCCGGCCTGCCGCCCGGCCCCATCGCCAATCCGGGCCTAGCCTCCATTGAGGCCGTGCTCCGCCCTGAAACTACCTCGGCGCTTTATTTCGTGCTGCGGCCGGATGGCTCGGGCGGCCACGAGTTCTCCGAGAATCTGGCCAGCCACTCCGCGGCGGTCACCCGCTATCACCGTGCCCAGGCAAGATAAATCCGTTAAGCGCGAGCTACGCGAATACCTGGAGGCGGAGCGGCCGGCCGCCATCACCGAAACTGTCTGGCGCGACCTCTCCCAGCGGCTGGCTCCGGTCTCGGAAAGCTACCTGCGCGACCTGCTGCGCGATACCGGCCTCCCTTTCGATCAACCCTACGCCGGCATTCGCCAGCACACTTTCGCAGAGCTGGAACAATCGCTGGGCGAGATGCTGGAGGTATATCGCGAAGCCATGGCCAGCGGCGACCGCGAGCGCGCCCGCTACGCCCGCCGCCAGGTGATAGCCGCCAAAGACCGCGCCAAATTCCTGGCGCACAATCCGCGCACCCCCGCGGAGAAGGCCGCGCAGAAGCAGGAGATGGCGCAATGGATGCTGGTGTGGCTGGAAAACCCCGAAGTGTTCCCCGCATGGGTGGAAGCGCGCAAGCGGACTCTAGCAGGCGTAGGGGGAAAGCCGATGGGAAACACGTTGAGCCGGTAATAAAGGTCCCTTTCCTCTGTACTCCTACTACCGGAAAATATTGTCCTTCGTGTCTGGAATCCTGGCGATCTCGGCACCAGTGAGACGGAGGTGCTGCTCCGTCATCTGCACGGGAAGCCGCCGTATCCATTGATTCAAAGAGAACTCTACGAACTCGTTGGTTTTGAAAAGCGCCAGAAAGACCAGATCGTCATTTCCGGTGTTCTGGAGATAGTGCCCGGCGATTGCGGGCACGAAGCCCACGTAAAGCATGTAGGCCCATTGGTTGGCGTCATGCCAGTGCAATTCGCGATAGCTTCCCGCCGTCAGACGCATGTTCACGCCTGCCAGATCCTTCGAGGAGGGAAGTTCTCGTTGCGTGACCTGCCGGGTCCACCCACCGTTCTGGATTCTTCGATGGGCCAGGTCGAAGGAGTACCAGATCGGCTCCACATCTCCACGGTCGGTAGACGGGGACAGATAAGAGTCGGGGTTCAGACCCTCGAGCGCCTTATTGCTCGGCCCCGGATTGCTTGCGGAATGGTTGTGCTCGCCTTTTTCGACGTCGGCTCTGGTCTGAGCGAGTGCTAAGTGAGAAGCCGCGCCGGCAGCTAAAGTGGCCGCGGTCGCGCCCAATATGTGGCGGCGGCTCATAGAGTCTTGACGCGTGTCATCTTCCATACGGATCAACCTCCTTTTCAGCGGCGCTCGTTGGCCTTGACCCGGCCGCTGAATGGCG